>Ga0207678_10000897_pt1 | contig 27312 bp, 30 predicted proteins | sample KBSC63metaG_FD_184319 | JGI IMG/M metagenome (GOLD analysis project Ga0207678, IMG submission 184319) | Corn rhizosphere microbial communities from Kellogg Biological Station, Michigan, USA - KBS C6-3 metaG (SPAdes) (version 2) | ecosystem: Host-associated > Plants > Roots > Rhizosphere > Soil ... | reverse complement strand
GCGTCTTGATCCACGACGGCTTCTTCTCGATCGGCGTCTCACTGTTGCGAACCTCGAGACGCAGCAGCTTCCGGCCTTCAGGTGCAGCACTCACACCTCAACCGTACGCCCGTCCGGCCTACGCGGGATCCGGGGTGACGCCGGTCAGCTTCGCCGTGACGTCCCACAACGAGGCCCCCAGCGACTCGTTGCGCGCGGCGGCCAGGGGACGTCCCTTGACCGGGTTGCCGCGCACGCCGCCGAGGCTGCCCGGGACGATGTAGTCGCCGCCTTCGACGCCGTCCGCCGTGGCCGCGTACAGCTGCGGCAGCGCGCCCTGGCGGACGTTCTGCGCGAACAGCGCCTCGCCGATCTTGTGGCCGCCGGCGATGGCCGAGCGGACGACGGGGTTGGTGTAGGAGCGCGCCATGCCGCTGCCGAGGCCGGTCGCGGTGTACCCGGGGTGGGCGGCGACGCCGAGGACGTCGTCGCCGGCCGCGCGCAGCCGCCGGTCGAGCTCGAGGGCGAACACCTGGTTGGCGAGCTTCGACTGCCCGTACGCGGTCGCCGGGTTGTAGCGGCGGTGCTCGGCGTTGGGGTCTTCGAGGTCGAGCCGGGCGCCGGTGGCGGCGAGGCTCGACAGCGCGACGACGCGGGCGTGCCGTCCGCCGCGCAGGGCGGGCAGCAGCAGCCAGGTCAGCGCCGCGTGCCCGAGGTGGTTGGTGCCGAACTGCAGCTCGAAGCCGTCGGCCGTGCGGCCGCGGGCGGTGGCCATCACGCCGGCGTTGTTGACCAGCACGTCGAGGGTGTCGCCGGTGCGTTCCCGCACCGACGCGGCGGCCGCGCGCACCGAGGCGAGCTCGCTCAGGTCCAATGGGACGAGCTCGGGTTCGGCGCCCGCGGCGGCCGCTTTGACGATCTCCAGTGCCTTGGCGCCGCGTTCGGCGGAGCGGCAGGCGAGGAGCACGCGGGCCCCCTTGCCCGCGAGCACCTGTGACGTGCGCAGGCCGAGCCCGGAGTTCGCCCCGGTGACCAGGACGGTCCGGCCGCTCTGGTCGGCGATGTCTGCTTCGGTCCAGCGCTGCGTCATGCGCTTACTTAACTCCGTTTACGCACTGGGCGCGAGCAGCCGGCGCAGGTGTCCGATCATCGGACGGCGGCGTTCCTCGCGGCTGGCACGCAGCAGGGTCTCGAGCGCGCGGCCCACCTTGACGATCTCTTCGGCCGGCTCGCGCGGGTCGGCCAGGCCGGCCGTGACGGCGAGCATCCGCAGCTCGCCCTCGTGCATCCGGCGCAGCGACGCGTGCCGCTCGTGAGCGCCGTCGAGGACCGCGCGCAGTTCGGCGTGCTCGTCGACGGCGGCGCGCCAGGCGCGGGTGACGGCGTCGACGTGGTCGCCGAGGCCGTCGGCGTCGTCCGGGTCGATGACCTCGGAACGAAGGCGGCCGCTCAGCGTGCGCGTCCACTGGTACTGCAGGGCGGTGAGGACGTTTTCCTCGGTGCCGAAGTGCTCTTCGGCACCGGGCACCTCCTCGAGCGGCAGCGGCTCGCCCGGGTTCCGGGCGGCCAGGCGGACGGTCGCTTCGAGGATTTCCTGACGTCGGTAGAAGTCTGTCCAGCTCATCGTGGGGCTCCCCTTCCGTGGCCCGGGTCATACCGCGGGTCTGCGGCATACTCCCGGTACGGACCTGACGCGCCGAACATACCATGAGTATGGAGAGCTGTTCCCGGCGTAAAGTTGTGAAGGTGGCGACAATGAGGTCCAGACGACTCGACTACTCCGAGTCGACGCGGTCCGCGCTGGTCGACAGCGCGGTCGAACTGTTCACCAAGCGGGGGTACGCGGGGACCTCGCTCGACGAGATCGCCAAACGCGCCCGCGTGACGAAGGGCGCGCTGTACCACCACTTCAGCGGTAAGCAGGCGCTGTTCGAAGCCGCGTTCGAGCAGGTCGAGAGCCTCGTCTACGACCGGCTCGACAAGATCATGACTGGCGAGGGCACGCCGTGGGAGCGCGCGCTCGCCGGGCTGAACGCGTTCTTCCGCGCCTGCCTCGACTCCTCCTACCAGCGGATCGCCATCCACGAGGCGCCGGTCGTGATGGGCTGGGAGCGTTGGCGCGAAGCCGAGGAGCGGTGCAGCTTCGGGCTCGTGCGGTCCGGCCTGCAGGCGCTGATCGACGCGGGCGAGGTCGAGCCGGTGCCGGTCGAGGTCACCGCGCGGCTGCTGTTCGGCGCGCTGTCGAGCGCGGCGACCGAAATCGCCGGTTCGCCCGATCCGAAGAAGGTCGGCGCCGAGATCGAGGACGTCATCGTCCGCATGCTGGTACGGCTGCGGCGCACCGAGCCGGATGTCTCTATAGGCTGATCTTCGTGGACTTGAGGATCTTCACCGAGCCCCAGCAGGGGGCCAGCTACGACGACCTGCTGCGCGTCGCCAAGGCGACCGAAGCCGCCGGGTACGACGCGTTCTTCCGCAGCGACCACTACCTGAAGATGGGCTCGGCCGACGGCCTGCCCGGCCCGACCGACGCGTGGATCACCCTCGCCGGCCTGGCCCGCGAGACCAGCCGCATCCGGCTCGGCACGCTCGTCACCGCGGCGACGTTCCGGCACCCGGGGCCGCTGGCGATCTCCGTGGCGCAGGTCGACCGGATGTCGGGCGGCCGGGTCGAGTTCGGCATCGGCGCCGGCTGGTACGAGGCCGAGCACGAGGCATACGGCCTGACGCTGCCGCCGCTGAAGGAGCGCTTCGACCGCTACGCCGAGCAGCTCGAGATCGTCACCGGGCTGTGGAAGACGCCGGCGGGCTCGACGTACTCGTTCGACGGTCGGTACTACAAGCTGACGGAGTCGCCGGCCCTGCCGAAGCCGGCGCAGTCGCCCGCCCCGCCGGTGATCATCGGCGGCGGGGGCAAGAAGCGCACGCCGGCCCTGGCGGCGCGGTTCGCGGACGAGTTCAACCTGCCGTTCACCGACACCGAGACGGCGGCGGCCCAGTTCGCCCGCGTCGAGGCCGCGGCGGCGGAGATCGGGCGGGACCCGAAGGAGATCCTGCGGTCGGTGGCCCTGGTGATCGCGGTCGGCCGGTCCGAGGCGGAGGTCGTCCAGCGGGCTTCGGTGATCGGCCGGGACGTGGACGACCTGCGAACCAACGGGCTGGCCGGGTCGCCCGCGGAGGTCGTCGACCGGATCGGGCAGTGGCGGGAGAAGACCGGGATCACGCGGGTCTACCTGCAGCTGCTGGACCTGTCGGACATGGACCAGATCGATCTCGTTGCCGCCGAGGTTGCGCCGCAGCTGGACTGAGCAGCCCCCGTTTTCCACGCTGGCGGAAGGGGCTGACAGTTCCGGACGCCGAAGCAGGGCCGGCCTCCTGTTGTCCACAGGAGGCCGGCCCTGCTTTTGAATGTCGGGGTCAGTTCTGCAGAGCGAAGGTGACGCCCGCCGCCTTCGGGGCTTCCGGCCGCGGCAGCCAGCGGTCCTCGCTCACCGGGAGCTCGCCTTCCAACGCCGCCAGGACCGCGTCGCGCGCCAACGGGAGCACTGCTTCGACCGGGACGTCCCGCTGCAGCTCGTAAGACAGCGACGTCACACCCGCGTCGCGGATGCCGCACGGGACGATGTTGTCGAACGCCGCCAGGTCGGCATTGCAGTTCAGCTCGAAGCCGTGCATGGTCACGCCTCGCTGGACGCGGATGCCGATGGCCGCGATCTTGCGCTCGATCCCACGCTCGTCGGCCGGGATCCACACGCCGCTGCGGCCCTCCACGCGGCCGCTCGTCACGCCGAGGGAGTCGCACACGTGGATCAGCGCCTCCTCCAGGCGCCGCACGTAGTGGACGACGTCGATCGGGTCGGCCAGTTTCACGATCGGGTAGCCGACCAGCTGGCCCGGGCCGTGCCAGGTGATCTTGCCGCCGCGGTCGACGTCGATCACCGGGGTGCCGTCCGACGGGCGGTCGGCCGGCTCCGTGCGCTTGCCCGCCGTGTACACCGACGGGTGCTGCAGGAGGAGCATCGTGTCCGGCGCCGTGCCGTCCGCCCGGGCCGTCAAGAAGCTGCGCTGGAGCTCCCAGGCCTCGGTGTAGTCGATCGTGCCGAGCTCACGGACGTCGACGGGCTCGGTGCTGGCGCGGCAGGTGCGGGAAGAACTCACCCGTCGAGGTTACGCCCGTCACCCGGGGGAAGCAGCCGCAAGGCGCACGCTGAGAGCAGCCCGACACCGGTCACCGCCAGCACTGCTCCGATCGTGTCGGTGACCCAGTGCACACCGAGCACGACCCGGCAGGCCGCCGACAGCACCACCGCCACCGCGACGGCCACCGCGACCCGCTTCACCAGCCGCGGCCACAGCCACGCGCACAGCAGGAGCAGGACGAACCCGGTGCTCGCCACCGACACCACGTGCCCGCTCGGGTAGCTCAGGTCCGGGTAGTCGCGCGGGCGTTCCCGCAGGAAGACCGGCTTGGCCGTCAGGCTGGTCAGCCGGCACAGCACCAGCACGACGGCGAGCCGCACGCACAACGCCGTGTGCTGCCGGTGCCGCAGCGCCAGCGCGAGCAGCGCCACACCGAGGACGTACGGGAGCACCGGGCCGAGGATGTCGCTGCCGATCTCCGCCACCCGCCCGAGCGGCTGCGTGTAGACGCCCTGGAGGGCGTGCGCCACCTGCGCGTCCAGGGTCAGCGGGTGCCGCGCGACGCCGAGCCCGAGCGCCACGAACGCCGCCGCCAGCGCGAAACCGACGACGAGCCAGCGCTTGAGCGGGACCGTCATGCCGCGGCGAGCGCGCTGTCCAGGGTCGGGTGGCGGAACTCGTAGCCGGATCGCTCCAGCACCGCCGGCACGGCCCGCACGCTGAACAGCGCCATCTCCTCGGCCGCCTGGCCGAGCACGGCCTTGAGCGCGATCCCGGGCACCCACCACGGCGCGGGCCGGTGCACCGCCCGCCCGACGGCCCGGGTGAACTCCGCGTTCGTCACCGCGCCCGGGCCGGTCAGGTTCACCGGCCCGGAGACGTCGTCGTGCGTCAAGACGTGGACGATCGCGCCGGCCTCGTCTTCGAGGGAGATCCACGGCATGTACTGGCGGCCGTTGCCGAGCCGTCCGCCGAGAGCCAGCCTGAAGAGCGGTCGCAGCGTGGCGTACAACCCGCCCTTCGCCGAAAGCACCAGCCCGCTCCGCAGATTCACGACGCGCGCGTTCCCGGCCGCCGCCGTGGCCGCTTCCCAGGCTTCGCACAGTTCGGGGAGGAAACCCCGGCCACGCGGCGCGGACTCGTCCACAATGGACGATCCGGTGTCGCCGTAGTAGGTCACCCCGGATGCGTTGACGAGCACCCCGATGCCGTGTTCGGCCACGGCTTCGGCGAGCACCTCGGTCGGCTCGACCCGGCTGTCGGTGAGCTGCTGCTTGCGCATCGCGCTCCACCGGCCGGGGAACAACGGCTTGCCGCACAGGTTGACGACGGCGTCGACGCCCTCGAAGGCGCCGCTCGCGATGGTGCCCGACGGCGGGTCCCAGTGGAATTCGCCGCCTTCGCGCGCTTCCCGCCGCACCAGACGGCGGACCTCGTGGCCCTCGCGCCGCAGGCGCTCACCCAGCGCCGACCCGATCAAGCCGCTCGCTCCGGCGATCAGTACTCGCATGCTTCGATCGTGGCCCATCGGGGTCACAGCCGCACGCCCAGGTCCCCCGCGAAAGCCGGGAGGTCGGACAGGATCGCGAGGCCGAACGTCGCGAGCGGGACGTCGGGGAAACCCGTTCCGGTGTAGAACATCGCGATGGCCGCCTCGCCCGTGGACAGGCCGAACCCGCGGCTGCGCGGCAGGGAACCGCCTTTGAACAGCACGGTGCCGCCGAGGATCCGGCGCGCGTGCGCGGCGGCGGGGGAGTCCTCGCCGGCGAGGTGGCGGTGGAAGGCGAACAGCTCCGCGGCGGTGCCCCGGGCCGTGCCCTGTGTCCAGGCCCACTCGGCTTCGGCGGAGATCGGCTCGCCCCGGACGCGGTCGAGGACGTCCCGCCGGAACGCGGGGTCCTCGGTGAAGCGCGCGGTCAGGTCGGGTTCGCCGGGGTAGAACGAACGCAGGGTTTCGCCGCAGAACCAGCGCAGATCCGGGTCGGGCCAGCCGCCGCTCGCCGCGGCGGCCCGCAGGGCGTCGTCGCCGAGCCGGGCCCGCAGGTAGTCCGGGGCCGCGTTGTCGCTCACGGCGATCATCGCCGTGGCGATCGCGTCGAGCGTGACGACCTGTTCGGGATCACGCGCGACGCCGAACTCGTCACAGTCGACGCCCAGCGAGGTCAGGGCCCGCAGGTGGGCGCCCGCACCGACCTTGCCGTCGCCTTCGAACGGGTGCCAGGCATCCCAGTCGCCGACCCGCACCGGTTCCGCCGGATCGAGCCCGCCCGCGACCGCCGTCGTGTAGGCGAGCAGGTGGACCACCTTGATCGTCGACGCGAGCACCCGCGGCACGTCCGCGTGGTGCGCCAGGTGGTGCCGGCCGTCGTCCGCGACGATCGAGACGTCGTCGCGGTGCTTCGCGAACCAGGTCATCGTGCTCCTCCCCGGATGCGGCGAAGGCCGCCACGGCGATCCCGTGGCGGCCTTCGTCAGGGTGACTCAGAGACCGAGTTCGCTCTCGAAGTTGCCCTCTTCCAGGCGCTGCTTGATCGTCGTCAGGAAGCGGCCCGCGTCGGCCCCGTCCACCAGGCGGTGGTCGTAGGTCAGCGGCAGGTACGCCATCGACCGGACGGCGATCGTGTCGTTGCCGTCGGCGTCCGCGATCACGACCGGGCGCTTGACGACCGCGCCCGTGCCGAGGATGCCCGACTGCGGCTGCACGATGATCGGCGTGTCGAACAGCGCGCCGACGCTGCCGATGTTCGTGATCGAGAAGGTGCCGCCCGACAGCTCGTCCGGCTTGATCTGGCCCGACCGCGCGCGGCCCGCCAGGTCGGCGATCCGGTGCGCGAGACCGGCCAGGCTCAGCTCGCCCGCGTCGTGGATCACGACCGAGAGCAGCCCGCGCTCGGTGTCCACCGCGATGCCCAGGTGCACGGCGCCGTGGTAGGTGATCTCCTTCGTGTCCTCGTTGTAGGACGCGTTGACGTTCGGGTGCTGCTTGAGCGCCTCGACCGTGGCCTTCGCGAAGAACGGCAGGAACGTCAGGTTGACGCCCTCGCGCTCCTTGAAGGCCGCCTTCGCCCGCTGCCGCAGCTTGGCGATCTTGGTGACGTCGACCTCCTGGACCTGCGTGAGCTGCGCGGCGATCTGCAGCGACTCGCGGGTCTTGGTGGCCGTGATCTGGCGGATCCGGCTGGCCTTCTGCACGGTGCCGCGCAGCGCGGCCAGCTCCGGCGACACCGCGGCCGCGGGACGCGCGGCGGGCGCCGACGGGGCGGCGGCAGCGGCCGGCGCGGCAGCGGCCGGAGCCGGAGCGGCGGCCTTCTGCTTCTCCTCGGCCGCGGCCAGGACGTCCTGCTTGCGGATCCGGCCGCCGACGCCGCTGCCGGTCAGCGACGCGAGGTCGATGCCGTGCTCGGACGCGAGCTTGCGGACCAGCGGCGTGACGTACGGGCCGTCCGCCGAGCCGTCCTTCGCCGCTGCGGCGGGAGCCGCTTCGGCCGCCTTGGCCGCGGGGGCGGCCTGAGGCTCCGGCTTGGGCTCGGGCTTGGCCTCCTGGACCGGCTCGGGCTTCGGTTCCGGCTTGGGTTCCGGCTTCGGCTCGGGCTTGGGCTCCGGCTTGGCCTCGGCCTTCGGCGCCGCACCGGCGTCGCCGATCACGGCCAGGACGCCGCCGACCTCGACGGTCTCGTCTTCGCCCGCGCGGATCTCCAGCACCGTGCCGGCCACCGGCGACGGCACCTCGGTGTCGACCTTGTCGGTGGAGATCTCGAGCAGCGGCTCGTCGACCTCGACCGAGTCGCCGACCGCCTTCAGCCAGCGCGTGACGGTGCCCTCGGTGACGCTCTCGCCCAGTTCGGGCAGCTTCACCTCGGTGCCTTCACCACCGGCGGCCGGCGCGGTGTCCGGCTTGCTCGGCGCGCTCTCTTCGGCCTGGGCCTGCGGTTCCGGCTGCGAAGGCTCGGACTTCTCTTCCTGCGCCGGGGCGGAGGAAGACTCCGGCACGCCGCCGGTGCCGTCGTCGATCACGGCGAGCTCGCCGCCGACCTCGACGGTCTCGTCTTCCTGGGCGCTGATCTTCACGACCGTGCCCGCCACCGGGGAGGGCACCTCGGTGTCGACCTTGTCGGTCGAGATCTCGAGCAACGGCTCGTCGACCTCGACGGTGTCGCCCTCCTGCTTAAGCCACCGGGTGACGGTGCCTTCGGTGACGCTCTCCCCGAGCTCCGGCAATGTGACGGAGTAGGCCATCGTTCGCTGACTCCTCTTCCAAGTTCTGCGTGGTCTGGATTCTGCTGGTGGGACGTCAGCTGTGCACGTGCAGCGGCTTCCCCGCGAGGGCGAGGAACGCTTCACCGAGGGCCTCGGTCTGGGTCGGGTGCGCGTGGATGAGCGGCGCGACGTCTTCGGGGAAAGCCTCCCAGCTGTAGATCAGCTGCGCTTCGCCGATCAGCTCGCCGACGCGGTCGCCGACCATGTGGACGCCGACGACCGGGCCGTCCGGGGCCTTGACCAGCTTCACGCCGCCGGAGGTCTTGAGGATCTGGCTCTTGCCGTTGCCGCCGAGGTCGTAGGTGAACGTCGTGACGTCCGAGCCGTACTTGTCCTTGGCCTGCGACTCGGTCAGCCCGACCGACGCGACCTCCGGGTGCGAGTAGGTGACCCGCGGGATGCCGCTCTCGTCGATCACGCGCGGGTTCTGCCCGGCGATCTCCTCGGCGACGAAGATGCCCTGCTGGAAGCCGCGGTGGGCGAGCTGCAGGCCGGGGACGATGTCGCCGACGGCGTAGACGTTCGGCAGGTTGGTGCGCAGCCGCTCGTCGGTGAGGACGAAGCCGCGCTCGATCTTGACGCCGGCCTCCTCGTAGCCGTGGCCCGCCGAGTTCGGCCCACGGCCGACGGCGACCAGCAGCAGGTCGGCCTCGATGGTCTCGCCGGACTCCAGCGAAACGCTCACGCCGTTGTCGTCCTGCTTCGCGCCGGTGAACTTCACGCCGGTCTTGAAGGCGATCTTGCGACGGCGGAAAGCGCGCTCGAGCTGCTTGGACGCGAACTCGTCCTCGTTCGGGACCAGCCGCGGCAGGGCCTCGACGATGGTGACGTCGACGCCGAAGGAGGCCCAGACGCTGGCGAACTCGACGCCGATGACGCCGCCGCCGAGCACCACGACCTTCTTGGGGACGTAGTCGAGGGCCAGAGCCTGCTCGCTGGCGATGATGCGGCCGCCGAGCTCCAGGCCGGGCAGCGTGCGCGAGTACGAGCCGGTGGCGAGGATGACGTTCTTGCCGGTGTAGCGGGTGCCGTCCACCTCGACGGTCGTGCCGCCGACGAACGTGCCGCTGCCCTCGACGAGGTTCACCTTGTGCGCCTTGGCCAGGCCCTGCAGGCCCTTGTACAGACGGGCGACGATGCCGTCCTTGTACTTGTTGACCCCGGCGATGTCGATGCCCTCGAAGACGGCCTTGACGCCGACCGCTTCGGCTTCACGGGTTTCGTCGGCGACCTCGGCGGCGTGGAGCAGGGCCTTGGTCGGGATGCAGCCCCGGTGGAGGCACGTCCCGCCCAGCTTGTCCTTCTCGATCAGCGTGACGGAAAGGCCCAGCTCGGCCGCGCGGAACGCCGCGGCGTAGCCGCCCGATCCGCCTCCCAGGATCACGAGGTCGGCGGAGGTGTCGGTCACTTCATTAACTCCTCGGCAAGCAGTGGGGTGATGCTCTGTCGTCGCGCCCGCGCCCGGTATAACCGCGCGCGCGACACCGCCATCTTGTCACTACGCCGGACGGGGCTGCGAGCTAGCCGGGTGTGCGACGCCGACCACACGCGGAGTCCGGGATAATGAGTGGGGTAGGTCTCGGGAGGAGAGGTGGTCGAGGTGGGGCTCTTCGACTCGCTGCGCAGGCGGGCCAAGGGTGGACAGCGGGCCGGTACGCTGCGGAAAGCCAGCTCCGAGGATACTCATCACCTCGAGGAGTGGGCGGCCACGCGGCGGGGTGTCGAGGCCTTTGTGGAGCCGAAGACCAACGTCACGGACACCACTGTGGTGTTGATCGCCCACGACGGCGAATGGACCCGGCGGCGCATCGGCAGCCTGGAGGCCGCGCAGCAGTTCGGCCACCGCCGCTCGATCCCGGTGTACGAGGTCGCGCGGGTGGGTTACCCGAAGCGGATGCGCGAGTACACCGAGCGGAAGAAGCGCGGCCAGGTCTAGAACTAGAGCTCGATCCGGCCGACGACCTCGCCGTTGAAGGTCTGGCCGGTCGGGCGGAAGCCCAGCTTGAGGTAGAACTCCTCCGGGCCGCCCTCGGCCGGGATCCACAGCACGGTCGCCGCCTTCTGCCCGCGTCTTCGGGCTTCCTCGAGGACGGTCTCCACCGCGAAGCGGCCGTAGCCGCGGCCCTGGACGCCCGCGCCGACGTTGAGCCGCCAGACTCCGCAGCGGAAGAAGTCGAGCTCGGCGTCCGGGTTGAAGCCGCCCATCACGAACGCGGCGGGTTCGCCGTCGGCGAGGATCAGGCGAGGCCAGGCGACGTCCGGCTGGGTGTAGGCCTCGGCGAGCGAGACGGCGACCGGTGCGACGAAGGTTTTCTGGTGGGGTTCGACGGCCAGCTGGCACGCGGCGGCGACGTTCTCGGGCGTGATCTTCTCCGCAGTGAGGATGGTCACCGGGCCCAACCTAGCCTGCCTGGGCGAGCAGGGTGGCGTGCTGGACCAGCGCCGCGCGGAAGGACTCGTGGACGGTGCTGCCCAGGACCGGGTCGACTTCGACCACGTGCCCGGCCGAGAGCAGCAGCACCGCCGGCTCCGAAAGGACCACCACCCCGTCCGCCGCACGCAGGTCCGCCGTGCCCAGCAGGCGGGGGAAGACCACGTCCGCGGGCAGTCCGTCGCAGGTGCGCAGGAACTCGCGGTGGTCGGCCGGCAGCGAAACGCCCAGCCGCAGCTCGGCCGAGCGGATCGCCGCCTCCGACGCCGGGGGCGGTGGTGTCGCGCTGCCGCGCAGCCGCAGGATCTCCGCGACCAGCTCCGGCCAGGTGCCCAGGTCCCGGGGGTACCGCTCGTGCAGCGCCGCGACCAGCGCGCCCGCGCACGCCGGAGCCCAGTCGTGCAGGCCGAGCGGGTCCGCGCCCGCAACGAGCGCAGGAGCCAGGGCCCGCGTCGCCGCCACCGTCGCGACATCGGGGAGCGGTCCGGCGAGCGAAGCCCAAAGCTGCAGGTCACCGTCGGCCAGTGCGGTGCGCACCCGGTCCGGGCGCGACGGCGCCACCTGCTTGACCACCTCGGCGACCGGGCCCGGCGGGAGGACACCCTCCAGGTCGGAGACCGGACGACGCAGCGAAGCCGCGTGGGTGCGCTCCTCGAGATCCAGGTCGAGCGGCGCGAACGCCTCGGCCCAGTCCGGACGCGCACCCCGGGCTTCGAAGAGCATCGCCCACGCGCGCGCCCGCACCGGGTCGGTGGCCAGTGCGGTCACCGGTCGTTCGGTGCGGGACAGCCACTGCGTGACCAGCCGGTCGGCTTCGTCGAGGGCGCCGGCGACCGCGGGCAGCAAGGCGGCGTGCCCCACCTGGTCGTCGACGCGCGCCTCGGGCGCCGTCAGGACGTCGCGGACCGCCGCCTCGAGGTAGTCACCGGCGTCCACACCTCGACCCTAGCCCAGCGCTTGCTTCGCCCCCGGGTGCAGCGGGACCGGGTCGGTCTGCGTCGCCAGCTGCTTCGAAATCTCCTTCGCCGCCGGGTGCACCTTCGCCAGCTCCGCCTGCTTGTCGAAGATCAGCTTCGTGATCGCGCACGCGTTGCCCGCCGGGAAGTCTTCGCGGACCAGCAGCAGGTTGGGCACCACGACCGTCGGCACGTCCGCGGGCTGCCCGTAGGCCGCCTTCGGGATCACGGCCTGGTCGTAGACCGGGTTGACCTCCTTCAGCTTCGGCAGCAACGGGGTGATGTCGAGGAACTTCACCTTGTCCTTGAGGGACGTGGTGATGTCGGTGATCTGCGCGGTCGGCAGGCCGCCGGACCAGACGAGCCCGTCCAGGGTGCCCGCCTTCATGCCGTCCGCGGTCTTGGCCAGGTCGAGCCGCTGCGCCTGGACGTCGGCGTCGGGCTTGAGGCCCGCCGCCTGCAGGAGGCGGTTCGCGATCACCTCGGTGCCGGACTTCGGCGAGCCGGTCGAGATCCGCTTGCCCTTCATGTCGGCGACGCTGTTGATGCCCGCGTCCGTGCGCACCAGCACCTGCGTCGAGTTCGGGTAGATCCGGGACAGGGCCTGGACCTTCTGCGGCTTGCCGTCGAAGGAGCCCTTGCCGTTCACCGCGTCCGCCGCGGTGTCGGCCAGCGAGAACGCGACGTCGTAGTTGCCGGCCACCAGCTGCTGGATGTTCTGCACCGACGCGCCGGTTTCCGAAGCCGTCGCACGGAGCTTCGTGTTGTTGCTGATCAGCTGGGCCAGCCCGCCGCCCAGCACGTAGTAGACACCGCCGCTGTTGCCGGTGGCGATGGTGATCCGGCCCTCGCCGGCTTCGCAGGACGGCGTCCCGCCCGGGGCGGCCTGGTCGGTCTGCTGTTTCCCGCCGCAGCCGGTGACGGCCAAGGCGAGCACCGCGGCTGCGGCGACTGCGCGTTTCATGCTGTCCTCCTCTTGATCACGGCATGGGTGAGCAGCGCGGCGGCACCGCAGGCGGCGCCGATCGCGATCGGGATCGGCTCGAGGTAGAGCAGGCACAGGGCGGCGGGCACGAACAGCAGCCGAACCGGAAGGCTGACCGGCCCGAACAGCCAGCCGCCGGTGACCACCGCCAGCGCGGCGACGGCGAGCGCGGACACCGCCGCCACCCACAGCACGGTGAGCACGTCGGACTCCAGCAGCAGCGCGGCGCCGTTGTCGGTCAGCACGAAGGCGATCGGCACGAGGAACGCCGGGAGCGTGTACTTCCAGCACTGCCACATGGTGCCGAGCACCGAGCCGCCGGTGATCGCCGCCGAAGCCACCGCGGCGAGCGCGGTCGGCGGCGTGACCTCGGACAACACGGCGTAGTAGAAGATGAACATCGCGCGCTCGGCGTCGGCGACGCCGAGCGTCTCGAGCGCCGGGCCGATCACCACCCAGGCGATGATGAAGCTCGCGGTGACCGGCACGGCCAGCCCCAGGACGCCGACGGCGATCGCGGAGAGCAGCACGGTCAGGATGAGGATCAGCGTGCCGTTGTCGGTGAGCGCGCCGGCCAGTTCCACCAGCGCGTCGGCGAGTTCGAGGCCCAGCCCGGTCTTGGTGATGGTCGAGGTGATCACCCCGGCCGCGGCGCACACCGCGATCACCGGCAGCGCGCCCCGCACGCCGGCCGACAGCGCGTCGACCATGTCCTTCGCCCAGCCTTTGACATCGTGGCGCCGGGCGATCAACGCGAAGAGCGCGGCGACGCCGGTGGCGTAGACGACCGCGGCGAACGGCGGGATGTCCAGGGCGAGGAACACGACGATGATCGCCAGCGACAGGAAGTGATAACCGCCGCGCAGCAACAACTTCCACGGATCTTCGTGCGGCACGTCGACGGCTTCGGCCTTGAAGCGCCGGGCGTCCGCCTCCATCGCGAACACGATGCCGAGGTAGTAGAGCAACGTCGGGACGGTCGCCCAGATCAGCACCTTCAGGTACGACGTCTGCAGGTACTCGGCGATGATGAACGCGGCCGCCCCGAGGGTCGGCGGCGAGAGGATGGCGCCGATGCCGGACGCGGCGAGCAGCCCGCCCGCGTTTTCCTTGGGGTACTGGGCTTTCTTCAGGATCGGCCAGGTGATCGAGCCGAGGCTGACGGCGGTCGCGGTGCCCGAGCCCGAAACCGTGCCGAGCAGGAAGCCGGACAGCACCGTGGTCCGGCCCGGCGCCGTCCGGGACTTGCGGAACGCGGCGAAGGAGATGTCCACGAAGAACTGCCCGGCGCCGGAGGCGTTGAGCACCGCGCCGTAGAGGGTGAACAGCACGATGTAGCTCGCCGCGACGTCCAGCGGAGTGCCGTAGAACCCGCTCGCGTCGTTGAAGAGCGCGTTGACGATCTGGCTGAAGTCGATGCCCGCGTGGGCGATGCCCCAGTTCTGCGGGAGGAAGCCGCCGTAGTAGGCGTAGGCGAGGAAGAGCAGGCAGACGATCGGCAGCACCAGCCCGGTGGTGCGGCGGGTGGCTTCGAGGACCAGGAGCAGCAGCAGCGCGCCGGCCACGATGTCCGGCGGGGACAGGATGCCCTGGCGGTTCAGGAAGTCGTCGTAGCCGACCAGCACCGGGTAGAGGCCGACGGCCAACGCCAGGACGGCGAGCGCCCAGTCGGTCCAGCCCGGGTCGTCGCGGCCGCGCAGCCGCGGGCGGTAGCAGAGGAAGACCAGCGGGAGCGTCACGCCCAGGAAGAGCACCAGGTAGAACTGGTTGCCCTTGGCGAACGGGAAGAACACCTGCTTGAGCACCAGGACCGCGACGGCGAGGGCGACGAAGTAGACGACGCGGTCCGGGACCCGGGACAGCTGCCGCGCCGGGCGTTCCTCGTCGTGCTCGGCGGCGATTTCGGCGGGGGAGTCGCGTTCCACCGGCTCGGTCGTCACCCGGTCACCGTACGGTGTCGCGGATCACATCGAAAGCGGCAATTCGATCACTGGCTGCCAAACCGCCGAAGGGGCCCCCGCCGCGGCGAGAGCCCCTTCGTGCGCAGCGTGCGTCAGCCGTTGGCGGCGATGTCCGCCAGCACCGCGGCGATCGAGCGGACCGGGACGCCGGTGCCGCCCTTGCCGGTGTAGCCCCACGGGGCGCTGGTGTTGAACGACGGGCCCGCGATGTCGATGTGGACCCAGTCGAGGCCGTCGGCGACGAACTCGCGCAGGAAGATGCCGGCGGCGAGCATGCCGCCCCAGCGGTGGCCGGTCACGTTGGCCAGGTCGGCCAGCCGCGAGTCGAGGTCGGCGCGCAGCTCTTCCGGCAGTGGCATGGCCCAGCCGTTTTCGCCGGTGGCCTGCATGATCGCGGTGACGCGGTCGCGGAAGTCCTCCGAGCCCATCACGCCGGCGGTGCGGTTGCCGAGCGCGACGACCTGGGCGCCGGTCAGCGTCGAGGTCTCGATCAGGTAGTCCGGGTTCTCCTCGGCCGCGCGGACCATCGCGTCGACCAGCACGAGCCGTCCTTCGGCGTCGGTGTTGAGGACCTCGACGGTCTTGCCGCCGTACATGGTCAGCACGTCACCCGGCCGGTACGACGTCCCCGACGGCATGTTCTCCGCCAGCGGGATGTGCGCGACGACTTCCAGGGGGTACTTCAGCTTCGCCGCCAGCACCACGGACGCGAGCACGCCGGCCGCGCCGGACATGTCCGAGGTCATGTGGTCCATGTTCGCGGCGGGCTTGAGCGAGATGCCGCCCGAGTCGAACGTGATGCCCTTGCCGACCAGCGCGACCTTCTTGGCGGCCTTGGCCGGCTTGTGGGCCAGGCGCAGCAGGCGCGGCTGCCGGGACGAGCCGCCGCCGACGCCGAGGATGCCGCCGAAGCCCTTGCGCTTGAGGGCCTTTTCGTCCAGCACCTCGAACTCGAGGCCGTTGTCCTCGGCCAGCTTCTTCGCGCGGTCGGCGAAGGAGGCCGGGTAGAGGTCGTTCGGCGGGGTGTTGATCAGGTCGCGCGCGATGGTGACGGCCTCGGCGATGGCGCCGGCCGCCTTCAGCGTCGCCTTGTGCTCGCGGGCGGTGCCGCCGGCCGGACTCGCGAAGTCGGCCTTCGCCAGCGGGGCGTCGCCCTTCTCCGAGCGGTAGTCGGTGAAGACGTAGGAGCCGAGGACCGTGCCCTCGACGGCGGCCTGCAGGTCGAGCTCGGACAGCGTGACGAACGCGCGGTCGGTGCCGGCCAGCGCGCGGCCGGCGGCACCCGCGGCGCGGCGGACCTGCTCGGGCGTGACGTCGCCGTCCGCCTTGCCCAGGCCGACGGCGAGCACCACACCGGCTGGGAGCTTGCCCAGCGTGGGGACCTTGACGACCTCTTCGGCCTTCCCGCTCGCCCCGAGCGTGGCCAGCAGGCCGGCGAGCCTGCCGTCGAAGGCGGCGTCCACGGCGGCGGCGCCGGGAGCGAGCACGGGACCGTCCTCGCCGGCCAGGGTGCCGATGACGACAACGTCGGCGCGCGTCTTGGCCAGTGCCTCCCCGGTGTTGTCGGACAGGGCGAGCTTAGGCACGGTCACTTCTGGCTCCTCGCGCGTTCTCGTGTGGCACCGGGCACCGGCCCGGCCGGGATCGTGAGCCATGCTAATGACGACCCGGACCGGGGTGAACAGAGGGAGAGGGAGGGCCGCGTGCGGCTGGGCGGTGGGTTGCTGGTCGTGCTGGCGGCCGGGGCGGCGGGCGCGGGCTGGTGGCTGCTCGCCGGGCTGGTGCTGGCGGCGATCGCGGCCGGCGTGGCGTCGCGGGTGCCGGAACCGGGGGACTCCCTGGTGGAGCGGGGCGTCGTGGCGGTCGCGCGACTGTCCGAAGTGGCCGTTTACGCGATCGCGTTCGGCGCCTACGTCTTCCCCGCGCACCGCGAGGCGGCGGCCGCGGCGTTCGTGGTCGTGGTGACCGGCGCCGGGTTCGCCGGGCTGAAGATCCCGACGATCGTCGGACGGGTGGCGGCCGGGCTGCTGCTCGCCGCGGGTGCCGTGCTGGTCGTCGTGTGCGTGGCCGTGCCGCCGGTGGCGACCGCCGGCGGCGGCCTGCAGCCGCCGGACTTCGCGGGGGTGCTCTTCGTGGCCGTGCTGGCGCTGCCGTTCCTGCGGCCGCGCGGACGCGAGCACGCCGGGCTGCGCGTCCTGCTGCTCGGCGCGATCGCCGTCCTGGCCGGGTTCGCCGCGCTCTACCAGCTCGGCGCGGTGCGGCTGGGCCTGTCGCTCACTTCGCTGCGTGACCTGCTGTCCGCCGCGGACGCGGACGCGCTGCAGCCGATGCTCACGGTCGTCGCCGTGCTCGCCACGGTGCTGCCGGCGCTGGCCGCGGGCAGTGACGTCCGGACGCGGACCGGGGTGCCCGGGCTCGCGGTGCGCATCGCCGCCGTGGCGGCCGCGTACCTGCTCCCGGTGCTGCCCGTGCTCGTCGTCGCGGGGCTGGCCACCGTGATCGAGCTGCTACTGGGCGTACGCGCGCGCAGGTACAGTGGGACCCGTGAGTGATCGACGCTGGCGGCCCGGAGAGACCGTGGTCGAGCGCTTCCACCGCCCCGACGGCTCGATCGGCCAGGTCCACCCGCTGCGCGTCCTCGAAGACGACGGCCGCGTCCTGCGCGCCTGGCTGCCGGCGGGCACGCCGATCATCGGCAGCAGGCTCGCCGACGGCCGCCTGATGCGGGACGCCCCCCTGGAGCAGCGGTTCCGCATCCCGCGGGTGCCGGTGCCGGACTCCTGGCACGGCGCGTCGACGCTGCGCCGGATCCCCGAAGACGAGTGGTCTTCGGTCTGGTGGTTCTTCGACCTCGAAGGCCGGTTCAAGAACTGGTACGTCAACCTGGAGATCCCGCTGGGCCGCACGCCGGGCGCGGTCGACCGGATCGACGGCGTGCTCGACGTCGTCGTCGAGCCCGACGGCAGCTGGCGCTGGGACGACGAGGACGAGGCCGAGGCCGCACTGGAAGTCGGCCGCCTGACGCTCGAGCAGTTCGACCGGCTGCGCGCCGAGGGCGAGCGGATCGGCGCGCTGGCCGAACGCGGCGCCTACCCGTTCGACGGGACCGACACCGACTTCCGCCCGGACCCCGGCTGGCCGGCCCCGGAGCTCAGCCCACGGTCAGGAGAAGGATCAGCGCCAGCACGGCGTTGACGACCGCGAGGATGACGACCGACTTCGTCGGGAGCACCTTCGGGAACGCCTTGCCGTGGATCTTCCGCCACCACACGACGCCGAAGACCCCGCCGACCAGGCCGAGGAAGCCGCCGAACCCGCTGTCCAGCACGGCCCAGCCGACCATGCCGAGCAGGCCGACGCCGAAGGTCAGCAGCACCGCGGCGACGAAGGTCTTGATGTCGGCGCCGGTGGTCTTGGGCCGGGGCACCGGCTCAGTGGAGTGGTAGGTCACGGCGTCATCCTAGAGCGGTCACGGCCGCGGCGCGGGGAACCCGGAACAGATGGACATCCGACTAACGCGCGTCCGAGCAAGCGGTATCGTCTAGCCATGACGACCACGACACAGTTCGCCCATACCCCGCACCCGAGTCCTGCGAGCGCGGACCGTGTCGCGGAGGTACTCGAAACGCCCGGTTTCGGGTTGTACTTCACCGACCACATGGTCACCGTCAAGTGGTCGAAGGCCGAAGGCTGGCACGACGCACAGGTCGGCCCCTACGCCCCCTTCACGCTCGACCCGGCGACGTCGGTGCTGCACTACGGCCAGGCCATTTTCGAGGGTCTCAAGGCCTACCGCCAGCCGGACGGCACGATCGCGTCGTTCCGCCCGGACGCCAACGCCGCCCGGTTCCGGCAGTCGGCCGAGCGGCTCGCGATGCCGCAGCTGCCCGAAGAGGTCTTCCTCGAGTCGCTGCGGGAGCTGATCGCCGTCGACGGCCGGTGGGTGCCCACCCGGCCGGGTGATTCGCTGTACCTGCGGCCGTTCATGATCTCGACGTCCACCGGGCTCGGCGTCAACAGCCCGGCCGCCGACTACGTGTACACGGTCATCGCTTCGCCTGCCGGGTCGTACTTCTCCGGCGGCGTGAAGCCGGTCAGCGTCTGGCTGTCCACCGAGTACGTCCGGGCGGCTCCCGGCGGCACCGGCGCGGCCAAGTGCGCCGGCAACTACGCGGCGTCGTTCGTGGCGCAGGCGCAGGCCGTCGAGAAGGGCTGCGACCAGGTGGTCTGGCTCGACGCGGTCGAGCGGCGCTGGGTCGAGGAGATGGGCGGGATGAACCTGTTCTTCGTCTTCGGCTCCGGCGAGAACGCCCGGCTGGTGACCCCGGAGCTGACGGGGTCGCTGCTGCCCGGCGTCACCCGCAAGTCGCTGCTGCAGCTGGCTTCGCGGCTCGGGTACAGGATCGAGGAGCGCCGGATCTCCACCGAGGAGTGGGAGAAGGCGGCGGCGTCCGGCGAGCTGACCGAGACGTTCGCCTGCGGCACCGCGGCGGTGATCACGCCGGTCGGGCACGTCAAGCACGCCAACGGCGAGTTCACCATCGCCGACGGCCGGCCCGGCACGCTCACGATGAAGCTGCGCGAAGAGCTGACGGGGATCCAGGAGGGCACCCGGCCCGACCCGGACCAGTGGATGGTCAAGCTCGGCTGATCCTGACCACGAAAGCGGCCCCGCCGACACCCTAGGGGTAACTGCCTCATCGATGAGGCAGTTACCCCTAGGGTCGGCGAGCCGACCTTCCCGGCGAGTGCCGGGGGCCGTTTTCCGTTCGTCAGGAAGCGGGCGCGGCGATCAGCGGGCCGGAGACGCCGGCTTGGTCGTGCGTGGCCGTTTCGGCGAGGACGCGGGCGGCCATCATCAGCAGCGGCAGGGCGGTGACCGCGCCGGTGCCTTCGCCGAGCCGGACGTCCAGCTCCAGCAGCGGGCCCAGGTCGAGGTGTTCCAAGGCCAGGACGTGTGCGGGTTCGGCCGTCCGCTGGCCCGCGACCCACCAGCGGCGCGCGCCCGGCGCGAGGTCCTCGGCGACGAGCGCCGCGGCGCAGGCGACCAGGCCGTCCAGGACCACCGGCGTCCGGCGGGCCGCGGCCTGGGCGAGGAAGCCGGCCATCGCCGCGATGTCCGCGCCGGCCGTGGTGCGCAGCAGGTCGACCGGGTCGGCCAGCACCGCGCGGGCCCGGCGCAGGGCGTCGCGCACGACAGTGGCCTTGCGCATCCAGGCGTTGTCGTCGATGCCGGAACCGCGGCCGACGACGGCCACCGGCTCGCTGCCGGTCAGCGCCGCCACCAGCACCGACGCCGGGGTGCTGTTGCCGATCCCGAGGTCGCCGGGGATGAGCAGGTCCGCGCCGCCGTCGACCTCGGCGTCGGCGATCGCGATCCCGGCGCGGATCGCCTTTTTCGCCTCGTCGGCGGTCAGCGCGTCTTCGACGTCGATCGAGCCCGAGCCGCGGCGGACCTTGAACTCGCCGATCGAGCGGGTCGCGGGGGCTTCGGTGTCGACGGCCAGGTCGACCACGCGCACGCTCGCGCCCGCGGCGGCGGCCAGCACGTTGATCGCGGCGCCGCCGGTGAGCATGGTGCCCAGCAGCTGCGCGGTGACCTCGGCGGGATAGGCGGAGACGCCCTTGGCGGCAATGCCGTGGTCCCCGGCGAAGACGACCACACGCGGCCGGGTGAACGGCCGCGGCGGCGACTGCCCCTGGCAGGCGGCGATCCAGACGCCCAGCTCTTCGAGCCTGCCGAGCGACCCGGCGGGCTTGACGAGCTTGTCGTGCAGGGCGATCGCGGCCGACCGGGCGTGGTCGTCGGGCGGGGTGATCTCGGGGAACTCGATGTTGTCCGGCTCCACACCAGGCCCTTCCTGTTCCACGGCAACGCTGTGGCCAACCTACCGGGAAGGGGTGGCCGGTAGTCTCGCGGCTCGTGGAGACGACGGCGGCCGCGGTGGTGCTGGCCAGTGGCGCGGGCACTCGCGTCGGCGCGAAGCTGAACAAGGTCTACCTGCCCCTCGCCGGGCGGCGGGTGGCCGCCTGGTCGCTGGACGCCTTCCGGCGCGTCCCGGGGATCGGCGTGCTCGTGCTGGTCATCCGGCCCCAGGACCGGGAACTCGCCGAAGAGGTGGCCGGCGACGGAGTCGAGATCGTGCACGGCGGTGACACCCGCCAGGCTTCCGAATTGAACGCCCTGCGCCACCTCGCGCCGCGAATCAGAGGCGGCCGGGTCGACGCCGTGCTGCTGCACGACGCGGCCCGGCCGCTGGTCCACCCCGAGCTGGTCGGTGCGGTGTTGGCCCGGACACGCGAGGACGGGGGGGCTGTGCCGGGCCTGGCCGCTGACGACGTCGTCGAGGTGGATGCCGGGCACCTGGTCGCCCAGGTGCCCGGCGCGATCCGCGTCCAGACGCCTCAAGGCTTCCGGGCCGGACCGCTGCTCGAGGCCTACGAGAAGGCCGAGCGCGAAGGCTTCGTGGGTACGGACACTTCCTCGTGCATGGAGCGGTTCTCCTCCCTGCCGATCCGCTGGGTCCCGGGGGCGCCCGAGAACCTCAAGATCACTTATCCCCACGACCTCGTCGTCGCGGAGCGGTTGCTCGCTCGTTAAGCGCACGCCGGCGGGCCGCCGCCGTCGTCTCCCTCCGTGGGTGTCCCGGTCGGCCGGATGGTCACGTCCTGCCGCAGTTCCGGCGGGATCCGGCAGTCCGGCTGTGGCCGGAGTGCCTGCAGCGGCGCGCCCGGGGTGCCGGGCTCCGCCAGGGTGAGCACCGCCCGCAGCGTCCACACCGGGGTGGCGTGGTACTGCCAGGTGACGACCCGGGGGCTGAACACGTCCGTGCCCGGGAAGGTCGGCACGCGGTAGGCGCTGGCCCGGTGCTCGTCGCGGAGGATGATGACGTCCGCGCAGGTGGGCCAGCGGTGTACGGCCGCGTAGATCTCCGGTGCTTCGCGGCCGCCGAACAGGTGCAGCACCCATTTGCGGCGCCGGAGTTCCTCGAGGAGTTCCTCGAGGCCCTGGCCGCTGGAGCCGGTGTGCGGTGTGGGCGGGGACACACTTTCGAGGGTAACTTGCGTACTAGAGCACAGTCCAGTGCGTGTACTAGTACACCTGGGTGGTTCTGAACAGGCCTTTGTGGGACACCCCCCGGCGTGCTAGAACACTTGTGCGTGATTTCCGGCGTGAGGAGCCGCCTTGCCCACCCTCGACCGCCCTGAGCCGCCGTACCTGCAGATCGCGGGCCGGATCCGTGACGACATCCTGTCCGGCCGGCTGCAGGAGGGCGATGCGGTGCCGTCCGCCCGCGAGATAGCGCGCACCTGGTCCGTCGCCATGGCGACGGCCACCAAGGTGCTGGCCACGCTCCGCTCGCAGGGGCTCGTGCGTCCCGTGCGCGGGGTCGGCACGGTCGTCGACCGCGGCGGCCTGCACCGCACGGCCCGCGACCGCAGCGCCGCTTCGGCGCGGACGGGCCGGATCTACCCGCAGGGCCACTACGCCGTGATCCGCGCGGCCGGCCTCGAGCCGGCGACCGTGCGCGCCGCGGCCGCACTCGGCCTGGAGGAGGGTGCTCCGGTGATCCGCCGCCGGCGCACCACGTACGGTCCCGATTCGCAGCCGCTGTCGACCTCGACGTCGTGGTTCGACGGTGCGCTGTCGGCGAAGGCGCCGGCGCTGCTGGTGGCGGAGCGGATCGTCGAAGGCACCGCGGCCCACGCGGCCGCCCGGCTCGGCACCAGGATCGCGACGACGCAGGAGCGGCACGCGGCGGGGCGCGCGGCCGAGGAGGAGGCGGCGGAGCTGGGACTGCCCGCCGGGTCGCCGGTGCTGCTCGGCCGGAGCACCTTCCTGGCGGCCGACGGGACGGTCGTCGAGTACGGTGAGTCCGCCGCCTTGCCCGACCACTGGGTTTTCTACGAGTACACGACTGAGGACGGCGAATGAAGCACATCCACGCGGGCAAGGTCCGTGACCTGTACGAACTCGACGGCGGGGACATCCTGCTCGTCGCGTCCGACCGCGTCTCGGTCTACGACGTCTCGCTGCCGACGCCGATCCCGGACAAGGGCAAGCTGCTCAACCAGCTGTCGGCCTGGTGGTTCGACCGGATGGCCGAGGTCGTCCCGAACCACGTCGTGTCGACCACCGACGTGCCCGAGGAGTTCGCCGGGCGCGCGATGCGCTGCAAGCCGCTGAAGATGGTCCAGGTCGAGTGCATCGCGCGCGGCTACCTGGCCGGCCTGGGCCTGCGCGAGTACCAGCGGGACGGCAAGATCTCCGGCGTCGCGCTGCCGCCGGGCCTGGTCGAGGGCGACAAGCTGCCGGAGCCGATCTTCACGCCGACCACGAAGATCTCCGACACCGGCCACGACGAGTTCATGACCTTCGACGAGGTGCTGAACGAGATCGGCGAGGACACCGCGAAGAGGCTTCGCGAGCTGACGCTGGAGATCTACGCACGCGGCGCCGAACACGCTGCGGCCCAGGGCGTCATCATCGCCGACACGAAGCTGGAGTTCGGCTTCGACGCCGACGGTACGCTGACCCTGGGCGACGAGGTCCTGACGTCGGATTCGTCGCGGTTCTGGCCGGCCGACGAGTGGGAGCCGGGCCGCCCGCAGCACGCGTTCGACAAGCAGTTCGTGCGCGACTGGTCGCGGTCGACGGGCTGGGACCAGACCCCGCCCGGGCCGGAGATCCCCGCGGACATCGTCGAGCAGACCCGGCAGCGCTACACCGAGGTCTACGAGCGGATCACGGGGAAGACCTGGGTCCGTGGGTGAGTACGACCCGTACCGGCTGATCGACGACGTCGAAAGCCTGCTCGTCTCGCACGGCCTCGAGCCCTTGCGCGTGCCCGGACGCGGCGGCGACCGGCTGGCGGGGGCCGGCCGCCTGCTGCGCGGGTTCGGCCTGGAGCCCCGGATGGCCCCCGAGGACGCGTTCGACCTCGGGGTGCCGTTCCAGGGCCGGATCAACCAGGCTGAAACACTCAAGGACTAGGGGCTCTTCGTCAGGCTCGCGTCGCGCTCGACGACGTCACCGAGGACGTCGTCGATGGCGGTCAGCAGGTCGGCGTCGAGCTTCTTGCCGGCGGCCTTGACGTTCTCGTGCACCTGCTCCGGGCGCGAAGCCCCGATGATCGCGGAGGCGACGTTCGGGTTCTGCAGCACCCACGCGACGGCCAGCTGGGCGAGGCTCAGACCGGCCTGCTCGGCGAGCGGTTCGAGCTGGGCGACGCGCTTGAGGACGTCTTCGTCGAGGAAGCGGGCGACCATGTCGGCGCCGCCCTTCTCGTCGGTGGCGCGCGAGCCTTCGGGGTAGGCTTGGCCCGGCTTGTACTTGCCGGTGAGCACGCCCTGCGCGATCGGCGACCAGACGATCTGGCTCAGGCCTTCGCGTTCGGAGGTGGGGATCACCTGGTCTTCGATGACGCGCCAGAGCATGTTGTACTGCGGCTGGTTCGACACGAGCGGGATGTGCAGCTCGCGGGCGAGCGCGGCACCGCGGGAGATCTGCTCGGCGGTCCACTCGGAGACGCCGACGTAGAGCACCTTGCCCTGGCGGACGAGGTCGGCGAAGGCGGTCATGGTCTCTTCGAGCGGGGTGTGCCGGTCGAACCGGTGCGCCTGGTAGAGGTCGACGTAGTCGGTGCCGAGCCTGCGGAGCGACGCGTGCGCCGACTCCATGACGTGCTTGCGGGACAGGCCCTTGTCGTTGGGGCCCTTGGGTCCGGTCGGCCAGAAGACCTTGGTGAAGATCTCGAGGCTTTCCCGCCGCTGGCCCTTGAGGCCGCGCCCGAGCACGGACTCGGCGGCGGTGTTGGCGTAGGCGTCGGCGGTGTCGAAGGTGGTGATGCCGGCGTCGAGGGCGGCCTGGATGCAGGCGCGGGCCTGATCCTCCTCGACCTGGGAACCGTGGGTGAGCCAGTTCCCGTACGAGATCTCACTGACGTTGAGGCCGCTGCGGCCGAGACGACGAAACTCCATGGCCGCGAGCTTAGGCGGTAATCGTTTGCTTTGCTAACGACCTGGTGTGACTCCGGTCTCGTGAACAGCAAGAAGCCGGGTCGAGCATGGCTCGACCCGGCTTCTCGAAACCGGCTCAGTTCGGGATCGGGTCTCCCGGCTTCAGCCGTGGCTTCGGCATCCGCAGCCGCCGGATCTGCGAGGCCCGCACGAACGCGTACCACCCGATCGACCGGCCGTTCACCGCTTCCTTCGGGAACTTCTCCCGCACCAGCTTCGCGATCTTCCGGCCGTTCACGAAGCCCTCGAGCGCCATCACCAGCAGCATCACCGTGCACAGCATCGTGACGTAGGTCTGCGCCTGCTGGAACGGCACCAGCAGCGCCAGGAACACCACGATCGCCAGCGGCATGAACAGGCCGAGCAGGTTGCGCCGGCTGTCGACCAGGTCGCGGACGTACCGCTTGACCGGCCCCTTGTCGCGCGGCAGCAGCGCGCTGTCGTCGCCGCGCATCATCGCGTCGCGGCGGGCCTTCGCCGCCGCGCGGCGGTCTTCCTTGGTCTGCGGGTTCGCCTTGCGCAACTCCTTGTTGCGCTTCATCGCCTCACGCATGGTGGTGGGCGGCGGCGCCACCGGGCCCCGCCGCTTCGCCTCCGCTTCGCGGCGCTTCGGCGTAGCCTTGCCCTTACCGGGCGTGTACGCCTTGCCGGCGACGTCGACGGCTTCGCCCGCCTCCGGCTCTTCGGCGGCGGTGTCTGTGGTGCTTCGGCGCAGGAACCTCACCTCACCAGGGTATTGCAGGCGTCACGCCGCCGGTAACCAGGGCGATCGATGTGCGACCATGGTGGGGGAACAGATCGGACGTCCCCGGTGTTGAGCACGTCAGCACGAGGAGTATCCGCAGCGAGTTCGACTTTGATGAGGGAGTGCCATGACGACCGCTGAGCACGCCGGCGCGACGCAGGCCGAGACCGCCGAGGAGACCCACGGCGTCACGTTGACCGACGCCGCGGCTTCCAAGGCGAAGGCCCTGCTCGAGCAGGAGGGCCGCGACGACATGCACCTGCGCATCGCCGTCCAGCCGGGTGGCTGCGCGGGCCTGCGCTACCAGCTGTTCTTCGACGAGCGCACGCTCGACGGTGACCTGTTCCGCGACTTCGGTGGCATCCGCGTCGCCGTCGACCGGATGAGTGCGCCGTACGTGTCGGAAGCCGTCATCGACTTCGTGGACACGATCGAGAAGTCGGGTTTCACGATTGACAACCCGAACGCCACCGGCTCCTGCGCCTGCGGCGACTCGTTCCACTGAGTCACAGCACGTGAGAAGGGCCCCGTCCGTGGGCGGATTCGAGGGGTCGTTGCACCACAGGTGATCAACTGGCTTTGGTCAGGAGTTTAGCCAAGCGCTCGGCTGGGGTGTCCCAGCCGAGCGTTTTGCGTGGTCGGCGGTTGAGCTGGGCGGCGACGGCGGCGAGGTCTTCGGGGCTGTGGATGGCGAGGTTGCTGCCTTTGGGGAAGTACTGGCGGAGCAGGCCGTTGGTGTTCTCGTTGGAGCCGCGCTGCCAGGGTGAGTGCGGGTCGCAGAAGTAGACCGGGATGCCGGTGGCGATGCTGAACTCGTGGTGACGGCTCATCTCGCTGCCCTGATCCCAGGTCAGCGACCTGGCCAGCTGTGCAGGCAGCGTCGCGACGGTGGTGACGAGGGCGTCGCGGACATGCTCGGCGGTGTGGGAGCCACCGAGATGGGCCAGCATCACGTAGCGGGTGGCGCGTTCGACCAGGGTGGCGATGGCTGATGCTCCGTCTCCGCCGATGATCAGGTCGCCTTCCCAGTGGCCGGGGATCGCGCGGTCGTCGGCCTCGGCCGGGCGGTCGCTGATCATCACCATCGGGGCGGTGAACCGTGGCCGGCGTTGCTCGCTGCTGCGGCGGGGTTTGCGCACGGTGCGTCCGGTGCGCAACGCGGTCGTGAGTTCGCGGCGCAGTTCGCCTCGGCCTTGGACGTAGAGGGCCTGGTAGATGGTTTCGTGGGTCACGTGCAGCTCCGGCCGGTCGGGGTGGTCGCGGCGCAGCCGCCGGCTGATCTGCTCGGGACTGAACTTGTCCTCGAGCATGTCCTGCACCAGGTCGTGCAGTTCGGGGCAGGCGGCGATCTTGCCGGTCTTGGGCCGCGGGCGACGGGCATCGGCGCGGGCCTGGGCAGCATGCGGCCGGTAGTCGCCCGAGCCGGGATGGCTGTTGCGGGCCAGCTCCCGGCTGATCGTGGACGGGCTGCGGCCCAGGTCGGCGGCGATAGCCCGCACCGAGCGGCCCTCGCGCCGCAGATCCGCGATCACGATCCGCTCGTCCACGCTCAGGAACCTGGCCGAGGACGGCTCAGGCCGGGCGGGAGGCCGTTGATCGGTCTCCCGCCCGGCCTTGGCCTGGCTTGCTCGTCCGTTCCGCCACCGGTGACCGGTCCGCCGGTTGATCCCGACAATCCGGCACGCCTCCGCCGTTCCCACACCCCGCGCCACAAGATCAAGATAAGCCAGGCGTTCATCGCCCAGCTTCCTCGGACCTTGAGGCGACCGGTCCCCGCGGATCTCGAACACTGCAACCCCTGAACAGCTCAGGTGTTGCAACCACCACTAGAACCCAAG
>Ga0207678_10000896_pt1 | contig 27318 bp, 25 predicted proteins | sample KBSC63metaG_FD_184319 | JGI IMG/M metagenome (GOLD analysis project Ga0207678, IMG submission 184319) | Corn rhizosphere microbial communities from Kellogg Biological Station, Michigan, USA - KBS C6-3 metaG (SPAdes) (version 2) | ecosystem: Host-associated > Plants > Roots > Rhizosphere > Soil ... | reverse complement strand
TACGATCGAGGTGGCACCGCTGGCCTTCATGCGTGGCCGGACCCTGGGCGGCAGCTTCATCATTCTCGACGAGGCCCAGAACACCACGCCCGAGCAGATGAAGATGTTCCTGACCCGCTTCGGCTTCGGCTCGAAGATCGTGGTCACGGGGGACATCACCCAAATCGATCTACCGGGCGACACCCGCAGCGGCCTGAAAGTCGTGCGCGAGATCCTCACGGATATCGATGACGTGCGGTTCGCCTATCTCACGAGCACTGACGTCGTACGGCATCGGCTCGTCGGTGAGATCGTCGATGCGTATGCCCGGTGGGACGAGCGTGACGCGGGCAGCCGGCAGAGCCCGCCACCCCATCGGGCGGGACCACGCCGCTGAGGTCGACGTGAGCATCGAGATCAACAACGAGTCCGGCGTCTCGGTCGACGAGGTGGCTCTGGTCGAGCTCGGCCGTTACGTGCTCGACTCGTTGTCGGTGAATCCGATGGCGGAGCTGTCCATCGTGCTGCTCGACGCGGACGCCATGGCCGCGCTGCACCGGCAGTGGATGGACGTCGAGGGGCCGACCGACGTGATGGCCTTTCCGATGGACGTGGAGGAGCTCGCATCCGAGCACACCGAACCCAGCGGTCCGCCGCGCCCCGACGCCAACGGAGTGGGGGCGTTGCTCGGCGATGTCGTCCTGTGCCCGGAAGTAGCGGCGGAGCAGGCCCGCCACGCCGGGCACTCGACCGAATCCGAACTTGCGCTGCTCTGTACCCACGGAATCCTGCACCTGCTCGGGTACGACCATGGCGAGCCCGAGGAGGAGCGCGAGATGTTCGCGCTGCAGGCGCGCCTCGTCGGTGGCTGGGCCGAGCGATCCGGGCGGGCACCGATCCGGGCGCCGCGCCCGGGAACCAGAGGAGAAGTGCGCGACATCGCCACCGGCGCCCGGTCCGGTGAGCGCCATGGCTGACCCAGACCATCCTCGGCACGGGAGCAGCCCGTGAAGGCATCCGACATCGCCCTGCTGGTGATCGCGATCGTGCTGGTTCCAATCGGCGGGGTGTTGGCCTGCGTCGACTCGGCGCTGGCGCGCGTCTCGGTAGCGCGCATCGACGAGTTGGTCCGCGAGGGCCGCCGCGGCGCGAAAACGCTGAGCGGCTTGGTCATCGATCGCGCCCGCTACACCAACTTGCTGCTGCTCCTGCGGATGACATGCGAGATCACGTCGACCGTTCTCGTCACGCTCGTCGCGCGGTCGGTGTTCGGTCCCGACTGGCCCGTCGTGCTGCTCACGATCGGGGTCATGGTGGTCGTCAGCTATGTGTTCGTGGGCGTCGGCCCGCGGACGCTGGGTCGCCAGCACCCCTATCGGGTCGCGCTGTTGTTCGCCGCTCCCGTCCGCGCCCTCGGCCGGGTGTTCGGGCCGCTCGCGTCCCTGTTGATCCTCTTCGGCAATGCGGTGACTCCGGGCCGGGGTTTCCGCGACGGACCGTTCTCGTTCTCGTCGGAGGCCGAGCTGCGCGAGCTCGTCGACGTTGCCGAACGGGGAGGAGTCGTCGAGCACGACGAGCGCGAGATGATCCAGTCCGTCTTCGAGTTGAGCAACACGATCGCGCGCGAGGTCATGGTGCCGCGGACGGAGATCGTCTGGATCGAGCGCACCAAGACCGTGCCGCAGGCGCTGGCACTGGCGCTGCGCAGCGGATTCTCCCGGATCCCGGTTGTCGGCGAGAGCGTCGACGACATCATCGGCGTCGTGTACCTGAAGGATCTGGCCCGGCGCAGCCAGGACCCCGAGCGGGCCCGGATAACCCGAGTCGACGAGGTGATGCGTCAGCCGATCCTCGTGCCGGAGTCGAAGCCAGTCGATGAACTCATGCGGGAAATGCAGCTCCACCGCACCCACATCACGATCGTCATCGACGAGTACGGCGGCACGGCCGGACTGGTCACGATCGAGGACATCCTCGAGGAGATCGTGGGTGAGATCACGGACGAGTACGACAACGAAAGCCCGCCCATCGAGCGGCTGGACGAGAACACCGCTCGGGTGACCGCTCGTCTCTCGGTCGAGGACCTGGCGCACTTGTTCGACATGGAGCTGCCCGCCCGGGATGACGTCGAGACGGTGGCCGGGCTGCTCGCCGAGCGCATCGGTCGCGTGCCGATCCCGGGAGCGACGGCCCGAGTCAACGGACTGGAGCTGGTGGCCGAAGGCGCCGGCGGCCGACGGCACCGTATCGACACCGTCCTCGTGCGGCGGTTGTCGACAGACGAAGCGCACGCCCAGCCGGAAGCCCGGGTGGAGAGCGCGTGACCGAGGTGTCCGTCGAGGACGCCAAGCTCGTCACGCTGGCTCGGGCGGCCAGAGCGCGGGCCGGCAGCGGGCAGGGCGCGGCCGTGCGGGATGCGGACGGCCGGACCTATGTGGCCGTAGGCGTCGTTCTGACTTCGTTACAGCTCACCGCCTTGCAGCTGGCGGTGGCCATGGCGGTGTCGTCCGGGGCGTCGCGGTTGGCGGCGGCCGTCGTGGTCGGTGCGGAACCCGATGCCGGTCCCGGATTACGCGCGCTGCGTGATGTGACGCCGGAGGCTGTTGCCTATCACGCTGATCCAGACGGCACGCTGCGCTGACCTACCGGCCGTCGGAGCGCGGCGAGATCTGCTCCGTGCGATGATCCGGCCGATGGAACCCACCAACTGGTCACGGATCGTCGCGGCCGACGGTCGGCACCTCGAGGTGTTGAGCTTGGGTCGGGCAGACGCGATGCCGGTGCTCTTCCACGGCGGGACTCCGACCGCGGCCGTGGTGTATCCGCCGGCCGCCGAGGCGGTGACACGCCATGCCATCCGGGTGATCACCTACTCGCGACCGGGCTATGCCACGTCCGACCCGCAACCGGGTAGGTGCGTCGCCGACGCGGTTGCGGATGTCGAGGCGATTCTCGACGCGATCCAAGCCGATCGATTCGTCACGATCGGGTGGTCGGGTGGCGGTCCGCACGCACTCGCGTGCGCGGCGCTGACGTCCGACCGGTGCCTGGCCGCCGCCACGATCGCCGGCGTGGCACCGTACCCAGCACCCGGCCTCGACTGGCTGGCCGGGATGGGGCGGGAGAACGTCGAGGAGTTCGGCGCCGCGCTGGCCGGCATCGATGCGCTATCCGCCTACCTGACCGCGGCGGCGGGTGACCTTGCCAACGTCACGGCCGACCGGGTCGCGGCCACGCTGGGCGAGCTGGTGTCTGACGTCGACGTGGCGTCTCTGCGCGGCCCGTACGCCGACTGGGCCGCCACGACGTTCCGCAAGTCGGTGAGCACGGGCATCGACGGTTGGCGAGACGACGACCTGGCGTTCGTCCGGCCATGGGCCTTCGATCTCACAATGATTCGCCGACCGGTCGCGGTCTGGCAGGGTGATCAGGACTGCATGGTGCCGTTCGCGCACGGCGAATGGCTGGCCGCGCATCTGCCGACCGCGCAACCTCATCTGTTGGCCGGGCAGGGGCACCTATCGTTGGCGTTCGACGCCTTCGACGAGATCGTCGAGGATCTTCTGGACCTGGCCAAGTGACGCGCTCGCCTATCGGCGTCAGCTGCGTGAGCTGGTGCCGGTGAGAGCGGCAGTAGCGCCGAGCGCGAGGTACACGCCGCCGGATATGAGTCTCTGTCGATTGGCCCAGCCCGGGCGACGACGCAACCAGGTGCCGACGCTGCCCGCGCTCGTGGCCCAGACGGTGTCGAAGAGCAAGCCCAGCAGGGTGAAGATGGCCCCGAGTACGAGGATCTGGCTCGTCGTCGACCCACGGTGCGGGTCGAGGAACTGCGGGAAGAAGGCGACGAAGAAGATCGCCACCTTGGGGTTGGCGATTCCGACGCCGAAGGCTTCGGCGAATGCCCGGCGTCCGCTCGGTGGGCGCGGCGCGGTGGGCCCGATAAGCTCCAGGTGGCCGCGCCCGAGCAGTGCGCGGACGCCCAGGTAGATCAAGTAGGCCGCGCCGCCGTAGCGAAGCAAGGAAAAGGCGATCGCCGACGAGGCGATGACCGCGCTGAGGCCGGCGGCCGTTACGAGAACGAACACGGCGGTGGCCGTCTCTACCCCGGCGACGGAAATCAGGGCGACGCGTCGCCCGTCGCCGATTCCTCGCGCCAACAAGAAGATCACGTTCGGACCCGGCAGCAGAATCAGGGCGACGGCAGCGGCTGTGAACGCGAGCAGCGTCGTGGTCGTCGGCATGCCGCGACGGTATCGCCCGGCACCGAACGAGTTTCTATCGACTATTTGCCGGGAGCCCTCGCGGGCAACCCTATTCTGGAATGAGTCGAGAAAGCGGTGGACCAACAATGGGAGACTTTCGAGATGACAACCGAGCCGGCGACGCAACGCGCGTTCCGCTCGGGATTTTGCTGCTTCGTCGGCCGGCCTAACACCGGCAAGTCCACCCTTACGAACGCGCTCGTCGGCACCAAGGTCGCCATCACGAGCGACAAGCCGCAAACGACCCGGCGGGCGATTCGGGGAATCGTCAACCGAGCGGACGCCCAGCTCGTCGTCGTCGACACGCCCGGGCTGCACCGGCCGCGCACCCTGCTCGGCGAACGGCTCAACGATGTCGTTCGCACGACGTTGAGCGAGGTCGATGTCATCGGGTTCTGCGTGCCGGCTGACCAGCGCATCGGTCCCGGTGATCGCTACATCGCGGCTGAGCTCGCCTCGGTCGCGGCGCCCGTTGTAGCCATCGTTACGAAGGTCGACGCGGTAAGCACTGCGCGCGTGGCCGCCCAGCTGATGGCGGTCAGCGAGCTCGGAGAGTTCTCCGACATTGTTCCGGTTTCCGCCGTCACCGGCGACCAGGTTGAGCTGCTCGCCGATCTGCTCGTCGCACAACTCCCGGCCGGCCCGGTGCTCTATCCGACCGACGTGAACACCGACGAGCCGGTCGAGATCAGCGTGGCCGAACTTGTCCGCGAGGCGGCGCTCGACGGCGTTCGTGACGAGCTACCGCACTCTATTGCCGTGACCGTGGACGAGATGCGCCCCCGCGATGGGCGCCCCGACCTCACCGAGGTGTTCGCCACCATCCACCTGGAGCGAAGCAGCCAGAAAGGCATCCTGATCGGCGCCGGCGGGTCCAGGCTGAAGGCCATCGGTACCGCGGCCCGACCGCAGATCGAGCGACTGCTCGGCACCCGCGTACACCTCGACCTGCACGTCGCGGTCGAGTCGGACTGGCAACGGGATCCACGCAAGCTCGGCCGGCTGGGCCTCTAGTGCTCGGCACGTACCGCGCTGCGTTCCGAACGCCGGGAACGGCAGAATTCACCGCCGCCGGCTTCGTCATGCGCATGCCAATTGCGATCTACCCGATCGGGCTGGTGCTGCTTCTTTCGATCCGGACCGGTCATTACTCGTTCGCCGGACTGCTGAGCGGAACATATGTCGTGGCCAACGGCGTCGGCACGCCGATTCTGGGCCGCCTGGTCGACCGGTTCGGGCAGCACCGGGTCCTGATCCCGGCGTCGGCCGGGCATATCGCCGCTGCCATCGCCCTCGGGCTGCTCGTTGGAGCGAACGCTCCGGATGCCGCCCTGCTGGCTCCGGCCGTCGTGCTCGGGTTCTGTTACCTATCGGTCGGATCGCTGACTCGGGCGCGCTGGTCGTTCGTTCTGGCTGGTCGCCCTGAGCTCACCACGGGCTACTCGGTCGAGTCCGTCCTGGACGAGGTGATCTTCACTGTCGGACCGCTGATCGCGACGCTCGTTGCCACGCAAATCGACCCGCTGGGCGTGCTGGTCGTCGGCAGCGCATTGGTGGGCGTCGGCGCCGTTTGGCTTCGGCAGCAGCGGTCCACTGAGCCGCCGGCCCACCCGACCGGAACGGCTCGGCACCCCAGCGCGTTGCGCTATCCCGGCCTGCCGCTCCTGATCGTGGCTGGCGCGGCCATGGGCGGGGTGTTCGCGAGTGCTGAGGTCACCGCCATCGCGTTCTGCGGCCAGCGCGGTGCGACGGCTTGGAGCGGGTTGGTACTGGCCGCTTTCGCCACTGGTAGCGCGGTCAGCGGCTTCTTCTACGGATCGCGGCACTGGCGCCCGCCCGTCCTGGATCGGTTCCGCGTTCAGGCGTTGGTGTTCGGCTTGCTCCCGTGGCTGTTCCTGTTGGCGACGAATATCCCGGTGCTGGCCGCGATCATCTTCGTTGTCGGGCTGGGTATCGCTCCGACGCTGATCACCGCCTTCACCCTCATCCAGCAGATCGTCCCGGCCGCGGCGCTGACCGAGAGCATGGGGTGGTTCTCCACTGGCATCGCAGTGGGCTACGGGATCATGTCGGCGCTAGTCGGACGCATCGCCGACGCGCATGGCGCCCGGCCGGCCTTCCTCGTGACTGTCGGATGCGGCCTGGCTCTCGGCGTGACCGCCGTTGTGCTGCACCGGCAATTGGCTCGCCGCCCAGTTGCGCCGCAACCGGTGTCTGTCGGCCCGGAGTGAGATCATTGATGGGTGCCGCTGTATCGGGACGAAGCGGTCGTGCTGCGAGTGCACAAGCTCGGTGAGGCTGACCGGATCGTCAGTCTGCTTACGCGTCGACACGGCCGGGTCCGCGCGGTCGGCCGGGGTGTCCGGCGCACAACCTCGAAGTTTGGCGCCCGCCTGGAGCCCGGCAGCCATGTCGACGTACAGCTACTGACCCGCAATCCGCAGGCGCCCGGTGATGCCCCCGCGCGCCGCAAGCTCGACACCGTCATCCAGACCGAGTCGTTGGACGCATTCGGCGCGCGGCTGTCCGGCGACTACGCCCGGTGGACGTCCCTGTCGGCGATCTGCGAGACGACAGAGCGCCTCACCGAGGAGGGGGAGCCCGCCCTGCGGTTGTACCTGCTTCTCGTCGGGGCGCTGCGGGCCCTCACAGGGCGGGAGCACGACCCGTCGCTCGTCCTGGACGCTTTCCTCATCCGGGCCTTGTCCGGCGCCGGCTGGGAACCGGCGTTGCGTGAATGCGCGAACTGCGGCGCGCTGGGCCCACACGTGGCGTTCAACGTGCCCGCCGGAGGGGCCGTCTGCGAGTCCTGCCGGCCACCCGGTTCGCCGTGCCCCCAGTCCGGGACCATCGACCTGATGGTCGCGCTTCTCAGTGGTGATTGGGCGCGGGCGGATGCCAGTCCGAGAAACGTGCAGCGCGAGGCCAGCGGGCTGATCGCCGCTCACCTGCAATGGCACCTCGAGCGCGGGCTTCGGTCCCTGCCGCTCGTCGACCGTTGATCCCGTCGGCGCCCGCGCGGGCACGGGATACCGTGGCGCGGTGACCTCGTCGACGACCGCGTCAGGCCGCCGGGGCGATGCCCGGCGGTGGCCGGATCCGCCGCCCCATCCATCCGGCGAGCGCCCACCAACGATCCCGGTCGAGTTCTTGCCCCGACACGTCGCCCTCGTCATGGACGGCAACGGACGCTGGGCTCGGCAGCGCGGATTGCCTCGAACCGAGGGGCATCGGGCGGGCGAAGCCGCGCTCCTCGATGTGTTGCACGGTGCGATCGAGATCGGGGTCAGCACCGTGTCGGCCTACGCGTTCTCCACCGAGAACTGGCGCCGGACGCCCGAGGAGGTGCGCTTCCTCATGGGCTTCAACAAGGAGGTGATCCGCCGCCGGCGTGACGAACTCGGCGCGCTCGGCGTGCGGATCCGGTGGGCCGGGCGGCGCCCGCGCTTGTGGCGATCGGTGATCGATCAACTCGAAGACGCCGAGGATTACACCCGCGACAACGACCGGCTGACGCTTCAGTTCTGCGTCAACTACGGCGGCCGGGCCGAGCTCGTAGACGCGATGCGCGCCATTGCTCGCGAGGTTGCGGCCGGAACGATCAATCCGGCGAAGATCGACGAGCGCACGATCGACGCGCACCTCGACGAGCCGGGATTGCCGGACGTCGACCTATTCATCCGCAGCTCGGGCGAGAAGCGCACGTCGAACTTCTTGCTGTGGCAGTCGGCCTACGCCGAGTTGGTGTTCGACGACACGCCCTGGCCCGAGTTCGATCGCCGGAACCTGTGGCGGGCCTGTTTGACCTATGCCCAGCGGGACCGGCGCTTCGGTGGCGCTGGTCCGGTCGGTTAGAAGCAGGCGCTAAGCGCTGCCGTTGGCCGGGGAGCGGCCATGCCGGTCCCGGTACCCTGGCTTAGTGCCTGCCGACCGCAACGACACCGTCGTGAATCTCGCGAAACGACGCGGCTTTGTCTTCCCATCGAGCGAGATCTACGGCGGCACCCGGTCCGCTTGGGACTACGGCCCACTTGGCGTCGAACTGAAGGAGAACATCAGGCGCGCCTGGTGGCACGCCATGGTCACCTCCCGCGATGACATCGTCGGCCTGGACTCGGCAGTGATCCTCTCAACGGATGTCTGGCGGGCGTCCGGCCACGTCGAAGCGTTCCACGACCCGCTGGTGGAATGCCTCCACTGCCACCACCGCTTCCGGGCCGATCACCTCGAGGAAGCCTACGAGGCCAAGCACGGCCATCTGCCTGAGCACGGCCTCGCGGACATCAACTGCCCGAACTGCGGGACGAAGGGTCGCTTTACGCCGCCGCGCGAGTTCAACATGATGCTCAAGACATTCCTCGGTGCCGTCGAGACCGAGGAGAGTCTCTACTACCTCCGGCCGGAAACCGCGCAGGGCATTTTCATCAACTTCCTCAATGTCATGACGACCGCGCGCAAAAAGCCACCGTTCGGAATCGCGCAGGTCGGCAAGAGTTTCCGCAACGAGATCACGCCCGGCAACTTCATCTTCCGGACCAGAGAGTTCGAGCAGATGGAGATGGAGTTTTTCGTCGCGCCAGGCACTGATGCGGAATGGCACGACTACTGGCTGCAGGAGCGCTGGAACTGGTGGGTCGACCTCGGCGTCAACCCGGATAATCTGCGCCTCTTCGAGCATCCGAAAGACAAGCTGTCCCACTATTCGACCCGCACGGTCGACATCGAGTATCGGTTCCGCTTCGGTGGCGCCGAATTCGCCGAACTCGAGGGCATCGCGAACCGAACGGACTTCGACCTGAAGACGCACGCAAAACACTCCGGCGTCGATCTCACCTATTTCGATCAGGAACGCAACGAGCGGTGGACGCCCTACGTAATCGAACCGGCAGCCGGTCTGACGAGAGCCGTGCTGACGTTTCTGCTCGACGCCTACAGCGAAGACGAGGCACCTGACGCGAAAGGGAAGTTGGAGAAACGCACCGTACTGCGACTGGACAAGCGGTTGGCACCGGTCAAGGCCGCCGTCTTGCCCCTGTCTCGTCACGCCGATTTGTCGCCGAAGGCGCGTGACCTGGCCGCAACGCTCCGGCGCTGCTGGAATGTGGAGTTCGACGACACGCAGGCGATCGGCCGCCGGTATCGACGCCAGGACGAGATCGGCACGCCGTATTGCGTCACGGTCGATTTCGACACTCTTGACGACAACGCCGTAACGATCCGGGATCGGGACAGCATGGCCCAGGACCGCATCGCCATCGATCAGGTTGAGTCCTACCTTGCCGACCGGCTCGCTGCTTGTTGACCGGCCGGCTGGTAGCACAGCCGGACTCGGACGCGTCGACCCCATTACCGCACCGCTCCGGCTCTCGGAGCGGGTCGTGGCACCGGTACCCGTCGTGCTGGCGCCGATGGCCGGCATCACGAACACCGCGTTCCGTCGACTGTGTCGCGTCTACGGTCCTGGGCTGTTCGTGAGCGAGATGATCACCTCTCGTTCGCTTGTCGAACGTCATCCGAAAACCCTGCGACTGATCCGGTTCGCGCCGGACGAGAGGCCCCGCAGCGTTCAGCTGTACGGCGTTGATCCAGTGGTCGTGCGGACGGCGGTGCGGATGATCGTCGAGGAAGATCTTGCCGACCACATAGACCTCAACTTCGGTTGCCCGGTGCCCAAGGTGACTCGCAAGGGCGGCGGAGCAGCGTTGCCGTGGCGCATCGACCTGTTCAGCGACATCGTGACCGCGGCCGTCCAGGCCGCCGCTGCGGCGCTGCCGATCACGGTCAAGATGCGGCTCGGCATCGACGCCGACCACCTGACTTACCGCGAAGCCGGCCTGCGCGCGCAGGACGCGGGCGTGACCTATGTGGCCCTACATGGGCGGACGGCGGCTGACTTCTACGGAGGTCAGGCCCGCTGGGGTCCGATCGCTGAGTTGGCCGATCTCCTGGACATCCCGGTGCTCGGAAACGGCGACATCTGGGAGGCCGAGGACGCGCTGCGCATGATCGCCGAAACTGGATGTGCCGGCGTGGTCGTCGGCCGTGGCTGCCTCGGGCGGCCGTGGCTGTTCGCCGATCTCGCGGCGGCGTTCACCCGTCGGGCCGAGCGGTCGCGACCCGATCTGCGCGAAGTGACCCGGGCGATGCGCCAACACGCCGAACTTCTCGCCGAGTGGCTCGGGGAGGAACGCGGGCTGCCCGAATTCCGGAAGCACGTCGCGTGGTACCTGAAGGGCTTCGTGGTCGGCAGCGACACCCGCGCAGCGTTGGGCAGCGTGTCGACGCTCGCCGAACTCGACCGCCGGACGAGCGGTCTGGATCTCGACCAGCCATTCCCGGATGACGTGCTCGGGCGCCCGCGCGGCCGGACGACGCCGGCCCGGCCGGTGGCGCTCCCGGACGGTTGGCTGGCCGACCGCCGGACGCGTAGCCTGCCTGCGGACGCGGAGCTCTGCGATTCGGGCGGTTGAGTCGCTCGTGGTTGCCGAGCAGAGCATGGCCTGCGTCCTAGCGAAAAGCGATCTCGGGCCTTACCGTCTACTAACCCCACCGATCGAAGGGTGAGAGTGCGAAATGCCGAAGTTCGTGTACGACTTTGCCGAAGGTAACAAGGACCTGAAGGATCTGCTGGGGGGCAAGGGCGCCAACCTGGCCGAGATGACGAACCTCGGCCTGCCTGTCCCGCCCGGGTTCACGATCACGGTTGAGGCCTGCAAGGCGTATCTGCAGTCAGGTCGCGAGCCGGCCGAGCTGGCCGACGAGGTGAGCGCGCATCTGGACAGCCTGGAATCGCAGATGGGGAAGCGTCTCGGTCAGCCCGACGACCCGCTGCTTGTGTCCGTGCGGTCTGGGGCGAAGTTCTCGATGCCCGGGATGATGGAAACCGTCCTGAACATCGGCCTGAACGACCAGTCCGTGCGCGGATTGGCGGCGCAAGCGGGCAACGAGCGCTTCGCGTTCGACTCGTACCGCCGGCTGATCCAGATGTTCGGAAAGACAGTGCTGGGCATCCCAGGGGATGCCTTCGAGGAGGCGTTGGCCGCGGCCAAGCAGGCGAAGTCCGGCGATGAGCTCGCCAGTGACCTGGACCTGGACGCCGCGGACATGCGCCGGCTCGTAGAGACGTTCAAGGACGTCGTGGTCAAGCACGCCGGTCGCGAGTTCCCGCAGGAACCACGCGAGCAGATGGACCTTGCCGTTCGCGCGGTGTTCGACTCGTGGAACACCCCGCGTGCGGTGCTGTACCGGCGCCAGGAACGGATCCCAGGCGACCTGGGCACAGCGGTGAACATCGTCGCGATGGTGTTCGGCAATCTGGGCATGGACTCCGGAACGGGGGTGGCGTTCACGCGGGACCCCGCGTCCGGCGCCCAGGGCGTCTACGGGGACTACCTGCAGAACGCTCAAGGCGAGGACGTCGTCTCCGGGATCCGCAACACGGTGCCCTTGACCGATCTGGAACAGATCGACAAGCGCTCCTACGACGAGCTGATGCGCATCATGCACATCCTTGAGGAGCATTACCGGGATTTGTGCGACATCGAATTCACCATCGAGCGCGGCAAGCTGTGGATGCTGCAGACCCGGATCGGTAAGCGCACGGCGGGGGCGGCGTTCCGGATTGCGACGCAACTCGTCGACCAGGGCCTGATCGACATGGACGAGGCCCTGCAGCGGGTAACCGGTGCCCAGCTCGCCCAGTTGATGTTCCCGCGATTCGACGACTCGGCGAGTCCCACGAAGATTGCGCACGGTATGAACGCCTCGCCCGGGGCAGCCGTCGGCAAGGTCGTATTCGACTCCGACACCGCGGTCGAGTGGAGCAACCGCGGAGAGAAGGTAATTCTCGTGCGCCGGGAGACCAATCCCGACGATCTACACGGCATGGTCGCGGCGCAAGGCATCTTGACCAGCCGCGGCGGCAAGACCAGCCACGCAGCGGTGGTCGCCCGTGGGATGGGCAAGACCTGCGTGTGCGGCGCGGAATCCATCGATGTGTCCAACAATGACCGACGATTCACAACCCGGAGTGGTGTCGAGGTCTACGAGGGAAACGTCATATCCATCGACGGCACGTCGGGTGACGTGTTCCTCGGCGAGGTGCCGGTAGTGGACTCACCGGTGGTGCAGTACTTCGAGGGCGAGCTCGATCCGGAATCGCCCGAGGCGGGCGACTTGGTCGCGGCTGTGCACCGGGTCATCCGGCATGCGGATGGGCTGCGGCGAATGACAGTTCGAACCAACGCCGACGTCGGCGACGACGCGGCCCGGGCCCGCCGGTTCGGAGCGCAGGGCATCGGTCTGTGCCGTACTGAGCACATGTTCCTGGGTGATCGGCGTGCTCTCGTCGAGGCGCTCATACTCGCGGACACGGATGAGGAACGTGGACGGCAGCTCGCCGAATTGCTTCCGCTGCAACGGAAAGACTTCGTCGACATCTTTGAAGCCATGGACGACCTGCCCGTGACGATCCGGCTCCTCGATCCACCTTTGCACGAGTTCCTTCCGGACCTCACCGAGCTGTCGGTGCGGGTCGCGCTGGCGGAGGCCCGCGGCGAGGCCACCGAGTTGGACCGTCGCTTGCTCCAGGCCGTGCAGCGGCTGCACGAGCAGAACCCGATGCTCGGTCTGCGCGGAGTGCGGCTTGGCGTGGTCATTCCGGGCCTGTTCGAGATGCAGGCCCGAGCGATCCTGGAGGCCGCCTCCGAGCGCATTGTGGCCGGTGGCCGGCCGCGGGTGGAGATCATGGTCCCGCTTGTCGCGAGCGTTCAGGAATTGGAGACCGTCAAGCAGGACATCCTTCAGGTCGCGCGGGACGTCCGCACCGAGACGGGGGTGAACCTGGAGTTCCTCATCGGCACGATGATCGAGCTTCCGAGGGCGGCCGTGACAGCCGACCAAATTGCCGAATCGGCCGAGTTTTTCTCCTTCGGCACCAACGATCTCACCCAGACAACCTGGGGTTTCTCCCGCGACGACGTGGAAGCCTCTTTCTTCTCGGCCTATCTGGAGAAGGGCATCTTCGGCGTTTCGCCGTTCGAGACGATCGATCGTGATGGTGTCGGCGCACTGGTACGGGTCGGTGCCGAACGAGGGCGGACCGCACGCCCCGGCCTCAAACTCGGGGTCTGCGGCGAACACGGCGGCGACCCGGAGTCGGTCCACTTCTTTGACGAGGTCGGTCTCGACTACGTCTCCTGTTCCCCGTTCCGGGTCCCCGTCGCTCGGCTCGAGGCGGGACGGGCCAGCGCGTCCTCGAGCATGACGTCGGACTCGGCCTGACTCACGACGAGAATCGGCATCGGTGCGCTTCTCCAACCTCCTGACGGTTGTTGGCGCGCACGCTGAAGGGGAAGTCGGCAATGTCGTCGTAGGCGGCATTGGCGACGTTCCCGGCGACACCATGTTCGACAAGATGCGGTATCTCGCCGAGCATCGGGACGACATCCGTCAGCTGCTGCTGAGGGAGCCACGCGGCAACGTCATCCGCAGCGCCAACGTCGTACTGCCGTCCAACCATCCGGAGGCGCAGCTCGGCTATGTCGTGATGGAGTCGACCGAGTACCCCGTCATGTCCGGCAGCAACACCATCTGCGTCGCCACCGTCGTGCTGGAAACCGGTCTGCTACCGATGGTGGAGCCGGTTACCGAGCTTGCCCTCGAGTCACCGGCCGGCCTGATCCGGTTGACCTGCACCTGCCGCGACGGCAAGGTGACGAGCGTTCGGTTCCGCAATCAGCCGGCCTTCGTGTATCACCTCGGCGCGGCGGTCGAGGTGCCCGGGTTGGGCACCCTGCCGGTCGATGTCGCATGGGGTGGCATGGCTTACGTCCTGGTCGACGCCCCCAGTCTCGGCTTCGAGCTCGCGCCCGACGAAGCCCGCGACCTCTGCGTGGTCGGCCAGCAGATCAAGGAGGCGGCAGCGGCGCAGCTCCCGGTCGTGCACCCGGACCATCCCGATTTCGCCGGCATCACGATCGCGGCGTTCACCCGTCCCGCCGAACGAGTCGACGGAGTGTTGACCGCCCGCAATGCTGTGGTTGTCTCACCCGGCCGTTTGGACCGTTCACCCTGTGGCACTGGTACGTCAGCCCGCCTCGCGGTCATGCGCGCGCGAGGCGAGATCGAGGTCGGCGAACTCTTCGTCCACGAGTCGATCATCGGCGGCCGGTTCGACGCGAGGATCGAGGAGCTGACAACCGTCGCATCGGTTCCGGCCGTGATCCCGAGCGTGGCCGGGCAGGCCTACCTCACCGACGTCTCGCAGATCGGCCTCGATCCGGCCGATCCTTTCCCCCGTGGATACACACTGTCTGACACCTGGATGAGTTCACCCCGCTGACGGCACGGTGTCACCCTCGCGAGGTAGGTTCGAGGCGTGTTCCGCCGCCGTTCCCGCTCGCCCGAGGAAGCGTTCTCGCAGCGGCGGCGCGATCCGCGCGGCAACACCGAGATCTCGCCGACTACCGCCGCCCTGCAACAGATCCTCGACGAGTACGGCCTGAAGCACTCGATCGACGACGATGGCGACTTGACGGTCCGGTGGGAGAAGTGCAGCGTCTACTTCTTCCACTACGGGGAGCGGAACGAGGTCGTCCAGGCGCGCATGTACGTCAACCGCCGGTTTGCCGTCGACCTACGGCCATCCATCGCCTTGATGCTCGACGACTGGAACCGCACCAAACTGTTCCCCAAGGCCTACACCGTGCTCCCTGACGACGGCATGGTCGGCATCTGCGCCGAGCAGTGTTACGACTTCGAGGCCGGAGTCACCCGCAACCAGCTCAAGTACACCGTGGGCGTGTGGATAGACACCTTGCTGCGCTTCGCGGAGTGGGTTGACGATCAGGTCCCTGAAGGCGAATAGCCCGTGTACGACGCGACGGCGCGCGCTCGTCGCGCGATCGAGCCGGCCAAGCGGGCCGATGCTGGGGGCGCCACGGCAACTCGAAGCGAGTTCGAGCGGGATCGGGCGCGCGTGCTGCACTCGTACGCTTTCCGTCGCCTCGCGGACAAGACCCAGGTCGTCGTGCCTGGCGAAGACGACTTTCCTCGAACCCGGCTCACGCACTCGCTCGAGGTGGCGCAGATCGCGCGGGAGATGGGCGCGGCGCTCGGCTGTGACCCGGACGTCGTCGACGCCGCCGGACTGGCGCATGACCTCGGACACCCGCCGTTCGGCCACAACGGTGAGGACGCCTTGGACGAAGTCGCCGGCCCGATCGGCGGATTCGAGGCCAATGCTCAGACGTTGCGCATCCTGACCCGGTTGGAAGCTAAGGTCATCGAGTCCGACGGCAGCTCCGCTGGACTGAACCTGACCCGGGCGACCTTGGATGCGGCCACGAAGTACCCGTGGTTGCGGCGGGACGGATGCCGGAAGTTCGGGGTCTACGCCGAAGACCAGGCGGCATTCGACTGGATCCGGACCGGCGCGCCGGCCGACCGCCGCTGTCTGGAGGCCCAGGTCATGGACTGGGCGGATGACGTGGCCTACTCGGTGCACGATGTGGAAGACGGCGTGTACGGCGGCCATATCCGCCTGGCCGAGGTGGACGACACGGCTCGAACACAACTCGTCGGAGTGGCCAAGGAGCTGTATACGGACATGCCGGCCAGCAGGCTCGAGCCGGTTCTGGATCAACTCCTGGCTTTGCCGACGCTCACCGACCTCGCGGGATACGACGGCTCGTTCGCGGCGCAGGCGGCCGCGAAGCGGGCGACCAGCGAACTCACGGGCCGGTTCGTAGGTGCTGCGGTGCGCGCCACCCGGGAGCGATTCGGCCGTGGCAGTCTGTCGCGTTACGCGGCCGACCTGGTGATTCCCGACACGGTCGCAGCCGAGTGCGCGCTGCTCAAGGCGCTCGCTGCGCACTATGTCATGCGCCGACCGGGCACCGCCGAACGGCTGGCCGGCCAGCGTCGGACCCTGCGTCAGTTGGCCTCGGCTCTCGTCGAATCGGCGCCCGACGGGCTCGACTCGGTGGCTCGCGTGGCCTGGGCCGCCGCGGCCGACGATGCCGGACGGCTCCGCGCCGTCGTGGATCAGGTTGCCCAGCTCACCGATTCCGCTGCCGTGGCCTGGCATGCGGCGCTGCGCGGGCGGCCGGGCGTCGAAGCAGGTGTCTCGGTCCGTGCTTAGGGTCGCGTTAACGAGGTGCGTTTACCCGCCTGCGCGGCCCGGCCGACGGCTCGCTTCGCTGCCCGATTCGGTGGGGGCCCCGGGGTCGTCTCGAATGGGCGCTGCCGCTCGTCCCCTCCGCCGCCTTTGCGATCCATCCGCCTAGATACCCGCATCCACACAAAGAACCTCGTTGACGAGACACTAAACTCACCCCGTGGCGGGTCGCATCCGGGACGAGGACGTCGCCATGGTCCGCGACCGATCGCCGATCGCCGACGTCATTGGCGAACGGGTCGCGCTGCGGAACGCCGGTGGGGGCAACCTGAAAGGACTGTGCCCGTTCCACGAGGAGAAGTCGCCTTCGTTGTCCGTGTCACCGGCGCGTGGCCTCTTTCACTGCTTCGGATGTGGTGTCGGCGGAGATGTGATCCGGTTCATCGAGCGGATCGATCATGTCAGCTTCAGCGAGGCGGTAGAACGGCTCGCGGCCGAGGCGGGCATCGAACTGCATTACATCGACGGACCAGGCGCGAGTCGACCGCCCGGGCAGCGTTCCCGGCTGGTTGATGCCCACTCCGCCGCCGCGAGGTTCTATGCCGAGCAGCTGGCCACGCCGGAAGGGGCGGTCGCACGCGCGTTCCTCGAGGAGCGAGGATTCGATGACGCCGCCGCTGCGACCTTCGGCTGTGGGTACGCTCCGGCGGGTTGGGACGCGCTGACCAAGACGTTGCTGGCCCGGGGCTTCAGCACGTCGGAGCTCATCGCCGGGGGATTGTCCCGGCAGTCATCTCGCGGATCCCTGATCGACCGATTCCACCGCCGCTTGCTGTGGCCGATCCGCGACCTGGCCGGCGACGTCGTCGGGTTCGGCGCTCGGCGGTTGTTCGACGACGACGCGGTCGACGCGAAGTACCTCAACACACCCGAGACGCCGATCTACAAGAAAGGCCAACTGCTCTACGGCGTCGACCTGGCCAAGCGCGAGATCGCCCGGCAGCACCGGGCAGTCATCGTCGAGGGTTACACCGACGTCATGGCCGCGCATCTGGCCGGCGTGCCGACCGCTGTGGCCACGTGCGGCACGGCGTTCGGCGGCGAGCACATTGGCGTTCTGCGCCGCTTGCTCATGGACTCCGACGCTTTCTCAGGCGAGATCATCTTCACGTTCGACGGCGACGCAGCTGGGATGAAGGCGGCCGAGCGCGCGTTCGCCGACGATCAGAAGTTCATGGCCCAGACGTTCGTCGCGATCGAGCCGACCGGGCTAGACCCGTGCGAGCTGCGGCAGAAGGCCGGCGACGAGGCGTTGCGCGATCTGGTCGCCCGCCGGGTCCCGCTGGTGCGTTTCGTGCTGAGCTCCGTCGTGGACCGCCATGACCTCGATACGGCCGAAGGACGGGCGGCGGCGCTCGATCAAGGGGTGCCGCTCATCGCCCGGATCAAAGATCACTCACTCCGAGTCGAGTATGCGCAGCTGCTTGCCCGAATGGTGGGAGTGGACGATCCCGACCGAGTGCTCGCGCGAGTGCGAGGCATCGTGCGTTCCGGCGGCCGCCCCGAGGAGCCATCGCGGCGCCCGGTGACTCCGGCGGTGGACGATGCCGTCGTCTCGGTGGAGCGGGAGGTGCTCAAGGTCGCCATGCAGCTGCCCGCGGTGGCTGGCCCCGCATTCGACGCGCTCGAGCCAACGGCGTTCGTGGTACCCGCGCATCAGGCTGTGCGCGCCGCGATCACCGCTGCCGGGGGGACGGCCAGTGCGGTGACCGGACCTGGCTGGGCCGCGGCCGTCGTCGCGCAACTGCCGGACGACGAGGCACGCTCACTGGTCCACGCGTTGGCCGTCGAACCGCTGCATACGGTGAGCGGCACACCGGAGAACTATGCCGACGTGTTGCTCGCCCGGCTGCAGGAGATGGTCGTCGCCCGCCAGGTCGCCGCGCTGAAGTCGCGGGTGCAGCGCATCAACCCGATCGAGCAGGCCGACGAACATGGTCGCCTCTGGGGTGAGCTGGTCGCTTTGGAGATGCATCGGATCCGGCTGCGCGAGCGGGCAATTGGAGGCTTGTAGTAGTGCCCTGGCTTAGCCGTCGAGCGCAGCCGCCGGCGTCCGTCATGCAGCAGTTGGACCGCGACGAGCGGGTGGTGTCCTTCGCCGATGTCGAAGGTGGTGTAGTCGTCGCGACGCCCCGGGGCCTCTGGTGGCCATTCCCCGGCGGAATGCGTCGCATCGGGTGGGAGCGCGTCGACAAGGCCGTGTGGGACGACAGCCGACTCACTGTCATCGAGGCCGACCTGATCGATGACCTGCTCCTCGTCGACCGCCCGCCGATCTCGGCTCGGGTCGTCACACCGCGCGATTTGCCGCCGACGGTGCGCAAACGGGTGGAGTCGAGCGTCGTGCGCTCGGAGGTCTACCCGGTGCCCGGTGGCTTGGCCCGCTTCGTAGGCCGTCGCATCCCCGGCCGCGACGGCGTTGCCTGGTGGGTTCGCCTAGAACCCGGAACCCGGGACACCGAGGCGGCCCGGGCCGGGATTACCGAACGTATTAGGCGGCTAGAGGCTGCACACTCTGCGTGACGACGATGGGCTCAGCTCTCAGCGCGATGGCCGTCCGTAGCCATGGGTCCGGCCGTCGTCATCGTGGTCGAACCGTCCTGCGCGGGACGCAGCTTGTTACTCACCGCACCGGCTGCACGGTGCCGCAATTCATCGACTTGGGCTTGGAGCACACCCGCCGACGACTGCACGGTCTGGCTGCCAACGACCTGCCGGCCGAACTTCACGATCGATTCGTATTTCTCCCGACCGGCCCGAGCGCCGAGCACGTAGCCGATGGCGGCGCCAAGCAGGAACGACAACTTCATCTGTGGGACTCCCTTGTTCAGGCGCACCACCCGTGTGGCTTACCCTAGCCAGCTGAGGCGGCGCTAACGATGAGATACCCTGGCACGGCCGCGCCCAAACGTGCCGGGCGCCGATCCCCCGTAGCTCAATTGGCAGAGCGTCCGACTGTTAATCGGCAGGTTGCAGGTTCGAGTCCCGCCGGGGGAGCAAATCCCGGGCCTCTGATCGGCCTCTTCTTGAGGGCCCGCCTGAACGGACGCCTCCATCGCTACGCAGACACCGACTTGTGCGACGAGGACGTCGCATCGGCGCGATTGCCCGAGCGCGCCTGTGAGTTCTGCCCCCGCCACGACAACATGTCGATGCCCTAGCCGGTCGAGTTGCTCGGCAACGTACGCCCTGAAGATCCGGCCGAGAGCGGAAGTGGGCTTTGGCCTTTCCCCGCGGACCAAGAAGGAGCCGGTGCAGCGAAGTTGGTCGCTTGGCGACCAGCCCGGTACTACCGAGGTTCTGGCCGGTCGAGCTGGAAGTGTCTACCCGACGACACCAGCCATCTCTGCTCTTCGTACCGCAACGCGAACTGGCTGATCACCCGCTGTCCGCCCTCGAAATCGCCGTACAGGATGTTGACCGTCAGCGGTTGTGTGGTCTCGATCGCCGTAGCCACCGTCTTGAAGACTTCGGCCGCCGGATCGCGCAGAGCGCCCTGCCAGAATCCGATGTCGCCGGGCGGCAGGTAAATATCCCGGATCTGGGTGGTGAACTCCTCGACCGGCGGGTGAGACCGCGACGTCGGGAGGCCGTCCTGCACATACCACCCGTGTAGCACAGCCAGTCCGGTGCCCACGTTGCGGGCCGCGAGGGCCATATAGATCGCGTCGTCACCGACTTCCAGCGTGGCCTCGCCGCCGGACACGGTCAGCAGTTTCCCTTCCGAGAACTGGACATTCTGCTTCGGGTCCGCCAGCCGGGAGTTCACCAGCAACGGGCGCTGGCCAGCCAGCAGCGACCGCTCGGCCGTGCGCGCGACGCGGTCAGCGATCCGGGCTGATCGATTCGCCGACCGGGTCGAAGCGAAGGTCGCCACCGCCAGCACCAAAGTTCCCCCGGCGGTCCCCACTGATGCGACCGTTGCCCAGTCCGTCACCCGGCGCAGCCTAATTAGCGCTCCACCAAGTGTCCATGCCGCAAAAACGACAACTCGCAGGCGGTCATCGACTTGCGGGAGTTCAATACTCGGACGCCACGGCGCCGACGCCGCTCGTCGCACCGCTAGCGGTGGCTATGGCGGTGCCGACGTTGTGCGGGGTCTGCGCCCAGCCGAGCCGTGCTTCGGCGGCGACCGCTTCGCAACCGGATGTTCACCTGGACGACTTACGAGTCAAGTTTCGTCCGCTCTAAGCTACGTGGCCATGGCCGACGCAGACACGACAGAAGACCGGTATATCGCGCTGCTGCAGCGGGCCGGGGACACCGAGTCCTTCAAGGCGGGCGAGACGATCTTCGCCGAGGGCGACCTCGCTGACCGGGTTTACATGGTGAAGACGGGCACCGTGTCCTTGAGCAAAGACGGCCAGCTGCTCGAACACGCCGGTCCCGGAGTCGTCTTCGGCGAGCTTGCGCTGATCGACCGGGCGGGCCGCTCCGCTACGGCTGCGGCGGAGACGGACTGCGAGCTCTCCTCGATCGACAAGCGGCGCTTCTGGTTCCTCGTGCAGGAGAACCCATACTTCGCCGAGTTCGTCATGCGGACGATGGCCGATCGCCTCCGGCGCCAGACGGGCCAAGAAGCTTCGTAACCCGCCGGAACGTCACGCGCTGCTCAGCTGGACGCGCACACGGCGACGGTGCTCCTAATCGCGGTCGCGCAGAATCTGCACCAGAAGACGGAGGAGCACGAGCGTCGAGAAGAACAGGCCGATTGCGCCGAGCAAGTTGACCAGCCGGAAGCCAAGAACAGGCGGCGAGTTCGCGGCCAGCATGAGCGCCGAGGCCAGCGCGATGGCAGAGGCGACAAGCGCCATCACGATCCGGTTAACGAACCCCTTGATGATGCGGACGTCCTCCGCATCGGATAGCAGGCTCGCTTGCATCCGAAGGTCCCCACGGAGTAGTCGGCGGGATATCGCATCGACCTGTTGCGGCAATCGTTGCACCGCTGTGGCGTTCAGCATCGCCGCCCGCATGATGAACTCGGACGGGCTTGCGGGCAGGCTTTCCTCCCGGACGATTTCCCCACCGACGCGCGGCGCGGCGTCGATCACGCGGTAACCGGGCGAGATGACCTCGAGCGTGCCGAGCAGCGTGACGAGCGTACGGAACAGGGTGGTCGTGGAGCGGGGGAGAAGGATGCCGAACTCGCGCACGACGAACAGCAACTCTTCGAACAGCTGTGGGTTGAGCGTGTCGTTGGCGCCGCGGGTTCGGCTGAGCAGCCGAGCGAGTTCTCGGTCCAGGGCATCCTCGTCGATGCTCCGGGTGATCGTGCCAATGCGCAGGACGCCCTCTCTGATCACCGACGGCTGTTCGCTGTGCAGCCCGCGCAACAGGTCGATCAGCCCGGACCGTTCGTACGGGTCAAGTCGGCCGACGGCTCCGAAGTCGATGAGCTCAAGACGGCCGTCCGGGCGGATAAATACGTTTCCAGGATGCGGGTCGGCGTGAAATATGTCGCCAGCCAGCATCTGCCGCAGCATGAATCCGAGTAATGCGTCTGCCGACTGCTCCCGGCGCTCGGGATCCCAGCCATCAAATGCGCCCGGGGCGCCGACACTCCGGCCGCCGGCGCGTTCCTGCACCAAGACCCGAGACGTGGTGAGGCCGTCGACGACAGCCGGCACGCAGATCGGATCCGCGTCACGCAGTGCGCGACGTGCTGCCCGTCCGCTGTTGCCCTCGATCCGGAAATCCAGCTCCTCCCGGGTTCGCTGGTCAAAGCCGGCGACGAGCTCCCGCAGCCCGAGCGATCGAGCCCAGGCCGTCCGGCGGTGTAACCGACTGGCAAGGCGGCGCAGAATATCAAGATCACATTCGATGGACTCAGCCACACCCGGCCGCTGCACCTTGATCACTACGTCGCGCTCGTCGGGGAGGCGGGCCGAGTACGTCTGGCCGATGGACGCGGCACCCAGTGGCACCGAGCTGATCTGCGCAAACACCTCCTCGGGCGGACCGAGTTCCTCCGCGATAACGGCGCGCGCGGCGGCCGGATCCGCTGGTGTGGCGCTGTCGTGCAGAAAGGCAAGTTCGGCCGCAACCGGTTGGGTCACCAGTTGCGGCTGCTGAGCCATGGCTTGGCCAAGCTTGACGAACAGTCCGCCAGCATCTTCGAACGTCAGCCGCAACGATCGACCTAGCCGTGATCCGCCCATGTCGCCATCGGCGCCGTCTCCGGGTCGCAATAGGCCGCGATGCACGACAATGCGTGCCACCTCGAAGTAGCGCAAGCTCCGGCGAGCCATCAACCGCAATTGCCTTATCGGACGGGGAACGCCACTGAATCGCGTTCGGGTACGCGGGCCGGTCAGCAGCTCGACCAGTACCACGACGAGCATCGCGAAGATCGTCACCAACGCCCAGCCCGCCACTATTCCGGCAGCTGGAACGTGAGTGACCCCTCCATAAACCGCACTGAGAATGGCTGTGGCGGCGGCCTCTCCAGCGATCACGGCGCCTACCGTGATCAACCAGCGGCCTCGGTCAATACCTAGTAGCCGTCGAATCACGAACACCGCTACCAAGACGATGACGATTCCCGTCAGCAGCTCAAGCATCGCCGGCCCCTCGCTCACATACCCGGGTCAATCGCACTGCGTCGGCCGCTCGAATGCGCCGAAAGATCTCAGCCGATGCTCCCCTGACCTGGTGCTGCCGTCCAGTGCAGCAGTCGCACCGGCTGCCCCACGTCGCGCGGACTAGTCGGCAGCACGTTGACGACCGTCCGACCTGATCGTGACGAGCGGTTACCACGCCAACCAGTAGTCGACCCATTGCTCGCGGGTGGCCCCGATCCGCTCGTAGACCGCCTGGGCCCGGAAGTTGTCAGGAGCCGTTTGCCAGGTCAACCGTCGCGCACCCCGGCGGGCAGTCTCAGTGCGGCATTCGCGGATGAGCCGATCGGCCAAGCCCCGGCCACGGGCGTGCTCGGCGACGAACAGGTCGTTCATGACGCCGATCCGCGCGGCGCTGGTAGTTGACCAGGTCCAGTACACCGTGGCGAATCCCGCTCCGAGGCCCGCGGCATCGCGCGCGATGAGCTGCACCCCCTCGTGATCGGGATCGTCGACGAGCGCCGTCGCCAGGGCAATCAGGTCCTTGTCGGTGGGTGCAACGTGGTAGAAGTCGCAGTACGCGCGCATCAACGGCACCAGGTCGCTTACATCTGAAGCGCCGACCCGCGCGATCGAATACCCGATCACAGCGGCACCTCCTCTTTCAGCGTCGTGTCCTAACCAGTTTGGGTCACTCATGCCACGTCGGCAGATCGCGTATCCGTTGCGTGAGTCGCAGGCGCTGTCCGGGCCGGAAGACCGATTAGTTACGCGGCGGCCGAGCGTCTACCCGTATGAGGCGCCGACGCGGCCAAGGAGGCCAGAAATGTCAGACCCCACGCCTAGCGTGAGCGACACCAGATGGCTGCTGCCCATCAGTATCGAGGAGACACGATGACCTCTGCGATCAGCGTTGACGGGCTGGTCCGCCGTTTCGACGGGGTGACTGCGGTTGACCAGGTGAATCTTGAGGTGGAGCGGGGGGAAATCTACGGGTTTCTGGGCCCGAATGGGGCGGGTAAGTCGACCACAGTGCGGATCTTGTGCACGTTGTTGACCCCGACCGAGGGACGGGCGGTGGTAGCCGGTTATGACGTGGCGGCCGAGCCGGGTGCGGTGCGGCTGCGGATCGGGGTGGCGTTGCAGGAGGCGGCGTTGGATCCGAAGCAGACCGGGGTGGAGTTATTGCGGTTGCAGGGCCGGTTGTATGGCCTGTCCCGGGCCGAAATCAATCGTCGGTTGGGTGAGTTGGCTGGGCTGGTGGATATCGGTGCTGCGCTGAGCCGACCGATTGGGACGTATTCGGGGGGGATGCGGCGCCGGTTGGATTTGGCGGCGGCGTTGGTGCACGGGCCGCAGGTGCTGTTCTTGGACGAGCCCACGACGGGTTTGGATCCGGTCAGCCGGGCCCGGATGTGGCAGGAGGTGCGCCGGTTGAACCGGGAGCAGGGCATGACCATCTTCTTGACGACCCAGTATTTGGAGGAGGCCGACGAGCTGGCCGACCGGGTGGGGATCATCGACGGCGGCCGCCTGGTGGCCGAAGGCAGCCCGGAGCAGTTGAAACGCAGCATCGGTAACGACGTGATCGTCGCCCAGGTCGACGGGCACACGCAGGCGGGCCAAGCGGCGGTGCGGACCGTGCCGGGGGTGCGTGGGGTAGAGGTGCACGGCTCGGAGTTGTGGGTGACCACCGGGGATGGGGCGGCGGCGGTCGGGCCGGTCGCGGCCGCGTTGAGCCGGGTCGCGCCGGTGCGCAACCTGACCCTGCGGACGACCACGTTGGATGACGTGTTTCTGGAGTTGACCGGCAATCACATCCGCGCGGCCGATCCCGAATCCGACCAGCGCGATCTGGGGGTGGCGTCATGACCGCGATCAGCTATCCCACCGAGACGGTGCAGCGGCCGAGCCGGGTCGAGGCGCGTCCGGCGCATCCGTTGCGGGATGTGGTCTCGATCGCCGGGCGGTCGTTGCGGGCGGTGCCGCGGGAGTTGGAGACGGTCATCCCACCGATCTTCATCGCCGTGTTCTTCTTCGTGATCAACATCGGCACGCTGCAGCGGTTGACCGAAAGCCACATCCAAGGGTTCGACATCACCGCGTTCATGCTGCCGACGGCGATCCTGCTCGGGGTCACCGGCGTGTCCCGGGCCGGGTCGCTGGTGCTGGACATCCAGAACGGCTACTTCGACCGGCTGCTGCTGACCCCGGTGCGGCGGCTCGCCATTTTGGTCGGGTTGATGCTCGCCGACGTGGCCATCGCCTGCGCGTTGATGGTGCCCATCCTCGGCCTGGCGCTGGGGCTGGGGGTGCGGATCGAGTCCGGCCCGGTCGGGGCGGTCGCGTTCCTGCTCCTGGGCTGCGCATGGAGCCTCGCGTTCGCCGGGTTCGGGTACGCCATCGCGCTGAAGACCGGCAACCCGGCCGCGGTGAACTCCAGCTTCCTGCTGTTCTTCCCGTTCCTGTTCATGACCTCCAGCTACGTCCCCCGCGCCCAGCTGACCGGCTGGCTCGGCGACGTCGCCGGCTGGAACCCGGTCACCTACGTCCTGGAAGGGCTGCGCTCCCTGGTCACCCAAGGCTGGCAACTGGCCGCCCTCGGCAAGGCCCTGCTCGCCGTCGCCGTGGTTGCCGTGGTCAGCATGTCGCTCTGCCTGGCGGCATTGCGCGGACGCACCCGTCGCGGCTGACAGCTGATGAGCGATGCCCTGCAGACCCGACGAGTAACGTCCGAAGACGTGACAACGACGCTGGCACCGGATGAGCTCGAGGTTTACCGCCGCGAGCTCACCGGATACTGCTACCGGATGCTCGGCTCCGGCTTCGAGGCCGAAGACGCGGTTCAGGAGACGTTTCTGAAGGCCGTCCGCTTCGGCGACAGTTTCGAGGGCCGGTCGTCGGTACGGTCCTGGCTATACCGGGTCGCGACGAACGTCTGCACCGACATGCAGCGGGGAGCCCAGCGGCGGGCCCGGCCTATGGAGCTCGGGCCGTCCTCACCGCCGGACGAGTCGCGCCTTGGACCGCTCGAACCGGAGGCGTTGTGGGTGTCGCCGATAGGGGACGACCGGATCCTCCCCGATACCGCTGACCCGGCGGAGATCACAGTCGCGCGCGAGTCGATTCGGCTCGCCTTTGTGACTGCGCTGCAGCACCTTCCGGCCCGGCAGCGCGCGGCGTTGATTCTCTGCGACGTGCTGCGTTGGCAGGCATCCGAGGCGGCTGAACTGCTGGACACCAGCGTGGCCGCCGTGAACAGCGCACTGCAGCGCGCCCGGGCGACGATGGCGGCGCTGCCGGCCGAGGCGCGCCCACTGGACGTCGCGAGTGACAACGCCGAGCTGCTCGCGCGCTATGTCGCGGCTTTCGAGAGCTATGACATTGACTCGTTCGTCTCCCTGCTGCACGAGGACGCGATCCAGTCGATGCCGCCATACGCCATGTGGTTGCAGGGTGCGGAGAACATCGGCCGGTGGATGGTGCTACCTGGACCGAGCGCGTGCCGCGGCTCGCGGCTGGTGGCCACCTCAGCGAACGGTTGTCCGGCGTTTGCTCAGTACCGACCGGACCCGAGCGGCGGCTACTACCCGTGGGCGCTACAGGTCTTGGAGATCACCGCCGGCCAGGTCCGTGGAATCAATTCATTCCTCGACGCCAAGCGACTCTTCCTGGCCTTCGGCCTGCCGTCGCAGCCGCCGGCATAGCCGATCCAAATATCGAACGATGATCTTGGACACGCTGCCGCAGAGCGCCTGTTGCCAAATTGCCTGCGGCTGACCGCATGCGAGAAGTTGGCCCGGTGGGACTGGGCGGTTTGCGACCCTGGTGCTGTTCGTTCATCTTCCACGGAATGCGGCCTTCACGCTCAGCACACGGCTCGGCCACTTGTGGATTACGCAACGGGCTCCGGAGCGACGCCAACTTAACGATCATCCGGGCAGGCAACTCCAGTCGGTGCTCGGGTATTCGGCGCTCAAGGCCGGCCTACGGACGTTGCCCGTCTCGATCGGTCTGCTCATAGGTGCTGGCTTGTCCACCCGGCTCGTGCCGAGGCTGGCACGAAGCTGGTGGCAGCGAGCGGGCTAGCGGTCTTGGCCCGGCAGCCTCGCCATCCTCGGCATGCTCGAGGCCCAGAGCGGCTATTCGACCGTCGCGATCACGTTCGTCGTGCTCGGATTCGGCATGGGTCTTGCCATGGCGTCGGCGACCGATTCGATCATGGGATCGCTACCACTCGCGCAGGCGGGTGTCGGCTCGGCGATCAACGACACCGTTCGTATGGTCGGCGCGCTCGGCGTCGCGGTGCTCGGCAGCATCCTTTCGAGCCGATACA
>Ga0207678_10000888_pt1 | contig 27518 bp, 25 predicted proteins | sample KBSC63metaG_FD_184319 | JGI IMG/M metagenome (GOLD analysis project Ga0207678, IMG submission 184319) | Corn rhizosphere microbial communities from Kellogg Biological Station, Michigan, USA - KBS C6-3 metaG (SPAdes) (version 2) | ecosystem: Host-associated > Plants > Roots > Rhizosphere > Soil ... | reverse complement strand
CGCGACGCCGGTGCGGCTCTCGCCGGTCGCGACGCGCAACGCCTGATCGCGCAACTGCATCAGCGGCCGTGCGATCTGTGCGTCGAGCCACAGCCCGGCCGCCACCGACACGCCGGCCGTCGCGGCCGCGAACGCCGCGAGCCCGCCACCGGTCAGCCCGCAGGCCCAGCCTGCGCCGACGACCGCTGGCGCCAGCACACACAGCGCCGCATGAACGCGCGCGCGCACCGACATCGTTTGCGGCAGCGACGCGATGCGCAGCAGCCCGGTCCGGACGATCAAGCCCTTGTGAAAGCGGCGCTGGCCCGCCTTGCCCTCGCTGAACGCGCGATACAGCGCGTCGACGGCCGCGACCTCGTCGCGCGGCGCCCTGGTGCGCACCGACATGTAGCCGTGCGGCGCGCCGTTGCGCATCACGGGCACCGCGTTCGCGCGCACCCAGTAATGGTCGCCGTTCTTGCGGCGGTTCTTCACGAGCGCGGTCCACGGTTCGCCGTTCTTCAGCGTCGCCCACATGTCGGCGAACGCCTCCTTCGGCATGTCCGGGTGCCGCACGACGTTGTGCGGCTGGCCGACGAGTTCGTCGGTCGAGAAGCCGCTCACGTGCGCGAACGTCGTGTTCGCGTAGGTGATGATGCTATCGGCATCGGTGGTCGACATCAGCGTGACGTCGTCGGGGAATTCGAATTCTTGCTGGGTGACAGGCTGGTTGTTGCGCATGCAGGGCTCCGAAAGGCGGATCCGGGCACAGGATCCGCGCGGCGCGAAAATCACGCTCAGTAGCCGAAAAACGGTTTATCGCTTCACGACGGTCTCCTCCAACTGTCGGCAATTTCCGGAAAAACCTTAATCCGGATGCGCGTAAAATTTCGAATTCGGCCTTCAGGATGATTTCGATCAAATAATCCCGTGATAAACACGCCCGGCGCTTTGCGGGATGCAATTCGATTGCGTTATGGGATAGCGTCAAGCGACGCACCAATTCAGGCAATCGTTGCGCGTAACGAAACGACTCAGCCTGATCGGCTTCATTCAACCGGCATTCTCGAACGTATTTCCGTTCGCCCAACACGACCCACCCGGAGAACGACCTTGCAGACCCCGCGGCGGCCGCCTGCCACGCCGAAGATCCTCGTCAGCATGTGCGTGCTCGGTCACCCCGTCCGATACAACGGTTCGGCGAAGACCGCCGCGCACGAAACGCTCGCACGGTGGCAGCGTGAAGGGCGTCTGGTGCCCGTGTGTCCGGAACTCGCCGGGGGCATGAGCGTGCCGCGTCCACCCGCCGAAATCGCGAACGGCGAATCGGGGCAACGCGTTCTGGCGGGTGCCGCGCGCATCGTCGACGTGCACGGTACCGACGTGACAGCGCAGTTCGTCGACGGTGCGCAAACCGCACTTGCGCTGGCACGCGCGCACGATTGCCGCTTCGCGATCCTGGCGGACGGGAGTCCGTCGTGCGGAAGCCGTTTCATTTACGACGGGAGTTTTGCGGGCCGGCGGCTTGCCGGCGCCGGCGTGACGGCGGCACTGCTGCGCCAGCATGGCGTGGAGGTATTCGCGGACACCGAGATCGACGCGCTCGCCGCGCGCCTCGCGCAATCATCGTCCGCTGAATGACGATGTGGCCGGCACGAAGATCGCGCGGCCACATCGTTCGAAAAGGAAACACGGTGAAGCAGCGCGCATGCCGCTCGCGCTTCACCGCATCACGGGATCACACGCGTTCGATCGCGATGGCGATGCCCTGGCCGACGCCGATGCACATCGTGCACAGCGCGAAGCGGCCGTTGGTGCGATGCAGCTGGTACATCGCGGTCGTGACCAGACGCGCGCCCGACGCGCCGAGCGGATGGCCGAGCGCGATCGCGCCGCCGTTCGGGTTCACGCGGGGATCGTCGTCGGCGACGCCGAGCATGCGCAGCACCGCCAGCCCCTGCGACGCGAACGCTTCGTTCAGCTCGATCACGTCGAACTGGTCGATCGTCATCCCGAGCCGCGCGAGCAGCTTCTGCGTGGCCGGCGCGGGGCCGATGCCCATCACGCGCGGCGCGACGCCGGCCGTCGCGATGCCGAGCACGCGTGCGCGCGGCGTCAGGCCGAAGCGCTTCGCGGTAGCCTCGTTCGCGAGCAGCAGCGCCGCGGCGCCGTCGTTGACGCCCGACGCGTTGCCGGCCGTCACCGAGCCGTCCGGACGCACGACGCCCTTCAGTTTCGCGAGCGCTTCGAGCGACGTTTCGCGCGGATGCTCGTCACGCGAAAAGACGACCGGATCGCCCTTCTTCTGCGGAATCGTAACCGACACGATTTCCTCGGCGAGCGTGCCGTCCTGTTGCGCTCGCGCGGCCTTCTGCTGGCTGCGCAGCGCGAACAGATCCTGATCGGCGCGGCTGATGTGGTAGTCGACCGCGACGTTCTCCCCCGTCTCCGGCATCGAATCCACGCCATGCAGCTGTTTCATCAGCGGATTGACGAAACGCCAGCCGATCGTCGTGTCGTAGATGTCGGCCTGCCGCGCGAACGCGCTGGCGGCCTTGCCCATCACGAACGGCGCGCGCGTCATGCTTTCGACGCCGCCGGCCACCATCAGCGAGGCCTCGCCCGACTTGATCGCGCGCGCGGCCACGCCGACCGCGTCCATCCCGGAACCGCACAGCCGGTTGATCGTCGAACCCGGCACGCCCTCCGGCAGGCCCGCGAGCAGCGCGGACATGCGCGCGACGTTGCGGTTGTCCTCGCCGGCCTGGTTCGCGCAGCCGTAGATCACGTCGTCGATCGCCGTCCAGTCGACGTCGCGGTTGCGCTCGACGAGCGCCTTGAGCGGCACCGCGCCGAGGTCGTCGGCGCGTACGCCGGACAGCGCACCGCCGTAACGGCCGATCGGGGTACGAATCGCATCACACAGAAAAGCTTCGGTCATCAGTGTCTCCGGTCTCATGCAAGGCTGGGAAATGAAGGAAACGCGCCCCTTGCATTGCCCGCCGGGATGCGCTTAAATGTTCTATATACGAACATAAGATCGTGTATCGAACGTTCAACGCATCATAGGGAGTGCGGGGACGACCTGTCAAGCGCCCGGTCGGCGGGGCGGTTGGCGTGTCAGGCCCCATGCGCTATCTTCTCGGCTGCACGACAATCCGACCGTTCATGACAACCGAAGACATCCAGACGAAACCCGGCGACTCCTATGTGCAGTCGTTCGCGCGCGGCCTCGCGGTGATCCGCGCGTTCGACGCCCAGCGCCCGGAGCAGACGCTCACCGAGGTCGCCTCGGCCACCGGGCTGACCCGCGCGGGCGCGCGCCGGATCCTGCTGACGCTGCAGACGCTCGGCTACGTCGAGGCCGACGGCCGGCTGTTCCGGCTCACGCCGAAGATCCTCGAGCTCGGCTTCGCGTATCTCACGTCGATGCCGTTCTGGAATCTCGCCGATCCGGTGATGGAGCAATTGTCCGCGCAGATCCACGAAAGCTGCTCGGCGGCCGTGCTCGACCGCACCGAGATCGTCTACGTGCTGCGCGTGCCGACCCGCAAGATCATGACGATCAACCTGTCGATCGGCAGCCGCCTGCCCGCGTACTGCACGTCGATGGGCCGCGTGCTGCTGTCCGCGCTCGACGACGCGGCGCTCGACGAAACGCTCGCGCAAAGCAGCATCCGCGCACACACGCCACGCACGATCACCGACATCGGCGAACTGAAGGCGACGATCGCGCAGGTGCGCCAGCAAGGCTGGGCCGTGGTCGATCAGGAACTCGAAGTGGGCCTGATGTCGATTTCCGCGCCGATCCGCAACCGGCGCGGGCAGGTGATCGCCGCGATGAACATCAGCGGCAACGCGCAGCGGCATACCGCGAAGCAGATGGTGAAGGAGTTTCTCGGCCCGCTGCAGCAGGCTGCGCAGACGGTGTCGGAGCTGGTGGCACGGCGCGGGTGACTTGGTCTGGTGAACCGGCAGGCGTGTGCAGGCCGTTTCCCCGAAGCCGGGGCGCCGCGTTGTGCTGCCTCGATTGTCGAGTTGGCGATACGACGATTCAGGCGTAAAAAGACGGGCGGCATGCGCCGCCCGCTCAACTCTCTGACTCTATTGCAACGTCCTTCTCACGGAGGGCGGAGCGAACTCCGCACCCACCAATTTAGTGACGCGGCAAAGCCTGGTCAATTTGACTAGAACGAAATTGCACGGCGCTTTTCGGTCAGCGTGCCGCCCGGCCGCTCACGCGCCCAGCAGCATCCCGTTGCGCACCGGCACCGCCCCCGTCACGCGGCCGAGCGGCGCGCCGGCCGTCACGAAGCGGATCGCGCGCCGCATGTAGAACACGCCGTCGGTGCTGCTCGATACCGTGGTGATCGCGTCGGTCAGCGGATCGACGATGTCGAACAGCGGATCGCCCGCCCGAATCGTCGCGCCGATCGCCGCGCGGTGCACGAGAATCCCGCTCACCGGCGCGTAGAACTGCTCGCTGCCCGCGAGCGGCGTGGCCGGCGCGGCGAGCGGCGGCAACGGCGTGCGCTCGCCGAGCACGGCGCCGCACCAGACCAGATAGTCGACAATCGCGTCGGCGTCGCGCGCCGCGTATTCATATGTGACGTCGCGCTGGCCGCGGCATTCGACGGTCACGGCCACCGTGCCCGCCGCCATCGGCGTGCGCGCCGGCAGGTGCTGCCGCAACCGCGACCACAGCAGGTGATGCGCATCGTCGAACGCGTGGCCGCCCGAATCCTCCGCCAGCAGCGACACCGCCGCGCCGAGATAGCGCGCGAGCGGCTCGACCTGCGGCCACGCGGCGTCGCTCGTATACACGTGCATCACGGCTTCGAGCGAGCAATGCAGGTCGATCACGACATCGGCGTCATGCGACAGCTTCAGCAGCGCCAGCTGCAACGCGTCGAATTCGGTGCGCGGCGCGATCTCGTCGAGCGCCGCGCCGACGCATTCGCGCACGATCGCGCGATTGCGTTCGGGATCCGCGCCGAGCCGGTCGCGCGAGCGTGCAGCGATGTCCGCGAGCGGCAGGAAACCACGATTGAAGTTGCGCCCGCTCGCGAGATCGAACCGGCCGATGAATTGCCCGAGCAGATGCTGATTGAGCCCGACCGGATTCGCGACCGGCACCAGCACGATCTCGGCCGCGAGCCGGCCGTCGGCGTCGAGCTGCGCGAGACGCTGCTTGAGCACGACTGCGGCGAGCATCGCGGGCGTTTCGTCCGCGTGCAGCGCGGCCTGCAGGTAGATCTTGCGGCCCGCGTCGGCAGGCCCGAAATGAAAGCTCGTCAGCATGCGCTGCGTGCCGATCGACGGCGACAGGAGCGGCGTATTGCGAATCTGCATCGAGGGTCTCGAATGAAAAATGCGGGGAAAACGGCGCGCGCGGGTCGGTCGCCGTACGGGTTGAAATCGAAGTGCAGCTCCGAGCCGGTCGCACGTGCCGTCCTTTAGCCCCGGCGCGACCGCGCCAGCGAACGCGCCCCCCTGGCGCGCCGGCTGGCGCGGATCACCGCCCGCGGCGCGGCACGTCAGTCCATCGACTCGCGCGCGGTCTCGCGCAGCATCGCGACCGCGATCAGCGACAGCACCACGCATGCGGCCACATAGCCGGCCGGCGCGAGCTTGCTGCCGGTCGTCTTCACGAGCCAGGTCGCGATCAGCTGCGCGGTGCCGCCGAAAATCGTCACCGCGAGCGCATACGCGATCGAGATCCCCGTCGCGCGCACATGGCGCGGCAGCGATTCGCACATCAGCGCCATTTCGGATGCCGACCCGAGCGAATAGAACAGCAGCATCAGTGCGGTCAGCGGGAGGATCACGGACAGCGTCGGATGATGGTTCATCAGCCAGAACGCCGGGAACAGCAGCAGGACGAGCACGCCGCGCCCGACGAAGATCGGCATGCGCCGGCTGCCGAGACGGTCCGACAGCCAGCCGAACAGCGGACACGTCACCAGCATCACGCAGCCCGACGCGACGCCGACGAACATCGACAGCTTCATCGGCAGCCCGAGCGTATGGATCGCGTAGGTCGGCATGTAGAAGGTCAGAATGTAGGTCGACACCGTGCCGCCCATCACCGTCAGCATCAACAGCAGCACCGTGCGCGTGTGCCGCGAGAACAGCTCGCGCAGCACGCCGCGTTCGATTCCGTGATGGCTGTCGCCCGGCGCATCGTCCGCGAGCCGGCGGCGCAGATACATGCCGACGGGTGCGATCAGCACGCCCACGAAGAACGGCAGGCGCCAGCCCCAGCCCTCGAGCGCATCCTTCGTCAGCGTGTTCGACAGCAGCGCCGCGAAACCCGAACCCATCAGCGCGGCGCCGCCCTGCGTCGCGAGCTGCCAGCTCGCGCGGAACGCCCGGTGCGACGTGCCACCCTGCTCGATCAGCGTGGACGTCGCGGCACCGAACTCGCCGCCCTGCGAGAAGCCCTGCATCAGCCGCGCGAAGACGACCAGCAGCGGCGCGGCCACGCCGGCCTGTGCGTAGGTCGGCGCGATCGCGATCAGGCCGGTGCCGAGCGCCATCAGCATGATCGTCAGGTTCAGCGCGGCCTTGCGGCCGCGGCGGTCCGCATAGACGCCGAGCACGACGCTGCCGAGCGGCCGCGTGAAGAAGCCGGCGGCAAACGTCGCGACCGACAGCAGCAGCGACGTGGTCGGGTCGCTCGACGGGAAGAACAGCTTGCCGATCAGTACTGCGAAAAAGCCGTACACGGTGAAATCGAAGAACTCCAGCCAGTTGCCGATCACGGCCGCCGCGATCGCGCCGCGCTTCGTGACGGCCGGTGCGCCGCGCGTATCGGTTCCGGCGGCGCCCGTCGACGCGGGGTGCAGCGCGAGATGGTCTTTCTGCATCGTTCGTCTCTCCTCTCAATGCGGCCGGAAGCGCCGGCCACGCGCCGCCGCCGGGATTACTGCCCGAGGTAACGCTCGACCAGGCGCGTCCAGAACGCCGCGCCGATCGGCAGATTGCGATCGTTGAAGTCGTACTTCGGGTTGTGCACCATGCAGCCGTCTTCCCCTTCGCCGTTGCCGAGCCGCACGAACGAGCCGGGCCGCTGCTGCAGCATGAACGCGAAATCCTCGCTGCCCATCAGCAGGTCGGCCTGCTCGACGACGTGCGCGTCGCCGACCAGCTCGCGCGCGACCTGCGCGGCGAAATCCGTTTCGGCATCCGTATTGACGACGACCGGATAGCCCTCGATGTACTCGACGTGCGCGGTCGCGCCGTAGCTCGCGGCCTGCGATTCGGCGAGCTCGACGATGCGGCGCTTCAGCAGCGCGCGCACTTCCGGGCTGAACGAACGCACGCTGAGTTCGAGGCGCGCGCCGTTCGGGATCACGTTGTTCGCGGTGCCCGCGTGCATCGAGCCGACCGTGACGACCGCCGGCTGAGACGGGTCGACGTTGCGCGCGACGATCGTCTGCAACGCCATCACGATGCTCGCCGCGACGACCACCGGGTCGACCGTCAGGTGCGGCCGCGCCGCATGGCCGCCGACACCCTCGATCGAGATGATCGCCTTGTCGCCGGCCGACATGAACGGGCCGCGCCGCGTGAGGAACACGCCGGGCGCCGCGCCCGGATGGTTGTGCATGCCGAACACCGCGTCGCACGGAAAGCGCTCGAACAGGCCGTCGTCGATCATCTTCTTCGCGCCGCTGTCGACGCCGTGCTCTTCGGCCGGCTGGAAATACAGGTGCACGGTGCCGGAGAAGTTGCGTGTCTTCGCGAGGTGCTGCGCGGCGCCGAGCAGCATCGTCGTGTGGCCGTCGTGGCCGCACGCGTGCATCTTGCCGTGCGTGCCGCTCGCATACGGCAGGCCGGTTGCCTCGAGGATCGGCAGCGCATCCATGTCCGCGCGGATGCCGATGCTGCGCGTGCCGTCGCCGACCCGCAGCGTGCCGACCACACCCGTCTGCCCGACCCCGCGCGTCACCTGCCAGCCCCATTGCTCGAGCTTGCCGGCAACGAGCGCGGCCGTCTCGTGCTCTTCGTACGCGAGTTCCGGGTGATGGTGAATGTGATGGCGGATCTCGCGCAGCCCGCCGGCGGCGGGCATCAGATCCTCGATTTCGGTGAATCGGACGTCGGTGGTCATCAAGCGGCTCCTGCTGATGGGAAAGCGAGCCACTATATCGAGCCGATATCGGCTCAATAAGATGCGGAATTTTTCACCGCGATAAGATATTTTAATCAGGGTTAATACGGGGGCGTCCATGCGAGCGTGTAGCTTTCGATTCGGTGCGGATGCATCGCTGAAACCCCCATAGCACAAGGCGTATCCGTATCTAACGGAAAGTGCCTTCTGGAGCCCTCTAAGGAGCACCCGCACATTGCCGTGCACGCGTCAATGGTCGATTCTGGAGCGCCGGCCGCAAGCGTTCCGAAAGCAGCCCAAGCTCCGCAAGGCGAGTGAGGTCACGGACTGGCGTCCTTCTTCGCCGATCCAATGGCTACGATTTCGGGAGAGGCCCACCGCCGCTAGACTGTATGGCCGACAAATGTGGAGCAAAAACCGACGCAGGCCATCGCTGCTCGCACTCCGGCGCAGGCGAATTTGGGCACGGCCGAGGTCCGGCCACGAGCCCATACCGGTCAGAGCGCAGTGATTCACGGTCCATCGATTCATGCGAACCGGACCTTCGCGCGGAAACACATCGACGGGGAGCGTCGCATCACATTTGGCGCCATGGCCCTTTCACTGAGCTATACCTAGCTTCGGCACAGACCGCATTCAACGAACATGATCGATTACACGGAAGAGCAGATAGCTGCCAGAGAACTCCGAAACACCGCATACCACGAAGCGGGCCACAAGTTGCTCTACGAGCGCTTCGGCGGCGCTGGCGACGCAGTCGTGTGGAAAAACGAGAGTGGCAATTCCGAAGAGTGCGCGTGGCTCGGCCAGTTCCGTCCTCGCACCTGCCCCGAGGAGATGCACAAGGTGGCGTTGAAACATGGGTTTGCGGTTCCCGAGCTACCTGCGAACTGGAAAATGCTCGTCGGCATGTCTGGCCTGTTGGCCGAAGAAATCCTGAGCGGTGAGACGGAGGATACCGGCGCTATGCGCGGATTCCCTGTTCCTCAAAATTTCCTTTGGAGAAGCATCGGCCTCCGATCTCGCGCTCATGGGCGTCACGGACATCGAGGGCTGCGGACTGAGCTATGACGTGGTCGACGAAGTCGTGCGGATGCTGCGCGAGGGATGGTCCGTCGTGCAGGAAGAAGCCGAGTATCTGATAGCGTCCGCCGCAGCTGATCCTGCTTGCTGCAGAATGGTATGAGAGATTACCCGTCTGCGGCATGTGATGCGGCGATTTTTCCGGCAGGCTGCTGATGTGATCGGAGCCGACCATCCCGTGTCGTCGGGCCAACGGTGTGATTTTCGACCCGCCCCGAACACGAAGTGTCTGACAACCCCTTTTCTGCTGACCGTCTGGATGAACGGGTTACCAGTAATATTCGCCGTCGTCACGTTGACCTTCGATCCATGTGTCGCCGAGGTCGAGCTCGTAGTATGAATAGGCTGATTCGCCTCGCTTGCCGGCGACTTCGAGAGTAGTTTGCCCCGATACGGTACACACTGATCAGGTTTCTGGAATTCCGAGCGACAGCTACGCTTCCATCGACTGTCGGCATAACGAAGCTGCCTTCATCTATCCCGGAATCCACGACCGCCAGATGCTGGACGCAGCTTCGCGGGCTTCGGTTTTGCTGGATGCTCCCAGATTGGCCGCAATCAATCCCCTAAGGCATTCGGAAATGCGATTTTGTTGAAAGCCGAAATCCTTGAAAATACGTCGGAAATGAATTCAATAAACACGATGGCCCGTGTTGGAAGCAACCTGTTTGCAACATAGACGATCTGAACAGGGACGGCCGGAGCAAAGTGCCCGGTCAGAATTAACTGCAAACGACCGCTTTTTAACCCTTCCTCGAACAGCCATTCCGGCCCATGCCCGACCCCTAACCCTGCTGTGACCGCTGCTCGAACGGCCTCGGGTGAGTTGACCCGCAATCTCCCAGAGACCGGAATATCGGCGTCACGAAAGCGCCATGTCGCACCGGACGACAGCAAAGTATAGACCACGCAATCATGTTCGCGCAGGTCATCAGGTGTGTCCGGAACTCCGCGTTTCGCCAGATAGTCCTTGCTGGCCACGGCCACACGCTCGTACATTCCTATGCGCCTGGCGCGTAGCGCACTGTCCTCCAGATGTCCAATGCGAATCGCGAGCTCGACTCCCTCGTCTACAAGGTTCACGTAGCGATCGCTGATCTGAAGATCCAGCGTCAATCTGGGATACCGCTCCAGAAAGACCGGGACCTGAGGCAACACATATGCATGCGCTAACGCCGTGGGACAGGCCACGCGCAAGAGTCCCGATGGATCGACACTGTTCCTGAAAGACGATTCAGATTCGTCCACCGCGTCAAGAATCCGGCGGATATCTGCATAGTAGCGTTCACCCTCGGGCGTCAGGGCAAGCTTTCGTGTGGATCGGTGCAGCAGCCGCGTTTGGAGATGGTCCTCCAGCGCGGCTACATAGCGGCTGACGTTGGGTTGGCCCAATCCCAAATCTCGCCCTGCAGCAGAAAAACTCCCCGTCTCGACGGCCCGTGCGAAGCACGTCATCAAGAGAAATCGGTCCACGCGGCCCCCAATTCATGCAACGGAAGCATGAAATATATTCAAAGCAGACATCTTATCGCCACATCGGCATAGGTGCACATTTCTCCCTGTCGACCACGGTTGGTTGTCACTTACAGGAGAAGTCAATGTCGCGCTTGCAAGGTAAACGCACCCTTATCACCGGCGGCACCAGCGGCATCGGTCTGGAAACCGCGAAGCAGTTTTTGGCCGAGGGCGCCCGCGTCGTCGTCACGGGAGTCAATCCCGATTCGATCGCCAAGGCGCAAGCCGAACTTGGACCCGAGGTTCCGGTTCTACGGGCCGACTCGGCCAGCGTCGCTGCCCAAAAGGAACTGGCACAAGCCGTCAAGGACCACTATGGCCAACTAGACGTTGCCTTTCTCAATGCTGGTGTATCCGTCTGGTTGCCGATCGAGGAATGGACGGAAGAGATGTTCGATCGCTCGTTCGATGTCAATGTCAAGGGACCGTACTTCTTGCTCCAGGCGTTGCTGCCGGTGTTCGCTCGCCCGGCGTCGGTCGTGCTCAACACGTCCGTCAGTGCGCATGTTGGCGCAGAGCGCTCCTCCGTTTATGCGGCCACCAAGGCTGCGGTGCTGAATATGTCGAAGACGCTTTCGGCGGAACTGCTTGGACGCGGCGTCCGCGTCAATGCGGTCAGCCCCGGCCCGGTCGACACGCCGCTGTACGACAAGCTCGGCATCCCCGACGCCTACCGCGAACAAGTCAACAGGGATATTGCCGCCACCATCCCACTCGGCCGCTTCGGTACTCCGGAGGAGGTGGCCAAAGCCGTGCTGTACCTGGCCTCCGACGAGTCCCGTTGGACGGTCGGATCGGAAATCGTCGTGGATGGCGGTCGCATGCTCAACCGCTGATCGAGCAACGCCGGAGCCCGGGAAAAGCGTCTTCTGTTCGCGCACGAGTGGCAGGCGCTGCGTTCGGCATCACGCTTTCCCCTCCCGCGAAGCAAAAAGAGCAGAGACACGGAAAACATCCTGGTGCACTGCCGCTGCATACAGACCATTCGAGCCTTACATGACAATGCCCTCGCTTACTCTGATCAGTCACCCTCTGTGCCCGTTCGTCCAGCGGGCCGCCATCGTTTTGCTTGAAAAGCAACTTGCGTTCGAGCGTATCAACGTGGATCTCAACGCCAAGCCGGCTTGGTTTTTGGCACTGTCACCGACTGCCAAGGTCCCTTTGCTCCAAATCCAGCAGCCCGACGGCGAAGAAGAGATCTTGTTTGAAAGTATGGCGATTTGCGAATATCTGGACGAAACGCAACCCGGCCCACATCTCTACCCGGCCAATCCATTGGCACGCGCCAAGCATCGAGCCTGGATTGAATTTGGCTCAGCGACCCTGGGCGAGGCGTGGGGGTACTTGAACGCCAAGGACCATGCCAGCGCCGAAGTAAAAGCCACGTCGTTCAAAGAACGGCTGGTCCAACTCGAAAACGTCCCAGGCCTCGGTCCGTACTTCGACGGTGAGACCTTTGGCATGGTAGACGCGGTCTTTGCCCCCCTCTTTCGCTACTTCGACACCTTAGAGATAGATGGTGTCGCGTCAATTTTCGCGGACGTTCCCAAAATCAACGCCTGGCGTAGAAATCTCCGAGGAAGAGCTAGTGTGATCGGCGCCGTTTCTGTAGATTATCAGGCCCTTTTTCTAGCGCACTTGCGACGGCAAAAGGCCGTGCTGGCCGAGAAAATGTAGGACGCGTCCTCATCGCCTCACGTGCTCTATTGGAACGCGCTCCTCCGTTACAAATCCATCCCGAGACCTTATAGCCGCAACCGGAAGCTAACAAAGGTTCTTCTCGGGAACCACGGCTAAAAGATGCCACCGCCTCGCGTGCTCGGAAAGACGATTGTCGAATGATCGTCATCGAGCATTCGTTCGGTGGGCAAATTATTCACAGAGCCTTGATATCGGAGACGGCTGAAGGTGATTGGCGAGCGACAACCACGTCACAACCAGCAGATTGTTCTGACGCGCTTCGAGCCAGCGTCGTCATGTCCCGTTCAAACCGCACCCGCTCCCCACGCAAGGAATCCGCCGTCCACCGGAAGCACAATTCCGTTCGTATACCCCGCCTCCTCCGACGCCAGATAGCACACCGCCGCAGCGATTTCCGACGTCGTGCCGTAGCGCTTCATAGGAATCGCATTTGAATATTCGGCGCGGAACTCTTCACTATGCAGCGCCTTGGTCATCGGCGTATCGACTGGGCCTGGCGCGATTGCGTTAGCTGTAATGCCGTAATCGCAGAGCTCCACTGCCATCTGGCGGGTTAAAGCAATAACGGCCCCTTTCGAGGTGCCGTATGCCGTGCGGCCTTTACCGACCGCTCGCATGCCTGCCACCGAGGCGATATTGATTATGCGGCCCCAGCGATTCTTTACCATCAGACGTGCGGCGTGCTGGGAGCATAAGAACGCCCCCGTTACATTGACCTGCATCGTTTTAAGAAACGTGTCCAGTGGGTAGTCGATGAACGGCACCAGCTTCGCAATACCGGCGCCGTTGACCAACACGTCGCAACGCCCATGTCTTTTGTCAAGTTCACCGAACGCAGCGGCAATCGACTCTGAATTTGAAACGTCCATCTCAATGGCCGACACTGACAGGCCCGCGCGCTGAAATCTCGACGCCGCCTCTTCAGCCGCGCTCTTATTGATATCGGCAAGAACAACGTGATAGCCACGTTTCGCGAGCTGTTCCGCCGAATCGGCCCCGATGCCCATCGCGCCACCTGTAACCACTGCAACGCGGCTCGCGTCGCTTTGCTTCATCTGCTCCACGCTGTCTCCTTTAGCGTAAGACCGCTGCAGGCTTCGATTCCGATGCCTGGAAGCGGATCGAATGATGGCGCTACGCGCCATCTCATGAGCAGATTATTGAAGCCGCAGCGGGCTAGGTCAAAGGATAATAAAGCAGCAGGCAGTGAGAAAAAGTCACAGCCAGGATGCAGAGATTTTGTCTACAAGAAAGCACGCCGCAGTTGGCTTCATGTCTCCATCTCACGCAGCTCGTTCCTCAGCCATTCAACTAGGGCGACTGTCTTCGGCTGATTTTCGGCATGAGGAGCAACCCAGAGCACAAGGTGCACCGGTCCCGGGACGAAACCGAACGGCGCGACAAGACCAGCTGAGTCCAGTTCGTCTCGGACGAGCATTCTCGGCACTGCCGCAACTCCCAACCCGCACTTGGCGGCCTGAATCTGAAGATAGAAATGATCAAACGATTCAGCAATATCGGGCGGAGGCTCGAGTACGGTCGAGGTCGCTTTGTACCAGTCAGCCCACGCGGACGGTCGTGTATTGGTTGCCAAAAGCCGCGCGCGCGCTAGGTCGCCCGGTTTTTCGATCCGGTTCGTGCGCATGTATTCCGGGGAGCAAACCGCGCCGATCCATTCCTCAATCAACGGAACAGGGGTTACGCCTTTGGGTACAGGGATGGAGGACAGCCGTATCGCTACCGTTATCTTGTCCCGCGTGAAGTCGATTTCACCATGACCGGTGTTGAAACTCAGGTCAAGCGACGGGATCGCATTCTTCAGCTTTGAGAGGCGTGGCAGCAACCAGTACATCATGATCGAAGCCGAGCACGAGAGCGTCAACGGACCCGGCTTCAACTGATCGACGGTCTTTTGGATGAGGTTGAACGCCACGCTCAGGCCTTCCGCCATCTGGGCACCTTCGGGCGTCGGCTCCGTCGAGTGTGCATTGCGTGACAGCAGCAGGACACCCAGTTGGTCTTCAAGTGCGCGTATATGTCTGCTCACCGCGCCGTGAGTCACGTTGAGTTCTTCAGCGGCAGCACCGAAACTTCGCAGGCGCGCCGTGGCTTCAAAAGCTCGCAGCGCATTCAATGAAAGACGAGGCACCTGGACTCCTGTTGGGCCCGAAGCCCACTGCTTGCGGAAGCTGCCTATTGTGAGTTTTTCGCTCAGGGTCAAGAAATCATATCGTTTGATGTCGCGAGACGTCAAATCTATATTCTGCTCATCCCCCGGCTAAAGCGCACGCGGCCACGCAGGCCTCATGTGCCCGGTTTCAGCTCGAATACCTAGTACGAAGAGACAAACATGGTCGAAATCCCCCATCGAAGATCCGAATTCACTGCGCGCTATTTCGTCGAGAGTTCAGTACCGATTGCAAAAGCCGCAGAGGTAATCGCAGGCGAACAGTCCAGCGGGACGTTTCTTGCGCTGCCCGGGGAGACTGATGCGCTGAAGAACCGTGCCAGGGCCCGTGTAGTGAAGGTGGATTCGCACTCTCCTGTTCTGGAGCCCTCCCTGTACAGTGCTCATGTCGAACGCAAGGGATCCCCGAGTGTCTATTTCCGGGGTGAGATCGAGATTGCCTTTCCGGTCGACAACATTGGTCCTAACTTGCCGACCCTCCTGTCAACGGTCGCGGGTAATCTGTTTGAGTTGGGAGAAGTGACAGGGCTACGCTTGCTCGATATCGATCTGCCAGCAACCTACGCCGCCCAGTTCCCCGGCCCTCAATTCGGCATTAGCGGAACCCGCGACTTCGCTAAGGTCTACGACAGACCAATGATCGGCACCATCATTAAGCCGAGCATTGGCTTGCTTCCCGCACAGACGGCAGAGATCGTCGACAGTCTCTGTGCCGCAGACATCGATTTCATCAAGGACGACGAGCTTCTCGCTGATCCCACATACGCGAGCTTCGACGAGCGTCTCGCAGCCGTCATGCCCGTCCTGCATCGGCACGCCGACCGCATGGGACGTATGCCCATGTACGCAATCAACATCTCGGGCACAATCGACGAGATGCTCCAGCGACACGATGCGGTGGTACGGGCGGGCGGTACTTGCGTGATGATTTGCATTAATTGGGTCGGCTTTGCTGGCGTCGAGCACCTTCGCAAGCATGCCCAGCTGCCCATCCACGGTCACCGCAATGGTTGGGGCGCACTCACCCGCTATCCGCAACTCGGGTTCTCCTTTAAGGCGTATCAGAAGCTGTGGCGACTTGCTGGGGTGGATCAACTGCACGTCAACGGCATTCGCAGCAAGTTCTGGGAACCAGACGCGTCCGTCATCGAATCGGCCCGTGCCTGCCTGACACCATTCGCGGGCGTGCAGCCGTTGATGCCCGTTTTTTCATCTGGCCAGTGGGCGTCGCAAGCCCCTGATCTTTATGCTCAGTTGGGTTCCGTAGACCTGATGCATTTGGCGGGCGGCGGAATCATCGGACATCCGCATGGAATTGCCGCGGGCGTTGCAAGTATGCGGGAAGGGTGGGAAGCAGCTGTCGAAGGGATCGACCTGAACACCTTCGCGGAGTCCCGACCTGCGCTGCGTGCTGCGCTGTCTCACTTTCAATCGGCGTGACCCGGATGAGCGCAAAATCCGAACAATCAGCTGCGGCACTGAGGCTGGCTTTCTACGGCGACGACTTTACCGGATCGACGGACGCTCTCGAGGTCCTGGCCTTCGCGGGGCTTAGGTGCGCGCTTTTTTTGAAAGCGCCTTCGTCCCAAAAACTATCGCAACTCGGCGGGTTCGACGCCATCGGTGTCGCAGGCGACAGCCGAGGCATGAGTCCGTCCGAAATGGATCGGTCTCTTCCACCGCTGTTCGAAGCTCTGCACGCCCTCGATGCGCCGATCCTTCACTACAAAGTCTGTTCGACTTTCGATAGCGGCCCGGCGATAGGAAGCATCGGCAGAGTCTTGGAGATAGCCCGGGCGGGCATCACTCGGAATCCAGTTCCGGTTGTTGCCGGTACGCCGGCATTGAAGCGCTACTGCGCATTTGGCAATTTGTTCGCTCGGTCTGGTACCGACAACAAGACTTATCGAATCGATCGCCATCCAATTATGAGCGCCCACCCGGTCACACCGATGACCGAGGGAGATCTTCTGCGTCATCTGGCCCTGCAGACGGCTTTGCCTCTCTCCGGCTTCCAGCTGCCGAATCTGGAAGGTACTCGCGAAGAAGTCGACCTGGCATGGTCGAAAGCAATTTCAACGGGCGACTCGGGAATCTTGCTCGATTCAGTGACTCCACGTCATCTAACCGAAGTCGGCCGGCTCCTCGACAACTACGCTACGGCGGTCGGCTCCGTATTTACAATCGGCTCGTCTGGTGTCGAATATGCGCTGACTCAATGGTGGCGGGAACTCGGTAGCCTTCCCGAAACGCAGCGGTCTTATGACCGTATTGCGCCGACGAATCAGATCCTTGCCATTTCCGGGAGCGCCTCACCGCTGTCGTCCGCACAGATCGACGCGGCGATCACTGCAGGCTTCACCGAAATCGCCATCGACGCAAGAGCGCTCGTTCGAGAAGATTCTTGGCAACGGACAGCTCAAAATATCGCCGTCCGCACGATTGCGCTGCTCAGTGAAGGGCGCAGCGTCATTTTGCATACCGCCCGTGGCCCGAGCGATGCACGCATCGTCGAAATGCTCGAGTACTTTACCGCTCGCGGACTGACCCAGGACGACGCTCGGCATCAAGGTGGTCGATTGCTTGGGCAACGGCTTGGCGCAATTGCGAATGATGTCCTCGAAGCCACTCACCTGCAACGACTGGTTCTCTCAGGCGGAGATACGTCCAGCCAGGTCACACAAGTCCTTGGCCCTGACGCGCTTGAGATTGACGGTCGCCTGGCCGTGGGCGCACCGCTGTGCCGTGTAATTTCCGAAAAGCCTCATTTGCGAAACCTTCAGCTTGCTCTGAAAGGTGGGCAAATGGGCGACCAAAACTTTTTTGTCATCGCACGCGATGGCATCACGAGATGACTCCGGCGCGATGCTGCAACATTGCTTGCTCCGTAAAGTGGAGCCTCACATCGGGAACCGCCACGGAAAGCATGCCCCCCACTACATCACCCAGAAATGTGGGAAGACGGTCGACCTTACGGTGATTGAAAGCAGCAGGACCTAGGCGCTGCACCACGTCGGTCAGCCCTCTTACCGTACGGATATGGACCAGTTGCAATATCGCGTCGCATCTCGAAGTTAGAAGGCTGCTCGCAATGCCGAGTAGCCTCATCTCTGCTTGCGCGAACATCTCGTCTCGCCTCTCCCGCAGGAAGTCTCACCTCAACGTAAAGATTTTCATCGATGAATTGAAACCGCTCCACGAAAATCGTGGCGACGCTCGGACCGTCTAGCTCGTCCGAAAGCTTGATTGAGAGCCTCTATATCTCCGGCGCCGATGTCTTCCGGTTGAACATGAGTCACGGCAGCCACGCGGAGCAGGCTCAACGACTGCTTGCAATTCGACGCATCGAGGCCCGACATGGGCGGCCGGTCGGCGTACTGCTCGATCTGCAAGGACCAAAGCTACGTGTGGCGCGATTCAAAGATGGGAAAGTCGAGCTGCGGCCAGGACAGACTTTCAGCTTCGACCTTGATAGCGCCTCAGGCGACGCGTCGCGGGTCTGCCTGCCGCACCCGGAAATCTTCGCAGTCGCCGCGAATGGCGATACTCTACTCGACAACGACGGCCTGCTGACGTTCAGGATTGTCGACACGTCGCTCACCCGCATTACGACCGAAGTCGTTGTCGGTGGAGTCCTCTCGGACCGAAAAGGAGTCAATGTTCCGAGCGTCGTCCTCCCCATTCCGGCACTGACCGATAAGGACAGGCAAGATCTGCAATTTGGCCTTGAGCAAGGCGTAGAGTGGATCGCACTGTCATTTGTACAGCGGCCTGACGATGTGCGCGATGCGCGTAATCTGATTAGAGGCCGGGCGAAGATCATGGCGAAAATCGAGAAGCCATCCGCTGTCGATTCGATCGAAGAGATTATCGAGGCCTCCGACGGAATCATGATCGCGCGTGGCGATATGGGTGTTGAGTTGCCACCGGAGGAAGTCCCTGTCATCCAGAAGCGGATCGTGAGTCTATGTCGGGAGGCAGGAAAACCAGTCGTTGTGGCGACGCAAATGCTGGAGTCGATGGTTAGTTCTGCCATGCCCACCCGAGCAGAGACGTCCGATGTCGCGACCGCCGTTTTTGACGGTGCCGATGCCGTCATGCTGTCCGCAGAGTCGGCGTGCGGTGCCTTTCCCCTTGAAGCGGTTTCGATGATGAATAGAATCATCGAGCACACGGAGAATGCACCGACATATCGTCAACTGCTGAAAGCGGTGGCACCTCCTGCCACCGCCGACACACCAGAAGCGGTCAGTTCAGCGATTTTTACCATTACCTCGATGTTGTCGGTTTCAGCGATCGTTGCCTATACCACTTCCGGCGCAACCGCAGCGAGAATTGCTCGCGAGCGTCCCGGCTCTCGCATTCTGTCACTCACGCCTGATGAGGTCGTTGCGCGTCAACTTGCGTTGACGTGGGGCGTCTGTCCTTTGCGTGTCGACGACGCGGACAACATCGAAGATATGGTCACGAAAGCTATAGCTGCGGCGCATCGGATCGGTGTCGCCCGCCACAAACCGCTATTGATCGCCGCAGGGGTCCCGTTTGGCACGCCCGGCGTCAGCAATCTTCTCAGAATTGTCTATCCCTCCTGACAGTCATGGACTCACAGCGTATGACTCGATGAAATTCGACGGGCGTTGGTATTCGCGATGGTAACGACAAAACGGAATCTCAAAAAAACACGACACGGGCCAACGCAGTCGCGACAGATGCTTCTCCCGCTTCCGTTATCGTTCGTCAAAGAGCGGTCACTGGTTTCGCACCTCGCCCTCGCTTCGTTTCAATCCGGTCATGGTAGCCAGCATCTGGTATATCAACTGATCCGAACGACGTATCTCTCATATTTGATGTGGAACGAAGGATTGGACGGCGGCAACCATCAGCTTTACTGTGACGCTGAGCGCGAGATAGAGGCTATCGCGGCTGGATAGTCGCGGCCCTGACGGCGACGGTCGCCGCACCAGCATTCGCTGCCGACGTCGGCGTGTCGGTCAGCCCAGCTTTTATGGCCGTATCGACATCGGCAATGCGCCACCTCCGCAACTCATCTACTCTCAGCCGGTCGTGATCGAGCCGGCGCCGGCGAACGCGGCACCCGTCTATCTGTTTGTGCCGGCCTATCAGGCAAAAGAATGGCGCAAATATTGCCGCAAATATGCCGCGTGTGCCGAACCCGTCTATTTTGTACAGCAGACTTGGTACGAGGACGTCTATGCGCCCCGCTACCGCCACGCTCGTCCGCAACCGCAAATTCTCTATGCCCACGACATTCACAGCGATGTCGTGCGGGCCGGTGTGATTCGTGCGCATGACGTTCACGCCGAGAACGTGCATGCGCGTGTGGTTTACAGGGTTGATGGCGAACCCGGCGGCTCACATGGGGAAGACATTCATGCCCCAGCGGTACAGGCCGGCGAGATCGATGCTCACGATATTCATGCGAGGGTGGTCGAGGCGGACACCCTCTACGTCCACGACCTTCATTCGGACCGCTAGACTTCGACGAACAGTAGGCCGCTGTCCGTCTCTTGCAGGCCAAATACCGGTCGGTTGTAGTTGTTCAGCGAATGGCTCGAACGGGTTGGCAAGCGACGTCCACGGAAATCCACGAAGAACCAAAAAAGAGGCGGGGCTTGCACCCCGCCTCTTCGGCTCCGTCATGATGCCCCGACTCTTAACCCTTCAAAAAGCCGGTGGAAATCCAAGGCACTGCGGCGATCATCGTGATCCCAATAAACAACGCGGCCATATAACCCATGATGGGTCGGATGCCCAGATTCGGCGAGATCTTGCTGACTGCACACGCCCCATAGTAGCCGACTCCGAACGGCGGCGAGAACAGCCCCAGTCCCATCGAGAGAATCACGACCATTGCATATTGAACTTCGTGGATGCCAACAGCTCGAGCAATCGGGAACAGTAACGGGCCGAAGAGCACGATTGCAGGGATTCCTTCAAGGACGCTACCCAATATGATGAACATGAAGATTGACACGACCATGAAGGAGAATGCGCCGCCAGGCAGATGCTGCATGAAGTCGGCCAGTCCATGGGAGAAGCCAGACTGGGTGAGCGCCCACGCCATCGCGGTAGCCGTACCAATGATGATAAGGATAGCTCCCGAAAGAGCAGCCGTCTCCACGAGCATGGGGCCGATTCGCTTCCAATTAAAGCATCGATACACCAAGAGTCCGGCGACGACGGCATAGGCGATTCCAACCGTTGAGACCTCCGTTGCCGTTGCCACTCCCTCCACCACCGCCAAACGGATGACAACCGGAAGTGCGAGTGCCGGGATCGATATCACAAACGCTTTCCCGACAAAGGACCACGCGGGTCTCCCGGACGACGTGGGTTCAGTCTTTCGAGCCCGCCACCAGACGAGCATGCATAACATGAACGCCAGTACAAGGCCCGGCAACAGACCGCCCGTAAAGAGCGCAGAGATTGATACCCCCGTAACCGATCCGATCGTGATGAGCACAATGCTTGGTGGGACCGTCTCAGTTTGCGCGCCGGTAGCCGATAGCAACGCCACGAGCTCGCCGGGATTCTCGCCACGCTTCTTCATCTCAGGGAACAGAATCGGAGCAACAGCTGCCATATCGGCTGCCTTCGAGCCGGAGATCCCCGAAATCAGATACATCGCACCGACCAAGACATAGTAAAGACCACCGCGCACATGGCCCAGCAACGATGCCAGGAAGTTGATCATCGCCCGTGCCATCCCTGTCATCTCAATGAGAAGCCCGAGGAAAATAAACATCGGCACCGCCAACAGAAGGATTTGCGACATTCCTTCGTCCATGCGGCTGACGACGATTTCCAGCGGCATGGAGGTTGACATTGAAAGGTAAGCAAACACGGAAAGACCGAAGGAGAATGCGATGGGCATGCCGCTCAAGACCGTGAAGCCGACCACTCCAACGAAGAAAATCACCAGGTTAAGGTTTCCAAGCGATTGCAAAACGGGTCCGGCATGTTCCAACGCAAACACACTTACTAGCGACACCGCAACCCCAGCGATAGCGGTCCTCCAGCCGATTGCTAACAACTTGACCACGCAGATCAGCAGCATCGACACAACCCCGAAGATGATAGCCGCAACGCGTACGCCGTCATTGATCTCCATTGTCGGGGTCAAAATGTCCCACTGCTGCTTGATGTAAGCGATCGATGGAACAAGTATGAGCCCGAGAAAAAGCATGCTCGCCACCGTCGAAATGGTGTCCCAGAACGGATCCCAGTGCTCGCCCATGCGGTTGACAAGTGCCGTCATGCGCATGTGGCTGCCTCGGTGCAACGCCGTAGCGGCACCTGTCATTGCTAGCCAGAGAAACAGGATGGCAGCGAGTTCGTCGCTCCAGATTAACGGGTGGTGCAGGACATAACGAGCAACAACGCCGCTGAAAAGCAGGATAACTTCTGCTAGCACCAGCAGTGCCGCAGGCACAGAGACGATTACGCCAAGCGCAAAGTCCACACGGGACAGCCAGCGTGGCATAGTCTTCGTTGCGTGATGGACTGTTGCGCTGGTCTGTTGTTCGAGTGCGTCATCCACGTCTTTCAGCATTTGCGTTCTCATGCGAGCTTCCCCGTGTATTTCTCCATGAGACTCCATTCTTCGTCTCCGAAGAATTGCTTCTGCTCCGTGTAGAAGTTCGCGGATTTCAGGGTTTGGCGGAACGCGTTCGTGTCAGCGGTGTTAAACGCAAGCCCTCTGCCCGCAAGCGTCTTTTGCAGGGAGGCGTTCAACTGGATCACGTCTTGTCGTTGCTTCAGTGCCCCCGCATTGAGGTGCTTTGAGACGATGTCACGGACGGTGGGCGGCATTTTTTCCCACGCTGTCTTGTTACCCAAGAACCAGTAGCCGTCCCACATGTGGTTTGTCATCGAGCAGTATTTCTGGACTTCATAAAGCTTCGCGGCGTCTACTACAGCCAGCGCGTTCTCCTGTCCGTCGACGACCTTTGTCTGCAATGAGGAATAGACTTCGTTGAAGCTGATCGACGCCGGGGCGGCGGAAAGCGCCTTGAACAGCGAGATCCAGAGACGACCACCCGGCACCCGGATTTTCATGCCCTGCAGGTCAGCAGGAGTCTTGATGGGCTTCGTACTGGTCGTGATCTGGCGGAACCCATTGTTCCAGATCTTGTCCTGAACAACCAGATTCGCCTTTCCAATAAGCCCGCGAATATGGGCGCCAAGGTCGCCATCGAATGCCGCGAATACCTGGTCATAGTCTTTATACGCGAAGCCGACGCCAGAAATGGATGCCTTCGGAACCAGAGTCGACAAGGTATTTGCGCCCGAAACCGTATAAAACTCCAGTGCCCCAGCTCGCAACTGCGAGAACATGTCCGGGTCGCCACCGAGCTGATTATTCGGAAACACCCGAAGTTCGACTCGACCATCTGTCTCCTTTTTGATCGCATCCGATGCCTCTTGGATGCGCACGTTCAGAGGGTGAGTTGCCGGTAGGTTCGTCCCGACCTTATAGGAAAATTCTGCAGCATTGGCGCGCCGAATCCACGGACCATCCAGGAGGCCTGTCGCCGCAACAACGACTGCTCCGGTTCCGGTGATGAGAAAGTTTCTACGGGTGAATCCCATGTTCGTCTCCAACAATTTTGATAATCGTCCGTCAAGGACTTGCGCTTTATATGCTTGCTCGCCCTTCCCCGACGCGATGGGTCGAACGAGCGGTATGGTGCGCTTTTGATTTGACGCGCCTGTCAGGTTGGTGCGCGTATTTAGAGTAGCGGACGTGTCGCCTGACAACAAACGACTTTATTTCGACCTATGGTGAGAAAAAATCGCTGGCTCGAATTCGAGGGGCGACGGGTTCAACAGATATACTTCCCCGCGAGGCAGCAACCGCGGACTGTGAACACCGTGGCGTGCAGTGTTGGTGACCGCGTATTGGGGAATTCCCGCTCTGGCTTCGCCGCAGGGCGGCGGCCTGGACGCGCAGTCTTCTTCGCTTGCGCGAACCGCACTCACAACCAGTCGCGGCCCCAAAAGTCGGGGACTACGCCGGAATTAGCGATCTGCTTAAAAACCGCTTCTACGGTGAAAAAAAATCGGCACGTGGACGGAGCTGCCTAGCGCCATCGCCACTGATCGCAGTGATAGGTCCGATAGCCTTTGGCTTCGCGACATCGCTGAGCGCTACTGGTGAGCGCAAGGATTGAGCGTGTCCGCTCCTCAAGCCACGCGCCGCTAGATCATTTTGCGCTGCTATCGATGCCGCTTGCCGCGATTGACGGACGTAAACGAACGAAAGAAGCCGGGGGCCTATAACGGGCGCGTCGACTCGCTCTCGACGCCTGGCGAAAAGTCTTCGGCTTCACGCACGGCATTGTGCTCGTCGACACCTTCTTCGAGAACGTCCAGCTTGATGGTCAGCGCGTGGGGCTGCGCTTCGACCGAGCGCCCCCACAGCCTATGCAGGTTGCGTGCTTGTGGACGCGCACCGAGATCCCGGACGCGGACGATCTGTGGTCGTTCGCGGTGGTCACCGATGATCCGCAGCAAGCGCATCGTCGAGGAGGCCAGGCTCGTTCATGAGCAACTCGGAGAAATGCTCGCCCAGCTCAGCGGGCTGTTGCGCGCCTCGTTCCCCGAAGGCTTCGCCAACATCTTCCTGGCTCCGTTGGTGGCCGAGTTTGCCCGGCGCTATCCCGGCATACGCTTCGAGTTCGATTTATCACCTCGCTTGGCAGATCTGGTGAGCGACCCGGTGGATGTCGCCATTCGCATGGGTGAGCCCGCCAACTCCAACCTGATCGCTCGCCAGCTTGCGCGATTGCCGAGACATCTCTACGCCTCACCTCGCTATCTCGATATGTTGGGCGAACCTCAGCATCCCGACGAGCTTGTCCAGCATGAATGTTTGCGGCTGCGCGGATCAAAGTCCGATATCTGGACCGTGCAAAACAGAGATGAAACGGTGGACGTCGCAGTTGGAGGACGGTTTCTGCTCAACAGCGTCGGCATGATCCAACGCCTGGCAGCCCTGGACATGGGGATTGCCATATTGGCGGAGAGCATCGTGACCGATGACGTAGCCCAGGGGCGGTTACTTCGTGTGTTGCCACAGTGGCAGGCCACCCCGGTACCCGTCTATGCATTGACCGAAACCCGTCTTTTGCCGGCGAAGACCCAGCGGTTCATCGACTTCCTGCGAGAGCATCTCTCAAGCATCTGACCCATCCACATTGATCAGCGTGACGGTCGGACGATGACTGAATCGCTCAGATGCGCGCCCAAGCGTCGGCACCTTTGAACCGGACTATTTCTTGGGTCAGGACCAATCGAAACCTTTGTTTCGGAAATGGCGATACCGCCATTTCCATGTCAATTAAATCGTTCATTTCGCATTTTTATACAATAAATCCGCTGGCGCACACACCCTCAACGGAAAAGTAAATTTCTCATTTTTAAAAAATTAAATCGTTTGTTATCGGAATCTCTGCCGATATTGAGTATTTCTCTGGATTAACCGAGATTGATATGAAATTTTGCGAGACGTGCCATCGCGAACACTGCTATGGTGCGTCGGTGCGGCTACGCGCATGGTCCGGCGAGCCTCGACAAGCCCTTGCGCGGTGTGCCGCCGCTGCAATGGGCGCCTTGCATTATTCGATTGTGCTTCTCTATTTGAATTGAAAGCGGAACAGCCTCGGACGAAATTCCGGGACTGCGGCCAATGATGTCCGAATTTTGCGCGGAGGGGGCGTCCCTTGCCGCGATTTCACCACGCCTTCCCGGTGTCATTTATCGCGATGAATCAGACACGTTATGACGCGTTACCGGACGAGTTGCGCGTTCAACTCGACAAGGCGTCACTATCCATTGAGGTTTTAAATCCTATGGGAAAGGTGGCATGAGCAATCCGATCAAGAATATCGTTATCGTGGGCGGCGGCACCGCGGGGTGGATGACCGCCTCGTACCTCGTCCGGGCGCTCCAGCAGCAGGCGAACATTACGCTCATCGAGTCCGCGGCGATCCCCCGCATCGGCGTGGGCGAGGCAACCATCCCGAGTTTGCAGAAGGTGTTCTTCGACTTCCTCGGGATACCGGAGCGGGAGTGGATGCCCCAGGTGAACGGCGCGTTCAAGGCCGCGATCAAGTTCGTGAACTGGAGGAAGGCTCCCGACTCCTCGCGCGACGATCACTTCTACCATTTGTTCGGCAACGTGCCGAACTGCGACGGCGTGCCGCTTACCCACTACTGGCTGCGCAAGCGCGAGCAGGGCTTCCAGCAGCCGATGGAGTACGCGTGCTACCCGCAGCCCGGCGCGCTCGACGGCAAGCTGGCACCGTGCCTGGCCGACGGCACGCGCCAGATGTCCCACGCGTGGCACTTCGACGCGCACCTGGTGGCCGACTTCCTGAAGCGCTGGGCCGTCGAACGCGGGGTGAAGCGCGTGGTCGACGAGGTCGTGGACGTTCACCTGGACGAGCGCGGCTACATCTCCAGCCTGTCCACCAAGGAGGGGCGCACGCTGGAGGCGGACCTGTTCATCGACTGCTCCGGCATGCGCGGGCTCCTGATCAATCAGGCCCTGAAGGAACCCTTCATCGACATGTCCGACCACCTGCTGTGCGACAGCGCGGTCGCCAGCGCCGTGCCCAACGACGACACGCGCGACGGGATCGAGCCGTACACCTCCGCGATCGCGATGAACTCCGGGTGGACCTGGAAGATTCCGATGCTCGGCCGGTTCGGCAGCGGCTACGTCTTCTCGAGCAAGTTCACGTCGCGCGACCAGGCCACCGCCGACTTCCTCAAACTCTGGGGCCTCTCGGACAATCAGCCGCTCAACCAGATCAAGTTCCGTGTCGGGCGCAACAGGCGCGCGTGGGTCAACAACTGCGTGTCGATCGGGCTGTCGTCGTGCTTTCTGGAGCCGCTGGAATCGACGGGCATCTACTTCATCTACGCGGCGCTTTACCAGCTCGTGAAGCACTTTCCCGACACGTCGTTCGACCCGCGGTTGAGCGACGCCTTCAACGCCGAGATCGTCTACATGTTCGACGACTGCCGGGATTTCGTCCAGGCGCACTACTTCACCACGTCGCGCGACGACACGCCGTTCTGGCTCGCGAACCGGCACGACCTGCGGCTCTCGGATGCGATCAAGGAGAAGGTTCAGCGCTACAAGGCGGGGCTGCCGCTGACCACCACGTCGTTCGACGATTCGATGTACTACGAAACCTTCGACTACGAATTCAAGAACTTCTGGTTGAACGGCAACTACTACTGCATCTTTGCCGGCTTGGGGCTGCTGCCCGACCGGTCGCTGCCGCTCCTGCAGCACCGACCGGAATCGATCGAGAAGGCCGAGGCGATGTTCGCCAGCATCCGGCGCGAGGCCGAGCGTCTGCGCACCAGCCTGCCGACGAACTACGACTACCTGCGCTCGCTGCGCGACGGCGACGCGGGGCTGTCGCGCAGCCAGCGCGGGTCGACGCTCGCGACGCAGGAAATCCTGTAGTGGAGCGCACCCTGGACCGGGTAGGCGCATTCGCGGCCACGCACGCCGCGGTGGCGGCCTGCGATCCGTTGCAGGCGCGCGCGCTCGTTCTGCGGCTGCCGGGCCTGAACCGTAAAAAGGACGTGCCCGGCATCGTCGGCCTGCTGCGCGAGTTTCTCCCGACGCGCGGCGTGCCCGCCGGCTGGGGCTTCGTCGAAGCCGCCGCTGCGATGCGGGACATCGGGTTCTTCCTCGGGTCGCTCAAGCGGCACGGGCACGAGCCCGCGGACGCGGTGCCCGGGCTCGAGCCGGTGCTGCTCGACCTGGCGCGCGCGACCGACCTGCCGCCGCGCGAGACGCTCCTGCATGTGACGGTCTGGAACCCCGCGGCGGCCGACGCGCAACGGAGCTACACCGGCCTCCCCGACGAAGCGCACCTGCTCGAGAGCGTG
>Ga0207678_10000885_pt1 | contig 27536 bp, 24 predicted proteins | sample KBSC63metaG_FD_184319 | JGI IMG/M metagenome (GOLD analysis project Ga0207678, IMG submission 184319) | Corn rhizosphere microbial communities from Kellogg Biological Station, Michigan, USA - KBS C6-3 metaG (SPAdes) (version 2) | ecosystem: Host-associated > Plants > Roots > Rhizosphere > Soil ... | reverse complement strand
GATACCCTGGACCATGTTTTATTCAGCATCGAATTGGTCTTGATTGGTTGCAGGATTGGGCTAGACTGGTCGGGTGTTGGTCGAGAAGTCGCTACGAGAGCTGTTGGTTCAAGGTGCAGAGAGCGGCACCCTGGGGCCGGGGTCGAAGCTGCCCACCGAACGGGCCCTGGTCGAGCAGCTGTCCGCGCCGCGGTCAGCCGTGCGCCGCGCCCTGGAGAACCTGGAGCACGAAGGGTTGATCACCCGCCACGTCGGACGCGGGACGTTCCTCACCGAGGCGGTCACGCACAAGGTCGACGGCGCCCCCGCCGACACCAGCCCCGCCGAGATCATGCAAGTGCGGCTACTGCTCGAACCCCCGGTCGCCACCCTCGCCGCCCGCATCGCCACCCAGGCCGACCTCGACCGCATCACCGCCTGCCTCGACGCCGGAGGCGCCAGCACCGACTTCGAAGGCTTCGAAGCCTGGGACGCCCGCCTGCACCGCGCCATCGCCGAAGCCGCCCACAACGGGCTGCTGATGAACATGTTCGACGTGCTCAACACCGCCCGCGCCCTGCCCGTCTGGGGCACGTTGAAGCGGCGCACCAGCAGTCCCGAACGACGCGCCTGCTACCACCGCGAGCACACCGCCATCGTCGACGCCCTGCGCGACCGTGACCCGGACGGCGCGCGCCAAGGCATGGCCGCCCACCTGCAGAACGTCTCCGACAACCTGCTCGGCCGCCACTGAGCGGCGGCCACCCGGTTAGGGTCGGCGGGTGGACTACTCCGACGTCGCACCGACCACCGAGTGCTACGGGGGGCCCGAGGCCGCGATGATCTCCTTCGCGCTCGACCGGGTGCGTGCGCAGTTCGCGTGGAAGACCGGCGGGCTGAGCGCGGCGCAGATGCGGCGCACGCACCCGCCGTCCACGTTGACGATCGCGGGTCTGATCAAGCACCTGGCGTTCGTCGAGGAGCGCTATTCGCGCATCCACCTGCAGGGATTGGCGCCGGGGGCGCCGTGGGACGCCGTCGACTGGTCGGCCGACCGGGAGTGGGACTGGCACTCCGCGGTCGACGACGAGCCCGACGAGCTGTACGCGCTGTGGTACGACGCGGTCGCCCGCGCCAAGGCCGTGTGGGCGGGCGTGGATCCGGCCGCCCCCGCCGCGCTCACCACCGACGACGGCGCACCGGTCGCCGCCCGCCGCATCCTGATCGACCTCCTCGAGGAGTACCTGCGCCACACCGGTCACGCCGACCTGCTACGCGAGGCGATCGACGGGCTGGTGGGCAACGATCCGCCGCAGGCCGGAGCGAACGCGGCCGACGCCCCGGCGGCTCCATGAGGTGCGGCGCGAACCGGCCCAGCTGAAGAGCCTGAGATCGCCGAAGGGAAATGCGAAGACCAGCCGAGTTCAAGCCCATTCCACGTCTTTCAAGCGCTTGAGTGTTGTCATCGTCGGGACGACGGCGCACCCACCCGACGGCTCGCCGCGCGCGTCAGCTCCGCACGGTGCGCGCGGGCGAGGCTCCCTCCTCGATCCCGTAGGCGAGGATCCGCCGCGGCCGGATGCGGATGACTCCGGGCGGGGCTCCCTCGAACGCTCCGACGGGGAGCACGTCGGGGAGCACCTCGGCGTCGCCGCGGATCTCCAGGGCACGTGGCCGCCATGGCGGTAGGACGTCGTCGACGACCAGTGCCACCCGTCGGTCGCGTTGGACGTTGCGCCACTTCTGCGTCGTCGGGTTGCGCATACCCGCGATGTCGACCGTGCCCGCCTCGGCGTTGACGACGAAGCCGACCGGCCGCACCTGCGGCGCGCCGTCGGGACCGATGGTGGCTAGGCGTGCGAGCCGGGCTTCGCGCAGGAACGCCAGCTCTGCCTCGCTGAAGATGCTCATGGACGACAGCTTCTGACCTCGACCCGGCTTCAGGTCAAGCCGCGGTCCCGCAACGCGGGAAAGGCGGCCGCGAGTGCGCTGCGTGGGGCCGTCGCTGTCGGATGCCGCCGTAGTCTGGTCGGGTGGCCGTAGGCGACAGCATTGCTCGCCTGGCGGCCCGGCTGGACGCGGTCACGGCCGGTTCCACGATCACCGCGTGCGACGTGCGGCACCCGCGGTTCGCCACCGCCGACCTGACCGGGCAGCGCATCGTCGGCCGGGTACCGCGCGGCCAGCACCTGCTCATGCGCACCGATGCCGCGATCACCGTGCACTCGCACCTGCGCAGGAGCGGGCGGTGACGGTGCTGGGAGCGGCAAGCGGCTGCCGCGCGGTTGCCGCCCGGCTGCGGATCGCGCTGCGCCTCGACGACGACCGCACGCTCGCCGGGATCGACCACCACCCCGGTCGCCTTCACCGATGCCGCCCGCACCCCGCACGGCCGCGAGACCTGGTGGTGCCCGGGCTGTCAGCGCTGACCCTCCGGGGGATCGAGCTCGTCCAGGGCCGCGGTCCAGCGTGCGCGGCGCGCTTCGGAATCCTGCTCCCACCACGGGGTGCCGCGTTCGCCGAGACCGTGCTTGGCCGCCCCGACCCGCGCCCGCGCCGCGGCCAGCGCCGCGTCGTCGTCGGTCCGCTTCGCGGTGCGCACCGCGGAGCGGGCGGTGCCGAGGTGGTGCAGCAACCGGGCCCGGACGGGCTCGGGCAGTTCGGGATCGGCGGCCCGCCACCGCCTGCCGCCGACGACGATCCACCGACCGTCGGGGGTTCGAGGCGCGGGCACGCACGCATCGTGCCAAGCGGTGCCCTGCTGCGCAGGCGTGCCGCGAGCGAACCTTGACATTTGATGTCCAGGTTCTACGCTGAGCCGGTGCGGATGAGCCAAGGCGTGGAGTGGGCGTTGCACGTCCTGCTCACCTTCGCCTGGCTGGAGGATGACGAGCCCGTCTCGACCGCGCAGCTCGCCGCCCAGCACGACCTGCCGGTCGCCTACTTGAACAAGCAGTTGCAGGCGCTGGTCCGGGCCGGTCTGCTGGAGTCGCTGCCCGGCGCGCGTGGTGGGTTCCGCCTCGCGCGCGCCCCGGCCGCGATCACGCTGATGGATGTCGTCGTGGCGATCGAGGGCCCGCAGGAGGCGTTCCGCTGCACGGACATCCGCGAGAAGGGGATGGGCGAAGCCATGCCGCGCAGCGCGTTCTCCGCGCCCTGCGCCGTGCACGCGTCCATGCAGCGGGCGGAGCTGGCGTGGCGTCGCGAGCTGGCCGCGCAGACGGTCGCCGACGTGCGGAGCGAGGCCGATCGGCACGCGCCCGCGGCGGCCGCGGTGGTTCGTCGGGCGTTCGGCCGCGACGAGAAGGTCGCGAGGTAGCTAACGGTAGTGGCGGTGAGCAGTCCCGAAGGAGGCGAATCTGGATGGCAAATGTCCTGATTATCGGTGGTGGTTTCGCGGGTGTGTGGGCGGCGGCCGGTGCCGTGCGGACCTACCGCGAGGCCGGGTTGTCCGACTCGCCGTTGCGGGTCACGTTGGTCGCCCCCGGGGACGACATGGTGATCCGGCCGCGGCTCTACGAGCCGGATCCGCAGCGGATGCGGGTACCGCTGGATCGGGTGCTGGGCCCGATCGGGGTGCGCCGCGTCGCCGCGACGGTCACCGGGATAGCCGTCGAAAGCCGTACGGTCGTCGCCGTCGGCCGCGACGGCTCGCAGATCGCCCTGGGCTACGACCGGCTCGTCCTCGCCGCGGGCAGCCGGGTCGTCCGACCGACGATCGACGGGGCCGAGCACCTCTTCGACGTCGACACGATGCCCGCCGCAGCGGCGCTGCACGCCCATGTCGTGCGCCTCCCGGCAGCGCCGTACGAGCCGGGGCGGTTCAGCGCGGTCGTCGTCGGCGCCGGGTTCACCGGGTTGGAGGTCGCGACGGAGCTGGTCGACCGCCTTCGCGCGGTGGCGAACGGCAGGCCGGTGCGGGTGGTGCTGGTCGAGCGGGCAGGCGTGGTGGGGCCGGAGCTCGGCGAGGGCCCCCGCCCGCAGATCCTCGAGGCGCTCGCGGAGACCGGCGTGGAGGTGCGGCTCGGGGTGCAGGTCGACGCGCTCGACGCTGGGGGTGCGTCGCTCTCCGACGGCACGGTCATTCCCGCCCACACCGTGGTATGGACGGCGGGGATGCGGGCCAGCTCGCTCACCGAGCACGTTCCGGGTGAGCGGGACGCGATCGGGAGGCTGCGGGTCGACGAGTTCCTGGAGGTCGTCGGGGTGCCGGGGGTGTACGCCGCGGGCGACACCGCCGCGGCCGTGGCCGAGCCCGGGCACGTGGTGATGCAGAGCTGCCAGCACGCCGTTCCCCAGGGCAAGTTCGTCGGCGTCAACGTCGCGTCGGACCTGCTGGGTCGACCGCGGGTCCCGTTCGCGCCCGACCCGTACGTGACGTGTCTGGACCTGGGCTCCTACGGCGCGGTGCTCACCGCAGGCTGGGACCGTGCGGTGCAGCAGTCCCGGCACGCGGCCAAGGACCTCAAGCGGTCGATCAACGCGGAGTGGATATACCCGCCGGTGGACGACGCCGACACGATCGTGTTGCACGCCGACCACCGCACGACCTGGCCCACCGCCGCGCTCGCTCAGTGATCACGGCCGCGGGGTGTCACCTCGCGGGGCATCATGGTTGTCATGGAGGAGCAGGCGAACGGCCGCCCCACCGACGACGGGGCGGGCGCTGTCCCGGTGACGGGGGCCGCGCCCGTGAACGATCACCGGGTCGGGACGGCGACCGCGGGCCGGGTCCGCCAGACCGCGCAAAAGCTCATCAACGTGCTCGCGGGCGCGGTCCGGCTCGTCGCCGCCGCGTTCGCGGTGATCCTCCTCCTGCGGATCGGGCTCGCGTTCGTCGCGGTCAACCCGCAGAACGTGATCGCCGAGTGGATCGTGCGGACCGCCGACGTTCTGGTCTGGGGCTTCCGGGACCTGTTCGTACCCGCCGATCCGCGGATCGGGCTGCTGGCGAACTACGGCCTGGCCGCGGTGTTCTGGATGGTCGTGGGGTTCGTCGTGGCCGCGGTCCTCTCCGGTCTCGGGCAGCTGGTGGCAGGCCGCGGCCGATCCTGACCAGCGGGCGCTCAGAACGGGCTGTCGGGCGGTAGCAGGCGGATCTCGGGCAGGAGGTCGTCGAGGTCGCCCGGTTCGAACCGACACATGCCGACGACGTGCCAGAACTGCCCGCCGACGGTTCCCTCGGTCTTGTAGCGGCCGTCGGGCGACAGCACCGCCCACCCGTCGGGCAGCCCGAGCAGCGTCAGGTGGCGCGTGGCCTGGCCGCTCGCGACGGTCCACAGCCGCGCGGTGCCGTCGGCGCTGCCGCTGGCGATCAGGTGCCCCCTCGGGTGGAACGCGAGCGACGAAACGCTGTGGGTGTGCCCGGTGAGCGTCTGCAGGTGGTCGCCGGACACGGGGTCCCACAGCCGGATCACCAGGTCGTCGCCCGCCGTGGCGAGCAGGCCGCCGGACGGGTCGAACGCCGTCGCCCACAGCCGTCCGGTGTGCCGGGTGAGCACGTGCGTGCACGACCCGGAGCTGGGATCCCACACCCGCGCGGTGGTGTCCCACGACGCGCTGGCCAGCGTCCCGCGTCCGAACGCCAGCGCGTACACGCGGTCGGTGTGGCCCTCCAGCGTGCGCAGGAGCCGCCCCGAATCCGCGTCCCACAACCGCACCCGCGAGTCGTCGCAGCCGGTGGCCAGCACCGCGCCGTCGGGGCTGTAGGCGATCGCCCGTACCCGCCCGCGGTGTTCGGCCAGGGCGTGCACCGGCCTGCCCGTGGTGCGGTGCCAGACGCGCACGACGTCGTCGTCGTCGGAGGTCGCGATGTGCGCGCCGGACGGGTCGAACGCCAGCGTCCATATCGGCGCGGTGTCGATCTGCAGGTAGCGCTGGAGCCCGCCGGTGTCGAGGTCGAGCATCTGCAGACGGCCTTCGCTGTCGGCCGTGGCGAGCACCGGCCCCGCCGGGCTGAACGCGGCGGCCCACAGCCGGTTCGGCGTGCCCGCGATCGCCCGGACCTGGCGCCCGACCGTCGGGTTCCACAGCCGCACCACGCCGTCGTTGCCGCTGGTGGAGAGCAGCGCACCGGTGGCGCTGAACCGGACGTCGCTCACCCGCCTCCCGTGGCCGCTCATCGTGTGCACGCAGGCGCCGGTGACGGGGTCCCAGAGGCGGGTGGTCAGCTGGTCGTCGCTGACGGCGAGCTGGCCGCCGTCGGGGCTGAACGCGAACGGCCACACCGAGCCGGTGTGCCCGGTGAGCCGGTGCCGCAGGCCGCCCGTCGCGGTGTCCCACAGGCAGACCGTGCCCGCGCTGTCGCCGCTGGCGAGCAGGTCACCGGCCGGGCTGAACGCGACGCAGTAGACCGCGCCGCCGTGGCCTTCGAGGGTGTGGCGCAGCTCGCCCGCGGCGGTGTCCCACACGCGCACGTGCCCGTCGGCGTCACCGGAGGCCAGCAGGGGTTCCCGCGGGTGGGCGTCGATCGCGAAGACGTCCTCGGCGTGGCCCGCGAGGTCGACGCGGAGCTCGCGCGACGCGGTGTCCCACCCGCACAGCCGCCCGCCGGTCCCGGCCGAGACCAGCGTGTCGGCCATCGACACCAGCCGGTGCACGGCGCCGTCGGCCGCGCGCAGCTCACCCGCCGGAGCGCCCGTCGTCGCGTTCCACAGCCGCACGACGCCGTCGCGGTGGGCGGTCACGACGAGGCCCGCGTGGAAGGCGATGCTGAAGACGAAGCCGCCCGCGGTGCTCATCCGGTGGCGCAGGGCGCCGGTAGCGACGTCCCACAGCCGCACGGTGCCCTCCGCGTCCCCGGTGGCCACGACGTCCTGCGCCGGACCCAGCACGACCGGCCACGCCCACTCGCTGTGCCCGGACAGGACGTGGCGCACCTGCCCGGTCGCCGGGTCCCACAGCCGCACCGTGCCGTCGCTCGAGCCCGTGACGAGCACGTCGCGGCCGTGGACCACCGCGAACACCCGGCCGGTGTGGCCCTGCAGCGTGCGCAGCGGCCGCCCGCTCACGGTGCCGCACACGAGCACGCCGCCGTCGTCGCCGCCGATCGCCAGCGTGCCGCCGTCGGGCCCGTAGGCCAGGGCCTGGGGGAGTCGACCCAGCCCGGCGTGGAACCCGTGCCGGACGCCGATGGTGGCGGGGGCGAGCTCGGTGCCGACCGGGCTCCCGGGCGCGACGGCCGCGCTCGCCAGCTCCGGTGCGTCGGGCACGCCGCGCACGTCGATCAGCGCTGCGCGCGTCCAGCGGCTGCCGGTGACGACCGCGCCGGTCAGGTCGGTGCGACGCAGGCGGGCGCGGGTGAGGTCGGCGCCCGACAGGTCGCTGCTGACGAGCCGGGCCCGGTCCAGCCGGGCGCCGTCCAGCACGGCGTCGCGCAGCTCGGCGCCGGTCAGGTTCGCCTCCACGAGGTTCGCGTTGGTGAGGTCGGCGCCGGTGAGGTCGACTTCGGCCAGGTCGCGGTAGGACAGGTCGGCGCCGCGCAGCGACGCGCCCCGCATGTCCGAGGTGGCGGGGGCGTCGAGCCGGGCCCGCACGGCACGCGCGTTGGCGGCGAGGGGCCCGCTCCCGTTCGCGCGGGCGAGGCCTGCGTCGGCCCAGGCGCGCACCGCCCTCGTGTCGGCGATGTCGCACAGGAAGTCGACGGCCTGCTGGCGCAGGGGGTGGCGGACCAGCGCGGCGGGCGCGGCGATCCCGGCGTTGAACTCCGCGGCGATGGCCTTCGCCACGAGCCACTCGGTCACCGACGGGTGGATGAACCCGAACAGGCCCTCCTCGGTGCGCACCAGCAGGCTCCCGCTGCCGACGGCGTGCACGCGTTGTTGTTGCGAGAGCGTCTCGGCGGTGAGACCGGTGAGCGTGTCGGCGACCTCGACGAGCTGTGCGGGCCGCAACCACGTCTCGTCGGCCTCCCACAACGCCATCGCGAGCGTGGTGACCGCGCCCCACAGCGCCGTGGTGTCGAGGCCGGGCGCGGCGCCCGGGCCGCCCGACGCCCGCCGGCTCTCGTGGGCCATCCAGGAGTCGAGGATCTCCTGGTACAGCCCGGCCGGGCTGATCGTGTGCCGGTGCGCGACGGCGGCCGCCACCCGCTCCATGTCCAGGTCGGCCACGAAGCCGAGCATCCGGGGGTTCTGGGCGAGCTCCAACAGGTCGTTGATGCCCGTGAGCAGCCGGAAGCGCGCGTTGGCGGCCTCCTGGTCGGCGCCGTGCCGGTTGACGAAGTAGGCGTGGATCTGCGCCGCGGTGAAGTCCTGGACCGCGAGGACCCGCTGGTGCGGGATCAACGCCACGTGCCTGCCGAGCGCGGTGAACACCTGCTCGTCGGTCCGGAAGTGCTGGGTGCGGGCGGCCACGACGACCTTGGCCCTGCCCCGCGTGGCCTCGAGCAGGTTCTCCAGGTGGTCGGCGGCCCGGTCGTAGCTGAGCCGGGTGACGAGCTCGTCGAACCCGTCGAAGAGCAGGACGATCCGGCCCTCCTCGAGCATGTAGCGGAACGCCCGCAGGTCGATCCGGTCCTCGCCGTGGTGGGCCAGGTGGGCGGCCACCAGCCCGTCGACGGAGTGCGAACGGTCCATCGCCCCGAGGTCGATCAGGATCGGGATCATCGAGGAGCCGGTCTCGCCGAGCCTGCGCGCCACCTCGCGCAGCACGAACGACTTGCCCCGGCCGAAGTCGCCCAGCACGAGGACGAACCGGCCCTCGTCTTCCGCGAGGATGTCCATCAGCCCGGCGGCGAGGTCCTCGCGGACGCCGTGGTCGTCGCCGCGCAGGTCCCGGTAGCGCTGCGGCACGTAGAGGTGCGGTGGGTAGTAGGGGTCGGCGCGCAGGCGTGCGGTCTGGCCGTTGACGTAGTCGCCGAGGTCGAGCATGCCCTGGAACTCGGTGAAGCTGCGCAGCCGGACGTGGCGGCGGGCGGCGAGCCTGCGCACCGCCTCGGCGGGTGGCGGACCCTGGTAGACCAGCTCGTCGGCGTCGGTGGGGTCGTGCTGCAGGAACTCCTCGAGCGCTTCGGGGGTGACGGCGCCGACGTGCGCGCCGAGCCTGCGCGAAATCGTGAGCCCGTCGTTGTGGTTGGTCACGAGCAGCTGGGGCGGCGTCGTGTCCACGCGGCGGATCCGGGCGTCCGGGTCGCGTGCGGCGCAGACGTCGGCCAGCCGTTGCAGGAGGAGGGTGTGCGGATCGCTCCCCGGCCCGATGGCGGGGGGCTGGGGCGGCGCGGCGGGTGGGGCAGGGGCGAACGTGTGGGCCGCGGCCCTCCAGGTGCGCTCCAGCGGCGCCTCGACGGGCTCGCCCGGGCGCGGCGAGCGGGCGGCGTAACGGCGCAGCCCGGCCGCGGTCAGGTGGACGATCTCGGCCCGCCCCGCCGCGGGGAGCACGGGCAGCCGGTCGCCGAGCAACTCCGCGCTCGACCCGCCGGGGCCCGGGCCGTGCAGGAGCAGGTTGAGCCGGTTGCCGAGCAGGGCGTCGAGCGTGGCGGCATCGCGCAGCGTCGCCGGGTCGTCGGCCCCGGAGGCCCCCGGCAGCGGGTCGTGCCGGACCACCCCGACCCGCAGCCACCCCGACTCCTCGAACGGTCGGAGCCGCTCGGCGAACCAGGACGCCTGCGCCTCCCCGATCCGCCCGTAGTCGTCCCCGTAGCGGTGGGTCACGGCCATCGTCGAGTTGAGGCCCGCCACCGCGACCCGCAGCTCCGGCACGGCGAAGAGCGTCCACGGCTGCGCGTCGTCGAAGACGGGCCCCTCCAGGCCGTCGTAGAGGTCGGCGAACAGCTCGGCCCACAGCTCCAGCTTGGGGAAGTACGGTTCGACCGGCGTCCGTTCGCGGGCCTCGCAGGCGTGGAAGTAGGCCTCGCACGCCGAACGGGACACGTCCCGCGCGCCCGGCACGATGACCATCCGGCCCGGGTCGAGGCCGAGCGCGACCCGCAGCCCGACGAGGAACGCCCGCGCCTCGTCCAGCTGTCGCGGCCGTCCCGACTCGGTGACGTCCCCGCTCACGACCAGCAGGTCGGGTGCGGGAACGCCCGCGTCGGTCAGCTGGGTGACCTCGGCCTGGATCCGGTCCTGCAGGTCGCGCGCGGTGATCGGCTCGTCGGGATCGACGAGCCCGCGCCCGAAGCGGGGTCCCGCCACGTGCAGCAGCGCGACGCCGTCGGTGGTCCGGCGCGCGGCGGGCGGGAACGGGGGAGGGGCGATCGGCGCGCGGCGGGCCCCGCCGTCGCCGTGCGGTCGCGCCGCAGGCCGCGGATCCGACGGGGCGCCGCCGGGCAGTGCGGGGCGTCCGGCGCGGGCGCCGACGACCTCGCCCAGCCGGGCCAGCAGCACGGCGGTCGCGGCGCGGGGGTCGGTCAGGCTCCCGAGGTCGACCGCCGGGAGGGTGGGCGGGACACCGGCGAGCGGCCCGTCCTCGACGCGGACCGTGACCAGCCGGGCGGGGTCGGTCCGCAGGGCGACCTGGCGCTCCGCGGTGCCGCGGCCCGAGCCGAGGTAGGCGCGCGACAGCACCGCGAGGGTCACGGCCGCGCTGCGCATCCCGCGCTCGGCGAAGTCCTCGACCGGCGAGCCGACCGGCAGGTCCCACGCTCGCAGCAGCGTCCGGAACCCGGCGACCTCCAGCTGCCACGCGATCCACGCCGCCCACCCCTCGTCGGCAGGGCAGTAGCTCACGAAGACATCGATCGGCGGGCCGTCACCTGCGTGATCGGCTCGCCGCGACATGTGCGTCAGTATGTCGCAACCACCCACGAGCGGTCCGCGTCATCGGAGGTCGTCCTGCCCATCCCCCGCCGCCTCCGTTTGCTGCTCGCGGCGCCCTCGCCGCTCGACTGGATCAGGATCGGCCTGCTCGCCGCAGGCGTGCTGTGCGTGGTGACCGGGCTCCTGCCCGCCGCCGAGGCCGAGCAGAACATCCGGCGGATCCTCCCGCTGCTGCTGTTCCTGGCCAGCGTGATCGTGCTGGCCAACCTCGCGCGGGACGCGCTCGTGTTCGACGTGATCGCGACCCGGCTCGCGATCACCGGCCGGGGCAGCTACGCCGCGCTGTTCCTGCTGTGCGTCGCGTTCGCCTCGGCGACGACGATCGTGCTGAACCTCGACACGACCGCGGTCCTGATCACCCCGGTGCTGCTCGCGCTCGCCGCGCGGGCCGGGATCGCCGCGCTCCCGCTCGCCATGACGACGATCTGGCTGGCCAACACGGCCAGCCTGCTGCTGCCCGTGTCGAACCTGACCAACCTGCTCGCCGCCGACCGCATCGCGCTGGCGGCGCCCGCCTTCGCCGCGCGGATGTGGGCGCCGCAGCTGGCCTCGATCGCCGCGACGATGCTGTTCCTCTGGTTCTTCTACTGGCGGCGTGGGCGCCGGGGCGCCGACCGCTACACCCCGCCCGAGCCGGTGCGCCTGCGCACGACCCGGGAGCGGACCCTGTTCCGGATCACCGGCGCGGCCTGCCTGCTCTTCGTCGCGGCGATCCCGTTCATCCGCGATCAGATCGGCCTCGCGGCGGCAGGCGCGGCCGTGATTGCGGTGGTCGCCTTCGCCGTGCTCGACCGCGCGCGCCTGCGGCTGCACCTCGTGCCGTGGCAGCTCCTGATCCTGGTGACCGGGCTGTTCCTCGTGGTGCCGACGCTCAGCCGCTACGGGCTCTCCGACGTCATGTCGGCGCTCATCGGCACCGATCCCGGGCCCGCGGGCGCCTACCGCGCGGCCGCGGCGGGCGCGGGGCTTTCCAACGTGCTCAACAACCTCCCCGCCTACACCGCGGGCGAGGCGGTCGTACCTCCTGGCGACGAGCAGACCCTGCTCGCGCTGCTGATCGGCACGAACGTCGGCCCGATCGTCACACCGTGGGCCTCGCTGGCCACGCTGCTGTGCCTGGAGGCCTGTCGCAGGCACCGCTTGCGCGTTTCGATGCGGTGGTTCGTCCTCACCGGACTGGGCCTCGCCGTCACGGCACTACTGGCGAGCGTCGGGGCGCTGCTGGTCTCCGGCGGGTGATCAGCCGGTCGCGGCCGGGTCGGCCACCGCCTTGCGGACGATCTCGGTGACGTCCCGTTCGCTGAAGGAGCTGGGCAGGTCGAGGTCGAGCGCCGCGAACAGCCTGCGCACCTCCTCGGTGGTAGGCGTCTCCGCGAGGCGCAGCGTGTCGGCGCGTTCCACGGGCACCCGCCGGGCCTGGCTGAAGCTCGCAACGAGCTCCCGGTCCAACGCGCGGTAGTGCGGGCGGTCGTTGTCGAAGATCAGCGACGGGCTGGGGGAGTCCTCCTGCGTGAGGATCACGCAGCTGGCCGAGAGGTCCCAGCGGAAGGTGGACACGACCCGGGAGAGCCCCAGCTCGACGGTGAGGAAGTTGCGGAACCTCTGCCGGTGCCAGCAGGCCGCGAGGACGGTGGCGTAGACCTCCTTGCGCACGCGTTCCCGCGTCCACCCGTCGTCCCGGGTCGACGCGGCCGGGGTCGAGCGGAACCGGGCGTACGCCTCGCAGAGCGCGTCGTCGGTGAGGTCGATGACCTCCACCTGCACGCGCAGCGGGCGGCCCGCCTGCCGGGCGATCTCCACGCAGCGGGGCAGCGTGCTCGCGCGCAGCGACCCACCGGTGCCGCCCTTGAAGATCCAGCGGTCCGTGACGCGGCGCGCGTCGGCGTAGGCCTGCCCGAGCTCGGCCCCGGCGGCGGAGCGGACCGTGGCGATCGCGCTCAGCGCCTGGTCCACCGATGACCGGTCGCGCAACAAGGTCGCCGCGAGCAGCGCGAGGGTGAGCAGCACGGCGGCGTTGACGATGCTGCTGTCGGGTCCCAGCACGTCCAGGACACCGAGCGTGCCGAACACGATCGCGATGGCCAGGGCGAGTGTTGGTTCCGCGTTGGCCCGCAGCCAGCGCCCGATCCGCCTCATCGGGCACACCGTAGTGGCCTGCTCCGGTCCCACCCGCGCCTCTCGTCCGGGACGTACGCTCCACCGGGTGATCCGCCGCCGAGCCCGTGCTGATGACGTGCTCGACTCCGGGCGGGCCTGGGTCACCGTCGGTGCCGCGTTCGTCGCCATGGCCGTCGTGTTCGGGGTGGCCTACAGCTTCGGGGCCTTCTTCGCGCCGATGGCCGCGGAGTTCGGGACGGGCAGCGGGGCGACGTCGCTGGTCTTCTCGATCACCGCCTGCTGCTGGTTCCTGCTCGGTTCGGTGAGCGGCCGGGCGGTGGACCGGTTCGGGCCGCGACCGGTGCTGCTCGTCGGGGCCGTGGCCTTGGCGGTCGGGTTGCTCGTGACGTCCGCGGCGCAGCAGTTGTGGGTCGGCTACCTCGGGTACGGCCTCGGCGTCGGGGTGGCAGTGGCCTGCGGGTACGTGCCGATGGTCGCGGCCGTCAGCGCCTGGTTCGACCGGCACCGGGCGTTCGCCGTGGGGGTTGCGGTCGCGGGGATCGGGGTGGGCACGTTGGCCGGTGCGCCGCTCGCGGCCACCCTGATCGCGGAGTACGGGTGGCGACGGGCGCACGTCCTCCTCGGGGTCGGTGGATCGGTGTTGCTCGTGGTCGCCGCGATGGCGGCGCACCGCCCACCCCCGTCGGTGGGCGACGAGCCGTGGGCGCTGCGCGACGTGGTGCGCAGCTGGGGGTTCCGGGCGATGTACGTCGCGACGTTCCTCGCCTCGGTCGCGCTGTTCGTGCCGTTCGTGTACCTCCCGACGGCCGCGCTCGCAGAGGGGGTCTCGCCGGTCGCGGCGGCGGCGCTGATCGGCGTGATCGGAGTGGCGAGCGTCGCCGGGCGCCTCGCGATCGGCGCACTGGCCGACCGGGTCGGGCGCGTGCGGACGTTCCAGGCCTCGTTCGCGGTCCTGGCGGCCAGCTTCGTGATCTGGCTGGTCGGCGGGTCGTGGCCCGGGCTGCTGGCCTTCGCGGTCGTGCTCGGCACCGGGTACGGCGGCTGGATCGCGCTGCAGCCGACGGTGCTCGCCGAGATGTTCGGCATGCGGGGCCTCGGCGGGCTGGTCGGACTCGTCTACACCGCAGCGGGCCTCGGCGCGCTCGTCGGGCCGCCGCTCGCGGGCGTCCTGATCGACGCCACCGGCGGCTACCGGTGGGCGGTCGCCGCCGCGGGGGTGTCCGGGCTCGGCGCGTTCGCGGCGCTCCTGCCGTTGCCGTCGGGGCCGGTGCGCCGACCCGCGTCGAGCGGGCCGCCCGGCTGATCGTCGCGGGCCACTCGCTCAGACGAGCGCGCGGTCCTTCCAGCCGTCGAGGAGCTTGTCCTGGCCGTCGGCGCCGGGTGTGCCGTAGACGAAGTAGCGATGGCCGACATCGCCCCCCAGGTCGACGCCACCGCCACCCGCGCCGCGCTCAACCTCCTGACGCCGCCGGAACCCGCCCTCCACAAGTGACGCGACGTCGCTCACGGACCGGTCTTCGCCGCCGGGGTGACGAGGTCGGGGGCCCTGCTCGACGTCATGGTCCGGTGTTGCGGAGCGCTCGCACCGTGCGGAACGCGGCGCACGCGGCCCCGTAGCCGTTGTCGATGTTCACCACCGCCAACCCCGGGGCGCAGGACGCCAAGGCCGCGTGCAGCGCCGTCTCGCCGCCCCGCGCCGCGCCGTACCCGGTGGAGGTGGGGAGGCAGATGACGACGCCGGGGATCAGACCGCCGAGCACGCTGGGCAGGGCGCCGTCCATCCCGGCCACGGCGATCACCACGGGGTACTCGCGGAGCCGCTCGACGTGCTCGAGCAGCCGCCACAGCCCGGCGACGCCGACGTCGACGAACTTCTCGGTGCGCACCTCGAACCAGGCCAGCGTGCGAACGGCCTCGGCGACCTGCGGCATGTCCGAGGTGCCCGCGGCGACGACCGCGACGCCGGGGGGCCGGGCCGCGCCGGGCGTGCGGTTGAACCAGCCGGTGCGCGAGACGGGGCAGTGGTCGAGCCGTTCCCGGTGCCGGGTGGGCAGCCGCTCGACGACGTCGCTGTCGAGGCGCGTCAGGAGGGCGCCCGCACCGTCGGCGACGAGTTGTTCCATGATCGCGGTGAGCTGCGCGTCGGACTTGCGCTCGCACAGGATCGCCTCGTCGAAGCCCACCCGTCCGGTGCGGCCGAGGTCGAGGCGGATCTCGCGGTCACTCATCGTCGGCACCCCGGAGGAACGCGCTGCCGCGCTCGTAAGCCCCGAACCGCACCGTCTCGACCCCGTGCGCGGTGCGGATGTCGTGGGCGAGCTCATCGCGTCGCCCGGGGTCCAGCCGCTGCAGGCTGGCGTGGTCCAGCTCGACGACGACGCCGTCGGCGCGCACCCGGCAGCGCACCGTGGTGGGCCGCAGGGCGGCGCGCAGCGTCGACTCCACCGCGTCGACGATCAGCAGCGCGGCGGGCTGGATGCGGATGCCGGTCTCAACGCGGCTGGACAGGCACGGCGCGGACGGGAGCTCCGCGAGGTCGTCGAGCCCGTGGTGCGCGGCCGCCCGCCGGACGTCGCGCTTGCTCATGCCCGCCTCGACGAAGGGGTGCCGGACGGCGTGGTCGTCGGCGGCGCGCAGGCCGGGCCGCCAGTCGTCGAGGTCGTCGAGGTTGGTGCCGGAGAGCAGCTGACCGTCGGTGAGCGCCGCCAGCGTGGCGTACAGGTTGGTCTTGCAGAAGAAGCACCGGTTCGCCGGGTTGGCGAGGTAGCGCTCGTCGCCGAACTCGCCCGCGTCGACGACCTGCAGGCGCCAGCCGGAGCGGTCGGCGTGCTCCCGGATGCGCCGCCCGGCGTCGGCGGGCACCGCGGGCGAGGCCGCGTGGAACATCTCGACGTCGCGGCCCAGCACGCGGTGGGCGACGTGGGCGAGCGTCATGCTGTCGACGCCACCGGACACGGCGACGGCCGCCGGACGGCAGCGGGCGAGAACGCCTTCGAGCGCGGCCAACCCCGCGGGTTCGCTCATGCGCGACGACCGGGGCTGGTGCGTGGGCGAGACTCGTCCGTCATGAGGCATCTCCCGTCGTGCAGCGGGTTCACGGTATGCGGCCCGACACCATCGTGCACCGGACGCACGCGGAGCGCCGCCGGTCCCTGGTTCCGCTCGTCGGCGCCCTCGTAGAGCATTGGGGCGAAAGCCACACGGACCAACACGGAGCGGACGATGTTCGAGATCGCCGAGCTGCTGGCCGAGTACGACCGGGCCCGCGCCTACACCGACGAGCTGTGGCGCGACCTGAGCGTCGAGGAACTGCACTGGCGTCCCCACGAGGAGTTCAGCCCGATCGGCTGGCACCTCGGACACCAGGCGCACGTCGCGCACTTCATGGTCCGCAACCTCACCGCGGCCGAACCGAGCCCGATGCCCGACCTCGACGACGTGCTGGACTCGGCGAACCCCGAACGGCTGCGCCTGCCGCTTCCGACGCCCGCGCGGCTGGGCGAGTTCCGCGACACGGTCGCCGAGCGGGTGCACGCGCGGCTGGAGGCGATCGGGGCGGGGGAGGTCGGCGCCCCCGCCCAGCTGAAGATCGTCGCTCAGACGTTGCTCGTCGCGATCGTCAACCACGAGTACCAGCACGACAAGTGGATCGGCGAGGTCCGCGGCGACGACCTCGCCCGTCCGCTGCCGGAGGGACCGGCCTCGGACCGGCTGCAGACGGTCGACGGCTACCTCGTCGTGTGCGGTTGGGAGCAGTGACCGGCGCGGAGACGAGGGCGGCCGAGCGGATCGAGTCCGACGAGGGCGCTCGGGCGGCGTTGCAGCGCCGGGTGCTCGCGGTGGTGGTGGCCGGGCAGGTGCTCGGGGGCGCCGGCTTGGCGGCCGGGATCACGGTGGGGGCGTTGCTGGCCATTGAGATGCTGGGCTCCGACGACCTGGCGGGCGTGCCGACCGCGCTGTTCACCCTGGGCTCGGCCCTGACCGCGTTCCTGATCGGCGGCATCACCCAGCGCCACGGCAGGCGGCTGGGCATCGGCATCGGGTTCGCCGCGGGCGGGCTCGGCGCGGTCGGCGTGGTCGTCGCGGCGGTGGTCGGGAGCGTCGCCCTGCTGTTCGGGTCGCTGTTCGTCTACGGCGCGGGGACGGCGACGAACCTGCAGGCCCGCTACGCGGGTACCGATCTCGCGCTGCCCGGCGGCCGGGGGACGGCGATCAGCGTGGCGCTGGTCGCCACGACCGTGGGGGTGGTGGCAGGCCCGAACCTCGTCGTCCCGCTGGGGAGGTTCGCGACCGCGGTGGACCTGCCGCCGTTGTCCGGCCCGTTCCTGCTGGCCGCGGCGGCGTACCTGGGCGCGGGAGCCGTGTTGTTCGCGTTCTTGCGGCCCGATCCGTTCCTCGTCGCCCGACAGCTGGACGCGCGGGTCGCGGTCCGCGCCGGGACGGACCCTGCGGAACGGGCCGCCCCGGCGCTCGGGGCGGGCGTCGTGGTCGGTGCGACGGTGATGGTGCTGACCCAGATCGCGATGGTCGCGATCATGACGATGACCCCGGTGCACATGCGCGCCCACGGGCACGGCCTGGGTGAGGTCGGGCTGGTCATCGGCATCCACGTCGGCGCGATGTACCTGCCCTCGCTGCTGACCGGCGCGCTCGTGGACCGGGTCGGGCGCGTGCCGATGGCGGTCGCGGCGGGGGTGACGCTGCTCCTCGCCGGGGTCACGGCGGCGTGGGCGCCCGGCGACTCGTTGACCCTGCTGATCGTGGCGCTGACGCTGCTGGGCCTGGGCTGGAACCTCGGTCTGATCGCCGGGACGGCGCTGCTGATCGACGGGACGGTCAGCGAGAACCGCGCGAAGGTGCAAGGCGCCGTGGACGTGCTGATCGCGCTCGGGGGAGCGGGGGGCGGCGCGCTGTCCGGTGTCGTCGTGGCGGGCGCGGGTTTCCCGGTGCTCGCCCTGGCGGGCGGCCTCCTGGCGATGCTGCTGGTCCCCGCCCTCTTCCGCCTGCGCACCGTCCCGGGTCGTGGATGACCGGTCCGGTGGTAGCGTCGACCGTTCTCGCTGGCGGCGGAGTCGGGGTCAGGGCTGGAGGATCGGGGCGTGGCCGACGGTCCTGTGCGGAGGCCGAAGATCGTTGATGTGGCCAAGGCGGCGGGCGTCTCGCCGACGACGGTCTCCCATGCGCTGAACCACCGCGGCCAGGTGGACCCGCGCACCCGGGAAAAGGTGATCGAGGTGGCGCGCCGGATGGGCTACCGGCCCCATCTCGGCGCGCAGCGGCTCCGCACGGGGGCGGTGCGCCAGATCGGGTTGATCTCGTCGATGCCGTTCGCGATCGCGGGCGGCCCGTCGCGCCTCGGGTTCTTCATGGAGGTGGCGTCCTCCGCCGCGGAGACGGCGCTGACGAGCGGCTACGCGCTGGTGCTCGTGCCCCCGCTGGAGGCCCTGCCGTCGTTGGACGACCTGGACATCGCCGGGGCCGTCGTCGTCGAACCGCAGCGTGACGACGAGGTGACCCGGCGCTTGGCGGAGCGGGGCGTCCCGGTGGTGGCGATCGGGGAGCAACCGGGGCCCGGGCCGCGGGTGCCGTACGTGCAGATGCATGCGGACCTGTGCGCCCGCCTGCTCCTGGAGCACCTCGCCGAGCGGGGCGCGCGCAACATCGTCCTGGTGGCGGGGGCGCAGCCGCGGGAGTCGGCGCTGTCGGCGCTCCGGGAGTACGACGCCTTCACCGCGCGGTCGGGCACGCCGCACCGGGCGGTGCTCGTGGACGAGGCCGAGGGTGAGGAGGGGGCCCGCAGGCAGCTCGCGGAGCTGCTCGAGCGGGCGCCGGAGGTGGACGGGGTGTGCGCGATGGTCGACACCTTCGCGACGGGTGTCGTCCGGGCGATCCACGACTCCGGCCGGGCCGTTCCGGGGGATGTCCGGGTCGTCACCCGCTACGACGGGATCCGCGCGAGGACGAGCGAGCCGCAGCTCACCGCCGTCGAACTGCACCTGGACGAGACCGCGGCGGCGGCGGTCGAGCTGCTGCTGCGGCTGCTGTCCGGTCAGGACCCACCGGCGTCCGACGTGCCGCTGCCGGTGCTGGTGCCGCGGGCGTCCTCGGCGGTGGTCACACCGCTTGGGCGGTGATGGCGATGCCCGACACGAGGGCGAAGCCCAGCACGAAGTAGCGCATGACCTTGCCGTTGAGCCGGTGGTGCACGAGGCGGCTCAGCAGCGCACCGACGATCACGGCGGGCAGGAGCAGGAGCGCGGAGCTGACCTGGTCGGAGGCGATCTTGCCGGAGACCGCCAGAATCGCGAGCGAGATGATCTCGCCGACGAGGAAGCACGCGGCGACGGTCGATCGCAGCACCGGCGCGGGGCGGTGCTGGTAGACGAGGGCGAGCGGGGGGCCGCCGACCCCGGTGGACGTCTCCGTGACCCCGGTGACCAGGCCCGCGGTGAGGAACGCGCCCTTTCCCGGTTCGAACGAGGGCGCGAGCAGCGTCATCAGGACCGCGAGCACCGTCGAAGCGCCGATGAGCAGGCTGAGCTGCTGGTCCGTGACGAGGAACAGCACCGCCAGGCCGCCGAAGGTGCCCGCGAAGCGGCCGACGCTGATCCACGTGGTGCCGGGGACGTCGAGCGAGTGCCGTTCCCGCCAGGTGACGTACCCGTTGAGCGGGATCATCTGGATCAGGAGGAACACGGGGAGCAGCCGCGGTTCGATCATGCCGATGACGGGGCCGCTGATCAGGGCGAAACCGAGGCCGGTCGATCCCTGCACGAACGCGCCGACGAGCACGGTCAGCGCCATGATCGCGTAGGCCGTCATCCCGCGGTGTCCGTGGTGCGGGAAGCTCTGCGGTGCTCGGTCGAGGTGGGGTGCACGATCTGCACCGGCGCGTCCGCGACGACCTTCCGGGCCCGGCGCCGGACGTCGTCGATCAGCTGTCGGGCGTCCCAGTCGACCGGCCACCCTCGCCAGAGCCGCGGCCGCCCGGCGACCACCACGGCGAGGATCTGCTCGCGGCCCGTCAGGCGCACCAGCTCCCACTCCAGGTCCCACGACGGCGCCACCTCGGGCACGTCGAGGTCGACGAGGAGGTAGTCCGCGGCCAAGCCCGGGGCGATGGCGCCGGTGATCCCGCGCAGGCCCGCGGCGTGGGCGCCCGCGGCGGTGGCGTGGTCGAGCCAGGTCCAACCACCGCCCGCCGACGAGTCCCCGGTGCGGGCGCCGAACGCCAACCGCTGGGCCGTCTCGGCGGCGTCCATCAGGCGGAAACCGTCGCCGCGGGTGGCGTCGGTGCCGATGCCGAAGCGGATGCCGTGCGCGGCGAAGGTCAGCGCGTCGGCGACCGCGTTGCCCTTCCAGGCGCTGGCCACCGGGTTGTAGCTCACCGCGGCGTCGGAGTCGCGCAGCATCATGATCTCGGTCGGCGTGAGGAGCGTGGCGTGGGCGAGCAGGCAGTGCGGGCCGAGCACACCGTCGTCGAAGAGCCGCTCCAGGGGGCGCCTGCCGTGCCGCTCCAGTGAACGCTCGACGGCGGCCAGGTGCTCGTTGACGTGGGTCTGGAAGACGGCTCCGCGGCTGCGGCACAGCTGCGCGACGGCGGCCAGGGTGGCGGGCGTCGCGGCCTCCGGGATCGACACCGCCAGGGACGGGTGCACGAGGCCGTGGCGCGCGTAGCGGTCGAGGTGGGCCTGCGCCCGCGCGAGCACGGCGTCGTGCGGCTCGGCGCCGCCGTCCGGCCGCAGGTCGTTGCAGATCATGCCGAGTACGCAACGGATGCCCGCGTCCCCGGTCGCGTCCGCGACGACGCCCACGTCGGGCTCCATGCGAGTGCCTGCTTCGCAGACCGTCGTGAAGCCCCCGCGCAGCGATTCCAGCGCGGCCAGCTTGGCGGCGAGGTAGGCGCTCTCCTCGTCCAGGCTGCCTTCCAGCGGCACCCACACCCGTCGGAAGATCTCCGACGGCTCGCCGAACACCAACGCCTTGCCGAACGACTGGGTCAGGTGGTGGTGCGTGTCGACGAGGCCCGGCATGAGCAGGGTGTCGTCCATGCGGAGCGGGGTGAGGTGGGGATGGCGGCCGGTCACGGCCTCGCGGGGGCCGATGTCGGCGAACACCCCGTCGCGGACGACCGCGGCGTGGTCGCGAGCGGGACCGTCGGGCAGCAGCGTCCACTCCGGGGCCAGGAGCAGTTCGGCGTGGTCGAGGTCGGTGTGGTCGAGGCGGGTCATCGGACCTGGCCTTCCCGCGCGCCCGCGGGCTGCGCGGCGGGCGTGTGCTGCTCGTCGTCCTTGATCGCCGTGATGTCGTCGGGCCTGCTGTCGGACCGGCCGCCGAGGTGGTGGAAGACGGCGTTCAGGATCGCCGCGGTGAACGCGGTCATCGCGACCCCGCTGCCCAGCAGGATGCGGATGTCGCCGGGGAACTGGTCGTAGAGGCCGGGGATGAGGATGGGCAGCAGCCCCACGGCCAGGGCGATGGCCGCGATCACCATGTTGGACTGCTGGTGGAAGTCGACCTTGCGGAGCATCTGGATGCCCAACCCGAGCACGATGGAGTAGACGACCACGGCGGTGCCGCCGACCACGGGCGCCGGGATGAGGCTGATCGCGCGTCCGATGGGCGCGACGACGCCGATGACGATCAGGATCAGACCCGCGGCGAGGGTGACGAAGCGGCTGCGGACGCCGCTGACCCGCACGATGCCGATGTTCTCGCCGCTGGTGACCATCAGGGGCGTGCCGAACAGGCCGCCGAGCAGCGACGTCAGGCCGTCGCCGCGGATGGTGCGGGTCGCGGCCGTCTTGACGTCGATCTTCTTGCCGACGATCTCCGCGTTCACGACCGTCTGCCCGGTGGCCTCGGCCATCGAGGCGATGGTGAAGATCATCAGCGGGATGGCGGCCACGATGTCGAAGTGGGGGGTGCCGAACGGCAGGAGCGCGGGCACGCCCAGCACCGGTCCGGCGGCGACACCGTCGACGGGTCCCGCCGCGCCGGTGGCGAAGGCGATGACCGTGCCCGCGACGAGTCCGAGCAGCACGGACAGCTGGGCGAGGCCGCCGCGCAGCACCCGGAAGAAGAGCACGGTGCAGCCGATGGTCGCCAGCGCGAGGAGGACGCCGCTCGGGTGGGCGAAGCCCGGAGAACCCGGCTGCCCCGTGATCAGCAGTCCGGAGACCCTGATCAGGTTCACGCCGATGATCACGATCATCGTGCCGATCACGACGGTCGGGAAGTACTTCAGCAGCCGGGCGAACACCGGGAGCGCCACGAAGTAGAACGCGCCTGCGAGGATGACCGCTCCGACGGCGGTGCGGATGTCGTACTCCTTGGCGATGCCGAGGAACAGCACGATGGGAGCGCCGCCGGGGAGCATCACGAAAGGCAGCCGCGAGCCGACCTTCCACGGCCCCCAGGACTGCAGGATCGTGCCAAGGCCGGAGAGGATGAACGTCGCGCTCAGCAGGTTCACCGTCAGCGCCGACGACAGGTGGAGCGTCTGGCTGACCAGGAAGACCGCGGAGATGGGCGACGCCGCCATCACGAACACGTGCTGGATCGCCAGCGGGATCAGGCGGCGCAGCGGGAGGATCTCGTCGACGGGATGGGGCGGTGGGGCGGTCCGAGGCATGTCCACTCCTTCGTGAACGTCTCCACGACGATGAGCCCGGAAGGCTCACGTCGCAGGACGTGGGTGCGCACAGGGGTGCGGGACGGCGGTCACCGGCTGCGGCGGTGGCGGGCTCGGTGACGGCTCTGCAGTGCGGGAGTTCGCTGCCCAAATCGATTTGGGCTCCACGACTGTGACAGGCTCGACGATCGGTTGTCAAGGGCGCGGTACCGCCGTCAGACGATGTGCGACTCAGGCCGGGTCGCGCCGTCGCGGGCGAAGCGGTCGGCGGAGAGCGGTGCGGTGTCCACGAACGGCGTGCGGTCCAGGTGCAGGTCGCGGACGACCTCGCCGACGGCCGGGGCCTGCAGGAAGCCGTGGCCGGAGAAGCCGGTGGCGTACAGGACGTTCGGCGTGGTCGTCGAGCGCCCGATGAGGGCGTTGTGGTCCGGGGTCACCTCGTAGAGCCCGGCCCAGCCGTTGCCGAGGCCGACGTCGAGCAGCCGTGGGGTGCGGGCCTCGATGGCCGCGCCGAGGCGGGGCAGCCAGTCGTCGGAGTAGGCGAGGTGGAAGCCGGGCTCCTGGTCGGGGTCGGACATGCCCAGCAGGAGGCCGCGGCCTTCGCGGTGGAAGTAGTAGGTGGTCGTGAAGTCGATGGTGAACGGGACGACCTCGGCCAGGTCGGGCATCGGTTCGGTGAAGAGGATCTGGCGCCGGAGCGGCGTGACGGGCAGCGCGGTGCCCACCATCTCCCCGATCGCGCGCGACCACGCCCCGGCGGCGCAGACGACGGTGCCCGCGGTGATCGGACCGCGGTCGGTGTGCACCGTGCGGGCCTCGCCGCCGTGCACGTCGATGCCGGTGACGGTGACGCCGGTGAGCAGGGTGGCGCCGTGGCGTCGCGCGCCGGTGGCGTAGCCCAGCACGACCGACTCCGGCGTGCAGTGGCCGTCGTCGGGGGAGTAGGCGGCGGCCAGCAGGCCGTCGGTCGCGATCAACGGCGACAGCGCCTGTGCTTCGGCGACCTCGATCATCCGGGTGGGCACGCCCAGCTCGTTCTGCAGCGCGACGTCGCGCTCGAAGGAGGCCACCGCCGCCGGGGTGGACAGGAGGAACAGGTAGCCGACCCGGTGCAGGTCGATCTCCTGGCCGGGACGCTGGGCGAAGCGGCCGAAGGCCTCGAGGCTGCGCGCGCCCAGCTCGATGTTGATGCGGTCGGAGAACTGGGCGCGCACGCCGCCCGCCGCCTTGCAGGTGGAGCCCTGGCCGAGCTCGTCGCGTTCGAGCAGCACGACGTCGGGCACGCCCGCCTCGGCGAGGTGGAACGCGATGCTGGTGCCGATCGCGCCGCCACCGATGACGACGACCTCGGCCGTGCGCGGCAGGGCACGTGCGGAGCGGGGGGTGGTCACGCTCCCTCCTTCCCGGACGCGGACCCATCGAGCGGAGAACCGTCGTGGACGGTGTTCGACCTCGGACGCGCGCAGCTGATCGTCGCCCTCACGTCGTGCCCCGGTCGAGCGCGAGCAGCGCCAGGTGCAGCGACAAGCGGGTGCGGGCGTGCCCGAGGTCGGCGCCGAGGAGGCTGCGGAGGCGGTCCAGCCGGGCGTAGGCCGCCGGGCGGCTGAGCTGGACGGCCCGGGCGAACGCGGATACCGCGGCGCCCGCGTCGAGGTAGGCGAGCAGCGACGTGATCATGGTTGTGCGCTCGGGGTCGTCGAGGCGCAGCAGCGGGGCGAGCTGGGCGTCGACGAAGGACTGCAGCCGCGGGTCGTCCCGCAGCTGCCACAGCAGACCGCGAGCGCCGAGGTCGTCGCTCCGCCAGACGCGGGTCGGGGCGCTCTCCGCGCTCATCGCCTCCGCGACGTCCACGACGAAGGCGGCCTCGGCCAGCGCGGCGGCGACGTCGGCGAGCATCGTCACCGGCCCGGCGGCGCCGACCACCGCGGTGCCGGGCAGGAGCGCGGCGACCCGCTCGACCGTCAGCGGAGCTTGGTCGCGGGAGCGGCACGACAGCACCGCGCAGGGCCGCCCGGTGACCTGCCCGACGATGGCGGGCACACCCGCCGCCCGCCCCGCCGCGGCGACGGCGCCCCGCGCGTGACCGGTCTCCGGCTCGCGCTGCCGGTCGTCGTCGCGGAAGGCGACGACGATGGCCGCGAGGACGCCGCCCTTCGGCAGCCCCAGCGCGCGGCTGCGCGCACGCAGGCCCTGCTCGTCCAAGCTGGTGCTGCCCAGCAGGTCCGCCAGGAGCTCGCCCTGCGCGTCGAGCTCCGGGCCGACCGGGTCGTCCCCGAGGAGCCTGCCGATCGTCAGCGCGTCCGCGGCGTGTTCGAGCACGAGCCCCACGGTCTCGGCGGCGTCGTCGCCGACCACCCGCCTCGGCACGAGCAACCTGCCCCAGCGGCGCGCGCGGGGGCCCACCGGGGTCGTCGTCCAGCCTTCCGGTCCGCCGGAGGACGTCGACGGGGTCATCGGGACCCGGCGCGAGCGCGCGCTCCAGTCCACCAGCAGCGCGGTGGTGGGCACGTCACCCGCCGCGAACGCCAGTGCGCGGTGACCGAGGTCCTCCAACACCACCGGCAGGGCGGTGAGCGCCGCCGCTTCCGCCAGCACCCGACCGGGGCCACCGCCTTCCACCGAGAGCGTGCGGAAGGTGTCGTGGACCCGCTGGGTGAAGGCCATGCGGGCGAACTGGCTGTTGAGGATCAAGGTGTGCACGACCTCGGTCACCTCGACGAACCGCACGGTGCGCAGCAGCTCGATCACGGGGAAGCGGTGCGCGCGGGCGGCTTGGACCAGCGCCTCCGGCAAGGACCGCACGTGCTGGCCGAGCTCGACGACCAGGCCGACGGCTCCGGCGTCGCGCAGTGCGGCGACGTAGTCGGGCAGGTCGGTGGCGAGATCGGCCAGGACGATCCCGGTCGAGAGGACGAGCTCCCCGCCTCGGAAGGTGCCCGCCGGGTTGCGTTGCTCGCTCACGTGCACCCAGCGAACGGGCACGTCCAGCGCCGCCTTGCCCGCGCGGACCCGTGGTGCCGCCGCGCGCAACACCGGCAGGTCGAGCACTTCGGCCAGGGTGGGGAACACGCTCCGCCTCGCGGTTGTCACTCTGTCAAGAGACTAGGTCGATACGAGACATGTTGCCAATGGGGTGGCGCGGGCGTCGGGCTGCACGCTCGACGTATGACGACTGCCATCGAGGAGTACCCGACCGGTGCCGCCGACGTGACGGCGCGCCGGGCCGCCGACCACCTCTGGATGCACTTCGCACGGCAGGGCCGCCACCCGGAGACGCCGGTCCCCGTCGTCACGCGCGGCGAGGGCGCCTACATCTGGGACAACCGCGGCCGGAAGATCCTCGACGGCCTCTCCGGGCTGTTCGTCGTGCAGGTCGGCCACGGTCGCAGGGACCTGGCCGAGGTGGCCGCCAAGCAGGCGGCCGAGCTGGCGTTCTTCCCGGTGTGGGGCTACACCACCCCGGTGCAGGCCGAGCTGGCCGAGCGGGTCGCCGGGCTGGCTCCCGGTGACCTCAACCGCGTCTTCTTCACCACCGGCGGCGGCGAGGCCGTGGAGTCGGCGTGGAAGGCCGCCAAGCAGTACTTCAAGCTCATCGGCAAGCCGTTGAAGCACAAGGTGATCAGCCGGGCGATCGCCTACCACGGCACCCCCCACGGCGCCCTGGCCATCACCGGGCTGCCGAACATGAAGAAGGACTTCGAGCCGGTGGCCCCGGGCGGGTTCCGGGTGCCCAACACGAACATCTACCGCCACCCCGAGTTCGCCGACGACCCCAAGGCCTTCGGCCGGTGGGCCGCCGACCGGATCGAGGAGGCGATCCTGTTCGAGGGACCGGACACCGTCGCCGCGGTGTTCCTCGAGCCGGTGCAGAACTCCGGCGGCTGCTTCACCCCGCCGCCCGGCTACTTCGAGCGGGTCCGCGAGATCTGCGACCGGCACGACGTCCTGCTCGTCTCCGACGAGGTCATCTGCGCCTTCGGCAGGCACGGCACCATGTTCGCCTGCGAGAAGTTCGGCTGCACCCCCGACCTCATCACCTGCGCCAAGGGCATGAGCTCCGGCTACGGCGCGATCGGCGCGATGATCGCCTCGGAGAAGGTGATCGAGCCGTTCCTGCGCCCGGGCGTCGCGTTCCCGCACGGCTACACCTTCGGCGGCCACCCGGTGGCGGCCGCGCTGTCGCTGGCCAACCTGGACGTCATGGAGAACGAGCGGCTCAACCAGCGCGTGCTCGACAACGAGGCCGCGCTCGGGGCGACCCTCGGCAAGCTGCTGGACCTGCCGATCGTCGGCGACGTCCGCGGCGACGGCTACTTCTGGGCGATCGAGCTGGTCAAGGACAAGGCCACCCGGGAAACCTTCGACGCCGCCGAGCGGGAGCGGCTCGTGCGCGGCTTCCTGCCCGGCGCCCTGTTCGACAACGGCCTCTACTGCCGTCCCGACGACCGCGGCGACGTGGTCATCCAGGTCGCGCCGCCGCTGATCTGCGGGCAGGCGGAGTTCGACGAGATGGAGCAGGTCCTCCGCCACACCCTCACCGAGGCGCAGACCCTCGTCTGACGGCAGGCCTGCTGTTCAGCTGCCGGTCAGGAGTTCTGCCGGCCGCGCCCGTACACCTTCGAGTGAACGACAGCGGAACAGTGACCCCCTAAGGTCGAAGGCAAGATCAACCCGCCGGAAGCACGTGGTCAACCACCCCGGGGAGACAACGTGAGCACTGCAGCTCAGCGTGCCAAGCAACTGGACCTCGTAGCCCGCCTGAAGTCGGCGTATCCCGAGCTCCCCGATGCGCCGTCGCCGGACCTGCTCGACCACGACCGCTTCACCGCGTACATGAAGCCGGTGCACGACGTCGGCGGCGAGCCGGACACGCCGATGAAGTACGAGAACAAGGGTTACGAATACTGGGAGCACATGACGTACGTCATGTGCGAGGTGCTCGCCTGGCGTGGCATCTGGCTGTCCGAGGAGCGGCGGCGCATGGGCAACGTCGACGTGGGCCGTGCGGTCTACCTCGGCTTCCCCTATTACGGTCGCTGGTTGCTGTC
>Ga0207678_10000882_pt1 | contig 27571 bp, 25 predicted proteins | sample KBSC63metaG_FD_184319 | JGI IMG/M metagenome (GOLD analysis project Ga0207678, IMG submission 184319) | Corn rhizosphere microbial communities from Kellogg Biological Station, Michigan, USA - KBS C6-3 metaG (SPAdes) (version 2) | ecosystem: Host-associated > Plants > Roots > Rhizosphere > Soil ... | reverse complement strand
GGCCCGCTCTACCTGGTCTGCGCGCACGGCCGGCACGACCCGTGCTGCGCGATCCGCGGCCGGCCGGTCGCCGAGGCGCTGGCGGCGGCGCGGCCCGGTGCGGTGTGGGAGTGCTCGCACGTCGGCGGCGACCGGTTCGCCGCGAACCTGGTCGCGCTGCCGCACGGCTTCTTCTACGCGCACGTCGGCACCGGCACCGCGGTGGAGGTCGCGGCCGCGTACGAGCGTGGCGAGGTGCGTCCGGACCTGCTGCGCGGCCGGTCGGCGTTCGCCCCGCCGGCCCAGGCCGCCCAGCACTACGCCCGGCTGGAGCTGGCCGAGCATGCGGTGGACGCGCTGCGCCCGCTGGGCATGGCCCGCCTCTCCGAGCACGCCTGGCGGGTCCGGCTGGCCCGTCCGCCGGGAACGCTGCTGGTCACCGTCCGGGCCGGGCTGGCCCCGCCGGTGCGGCTGACCTGCGCATCCACCCGGGCCGAGCGCCCGCGGGCCTGGGAGCTGGTCGGCATCGAACCCGGCTGATCCAGGCTGATCCCGGCTGATCCACGCTAGGCCGGCGGGTCGCGGGTCAGCAGCCGTTCCTCGTGGTCCAGCTCCCGCTGCAGGCCGCGCAGGTCGGCGTCGCGCAGCTGGCCGGAGTCGCGCCGGCGCAGCAGCTCGCGCCGTTCCGCCTCGAGCAGCGCCCGGCGCAGCTCGGCCACCGCCGCCGCCGGCCGGACGCCGTCCTCCTCGCCGACGTCGGTCCGGTCCAGCAGCCGCAGCCGCTCCTTGCGCCGGCGCAGCCGCCGCTCGGAGTCCTCCCGCACCCGTTGGACCACGTCCGCGTCGAACCCGTCGTCGGCCATCTCGTCGAGCTGCCGGAGTGCGGCCTCGGTCGCCGCCACCCTGGCCTCGCCGCGGGCCCGCAACCGGCCGGCCCGGTCGTCGCGCAGCCCGAGCAGCCGCAGCACCGGCCCGAACGTCAGCCCCTGACCGACCAGCGTCACCAGCACGACCAGGTACGCGCAGAGCAGCAGCAGCTCCCGCCCGGGCAGCGGCTTGTCGCCGTCCACCGTCAGCGGCAGCGCGAACGCGGCCGCGAGCGTGATCACCCCGCGGGTGCCGGCCCAGCTCAGCGCGACCAGCTCGCGGCCGCCGAGAGTGGCCGAGTTCTCGCCGAGCAGCCGGCCGGGCAGGTGCACCATCAGGTAGAGCCAGACCGGCCGGACCAGCAGCACGGCGGCCAGGGTGAGCACGCAGGCCAGCACGGTGTGAGTGGGGTCGACGTCGTCCAGGCCGCCGAGCACGACCGGCACCTGCTGCCCGATGAGCAGGAAGACCAGGCCCTCCAGCAGCAGCGCGACCAGCCGCCAGACGCTCAGCGCCTGCAGCCGGGTGGCCGCCGAGATGACCGTCGGTGAGGAGTAGCTGATCCACAGGCCGGCGACGACGACCGCGAGCACGCCGGAGGCGCCTATCTGGGCGGCCAGCAGGTATGCCCCGAACGGCGTGGCCAGCGACATCGCGGTCTCCAGCAGCGGGTCGTCCAGCCGCCGGTAGAGCTGCCGGGCCAGCCAGGCGACGGCCAGCCCGGTCACGACGCCACCCAGCGCGGCCAGTGCGAACTGGCCGGAGGCGTGCAGCAGGGAGAACCCGGCACCGGTCGCCGCGGCCACCGCGACCTGGTACATCGTCAGCGCGGTCGCGTCGTTGAGCAGCCCCTCGCCCTCGACCAGCGTGAGCAGCCGCGGCGGCAGCCCGGCCCGGCGGGCCACCGCGAGCGCGGCGATCGGGTCCGGTGGCGCCACCGCCGCACCCAGCGCCAGCGCGACCGCGATCGGGACCACCGGCACCACCGCTTCCAGCACCCCGCCCACGGCGAACGCCGTAGCCAGCACCAGCCCGACCGACAGCGAGGCGATCGGCCGGCGGTTGGCCCTGATGTCGACCAGGCTGGCCTCGATCGCCGCCGCGTAGAGCAGCGGCGGGATCACCACGAAGAACACCACGTCGGGGTCGAGCTCGACGTTGCGGCCGGGCAGCAGCGCGTACCCGAGACCGGCGAGCACCAGCACGACCGGCACCGGCACGTTGAACCGGCGCGCCAGCAGCGAGCCGGCCACGACGACGGCCACGGCGGCGAGGACGAAGCCCACTTGCTGCTCGATCACGAGGTCGCTGTTCCCTGCTGCTGACGGAGTAGGGCTGGCCCCACCCGCTGGGCTGATGCTGGCCACCGCGAGGGGTTCCGGGGGAACCCCTACCCGGTTCGGGGGCGGTCCCCGATGTATCGCAGCGGCCGGATCGCGATCGTACGAAGCATGGTCCTCCTCGCGCCCGCACCGGTCCGGGTCCCGCCGGCCAGCTCGATCGAGCCGGCCCCGCGGACGGTTCCGGCTCGCCCGGCGCGCCGGATCCAGCCGCGTCACGTCGGCCGGCTGGCCGGCGCCGTCGTGCTCGCCGCTGCGCTGACCACGCTGGCGCTGCAGCTGCGCGACGCCGAGCTCGGTGCGGCGTTCGCGGCCGTGGACCCGACCATGCTAGCCGTCGGGATGGGCTGGTTCGCGCTGTCGCTGGTGGCCGCCGCCTACACGGTGACCGGGTTCTCCCCGCTGCCGCTGCGGCTGTCCACCACCGTGCTGGCCCAGCTCGCCGTCGGCGGGCTGCGGCTGCTGGTGCCGTCGGCGGCCGGGATGCCCGCGGTCATCGGTCGCTACCTGCACCGCTCGGGTGCCTCGGTCGCGGACGCGGCCGCCACGGTCGCCGCCGGGCAGGCCGCGCAGCTGGTCGCGACCGCGGCGGTGGTGGCCGCGCTCGGCGCCGGCTCGGGCACCGGGATCGCCCGCCCGGACGGCCGGACCACGCTGGTCGCCGTCGCGATCGTCGCCGGTCTGGTGCTGGTGGGCCTGATCGGTGCCCGGTGCAGCAGCCGGGTCAGGGCCGGGATCGCCGCCACCTGGCGCGGCCAGGTCGCGCTGGTGCGGCACGCCCGGGAGAACCCGGCCAAGGTCGGGCTGGGCGTGCTGGCCTCCGGCGCGCTCACGCTGTTCCACGTGCTGGCCTTCGCCGCCTGCGTGTCGGCGGCCGGCGGGTCGCTGCCGCTGGTCACGCTGGCCGCGGTCTACCTGGGCGCGGCCACCGCCGGCTCGCTGGTGCCGGCGCCGGGCGGGATCGGCCCGGTGGAGGCGGCGCTGGTGGCCGGTCTGACCGCGGCCGGGATGCCGCTGCCGGCGGCCACCGCGGCGGCGCTGCTGTCCCGGCTGGTCTCGGTCTGGCTGCCGGCCCTGCCCGGGCTGGCCGCGGCGGGCGTGCTGCGCCGGCGCGCGCTGCTCTGAGCGGGCGTGCTGCGCCGGCGCGCGCTGCTCTGAGCGGGCGTGCCGGCGCTCAGGTGCCGTCGGTGACCAGGATCACCGTGGAGCCGGCGCGGACCACCGACCCGGGCGTGGGCCGCTGCGCGACGATCCGCCGGTCGTCCCGCTCCGGGTCGAGCACGCCGCCGATCACCTGGACCCGGAAGCCGACCGCCCGCAGCACGGTGCTGGCCTGCTGCACCTTCAGCCCGACCACACCCGGCACCGCGACGAGCGTGCCGACCGGGACGGCCAGGGTCGGGTGCGGCACCGGACGGATGGTCGGCGCCGGCCGCTGCGTCGGCACGGTCCGGGTCGGGGCGCGCGTGGCCGGCGCCCGCACCGGGCCGGCCGTGGTCGGCGCCGCCGTCGTCGGCGGCGCGGTCGGGGCCGGCGGCGTGCTGGCCTCCGGCGCCGTGCTCGGTGCCGCGCTCGTCACCGCGGCCGGGCTCGGCGTGCCGGCCGCGTCGACCGTCCGGCCGCGGTCGGCCAGCGAGGCGACCAGCCAGAACACCCCGCCCACCGCCACCAGGGCGACCAGGACCAGGCCAGCGAGCACGAGGCCCAGCGGCCGCCGTGGCGGTGGTGGGGCTGCCTGCTGTCCGGGCAGCAGACCGAATTCGTCGTCCACCGGCACTCCCTCGACAGGTCGGCGAGGACGATAGCCCACCCGGCCGCCGTCCGGGACCCTTCCGGGCACCGGGGACGGACCGGGACAAGATCACCGCAAGGCCAGGTACGGCGCCAGCAGCAGCAGGACCACGACCAGGACGGTGCGCAGCGTCCGGGTCGGCAGCGCCCGGGCGATCCGCCAGCCGACCACCACGCCGAGCAGCACGGGCAGCCCGATCAGCAGGACGAGCGCCCAGTCCACGCTGCCGTGCACCGCGTACCCGATGGTGCCGACGGTGGCGATGACGATCGACTGCACCTGCGCGGCGGCCAGCGCGGCCAGCACCTCGACCCCGAGCGCGAGCAGCAGCGGCACGCTCAGCATCGGCCCGCCCAGCCCGAGCAGGCCGCTGACCACGCTCACCCCGGCCCCGACCGCGACGACCACGGCCGTCCGGGGGTGCCGGGTGCGGGCCAGGCCGGCGGTCGCCTCCTGCCGGCCGCGCTGCCACACCAGCACCGCGACCACCACCGCGAACACGCCGAGCAGCACCCCGAACAGCCGCTTCGACACGTGCGTGTTGCCCAGCACCCCGAGCGGCGTGCCGACCACGGCGGCCGCCGCCAGCAGCACCGCCGTACGGCGGGTCGCCGGCTCCCGCAGGTGGCCGGAGGAGGCGAAGGCGACCGTGCCGGCCACCCCGGCCCCGATGTTCGTCGCGATCGCGGTGCCGGCCACCGCCGCCGGCGACAGCGGGGTCAGCGCGAACAGCCCGATCGTGGGCAGCACGCCGCCCGGGCCGACCGCGCTGATGCCGATGCCGCCGACCAGACCGATCACGGCCAGCGCCGCCAGCACACCCGTCGACAGACCGCTCACGTGCTCACCTTAGGAATGACGGAATGACCACCGCCGGGGCGGTCTTGTCCCCGGATGGACTCATCGGCGTAGCGCGGGAGAGACGTGACCGGCGAAGCGACCAGCAGGCCGGCGGCCGGCCGGCCCAGGAGCGGCGGCGTCGGCCTGCGCTCGGAGCGCGGGCCGATCCTCGGCGCGGTCATGCTGGCCACCGGCCTCATCGCGGTCGACTCGACGATCATCGCCACCGCGGTGCCGTCGATCGTCCGCGACATCGGCGGGTTCGCCCAGTTCCCCTGGCTGTTCTCGATCTACCTGCTGGCCCAGGCGGTCTCCGTACCGGTGTACGGCAAGCTCGCCGACCTGTTCGGGCGCAAGCCGGTGATCCTGTTCGGGATCGGCCTGTTCCTGCTCGGCTCGGTGCTCTGCGGGGCCGCCTGGAGCATGGGCGCCCTGATCGGCTCGCGGGCCCTGCAGGGACTCGGCGCCGGCGCGATCGCCCCGGTCGCGATCACCATCGTCGGCGACATCTACTCGACCGCGGAGCGGGCCAAGGCCCAGGGCTACATCGCCAGCGTCTGGGGGATCGCCGCGGTCGTCGGTCCGACGCTCGGCGGCCTGCTGTCCGAGTACGCATCCTGGCGGTGGATCTTCTTCGTCAACATCCCGCTGTGCCTGCTGGCCGCGGCCATGCTCGGCCGCAACTTCCATGAGCAGGTCGAGCGGAGCAGGCCGCGCATCGACTACCGCGGCGCGACCCTGCTCACCGGCGGGTTGGCGCTGGTGATCCTGGGCGTGCTCGAGGGCGGTCAGGCCTGGGCCTGGCACTCACCGCAGAGCATCGCGATCTTCTCGGCCGGCGCGCTGCTGCTGGTCGGTTTCGGGATGGTCGAGCGGACCGCGATCGAGCCGGTGCTGCCGCTGTGGGTGTTCCGCCGCCGGCTGCTGGTCGCCAGCAGCCTCATCGCGGCCGGGGTCGGCGCGATCGTGCTCGGGCTCACCTCGTACGTGCCGACGTACGTGCAGGAGGTGCTCGGGCGGGGGCCGGTGGTCGCCGGGTTCGCGCTGGCCACGCTGTCGATGGGCTGGCCGATCTCCGCGTCCCAGGCCGGCAAGGTCTACCTGCGCATCGGCTTCCGCAACTGCGCGCTGATCGGCACCTCGATCACCGTGGTCGGCACCGCGCTGCTGCTGCTGTTCGGCGAGCACACCAGCGTCTGGCAGGTCGCCGCGACCTGCCTGGTGATCGGCGCCGGCATGGGCCTGACCGTGAGCCCGACGCTGATCTCGGCCCAGTCCAGCGTCGGCTGGCGGGAGCGGGGCGTGGTGACCGCGAACAACCTGTTCCTGCGCTCGGTCGGCAGTTCGCTCGGCATCGCCGGCTTCGGCGCGCTCGCCAACGCCGTGGTCGGGCGGGCCGGCGGCCAGGTCGACCCGGTCGCGCTCACCAGCGCCGTGCGGCACATCTTCGCGGCCGTCGTCGTGATCGCGGTGCTCATGCTGGCGACCGCGCTGGCGCTGCCCCGGCAGCCGCTGCCTGAGCCGGGGTAGGGCCGGCCGCAGCCCGATAGGGCCGGCCGCAGCCCGGATAGGGCCAGCCGCAGCCCGGGTGGGGCTGTCCGCGGCGTGGGTACGGCTGTCTGCGGCGTGGGTGGGGCTGTCTGCGGCGTGGGTGGGGCTGTCTGCGGCGTGGGTGGGGCTGGCCCCACCCCGGATCCCGGGTGCTGGCCGCATCGTCCGCGACCCCCTCGCTGCCTAGCGTCGGAAGGCGTGAGCTTTCCCTCCGAACCCGCCGTTTCCCTCCGCGACCTCCACCGCACCTACGGCCGCGGCCCGGCCGCCGTCCGCGCCCTCGACGGCGTCGACCTCGATCTGCTTGCCGGCACGTTCACCGCCGTCATGGGGCGGTCCGGCTCCGGCAAGAGCACGCTGCTGCAGTGCGCCGCCGGCCTCGACCGGCCGACCGCCGGCACGGTCCGGCTGGCCGGCACCGACCTCGCCGAGCTGTCCGAGACCCAGCTGACCAAGCTGCGCCGGACCAGGGTCGGCTTCGTCTTCCAGGCCTTCAACCTGGTCTCGGCGCTGACCGTGCGGGAGAACGTGCTGCTGCCGTCCCGGCTGGCCGGCAGCAGGGTGGACCGCCGGCGGCTGGCCGAGGTCGTCGCGCGGGTCGGGCTGGAGGGCAGGCTGCGGCACCGGCCGGCGCAGCTGTCCGGCGGCGAGCAGCAGCGGGTGGCGATCGCCCGGGCCCTGTCCGTACGGCCGGCGGTGATCTTCTGCGACGAGCCGACCGGCGCGCTCGACTCCGGCACCGCCGCCCAGGTGCTCGGGCTGCTGCGGGAGGCGGTCGACCGGGACGGCGCCACCGTGGTGATGGTGACCCACGACCCGGTCGCCGCCTCGTACGCGGACAGGGTGCTGCTGCTGGCGGACGGCCGGATCGCCGACGACCTGCCGCCGGCCGGGGCCGAGGCGATCGCCGAGCGGCTCGGCCGGCCGCTGGTGGCGACCGGCGGCGTGCGGTGCTGAGGATCGCCCTGCGCATGATCGCCCAGCGGCCGGCCGCGGTGATCGCCACCGCGCTGGCGCTGTGGATCGCCGTGGTCATCGTGACCGCGTGCGGCGTGCTGCTGGAGTCCGGTGTGCGCTATCACGGCACCGTGGCCCGGTACGCGGCCGCGCCGGTGCTGGTCGCCACGACCTCCGTGCAGGTCGTCGAGGGCTCGGGCGAGGACCGGGAGGCCGAGGGCACCCCGCTGGCTACCCGCGGCCCGTTGCCGGCCGGGTTGCCGGACCGGATCGCGGCGCTGCCGCAGGTGCGGACCGCGGTGGTCGACGCCGCCGTGCCGGCCCAGGTGCTGCGCTCGGGGGAGCCGGTCCCGGTCGAGCTGCACCCGTGGGCTGCGGCCGTGCTGGCGCCGTACCGGCTGGTGGCCGGGCGGGCGCCGGCCGGTCCGGCGGACGTGGTCGCGGACCGGCGGCTGGGCGCGGTGGGGGAGCGGATCGCGCTGCCCGGGCTCGGCGCCCGCACGGTCACCGGCACGACCGGGCCGACCGGCGCGACGCCGACCGTGTTCACCGCCGGCCTGCCCGGGCCGGCGCAGGTCGTCGGCGTGCTGCCGCGGGCGGGGGAGTCCGTCGAGGCGGTCGCGGCGGCGGTACGCCGGGTGCTGCCACCGGCCGACGGCGCCGGCGCGTACCCGCGGGCGTTCACCGGGCCCGGCCGGGGCAGCGTCGAGTCGCCGGCCGTGGACGACGGCCGCGAGCTGGCGATCGCCGTGTCCAGCGTGTTCGGCGGCTGCGCGCTGCTGATCGCGCTGCTGGTCATCGCCGGCACCGTCGGGCTGTCGGTCTGGCAGCGGCACCGGGACATCGCGCTGCTGCGAGCGATCGCGGCCACCCCGCGGCAGGTCCGCCGGATGGTGGTCCGCGAGACCGCCTCGCTCGGCCTGCTCGCCGGCGCCGCCGGGGTACTGCCCGGGCTGGCGGCGGCGCGGTGGCTGCGCGACCAGTTCGCCGACCGCGGCATGGTGCCGGCCGACTTCGCGCTGCGGGTGTCCTGGCTGCCGCCGGTGGTCGCGGTCGCCGCGGCGCTGTTCATCGCGGTCGTCGCCGCCTGGGTCGGCAGCATGCGATCCAGCCGGATCCGGCCGAGCCAGGCGCTGGCCGAGACCGCCGTCGAACGCGGCCGCCCGGGCGGGCCGCGGCTGCTGCTCGGCGTCGTCGCGCTCGCCGGCGGCGTGACCCTCTGCCTGGTCTCGGCCCGGGCGAGCGGCGACGACGCGGCCGGGATCGCCGTCGGCACGGTGTTCACGCTCGTGGTCGCGGTGGCGTTCCTGGCGCCGGTGCTGATCCGGCTCGCCGCCGCGGTCGCCGGCCCGCTGCTGCGAGCGTTCGGCGCACCCGGCCGACTGGCCGCGGCCACCACCGGCGCCTCCGCGTGCCGGCTGGCCGCGGTGCTGAGCGGGCTCGTGCTCGCGGTCGGGCTCGGCGGCTCGCTGTGGTTCGTGCCGGCCTCGCAGCAGCACGTCGCCGCCGCGCAGACCCGCGCCGGCCTGCTCGCGGACCACGTGGTGACCGGACCGGCGCCCGGCCTGCCGCCGGGGGTCGCCGCCGCGGTCCGGGCCACCCCCGGCGTGTCGGCCGCGACCGGCCTGGTGCGGGGCGCGGTGTTCGCCGACGCCGCCGGTCCGGTCGGCTACCCGGCGCAGGGTGTCGACCCGGCCGCGCTGCCGGCGACCCTGGACCTCGACGTCGCCGCCGGCCGGCTGGCCGACCTGCACGGGCCCGCGGTCGCCGTCGACACGCTCACCGCGGACAGCCTGCACCTCGGCGTCGGCGACCGGTTCCAGGGCTGGTACGGCGACGGCACGCCGGCGGACCTGCACGTGGTCGCGGTCTACCGGCGCGGTCTCGGGTTCGCCGCGATGACCCTGCCGCGGGACCGGCTCGCCGCGCACACCGCGGCCGGCCGGGACGATGCGGTGCTGGTGCGGGCCACGCCGGCCGGCGCGGACGCCGTGCGCTCGGCGCTGCCGCCCGGCGCGCAGCTGCTGCCGCGCTCGGCCTACCAGGTCGGGCTCGACCGCAACCTGGCCGACAACGCCTGGACCCAGCGGATGGTGACCGCGGTGCTGGTCGCGTATGCGGTGGTCGCCGCGGTCAACGCGCTGGCCCTCTACACCGCCGGCCGCCGCCGCGAGCTGGCCCTGCTGCGGCTGGCCGGCGCGACCCGGTCGCAGGTGGTGCGCACGGTCCGGCTGGAGCGGGTGCTGCTGCTCGGGCTCGCCCTCGTCCTGGGCGGGGCGGTCGCGGCCGGCACGCTGGTGCCGATGGTGCGCGGGACCACCGGCGCGTCGGTCCCGTACGTGCCGCCGGCCGGCTGGGTGGCCGTGCTCGGCGGCACCGTCCTGCTCGGCCTCGCCGGCACCACCCTGCCGTTGCGCCGCATCCTCCGCACCCGCCCGGCCGACGCCGCCGGCATCCGCGAGTGAGCGCGCGCGGCGTCGGGTCCGCCGGGTCAGGTGGCGTCCCAGACCCGGTCGGCCAGCCGGAGGAGGGCGGGGGAGGCGGCCGCGATCGCGGCCCGGTCGGCCGCCGGCAGCGCGCGCAACGCGGCGACGATCGTGTCGATGCGCGCCTGCCGGGCCGCCCGCATGACCCGCTCGCCCTCGGCGGTCGCCGCCACCAGCACCAGCCGGCCGCCGTCCGGGTGCGGCCGCCGCTCGGCCAGCCCGAGGTCGCACAGGCCGTCGACGATCCGGGTCATGGTCGGGCCGGCGACGTCCTCGGTGCGGGCCAGCCGGCCGAGCGGGCTCGGGCCGCCGAACACGAGCACCGACAGCGCGCTGAGCCGAGCCGGGGTCAGCCCGGCCGCGCGGTCGGTGGCCCGCAGCGCGCGCAGCAGGTGGATCGCCGCCGAGTTGAGGTCCGAGGCCGTGCCGGCCCACCGCTTGCCCGTTGCCACCCGGCTTGTATAGCATCCCTATCCTAATGTAGGGATGCTATCAGGGAGGCGGCGGTGCAGCTCGTCCAGATCGCCCAGCACGCCGAGGACCTCGACCGGGCGGCCCGGTTCTACGCCGACCTGCTGGGCTCCGAGCCGGTAGCCCGGTACGACCCGCCGGGACTGCTGTTCTTCGACCTCGGGGGAGTGCGGCTGCTGCTGGACCGGGCCGCGCCGAGCGCCCTGCACTACTACCCGGTGCCCGACATCGACGCCGCGGTGCAGCGGCTGCGGGCCGGGGGAGCGACGGTGGAGAGCGAGCCGCACGTGATCTTCAGCCACGAGGACGCGACGCTCGGCCCGGCCGGGACGGACGAGTGGATGGCGTTCGTGCACGACCCGGACGGCAACCTCGTCGGCCTCGTCGAGCGCCGCCCGCGCGGCTGATCCGGCTCAGCTGCTCGGCGCCGGCGAGAGCGACGGGCAGCTCGCGCTCACCGCGGCGAACAGGTTCTGCGCGGCGGTGCGGACCCCCAGCAGCGCGGTCCGCACCGCCGCGACCGTCGTCGTGCTGGGGTTGCTGGCCAGCTGCTGGATCGCGGTCTGCAGGGTGGTCAGCGACGCCCGCAGCGCGGCGATCTCGTCCTGCCACTCGGCGCGGGCGTTGTCCACCAGGGTGGTGAGCGAGCTCTGCACGCCCGCGAGGTCGTTCCGCAGCTCGGTCACCGCGTTGGGGCCCACGGTGATCGTCACCAGTCGGTTGAGCGAGGCCTGCAGGTCGGCGGCGTCGGCGCACAGCTCGGCGCTGGCCGTGGACGACGCGGCGGGCGTCGACGGCGCGGACGTGGCGGGGGACGGCGCCGGCGTCGGTGTGCCGGCACCGCCGCCGCTGTCGCTCGACCCGCAGCCGGCCACCAGGAGCCCCGTCGCGAGCAGGACGGCAGCCCACCGGGTCCTCATGCCGACGAGCGTCGCCTCGCTGCCGCACGCCCGTCTTCACCCGTCACGGATGACCCCGCCACGCGACGGTCGGCCGGTCAGGAGCCGGTCAGGAGCCGGTGAGGATGACGAGCTGCTGGGTCGCTCTGGTCATCGCGACGTACCGGTCGACGGCACCCTCGACGCCGGCGCCGAACCTGTCCGGGTCGACGAGCACGACCAGGTCGAACTCGAGCCCCTTGGCCAGCTCGGGGGTCAGTGACCGCACCCGGGCCGACGCCGGGAACGCGGGATCGCCGATGACGCAGCCAATCCCCTCGGCGTGCCGGGCGAGCCAGTCCTCGACGATCCCGCCGAGCTCCGCCGCCGGCCGGTGCAGGACGGGCACACCGCTGCTGCGGACCGACGTCGGCACGTTGGCGTCCGGCAGCACCGCCCGGATGACCGGCTCGGCCTCGGCCATGACCTCCTGCGGCGTCCGGTAGTTGATGGTCAGCGAGGCGAGGGAGATCCGGTCGAGCCCGATCCGTTCCAGCCGTTCCTGCCAGGAACCGGCGAAGCCGTGCCGGGCCTGGGCGCGGTCGCCGACGACGGTGAAGCTCCCGGACGGGCAGCGCAGCAGCAGCATCTGCCACTCGGCGTCGGTCAGCTCCTGGGCCTCGTCCACGACGATGTGCGCGAACGGTCCGGCGAGCAGGTCCGGGTCGGGGGTGGGCAGCACGCTGGCGTCGACCAGCGCGCCGCGCAGGTCGTCGCCGCGCAGCATCGACATCACCAGCATCTCCGAGTCGTCCGCCGCGATCAGGTCGTCGACGACGTCGGTCATCTGCTCGCGCTGCGCGGCGACCGCGGCGGCGTGCCGGCGCTGCCGCCGGGCCGACTCCGGGTCGCCGACCCGCTGCCGCGCCGCGTCCAGCAGCGGCAGGTCGGAGACCGTCCAGGCCGTCGGGTCCGCGCGCTGCAGCGTGCGCACGTCCTCAGGGCTCAGCCAGGGCGCACAGGTACGCAGGTAGGCGGGCACCGACCACAGGTCGGCGACGACGTCGGCCGCGTCGAGCAGCGGCCACGCCCGGCTGAAGGCCGCGCGCAGCTCCCGGTGCTGCTGCAGCGACCGGCGGAGCAGGTCGACGGACGCCTCGCCGTCGTACTGGTCGGTGAGGATCGTGAGCAGCTCCTCCCAGACCCGCTCGCGCCCCTCATTGTGCGGGGTGCCCGGCTCGCGCGCCGCGAACGCCTCGGCCCAGTCGTCGGCCGTCAGCCTGAGGTCGTCCCACGGCGTCTCCACCCGCATGGCCTTCGCCGGCGGCTCCTCGTAGAACCGGACGGCCGCCTCGATCGCGTGCACCAGCTCCGCGGACGACTTCAGCCGGGCCACCTCCGGGTCGGCTTCCACGCCGGCCGCGGCGCCCTCCGGGACGAGGTCGCGCAGCGTGCAGGTCTGCACGCCCTCCTCGCCGAGGCTGGGCAGCACGTCGGCCACGTACGCCAGGTAGGGCTGGTGCGGGCCGACGAACAGCACGCCACCCCGGTGGTGGCCGAGGCGGGGGTCGGAGTAGAGCAGGTACGCGGCGCGGTGCAGGGCGACGACGGTCTTGCCGGTGCCGGGGCCGCCGTCGACCACGAGGGCGCCGCTCGATCCGGCCCGGATGATCGCGTCCTGGTCGGCCTGGATGGTGCCGAGCACGTCCCGCATCCGGCCGGACCGGCTGCCGCCGAGGCTGGCGATGAACGCGGACTGGTCGTCGAGCGCGGCGGCGTGCCCGGCCAGCCCTTCGGGGGTGAACACCTCGTCCCAGTAGTCGCTGACCCGGCCGTGGGTCCAGCGATACCTGCGCCGGCTGGCCAGGCCCATCGGGCTGGCGTGGGTCGCGCCGAAGAACGGCTCGGCGGCGGGGGAGCGCCAGTCGACCAGCAGCCGCCGCCCGGCGCTGTCGGTGAGGCCGATGCGGCCGATGTACACCGGCTCGGGGTCGTCGGCGCGGACGACGTGACCGAGGCACAGGTCCACGCCGAAGCGGCGCAGCATCCGCAGCCGCGCGGTCAGCCGGTGGATCTCCATGTCCCGGTCCATCGCGGCCTGCCCGGCGCCGCCGGGGGCCTTGCGCTCGGCGTCCAGCCGCTGGGACAGCTCGGCGATCGAGCGTTCGAGGGTCTCGGCGATGGCTGCGAAGTGCCGCTCGTCGGCGGCGATCAAAGCCGGGTCGGCCTTGGCGGACAGGTGGTCGGGCAGGTCGAACACGGTGGTGGTCACGGGGTTCACGCATCAGCTCCCGTTGCGTTTGCGCAGGTGGTGGGCCCGGGCTGGCGATTGTGCGGCACGATCCGGGCCTTGCCGCAAGCCCCCCGACGCGCTATACGTTGAAGTGGGAGGACGTGCGCTTCCCCTCGTCGTCCACTGTGGACGGAAATTCCCCGGCGGAGCCCACCCGCCCCGCGTCCCTGTTCGGCGGCTGGATCCGGTCGCTCGGCCACGTATCCCGTCGGCGGCCGGATCCGGTTCCGATCGGTGTTTCCTCGTGAGCGGCTACGTCTGTGCTCCGGTGGGCGGTGCAGAGACGTAGCCGGGACGGCTGACGTCCCGGTCGGCCGGTCGATCCGGGCCGGTCGGTGTCGCCTCCTGAGCGGCTACGTCTGTGCTCCGGTGGGCGGTGCAAAGACGTAGCCGGGACGGCTCACGTCCCGGTCGGCGGCTGGACGCGGCCGTGGGTGTCTTCTCGTGAGCGCTCGGTGTTTCCTCGTGAGCGGCTCGGTGTTTCCTCGTGAGCGGCTACGACTGTGCTCCGGTGAGCGGTGCAGAGACGTAGCCGGGCGGGGCGATCAACTGGCTCCTGGCCTCCTCCGGCCTAGGTAAGTTGACATAGTGTTGATTATCGGCGTGAGGGGATCGTCAGGGGAGCCGCGATAGCCTGCGCCGGGTGGATCCCCTCGACGCGACCCGCAGGTCGTACGACGCCGTCGCGGAGACGTACGTGCGGCTGTTCGGCGACGAGCTGGCCGGCAAGCCGCTGGACCGTGCGTTGCTGGCGGCGTTCGTCGAGACGGTCTCCGGCCCGGTCGCCGACCTCGGCTGCGGCCCCGGCCACGTCACCGCACACCTGCACAGCCTCGGCTGCCAGGCGTTCGGGATCGACCTGTCGCCGGAGATGGTCGGGGTCGCCCGGCGGGCCTATCCGGCGGTCTCCTTCTCCCAGGGCGACGTGACTCAGCTTGACATAACGTCGGGAAGCCTCGGCGGGATCGTCGCCTTCTACTCGATCATCCACCTGCCGCCGGACCTGCTGCCGCTCGCGCTGGCCGAGTTCGCTCGGGTGCTGGCGCCCGGCGGTCAGGTGCTGCTGGCGTTCCAGGCCGGCGCCGGCGAGCGCCTGCACCAGACCGACTGGCACGGCCACGCCGTCGCGCTCGACCACTACCGGCGCGCGCCGGCCGACGTCGCGGACCAGCTCGCCGCCGCCGGCCTCCACGTCCACACCACCGTCACCCGCGACCCGCTCCCCTCCGAGTCCGCCCAACGCTGCTACCTCATCGCTGGTCACTCTCCGTGAGTACGCATTCGCTCGTGTTGTCGGACGTCGTCGTCAAGCGGTTCCGCTCGTACGACCGGGGTGAGCATCGCCGTGAATGGCTCGGCCTGCGCCTGCTCGACCGGTACGCCCCTGGCCTCGCTCCCCGACCGCTGGCCGCCGACCTCGCCGCCGATCCGCCCACCGTGACGATGAGCCGGCTACCCGGCGAGCCGCTCGGCCGCCACCCGCTGACCTACGCCGAGCTCACGGCCGTCGCCGACGCGATGGACCGGCTGCACTCCGCTGTGCCGGTGGACGAGACGACCCGGCTGGATCCGTCCCACGGCCACCCGAACCGGGGGCTGGCGGGCCTGCGAGCCCTGCTGGACGCCCATCCCGGCACGCCGGACGAACCGGTCGTCGCCGCCGCGGTCGGGGCGGCCCGCCGGTGGCTGGCCAGCACCGAGGCCGCCGGCGCCGCCGCCGTGGACGGGGTGCCGGCGGTCTTCGGGCGGGAGGACCACAACCTGCCCAACTTCCTCCGCGACGGTGACCGGATCGCCCTGGTCGACTTCGAGGACTCCGGCCGCAGCGACCGGGCAACCGAGTGGGCGGCGCTGGTCGAGCACCACGCCGCACGCCGCACGGCAGACGCGGACTGGCAGCCCTTCCTCGACCAGGTGGCCGACCAGGCCCGGTTGCGCACCGCCCGCCGCTACTACGCGTGCGTCTGGGTGGCGCTGATGCTCCCGGGCGGCCCCGGCCACGACCGCAACCCGCCGCCGGCCCGCCGCGCCCAGGCGGAGCGGCTGCTGGGACTGCTCCGGGCCGGCTAGGCGGACTCGGGACGCCGCCGACCCGGGCTAGGAGCGGGACGCTTCGACAGACTCCGAACCCTTGCGGGGGGTCCCGCGCACCCGCCGGCGTACCCGAGGCGTGACCGGGAAAGACTCGGCTCGTGCCGACGCTGACCACCGACCTGCTCGAGATCGACTACGCCGACGACGGGCCGCGCGACGGCCGGCCCGTGCTGCTGCTGCACGGCTGGCCGGACAGCCCGCGGACCTGGCGCGAGGTCGCGTCCCGGCTGGTCGATGCCGGTCACCGGACGATCGTCCCGGCGCTGCGCGGGTACGCGCCGACCCGGTTCCGCGCGCCCGACACGCCGCGTACCGGCCAGGTCGTCGCGCTGGCGCAGGACGCGCTGGACCTGCTCGACGGCCTCGGCCTCGACCGGGTCGTGGTGGTCGGCCACGACTGGGGCGCCCGGGCCGGTTACGCGCTGGCCGCGCTGGCGCCCGAGCGGCTGTCCCGGCTGGTGGCGGTCTCGGTCGGGTTCACGCCCGGCGGCGCCGGCCCGCTGCCGGGCTTCGAGCAGGCCCGGCTGTGGTGGTACCAGTGGTTCCAGACGCTCGACGCCGGCGCCGCGGCGGTGGCCAGGGACCCGGTCGGCTTCGCCCGGGTGCAGTGGGACACCTGGAGCCCGGCCGGCTGGTACGAGGAGGCGGAGTTCGCCGCGACCGCGGCCGCGTTCGCCGAGCCGGACTTCGTGCCGACCACGCTGCACTACTACCGGGTGCGCTGGGGTGCCTCCCCGCGCGACCCGGCGTACGAGCGGCTGGAGGAGAAGCTGGCCCAGGTCGGCGAGCTGTCGGTGCCGACGCTGCTGATCCACGGCGGCTCGGACACCTGCATCGCCCCGGACCAGACCGAGGACCTGGCCCGCTTCTTCTCCGCCGGCTACCGGCGGGTGGTGGTGCCCGGTGCCGGCCACTTCGTGCCGCGGGAGGCGCCGGGCACGGTGGCCGACCTCGTCCTCGACGAGCTGCGGGCCGGGTGACCGGGTGGACAGCACGCTGACCCACCTGGAGTGCTCGGCCTGCGCGGACCGGTACGAGGCGGACCGGCTGCAGAACCTGTGCCGCTGCGGGCATCCGCTGCTGGCCCGCTACGACCTGGCCGCGGTCGCGGTGACGCCGGCCGAGATCGCCGGCCGCCGGCCCGGCCTGTGGCGGTGGGCGGAGCTGCTGCCGGTGCGCGACCCGGGTCACCGGATCAGCCTCGGCGAGGGTGACACCCCGCTGCTCGACCTCGGCGGCGGCGTGTTCGTCAAGGACGAGGGGCTGAACCCGACCGGCAGCTTCAAGGCGCGCGGTGCCGCGGTCGGCGCCTCTCGGGCCCGCGAGCTCGGCGCCCGGCACGTCGCGCTGCCGACGAACGGCAACGCCGGCGCGGCCTGGTCGGCGTACGGGCGGCGGGCCGGGCTGGCCGTGACCGTCGCGGTGCCGGCCGACGCGCCGCCCGTGACCCGGTCCGAGGCACTGGCCACCGGCGCCGGCACCGCCGTCGTCGCCGGGCAGATCGGCGACGCCGGCGCGATGGTCGCCCGCGCCGTCGCCGCCCGGGACGGCTGGTTCGACGTCTCCACGCTCAAGGAGCCCTACCGGGTCGAGGGCAAGAAGACGATGGGCCTGGAGATCGCCGAGCAGCTCGGCTGGCGGGCGCCGGACGTGGTCGTCTACCCGACCGGCGGCGGGGTCGGCCTGATCGGCATCGCCAAGGCGTTCGCCGAGCTGCGCGAGCTCGGCTGGCTGACCGGGCCGGCGACCCGGTTCGTGGCCGCGCAGTCGTCCGGCTGCGCCCCGGTGGTCCGCGCGTTCGAGGCCGGCGCGGAGACGACCGAGCCGTGGCCGCAGCCGCGGACGGTGGCGTACGGGATCACGGTCGCGGCGCCGCTCGGCGGGCCGCAGCTGCTGCGGATCCTGCGCGGGTCCGGCGGCACCGCGGTCGCGGTCGACGACGCCGACGCGCTGTCGACGAGGGCCGGGTGCGCGGCCGCCGAGGGCGTGCTGCTGTCCCCGGAGGGCGCGGTCGCGCTGCACGCGGCCCGCATGCTGGCCGCGCAGGGCTGGGTCACCCCGGCGGACCGGGTCGTCGTGCTCAACACCGGCAGCCCACTGGTGCAGCCGGAGACGCTGCCCGCCCCCGCCGGGCTGCTCTCCCCCGGCGACGAGCTGCCCTGACGGGTCCCGGCCCGCCCTCACATCGTGGTCAGGCATGCTGTCGCCCGTGCCGACGCGATTCCCGTTCCTTGACACCGAGGGACCGATCGCGTTCGCGCACCGCGGCGCCGCGCCGGGGCTGGAGAACACCCTGGCCGCCGTCGACCGCGTCGTCGCCCTCGGCTTCGGCTACCTGGAGACCGACGTGCGCGTCACCCGGGACGGGGTCGCGGTGCTGCTGCACGACGCGCGCCTGGACCGCACCACCGACCGCACCGGCCTGGTCCGCGAGCTGCCCTGGGCGGAGGTGGCCGAGGCCAGGGTCGACGGCCGGGAGCCGGTGCCGCGGCTGGACGAGCTGCTCGCCTCGTACCCGGACCTGCGGGTGAACATCGACGTCAAGACGCCGGCCGCGGTCGACCCGCTGGTCGAGGTGATCCGCCGGACCGGCGCGATCGACCGGGTCTGCGTCGGCTCGTTCCACGACCGGCTCATCCCGATGGTCCGGGACCGGCTCGGCGAGCGCCTGTGCACCTCGCTCGGCCCGCGGGAGGTGCTGGCGCTGCGGCTGGGCGCGCTGCGCCGGACCGCCGCCGGCTGCGCCCAGGTGCCGCCCGGGCTGCTGCGGATCCGGGTCATCGACCCGAGGTTCGTGGCCGCCGCGCACCGGCGCGGCCTGCCCGTGCACGCCTGGACGGTCAACGACCCGGCCGAGATGAACCGGCTGCTCGACCTCGGGGTGGACGGGATCATGTCCGACGACGCGCCGGCCCTGCGCGCCGTGCTGGTCGCCCGGCAGGCCTGGACGGCATGAGAAGCACCCGCGAGCAGCGCGGCTGGTACTGGTACGACTGGGCCAACTCGGTCTTCACCACCAGCGTCGTCACCGTCTTCCTCGGCCCGTACCTGACCGACGTGGCCGAGAAGGCGGCCGGCGGCGCCGGCGGCACGCTGCACCCGCTGGGCATCCCGGTCGCACCGGACTCGCTGTTCCCGTACCTGCTCTCGGTCGGGACGCTGGTGCAGGTGCCGGTGCTGCCGGTGGTCGGCGCGCTGGCCGACCGGACCCGGCGCAAGCGGCAGCTGCTGGCGATCTTCGCCTACCTCGGCGCGTTGGCCACCGCGGGGCTGTTCTTCGTCGCCGACGGCCGGTACGGGCTCGGCGTCGTCCTGTTCCTGGTCGCCAACGTCTGCTTTGGCGCGTCGATCGTCGTCTACTACTCCTGGCTGCCGGAGATCGCCGGCCCGGACGAGCGGGACGCGGTCTCGTCCCGCGGCTGGGCCTGGGGCTACCTCGGCGGCGGGCTGCTGCTCGCGCTGAACCTGGTGCTGTTCCTCAACGCCGACGGGTTCGGGCTGTCCGAGGGCGACGCGGTGCGGATCTGCTTCCTGTCGGTGGCGGCCTGGTGGGCGGCGTTCACGGTGATCCCGCTGCGCCGGCTGCTGGACCGGCCGGCGCCGGCGGGCGCGACCGGGCCCAGCGCGGCGAGCAGCTTCCGGCAGCTGGTCCAGACCCTGCGGGAGCTGCGCGGCTACCCGCAGACCTGGCGGTTCCTGCTCGCGTACCTGCTGTTCAACGACGGGATCCAGTCGGTCATCGGGCTGGCCGCGCAGTATGGCGACCGCGAGCTGGAGCTGTCCCAGACGGTGCTGATCTCCACCATCCTGCTGGTGCAGTTCGTCGCGTTCGGCGGGGCGTTGCTGCTCGGCCGGATCGCCGCGCACGCCGGGGCCAAGCGGACCGTGCTCGGCAGCCTGGTCGTCTGGGTCGCCGTGCTGTGCCTGGCGTTCGGGCTGCAGAAGGGCAGCGCCGTGCAGTTCTACGTGCTCGGCGTGGCGATCGGGGTCGTGCTCGGCGGCACCCAGGCGCTGACCCGTTCGCTGTTCGGGCAGATGACCCCGGTCGGCAAGGAGGCCGAGTACTACGGCCTGTACGAGATCAGCGACAAGGGCACCAGCTGGCTCGGCACGCTCTCGTTCGGGCTGGCCGTGCAGCTGACCGGCTCGTACCGGGTGGCGATCGTGTCGCTGGTGATCTTCTTCGTGCTCGGGTTCGTGCTGCTGGCCCGCGTCGACGTGCGCGCGGCCGCCGCCGAGGCCCGCGGCGAGCAGGCGGTGCTGTTGTGAGCGCGGGCAGTGGGACGCTGACCTTCTTCCACGGGCCGATGGACTGCGGCAAGTCAACGCTGGCCCTGCAGATCGACCACAACCAGGCCAGACAGGGCCGCAGCGGCCTGCTGCTGGTCCGGCACGACCGGTCCGGGCCGGCCCGGATCACCAGCCGGCTCGGCCTGTCCCGGGACGCGATCGAGGTCACCGAGCTGATGGACCTGCGCGAGCTGGTCGCCGGCCGGAAGGCGGCCGGCTCCCGGGTCGACTACGTCGTCGTGGACGAGGCCCAGTTCCTCGACCCGGACCAGGTCGAGCAGCTGGCCGACCTGGTCGACGACGCCGGCGTGGACGTGTACGCGTTCGGCATCAGCACCGACTTCCGCGGCCGGCTGTTCCCCGGCTCGCAGCGCCTGCTGGAGCTGGCCGACTCGGTGCAGCGGCTGCAGGTCGAGGTGCTGTGCTGGTGCGGGCGGCCGGGCCTGCTCAACGCCAGGGTGGTCGGCGGCCGGGTGGTGCGGGCCGGCGACACCGTGCTGGTCGCCGACACCGGCGGCGAGGCCGACGTGCACTACCAGGTGCTGTGCCGGGCACACCACCGCAGCGGCGACCTCGGTCCCGGCGTGCGGGCTCCCGGCCAGCTCACGATCAGCTAAGAGTTCGCTGAGAACCGCAACCAGTTGGGCCCGCCGTCCGTCGTTCAGGGCAGGTGTGCACGCGGGGTGACCCGGGAACGTACACCACGGCGGACGCAGGGGAATCCTCCGGGTCCACCGGTCGTTAGGAAACCGAACGAGGTTCGCCAGCCGAACCTGTTGGCAGTGACGTCACAACCCCGAGGAGGGAATCAGATGGCCGAGCGCACTCTGCGCGGCAGCCGGCTCGGGGCCGTGAGCTACGAGACCGATAGGAACGCCGAGCTCGCCCCGCGCAAGCCCGCCGAATACCGGTGCCCCAAGGGTCACGTCTTCGGCGTGCCCTTCGCCGACGACGCCGAGATCCCGCTGGTCTGGGAGTGCAAGTTCGACGGCTCGATCGCCCGTCTCATCGACGGCGAGGAGCCGGAGTCGAAGAAGGCCAAGCCGGCCCGCACGCACTGGGACATGCTGATGGAGCGGCGCACGGTCGCCGACCTCGAGGAGGTGCTCGCCGAGCGGCTCGAGGTGCTCCGCGGCCGCCGCACGCGCGCCTCTTAGGCTCTTCCGGCAGGTACGTCGAGGCCCGCGATCCGATCCGGATCGCGGGCCTCGTGCTCTCTGTGATCAGAATCACATCGATGTACGACGACAACGCACTGTGACCGTCACGGCTCCCGGGGCGGTTCGATCTCGCCCTCGATGACCCGCCCGGCACCGGGCGGGACCGGTCCGCCGTCGCCCGGTGGGACCGGCCCATCGCGTCCCGGCGGCACCGTGCCGGGACCGCGGGTCGAGCTGACCCGCAGCACGGTCGCCCGCCCGCGGGTCAGCGCCCAGGCGACCAGCACCCGGCCGATCAGCCGGCGGGAGAACGGCAGCAGGCACAGCAGCGCGAGCACGTCGGTCACGAACCCGGGCAGCACGATGAGCACCGCGCCGAGCAGCACGAGCATGCCGCTGAGCACCTCGCGGCCCGGTGGCCGGCCGTCGGCGACCGCGAGCTGGAACGAGCGCAGGGCCCGGCTGCCCTCCCGGCGCAGCAGCACCAGCCCGAGCAGGGACAGGCCGAGCAGGAGCAGCAGCGTCCAGCCGATGCCGATCCAGGAGGCGACCGCCACCACCGCGGCGATCTCCACCACCGCGTACAGGACGATCCCCAGCAGGACGGGCACGGCGCCGGCCTAGTTCCTGGCCGCCAGGGCCCGCGCCCGGGCGCTGCGGCTGCGCGAGGTCAGGCCCCAGCCGGCCACCCGCCAGAGCGCCTCGATCACGATCGCCCGGCTCATCTTGCTCCGGCCGACCTCCCGCTCGGTGAACGTGATCGGCACCTCGCGGACCCGGAACCCGGACCGCCAGGTCTTCCAGGCCAGGTCGATCTGGAAGCAGTAGCCCTGCGAGGCGACCTCGTCCAGCTTGAGCTCCTCCAGCACCTGCCGGCGGAACGCGCGGTAGCCCGAGGTCGAGTCGCGCACCGGGAACCGCAGCAGCAGCCGCGCGTACGTCGAGCCGCCGATCGAGATGACCTGCCGGTAGAACGGCCAGTTGCGGATCTGCCCGCCCGGCACCCAGCGGGAGCCGATGACCAGGTCGGCCTCGCGCAGCGCGGTGAGCAGCCGGGGCAGCTCCTCCGGCGCGTGCGAGCCGTCGGAATCCATCTCGACGACCACGTCGTAGCCCTCGGCCAGCGCCCAGCGGAACCCTGCGATGTACGCCGCGCCGAGCCCGGCCTTCTCGGCGCGGTGCAGCACGTGCACGGCCTGGTCGGCCGCGACCAGCCGGTCGGCGATGTCGCCGGTGCCGTCCGGGCTGCCGTCGTCGACGACCAGCACGTCCGCCTCGGGCACCGAGGCCCGCAGCCGGGCCACGACCGGCTCCAGGGTCTCGGCCTCGTTGTACGTCGGGATCACCACCAGGACCCGTCCCAGGTCCGCCACGCTCATCCGTTCTCCTTCGTCACCAGCACGGTCCGGTCGCGTTCCCGACGGCGGCGCGCGACGGCCGCCAGCACCAGCCCGGCCAGCCCGATCGCCACCACGGCCCACTCGGGGCCGGCCCCCATGCGTCCAGCGAGGGTATCCCCCGCGCGACCGGACACCACACGGACGAGCACGTCAGAAGTGAAGACGTCCGAGCGGGCCTGAAGGTGCCCGGCCGGGTCGATGACCGCGCTCACCCCGCTCGTCGCGGCCACCAGCACCGGCCGGCCGTGCTCGATCGCACGCAGCCGGCCCATCGCCAGCTGCTGCCAGGTCTCGTTGCTGCGACCGAACGTCGCATTGTTGGTCTGGACGACGAGCATCTCGGAGTCGTGCGCGACATCGTCGATCAGGTTGTCGTACGCGACCTCGAAGCAGATCACGTCGCCGATCCTGGCCGGCCCGACGGTGAGGTTGCCGGGGCGGTCGCCGGGCACGAAGTCGCGCTCGACCAGGTCGACGTCCTTGCTGACCAGCCGGGCGACCGAGCGGAACGGGATGTATTCGGCGAACGGCACCGGGTGCCGCTTGACGTAGGTCTGCCCCGGTCCGGTGCGCGGGTCCCAGACGTAGGCGATGTTGCGGATCGTCGTGGCCGGGTCGGGGCCGTCGGCCAGGGTGCCGACCAGGATCGGCACGCCGACCGCCTTGGCCGCGCCGTCGATCAGCGCGTACGCGTCCGGGTTGCGCATCGGGTCGATGTCCGACGCGTTCTCCGGCCAGAGCACCAGATCGGGCCGGGCGACCCGGCCGGCACGGGCGTCGGCGGCGAGCGCGAGCGTCGCCCGGACGTGGTTGCGCAGCACGGCCTCGCGCTGGGCGTTGAAGTCCAGGCCGAGCCGCGGCACGTTGCCCTGCACGACCGCGACCGTGTACGGGCGGGTCTGCGTGGTCTGCCAGTCCCCCGCCGCCACCGCCGCCCCGGTCACCGCCACCAGCGCGACGAGCGCCGCCAGCGCCGGCACCGCCGCCCGCACCCGCTGCCCGGCCCGGCCGGCGCCGGCGGGCTGACCGCGGTCGGGGTCGCCTGCTGCGAGGTCGGCTGCGAGGTCGGCCGGAGGGTTGGCGGCCCGGCCCGGGTGGGCCGGGAGGTCGCGCGGGTCGGGAGCCGCCGGCTCGGGGCCGGCGGCGTGGCGGGCCGGGGCGTGGCCGGTGACAGCGAGGGCGAGCGCGGCCAGCAGGGTGCCGGCGAGCGCGACCGCGAAGGTGACCAGCGGCGCCCCGCCGTACGCGGACAGCCAGGCCAGCGGCGACTCGGCCTGGGCGAACGCCAGCCGCCCCCAGGGGAACCCGCCGAACGGCCCGCGGTCCCGCGCCGCCTCCTGCGCCACCCAGAGCGCCGCGCCCCACAGCGGCCAGCCCGGCAGCCGCGCGGTCACCGCAAGCCCGGCCCCGAGCGCGGCCAGGAACGCGGCCTGGGCGGCGGCGAGCAGCAGCCACGGCGCCGGCCCGACGTAGATCCCGGTCCAGCTCAGCAGCGGCACGAAGAACGCCAGCCCGTACACGAACCCGACCCACGCCCCGCGCCGCGCCCGGACCCCGCGCGTGACCAGCGAGAACGCGGCGACCGAGACGATCGCCAGCGGCCAGATGCCGTACGGCGGGAAGGCGGCGACGAGCAGCCCGCCGGCGGCGAGCGCGCCGAGCAGCCGGGCCAGCACGTCGGCGTGCCGGCGCCTCCGACCGGACCGGCGCGGAGCCGGCACCGGCGGCGGATCCGGCCGGTCGACCGCCGTCCCGACCGGGCGCGGGTCGGCGGTCGAGGTCATTCGCATATGGTCCCACGACGGCGTGTGCGGCCGGCGTGCTGAGATCGTCGGCGTGCTTGAGGTCGCCGCGCTCACTCGCCGGTTCGGCGAGCACACCGTGTTCGCGGACGTGTCGCTGGATCTGCCGCCGGGCGAGGCGGTCGTCGTGACCGGTCCGAACGGTTCCGGCAAGTCCACCCTGCTGCGCTGCGTCGCCGGGATCGACAAACCGGACGCCGGCCGGGTCAGCTGGGACGGGCGCGAGCTGCGGGAGAGCGACCCGGCGGTGCGGGCCGCGCTGGCCGTGCTGCTCGACGACGTCGGGCTGTTCCCGGAGATGTCCGTGGCCGAGCACCTCGACCTGCTGGCCAGGGTGCACGGCGTGGCCGACCCGGACGCGGTGGTCGACGAGGTGCTCGACGACGTGGGCCTCACCGGGGCGGCCGACCAGCTGCCGGCCACGCTCTCCTCCGGCCAGCGGCAGCGGCTGCTGCTCGGCTCGTGCTTCGTCCGGCCCCGGCAGGTGCTGGTGCTGGACGAGCCGGAGCAGCGCCTGGACGTGCCGGGCCGCGCGTGGCTGGCGCGGCGGCTGGTCGCCGAGAAGGCCGCCGGGGTCGGGGTGCTGCTGTCCTGCCACGACCCGTCGCTGGTCGAGGCCGTCGCCGACTGGGTGCTCGAGCTGTGACCGCCGTCCCGGCGACCGGCGCGGCCCCGCCGCCGCGGGCGGTGCGGGCGTACCGGCGGGCGGTCCGGCGCGAGCACGGCCGCGGCGTGCTGCGGAGCGCGCTCGGGGCGACCTGGGACGTGGTCGTCGGCGCCGCCGTCCTCGGCGCGCTCGGAGCGCAGGCCGGGCGGCGGCTGGTGCACGGGGTGCCGTCGCACGGGACCGCGGTGTCGGCGCAGACCGCGGGCTGGCTGCTGGCCGCGGCGGCCGTCGCGCTGGTCGGCGCGGGACTGCGGGGGTTGGCGGCCGCCGGGCCGGTGTCGGCCCAGCCGGCCTCGGTCAGCTGGATCCTGGCCGGTCCGGTGGACCGGGCCGGCGTGCTCGCACCGCGGTTCTGGCTGTCCGCGGTCGGGGCGAGCGCCGTGGGTGCCGCCGCCGGCGCGCTGCTGCCGGTGCCCACCGAGCCGGCGCTCGCGCTCGTCCTCACCGCCGCGGTCACCGGCGCCGCCGTCGCGGCCGCCGCCTTCGCGGCCTCGGCCGTGGCCCAGCAGCCGCACGGCGGGTCCGCCCGGTCCGGGGCTCCGCGGCGGGTCGGGACCGGGCTGCTGGTCGTGGCGGCGATGGGTGGGCTGGTCGTCGCCGTCGCCGGGCTCGCCGGGCACCCGCTGCCGGCGCTGCCGGCCGGTCCGGTGCTCTTGGTGGTCGCCGCCGCGGCGGTGGTGGTCGCCGCTGTCGGCGGCTGGCGGGCGCGGGCCGGTCTCGGCGGTCTCGACCGCGGCACGCTCGCGTCCGGCGGGGCGCTCGTGCTCGGCGTGGCCACCACCGTGACCTGGATGGACACCAGCCTGCTGCGGGGCGTGGCGGACGAGCGGCGGTGGCGGGACCGCGCGACCGTCCACAGTCGACGGTTGCGGGGCAGCGGACCGGGCGCGCTGCTGCGGGCCGACCTGCGCCGGCTCGGCCGGCAGCCGGACCGGGTGGTCGGCTTCGCTGCGATCGCCGTCGTGCCGTACGTGGTGGCCGCCGTCGCCGACCCGATCTGGGTCGCGGTGGCGCAGGTGCTGGCGGGGGCGCTCGCGGTCGGCCGGCTCACCGCCGGCCTCCGTACCGTGTCCGACCAGCCCGGGCTGCGGCGGATGCTGCGGGTCGACGACCGGACCCTGCACGTGCTGCACACCGCGCTGCCCGCGGCCGGAGCTGTGTTGTGGATGGCGGTGACCGCGCCGGCGCTGGTCGCGGCCGGCGACCCCGCGCTGGCCGGCACGCCGGCGGCGGGTGATCCGGCGCTCGGGGCCGCGGTGGCGGCGGCCGTCGGGGCGCTGGCGGCCGCGGTGCGGGCGGCGACCCGACCGCCGCTGAACTACGGCTCGGTCGTCGTCCCGGACGTCGGCTTCGGCGCCGCCCCGGTCGGCCTGATCTCCCAGGTGCTGCGCGGCGCCGACGTCGCCGTCCTGCTCGCCGGCCTCATCCTGGCCGGCGCCGGCTACCCCGTCCGCCTCGCCGTCGCCACCGTCGCCCTCGCCTGGTCCCTGCGCACGCGCACCGCCGACTGACCCACCCGCCTCAGACCCACGCCCGCCACCGCCCGGCGTCCCGCCGCAGGCCTGCGGTCCAGGGCATGTCTCCCCACTGCCTGGCGGTGCCGGACGACGCGCAGACGACGATCGGCCGCGGTGGCGGGGCCGGCAGAGACAACCCCGGTATCGGCCGGCCCCGCCGCCTTGCCGGACGCCGCGTGGACGCCGCGTGGACGCCGCGTGGACGCCGCCGGCATCCACCGCCGATGGGGAGCCACGCCCTAGCTCCGGCTGCGGCGGGGGCCGGGGCCGCCCCAGCGGACGCGGATGCGCGTGCGCCAGTCGGCGAGGACGGCGGGATCGCCGGTGGTCTCGATCTCGCCGGCGGGACGGTTCCAGAGCAGCAGGTGGAGGTCGGATGCCGTCCCCCGCAGCACGAGGTCGGCACCGGCCGCCGCCGCCGCGTCCCGGACCGGCTCGGCGCCCGGGCGCACGAGCCAGCCCTGGTCGGAGTCGGTCGGCGACACCCCGAGCGTCGGCGCCGGCTCGCCGCCCTTCGACCGCCGAGCCGCGAAGCCGCCGACCAGCTCGTCGATCCCGTCCAGCGCCTCGGCGCGGTCGAACGGGGTGATCGCCCCGCCGCCGGACTCGACGTCGGCGCGGTGGATGCCGGTCTCGTGGGTCTGCCGCCGGGCCCAGAACGCCAGCGGCGACGGCGCCGGCAGGAACGTGAACGCGGACACGTCCGGGGCGGCCGACGAGAGCGTGTCCAGCAGCGCCGCGTGCCCGGCTCGGAACCACTCGACCAGCTCGGCGCCGGCGAGTCCGGCGCCGTCGTCGTCCGGGTAGCGCGAGTGGTCGCGGCCGCCGTCGCGCACCGCCGCGGCCGCCCACCGGTGCACCAGGCCGGTGTGTCGCACGACGTCGCCGACCTGCCAGGCCGGGCAGCCAGGGACCGGCGCCTCGTGGTCGACCCGCTCGGCGGCCGCGGCGAGCAGGGACCCCTCGTTCTTCAGCCGGGTGAGATGCTCGGCGATCTCCATGCCCCCACTGTGCCAGCGCTCTCCGACAGAACCCGGAACCAGGACCGGGGCCGGCCAAGCTCGGCAGAAGATCGGGCGGCCGGACCCTCCTGGAGCCGGGCGGGCAGGACTGGGCCGGCAGGACTGGGCCGGCAGGACTGGGCCGGCAGGACTGGGCCGGCAGGACTGGGCCGGCAGGACTGGGCC
>Ga0207678_10000881_pt1 | contig 27585 bp, 23 predicted proteins | sample KBSC63metaG_FD_184319 | JGI IMG/M metagenome (GOLD analysis project Ga0207678, IMG submission 184319) | Corn rhizosphere microbial communities from Kellogg Biological Station, Michigan, USA - KBS C6-3 metaG (SPAdes) (version 2) | ecosystem: Host-associated > Plants > Roots > Rhizosphere > Soil ... | reverse complement strand
TCGCCACGGCCCGGGCAGGCTGTGGCCGTGGCGAGAGGGGCGGGTGTGCGAAGAGCGGAGGATCGTGCACGGGGGCGTCACGGGAGTGCGTCGGGGGTGACACGGATCCGTGACGGGAGTCCGACGTCGTCACGAAGAACGTGCGAACTCCACGCTTCCTCCCGTGTTGTCCAACACCGACCTACGCGCTGCGTGTATTGAGGCCCCCATAGGGGCCCAAAGACACGCAGCGCGTTTCCGGCCCCCTGATCCAGGCACGAAAAGGGCCTCCCGGGGCCGGAAAGTGTGACGTTCCCGGCATCTTCGTCGCCGATCCGGCCGAGGTGTGCAGACTCTCCGACCGGATCGTCACGGAAGTCCGACCTCCCCCCGTCCCTGTGACGCCTCCTCACGGGAGTCCGACATCGCGACGTCCCTGTGACGCCTCTCCCACGAACCCCCACGTCCTGGGCTCCTCATGGGGGTCACAGCCTGCCAGGACCCCCATGAGGAGCCCGGGACAGCCAGCACCATCTCGGACGGCCGCAAGGGCCAGGGCCCCCGCCCGGACGGCCGCAAGCGCCCCGAGCCCGCCCGTCGTGGAACCACTCTCTAGGTCAGGTCGTCCGGCAGGGGCACCTCCTGCGGCGGGCGACCGTTGCCGCCTTCCTCCCAGCTGCTCCAGGCGCGCCCGTCCCGACCCTCGTGCTCACCGGACCCGCCGATCGCCAGCAGCACTACCGGGGCGGCGGAGCGGTTGATCAGCTGCCGGCGGACGTCCGGCCCAACCCGGACCAGCTCGCCCTTGCCGAGAACCCGCTCGTCGGCCTCCAAGCCCAGGGCCAGCTCTCCCTCCAGGACCAGGTAGACCTCCTCCTGGCGCTCGTGGGCGTGGACGCGGCCACGCTCCCGCGGCTGCAGCGTGATCAGGTTGAGCCCGAAGCTGCTGAGGCCGAGCTGGGCGCGCAGCCGCTGGAAGCGGTCCTCGCTCGGCTCGAGCTTGGCGAAGCTGACGTCGGTCTCGCTCATTTGCGGTGCCTCCTTCGTTGCGATGGTCGGGGGAAAGATGCCGGTTGGCGGCGATCGCCGCCTGCTCGATCACGATCCGCCGAGCGCCCGCGCCACCGCCTCGCGCCGGTAGTCGAGATCCGCTCCAGGTCGCGGCGCATGAGCGCTCGGTTGGCGAGCTCGCCCAGCGTCCCGAAGGGAAGCGCGGTCGCCGATCGTCACCGCCCCGTCGCCCTCGGGCTCAAAGCTGTGGTCGTCTTTGCTCTACGGACCCGCGCTGTCGGCGATGAGGCGACCTCGGTCATAGTTAAGCGGTTGATCGCGCAATCCCGCTTCGTCCCTCCCGGTCACCCGGCGCTGCCGTGAGCAGTCGCTTGCGAGGCGACGCCACCCGCCCCGGTGGCGTGGAGGCGAGTGGCGACGGCGCGACGGCCGCCACCCTTCCCGTCGCGGCCCTGACGGGGGGCGCCGAGCGGCGTTGGGTCGGCGATCGGATGATGGCGCTCGCGATCCTCCAGTCGGCGCTCGTCTTCGTCGTCTTGGCGCTGGTCGAGCTTGCCCTCGTCCTCACGCCGCCGTCGCCGGTCCCGGGCTGGGTGCTCGCCCTGGCGCCGATCATCGCCATCGTCTACGCCGGCGCCGGCGCCGCCGCCTGGATGCGCCGCCCCAGCAGCCGCATGGGTGCCCTGCTCGCCGCCGCCGGTCTCGCCTGGCTGCTCAGTGGCCTGGCTAACACCGCCGTGCCCGCCTTGTCGGCCGTGGGCCTCGTCCTGATGACCCTCCCGCTGGCCGTCGTCGTTCATCTGCTTCACGGCTTCCCGTCAGGGCGCCTGCAGGGGCGGATCGCGGTCGGCGCGGTGCTCGGCGGCTACTTCGCCTGCACGGTGATGCAGGCCCCTCAATATCTCTTCGGGCAGGGCGCCGAAGGCCCCGCGACGATCCTGCAGATCGCCGATCGCCCGGACCTTGCCCAGGCCGGCCTCTGGTCCCAGTGGGCCGTCGGGTCGGTCGTGATGGCGATCACCGCCTGGCTGCTCTGGCGTCGCTGGCGTACCGTGGCGCCGGCGCGTCGCGCAGGCGTCGCGCCGTTGCTTGCCTACGGGATCGCAGCCGTCCTCTTCGTCCCGATCAGCGGGCAGCTGGGCGGGGCGGTGCTGCCGGCGGGCGATTGGACGCTTACCGTGGCCGTCTGCCAACTGGTCGTGATGGCGGGCGTCGCGATCGCCTTCGCGGCGACGATGCTGCGCGGTGGCTTCGCCCGGACGCTCGAGGTCGAGGAGCTGCTGGACCGGCTGGCCGACGAACCGAGCGAGCGCGAGGTCCTTGCCCGCACCCTCGCCCAGGCGCTCGGCGACCCCTCGCTACAGCTCGCCTTCTGGGGCCCGGCGCGCGACGGCTATGTGGACGCGGTGGGCCTGCCGCTGGCGCTCGACGAACCGGGTCCGGACCGGGCGATCCTCGAGGTCGAGCTCGGCGGCCGTCCGCTCGGCGCGCTCGTATTCGACGCGACCCTGGTCGCCGACCGGGCGCTGGTCGAGGCGGTCGCACGGGTCGCCGCCCTGGCGATCGAGCGGATCCGGCTGACCGCGGAGCTGCGGGCCAGCCATGAGGAGGTGCAGCTTTCCCGCGCCCGCATCGTCGCCGCGGTGGAGGAGGAACGCCGGAAGTTGGCGCGCGACCTCCATGACGGCCTGCAGAGCGAGCTGGTCCTGGCGGCGATGATCGCCGACCGGATCGGCCGTGATCCGACCTTGCCGGCAGCCGCCAGGTCCGCGGTCGAGGCGCTCGACGAGCGCTTGCGGTCGACGATCGAAGAGCTGCGGCGGCTCGTCCATGGGGTGCTGCCGACGCTGCTCGTGGAACGCGGCCTGTTCGTCGCGGTCCGTGAGCTGGTCGATCGGCTTCCTGTCCCGGTCGAGCTCCGGCTCGAGCCCGCCCCGCGGCGGCTGTCGCCGGCGATCGAGGGCACCGTCTACTTCGTCGTCTCCGAGGGGGTCGCCAATCTGCTGAAGCACGCCGGGGCGAAGAGCGCCCGCGTCTCCGTGATCCAGCTCGCGGACCGGTTGCTGGTCGAGCTCGCCGACGACGGCGTCGGCGGCGCCGCGGTCGGCGGAGGAACGGGCCTGCGCGGCGCGATCGACCGGGTCGAGGCGCTGGGGGGGACGCTCGCGATCGAGAGCCCGCCCGGTGCCGGCACCAAGCTGAGTGTGGAGTTGCCATGCGGGTCGTGATCGGCGAGGACCTGGTGCTGATGCGGGAAGGCCTGCAGATGCTGCTCGAGCAGGACGGCTTCGAGGTCGTCGGCCTCGCCGCCGACGGCGAGGAGCTCCTGCGCGAGGCGCGCGCTCAGCGGCCCGACGTCGTCGTCGCCGACGTGCGGATGCCGCCGAGCCAGACCGACGAGGGGTTGCGGGCCGCGCTGGCGATCCGTGCCGAGCTGCCCGCCACCGCGATCGTCGTCCTCTCCCAGCACGTGGAGCGGAGCAACCTCGACGAGCTGCTGGAAACGGCGGCGGCCGGGGGCGGTGGGGTCGGGTACCTGCTGAAGCAGCGCGTGACCGACGGGACCTCGTTCTGCGCCGACGTGCGCCGGGTCCACGCCGGCGCGACGCTCCTCGACAAGGAGCTGGTCGCGGCGCTCCTCGACCGCGCCGACAACGCTGTCTCGGAATTGACGCCGCGCCAGCGCGAGGTGCTGGCGCTGATCGCCGAAGGGCGCAGCAACGCGGCGATCGCCGAGCGCCTGGTCCTCTCCGAGAGGGCCGTCGTCAAGCACGTCTCCCACATATATGACCGTCTCGGCCTGTCCGCCGACGCCGACGACCATCGGCGGGTGCTGGCGGTCAACCGTTATCTCGCCCGCTGAGCGGGTGGCGTCCCGCGGGTCTACCTAGGTCTACCCCTAAGAGGCCACCTGGGGCCATCGACACCCCTCGGGCGCGCCGACAGAATGAACCTGTCCAGCGCCAGGTCGAAAAGAGGAGAGAGAAGTGCCCTCATTGCAGCGGACGATGCGCAGCGTCGGTATGGTCGCGGCCGCGGTCGTGGCTCTTTCCCTGCTGAGCGCGGGGACGGCCAGCGCGCGCAGTGCCGGCACCTGGATCTCCAATCTCAGCGGCAACACGCTGCAGCTGACGAAGATCGAGACGCACGGCCACGCGCCGGTGTTCGAGGAAAGCGACACGGCGCCGCCGGTGCCGGTGACGGGAAGCCTCCTGCGGCCGGGGCAGACCCAGCACGTCGAGATCACCTACGAGCCGCTCTACTACCAGTGGGCAGACTTCGCGTATGGCGTGGTCAATTCCAAGGGCGTCGTCACCGATGCGTATGAAGTCACCGCGGGCTACGGGGGCAACGACAAGTGCCGAGCGTTGGCGGCCGATCTGCAGTGCCGGGTGGACGGCACCAAGATCACCCTGGTCGACAAGCCTGGGACGACGGTGGAAGTGGGCCCGAACTCCGGCATCGAAGCCGAACGGCAGGGATACCTGCTGAAGGAACTCTGCGCCAAGGGCAACAGCTGCAGCTTCGAATCGACGAGCCGCCAGAAGTTGAACCTGCCGAGAAAGGCGGTCGGCAACGCGGTGGCCAACTGCAAGGCCGACGAACCGATCGAGAAAGAGATCGACGAGGAGGACACCGAGACGCAGACCAACAGTCTCGGCATCAGCTCCTCGACGGAGCTCAACTTCTTTGACGTCGTCAAGGAGGAGATAACGGTCAAGTACGGCCACGAGTGGACCACCAAGCACACCTTCAAAGAAGCGATCAAAGCCAACGTGAAGCCGGAATCGGTCGGGTTCGTCATGTTCTCGGCGCCGGTCGTCAGGGACATCGGCACCTTCACCCTGAAGCTCGCCAACACGACGATCATCGTCAAGGGGGTCCGCTTCGACTCGCCCGACCCGGATGGGCTCGGGCGCTGGACGGTGAACGAATTCGGCATGTCCGGAGCGGAACTGAGCGCCGAGTGCCCGTTCAACTTGCGCAAGCTGACGCCGGGCGCGAAGACGCTCAGCGCGGCCGCCCTACAGACCAGCCGCACCGGGACCAAGGGCCCGAACGTGCTGCTCGGCGGCCCGGAAAGCAACACCATGAAGGCCCTCGCCGGCAATGACATCGTGCACGGCGACTCCGGCGACGACACCTTGGTCGGCGGGGGCGGGCTCGACTCGCTGAACGGAGGCCCCGGTGCCGACACGCTGCTCGGTGGCGCCGACGCCGACCGCCTCGTCGACACGAGCGGGCCGACCACCGTGAACACCGGTCCGAACGGCAGCCTCGCTCCCGACTACGTCGACGTCCGCGACGGCAGCGACGACGACACCGTGCGTTGCGAAAACCCGAACAGCTACGTCGTCGCCGACCCTGGCGACCAGGTGACCGGCGACTGCGGCGTCGTCGTGCGGCCGGCCGGCGGCTGATGTCGGCGGCCGAGATCGGCGTGACGCTCCGCCGCAGGGTCCTCGCCGCGCTGATCGCCGGGACCAGCCTGGCGGCGCTCAGCGGCACTCCGGCATCCGCCGCGGCCGGCACCCCGGCCCCGGCCTGTCCACGTGGGCTGGTCCGGATCGCGAGCGGTTGCGTCGGAGAAGCCGCGGTGGCGCGGAAGATCTCCGCGATCGCCCACCACAAGGCCGCCGCGATCGGCGTCAAGGCGGCCATCGTCGAGGTCGACAGCGGACCACGGCCGCTCGCCCGTCTGGCGCTCGGCCAGTCGATGGCAGGCGTCCCGGCCACCACCAAGATGCACTTCCGGCTCGGTGCGATCGCGATTCCGAACCTGATCACCCTGATCCTCCAGCTTGAAGACGAAGGCCGGTTGTCCTTGAACGACTCACTCTCCAAGTACCTGCCGGGGTTCCCGAACGCGAGCCGGGTGACCCTGCGCATGCTGGCCGACGACACCTCCGGCTATCCGGACTGGATCCAGGGCAACCCGGCCTTCGAAGAAGAGCTGTTCGCCGAACCTTTCAAGCAGTGGACGGTCGCCGAACTGCTGGGGCGCGCCTTTGCCCGCCCGCTCGCCTGCGAACCCGGCACCTGCTTCCACTACGCCCACACCAATTACGCGATCCTCAGCATGATCGTCGCCAAGGTCACCGGACGAGCGGTGGGCGGCCTGGTCCAAGAACGGGTCCTCGGACCACTCGGTCTGCGTCAGACCCGGATCTCGAGACGCCCGGCGATGCCCGGTCCGGTGCTGCACTCCTACAACGGCGAAAGCGGGCGCTACCAGGACTCGACCTTCTGGAGCCCGTCGTGGACGATCGGGGCCGGGACGGCGATGAGCGGCACGATCGGCGATGTCGCCCGCGAGGCTCGCGCGGTCGGTACGGGGGAGCTGATCTCCCCGCAGGCGAGCAGGGAGCGCTTCGCCCCGACGACGGTCGGGCTGCCGGGGGTGCGGCCAGACCGCTACTTCGGGCTGGGCATCGCCGTCGTCGACGGCTGGGAGCTGCAGAATCCCGTCCTCAACGGCTACACCGGCATCATGGCCTACCTGCCCTCGCGCCGGCTCTCGATCGCCATCGTCACCACCCAGAAGAAGCGCAGCGCGGCGAGCGGCGACAACTATGCGGCCGACATCTTCGCCGCCCTGACCGCCTACCTGACTCCGGGCCATCCCGGGTCGTTGTCCGGCTGAGGCGGACACGACCGAGGTCGACGTTCGAGGGTTTACTCCTTGAACGTCGTCAACGACGACGTTGACATGTTGCCGGAACCGCAGTAGCCTCGGGCCATGGTCGAAACGGCGTCCCGAGAGACCGTCGATGCGGAGAAGTTTCGCGATGTGATGGGGTCCGTGCCGACGGCGGTGGCGGTCATCACCGCCGTCGATCAGGAGCCGGTCGGGGTCGCCGTCGGTTCGTTCGTGTCGATCTCGTTGCGGCCGCCGATGGTGGGGTTCTTCATGGACTTCGCGTCGGAGACTTGGCCGCGTCTCGAGAAGGCCGGGTCGTTCACGGTCAACGTTCTCTCCGACCGTCAAGCTCACATCTGTCGTCGCTTCGGCCAGAAGGACGTCGATCGCTTCTCGGGTCTGGATTGGAGCGGTGGTCATGAAGGTTCGCCGCGCCTCGCCGGCGCCCTCGCCTGGATCGAGTGTGACATCGAGCGAGTCGAGGAGATCGGCGATCACCTTCTTGTGGTGGGACTGGTCAGGTCCCTGGATGAAGGCGATGCGGATGGGGGCGGCCCATTGCTCTTCCTCCGCCGCGGCTATCGATCGGTTCGCTGACCATGCAGTCCCCTCCGGATACACTCCCGTTTCCTTTACCGACTACAAGGAGCGTCCCAAGAAATGGCGTCGTCGCGGATCGCGAAAAGGAGAGCTTCCGCAAAGGCGGACTCCAGCAAGCACTACCAGACGCGCCGCGCGGCAGTCATCAAAGCGGCGGCGGGCGTCTTTCGTGAGAAGGGCTTCGAGGGGGCGAGCCTTGACGAAATCGGAGCCGCGGCGGGTGTCGATCGGGCTTCGCTGTACTACTACGTCGGCAACAAGAAGGAGCTGTTCGACGAGGTGGTGCTCGAGGCGCTGGCCAGCAACCTGAAACTGGCCGAGCGGATCAAGGCCGAAAGCGGAGGCGCCGTCGACAAGCTGGATCGTCTGATCAAGGCGTGGATGGTCTCCTACGGTGAGTTTTACCCGTACTTCTACATTTTTCTTCAGGAGTCGAAGTTCGCTGCTTCGGATAAAGACGAGATCGATCTTCTGGCGATGAGTCGAGAATTCGACTCGGCCGTGATCGAGATCATCCAGGAGGGAATCGAGGCCGGCGAAATCCGCGACGACATCCCCCCACGTGTCGCCGCCTACGCGGTCATGGGCATGGTCAACTGGACCCACCGCTGGTTCAACCCGGACGGACCGATCGGCGCCGAGGAAGTCGGCCGCGCGTTTGCGGGCGTCGCCTTGGCCGGCCTGCGCACCGTCTCCTAGATGCGTGATTCCACGGTGGGCTGGGACGGGGGTCCGGGGGGCGGGCGGCCGTCCGAGGATTGTCCGGGGCCGTTGCGGCCGTCCGAGGTGCGGTGACGGGTGTCCTGGGCTCCTCATGGGGGTCCTGGCAGGCTGTGACCCCCATGAGGAGCCCAGGACGTGAGGCTTCTGTCTGGAAGGCGTCACAGGGACGGCGCGAAGTCGGACTTCCGTGAGGGAGGCGCCGCAGGGACGGGAGGAGGTCGGACTTCCGTGACGATCCCGTCCGGGAGATTCCACACCTCGGCCCGAACGGTCACAGAGATGCCGGGAACGTCACACTTTCCGGCCCTCGGAGGCCCTTTTCCGGCCGGATTCGAGGCCCTGAAACGCGCTGCGTGTCTTTGGGCCCCTATAGGGGCCTCAATACACGCAGCGCGTAGGTCGGTGTTGCACAACACGGGAGGAAGACCGGAGTTCTCACGCTCTTCGTGACGACGTCTGACTCCCGTCACGGTCCCGTGACCCTCCCGCGAGGATCCCTCCACTTGTTTCATACCCGCCACTCTCGCCACGGCCACAGCCTGCCCGGGCCGTGGCGAGAGTGGCGCGTCCCTCACCCCGGGCGACAGCTTGCGGGGCCTGATCCCTACCGGGCGCCAGCTTGCGGGGCGTGAGCCCTTTCGGGCGACAGCTTGCGAGGCCTGATCCCTACCGGGCGCCAGCTCGCGGCCCCACATCCGTCGAGGCCCTCGGGACCCGACGCGAAGCGGCTGCTACAGTGGTCAACGCATACGTTGATTTTTTCTCCCCGCCCAACACCAGGAGAGGTGACCGTGAGAGACGAGGTGGCAATTCGCGAGGTCGGCATGCGCGAGGGTCTGCAGTCGGACCCGACGGTGGTGCCGACCGATGTCAAGATCGAACTGGCCCGGACGTTGCTTGCCGCCGGCGTCGAATCGCTGAACGCCGCGGCCCTTGTCAACCCGCAGGTGATGCCGCAGATGGCTGACGCCGAGGAGTTGCTCGAGGGGCTCGGGCCGGTCGAGGCGACGGTGTCGGTGCTCGTTCCCAACGCGCGAGGGATGGCGAGGGCCCTCGACCTTCACGCAAAGGGCCTCGTCGACGAGGTTCATCTGATCAACTCGATGACCGCCGGTGTGCTCCGGGCCAATGGCCTCGAGATCACGGTCGAGCAGCGGATGGAGGAAGTTGCCGTCCTCGCCGACCGCGCCGCCGCCGCAGGGATGCGGGTCGCGGTCTTCGTCAGCAGTGCCTTCGGCTGCTCGATCCAGGGCAGCGTCCCCGAGGATGACGTGTTGAGGATGGTCGAGTCGCTGCTCTCCACGGAGGCGGTCTCCGAGATCGTCATCAGCGACTCGACCGGCCAGGCGGACCCCGGCCAGGTGAGCACGATGGCGGAGCGGGTGGCCAGCCTCGTCGGCTCCTTCCCGATCACCGTCCACCTTCACGATTCGCGTGGGGCCGGTTCGGCCAACGCGCTTGCCGCCCTGCTCTCGCCGCTCGAGAACCTGACGCTCGACTGTGCGTTCGGCGGCTGGGGCGGCGACGTTCCCTTCATCCCCGAGGCCGCCGGCAACCTGGCGACGGAGGATCTCTGCGAGATGCTCTTCGGGATGGGCATCCGGACCGGCATCGACGTCGAGAAGGTCGCCGAGGCCTCGCGGCGCCTCAGCGCCGAGACGGGCCGCGCGATCGAGGCGAAGGTCGTCGCGACCGGGCCGGTCGGCTGGAAGCACGCCGACGCGGGGGTGGCGGGGTGAGCGCCGAGGCGAAGCCGGCCGCGGTCTCCTGCAGCGGCCGGGGCAAGGTGATGGTGATCGGCGCCAAGGGCTTCATCGGCTCCGCCGTCGTCCGTCGGCTGCTCGCCGCGGGCCGGGAGGTGTGCTGCGTCGAGCCGCGGACCACCCCGGGACGACTGGGAGACCTCGGCGATGCCGTCGAGATCGTCCACGGCGACGTCCGCGAGCTCGAGGGCCTGCATGGGCTGCTCGTCGAGAGCGGCGCCGAGGCCGTGGTCACGCTCCCGTTCTTTCGCGGACCCTCGCTCTACGAGGAGTTGGAGATCCTCGGTCGCGGCACCTGGGTCGTCTTCGAGGCGTGCCGCCTCGCCGGGGTGCGCCGGGTCATCTTCCCGAGCTCGGTGCGCGTCTACGGCATGCAGGACCCGCTCGGGACCCAGCCGAAGAACGAGCAGAGCGACTGTGTCCCGCTGGGCTGGTACGGCGCCATCAAGAGGGCGGGTGAGCTGATCGCGAGCGAATACAACGAGCGCTTCGGGATGGAGATCGTCGCGGTCCGGATCGCGGCGGCCTATGGTCCCGGAATCCGCGAAGGGGCGGCGGGGGTCGCGGCGGCGCCGGTCGGCGCCGCCGGCGAGGGGAAGGTGGAGCTGCCCTACCTGCCTGAGGCGCGCCAGTGCCTGATCCACGTCGACGACATCGCCGCCTCGGTGGACGCGATGCTTGCCGCCCGGCCCCCGCAGTACGCCGCCTATGAGCTCGGTGGGCAGACCGTCTCCTACCGCGAGATGGCGCACATCTCAGAGCAGCTCGTGCCGGGCGCGTCGGTCGACTTCGTGTGCCGCGCCGAGCACCCGGAGCTGACCTTCGCCTACCTGACCGACAACCAGAGGCTGCGTCAGGAGTTCGGGATCGAGCACCGCAGCGTCGAAGCGGGCTACCGCGAAATCGTCGAGGGCCTGGTGGATGCAGCCGGCGACAGGGCCGGCGAAGTGAGGGCCGGCGGCTAGTGGAAGCGCACCGGGCGCCCGACGACGAGATCGACGCGGCCCTGGATGCGGTTCTCAGCCCGGGCCAGGACATCGTCGTCGGGCAGGGCAACGGCATTCCCTCGCGGCTCGTTGCCGCCCTCGCCCGCCACCGCGAGCAGCTGAACGGAAGCCGGCTCTTGGTGGGTTGGCTTTTGGTCGACGAGCTCCCGCGACTTCCCGGCACCGAGATCACCACCTTCTTCCCGTCCGGACCGCTCGCGACCCGCGCGGGGATGGAGAGGCATCGCGCGGCCTACGTGCGGCGCTCGCTGAACGAGCTCGCCGTCGGCCTCGGTCCCGCCGGCAGCTTGCCGGTCGACGTGGTGCTCGCCCAGGCGACCATGCCGCGAGACGGCCGCTCCTCCTTCGGCGTGACCGTGGACTACGCGCTTCCCGCCGCCCGGCGAGCGAGCGCGACCGTCCTCGAATGCGGCGAGGCGGTCCCCTGGACGGGGCCGCGGACGACGATCGAGGTCGACGGCGAGCGGGTGCGGGCCTGCGCGGTGGACGCCGCCCCGATCCCCACGGCGCCCGCGGCCGGCGGTGGTGCGAGCCCGATGGCGAGGGAGCTGCTCCGCTGGATCCCCGACGGGGCGACGCTCGAGCTGGGTCTCGGCAAGTGGGCGGGCGACCTGCTGGCGGGACTTCGCGACCGACGGGGCCTGCGCATCCACACCGGCCTCGCCGGCGACTGGCTGTTCGAGCTGGAGGCCGCCGGGTCGCTCGACCCGCAGGCACCCGTGATCGCCACCGACGCCGCCGGCGGCACGGATTTCTACGCGGCCCTGGAGCGAAGCGACCGGATCGCTCTGCGTCCGGCATCGTTCACGCATGATCAGCGGCTGCTCTCGAGCCTGCCCTGCTTGCGGGCGATCAACTCGGTCCTCGAGGTCGACCTGCAGGGGAGGGTCAACACCGAGTTCGGGACGGCCGGACGACTGGGCGGCGTCGCCGGGCTGCGGGACTTCGCCGGCGGGGCCGCCGCCAACCCGGACGGGCTCTCGATCATCGCCTTGCCGTCGAGCTCGCGCGGCCGCTCCCGCATCGTGGCGAGCCTGGACGAGTCGCGGGCGGCGTTCGCGGCGGACCTCGTCGAGGTGGTCGTGACCGAGCAGGGAAGCGCCGATCTACGTGGTCTGGGACCCGCCGAGCGGGCCCGCGCGCTGGTCGCGGTGGCCGCACCGGAGCATCGCCCGGCGCTGCTCGAAGCGGCCACCGAGGTAGAGATGCTCTAGAGAAAGGACAGGATGCATGTACGGAAATCACCGCACCAACGACGGCTATCGCGCGCGGATCGGGGTCGTGATGCCGAGCGTCAACACCGTGATGGAGGCCTGGTTCCCCCGCGCGGCCCCGCGCGGCGTCTCCGTTCACTTCAACCGGATGCCGATCTCCTCCGACACCTCGGTCGAGGCGCTCAACGCGATGGCCGCGCACGAGCGGACGGCGATCGAAGTCGTCGCCGATTCAGAGCCCGACGTGATCATCCACGCCTGCACCGCCTCGATCATGGTCAAGGGGCGCGCGCATGACCTCGAGCTGATGGACGAGCTGGGCGCGGCCGTCGGGGTCCCCTGCTGCACGATGACCGAGGCGATCGCGCTCGGCCTCGACGCCGTCGAAGCGCGGCGAATCTGCATCGCCTCCCCGTACCCGACCGTCGTCGAGGAGCGCGAGCGAGCCTTCTTCGAGGAGGCCGGATACGAGGTGACGGGGATGCGGAGCTTCGGCATCGCGGACAATCGCGAGCTGGCCGATCCCTCGCCGGGGGAGATCTACCGCCTCGGCAAGGACGCCTGGGTCGAGGGCAGCGACGCGCTGTTGATCAGCTGCGGGGCGTTGCGGGCGCACTTCATCGTCGCCGAGCTTGAACGGGACCTCGGGCACCCGGTCGTCACCTCGACACAGGCGACGCTCTGGGCGGCGCTCAGGCTTGCGGGCGTGCGTGACCCGCTGCCGGAATACGGGGCGCTGATGGAGACGGAAGCGCTCAGCCGGCCTCTGGCAACCCCCGGCGGTTGACATCTGACCCGAGTTCTGGTTGCATCCGATTATCAACACACTAGTTGACAACCGTGTCGGATCCGACGGCGATGGTGCCTACCTGGCCGAGCTGATCGCCAAGGATGAAATCTCGAAATGCCTGGCTGAGTACTGCACCGGCGTCGATCGCAAGGACTTTGATCTCTTCCGGTCGGCCTACCATCCGGACGCATACGACGACCATGGGATCTACAAAGGCGATGTCCCGGGGCTGATCGCCGCGATCGAAAGCAGGCACCAGACGATCAGGCAGTCGATGCACTTCCTGGGGACGTCGAGGATCGAGCTCGACGGCACCAAGGCCAACGCGGAGACCTACTGTCTCGTGATGCAGCGAACCGATGGCGGTCCTGACGGCGACAAGCGGATCAGCATCGGCTGCCGTTATCTCGATCTGCTCGAAGACCGGGGCGACGGTTGGCGGATCGCCGAACGAACGGTGGCCTACGAGTGGTGGGGCGAAGAGCCCTGCGAGGACGAACCGCCGATGGGTCCGGAGATGACCCAGTCCGTTCGCTCCAAAGAGGACGCGCTCTACCGGATCGGCTCGATGGTGCTCGCGTCGTCCTCGAGCGCCAGCGCGACGCTGTAGATCAGCGACTCGCCGAAGTGGGGGCCGATCAGCTGGAAGCCGATCGGCATCCCTTCGGCGTCGAACCCGGCGGGAACGCTGAGGGCGGGGTGGCCGGTCAGGTCCGCCTGCATCAGGTTGCCGGTGGTCTCGAAATCGAGGTTCCGCTGGAGCAGCTCCTGGTCTGAGGAGCCGTCCTCTTCGAGGGCGAACGGCTGCTTCGGGCTGGTCGGCGTGACCAGCAGGTCGACGTCGACCAGGAGCGCGTCGATCGCCCGCCGCAACTCGAGCCTCACGTTCTGGGCGGTCGCCGCCGGCACGTTTCCGTAGGCCCGGCGCACGTGCTCGACCGCGACGAGCGCCGTCTTCAGCAGGGCGGGAAGATCGTTGCGGCCGGATTGGAGCTGGGCCGCCATGGCCGCGACGGCGGAGGGGTCGATCCGGCCGAGATGACCACTGCCCTCGCCGAAGGTGAGGAGCATGTTGTACTCGGCGAGCAGGATCACCGCGGTGATGATCGCCGCGCCGTCGTCCCACAGGGGAACCGAGACCTCCGTCACCCGGGCGCCGAGCCCCTCCAGCTTCTCGCAGGCAGCCTGGAATCGATCGAGGACGGCGGCCTCGCATCGATCCGCCCGCACCGACTCCCGCACGATCCCGAGGCGGACTCCTTCGATGCCCCGCTCGCGGGCGGCGCTGTAGGGCTCGGTCGAGGCGCGGCCACCTGCCCACTGCGGATCTCGCCAATCCGGGCCGGCGATGACCTCGAGCATCCGCGCGTTGTCCAGCACCGTCCTCGTCATCGGACCGACGTGGTCGATCGTGTGGTCGATGTGCGTCACCCCGTAGGTCGGCACGAGGCCGTGGGTGGGCTTCATCCCCACGATCCCGCACCAGGCGGCCGGGAGGCGAACGCTGCCACCCTGGTCGACGCCGAGCGCCATGTCGGCGATCCCGGCCGCCACGGCCGCCGCCGAGCCGGACGACGAGCCGCCCGTGGACTTCGCCGGATCGGCCGGGTTGCGCGCCGCGCCGAAGGCGGAGCCCCCGCCGAATCCGGTGCCGAGGTCGTCGAGATTCGACTTGCCGACGATCGTGGCGCCGGCGTCGAGGAGGCGCTCGACCACCACGGCGTCCTCGACCGGGACGTGTCGCGGCACCCGACGACCACCGTTGGACGTCGGAACGCCAGCCACCGCGATGCAGTCCTTGATGACCACGGCGACGCCGGCAAGCGGTCCCTCCGCGGCGCCGCGCACCTCGCAGCGGCGGATCAGGGCGTTATATGGATCCTCGTCGGGCGTCGGACGTCGCCCCGGGTCACGATGCGCGTACCGCAGTGGCGGCGCCGGCGGTTCGAGTTCCTCCAGGCGGTCGAAGGCCGCCATCGCGGCATCGACGCTTTCGCGCAGGTCGGCGGCTTCGGCTTCGCTTGGATCGAGGCCGTGGAGCGCCATGTATTCGTGGAGCTCGGCGGCGGTCGGGCGCCGCAGGCGGCCGCGCAGCAGTCGTGGTCGCGGTGGGTGTTTCGTCATCGGCTGTCCTTCGACGGGGGAAGGGGCTGCTGACCATAACGGCGCCCCCGCCCGTTTGTCAACGCAGTAGTTGACAGCGGCTGATCCACTGGCTAGTGTCGCATCGTCAACGGACTAGTTGATGGGAGAGAGAAAGATGCCTGAACGGATACTGATGCCCCTGCGCGAGGGACTGGCACGCAATTCGCCTGTGCTCATCGCCCTCCTCGTCATCGGCGTCATCGGATGCACTGGATCGGACGTCTTCTTGACCCAGTCGAACCTGACCAACCTGCTGGAGCGGGTGGCGCCGATCGCCCTGATCGCGATCGGCACGACCCTGTTGATGATCGCCGGCGACCTCGACCTCTCGATCGGCGCGGCGGTGAGCGTGATCTCGATCGTCGTCGCCAAGTCCGCCGAGGCCGGGACGGTGGGAACTCTGGTGGTGGCCGAGGCGATCGGACTCGGCGTCGCGATGAGCCTGCTGCTCGGGCTCCTGGTGACCTTCATCCGGGCGCCCGCCTTCATCGTCACCCTCGGCGCGCTCTCCGTCTTCTCGGGAATCGCCCTCGCCCTGACCAACGGGACCTCGATCGTGCTGTCCGGCTTCGAAGCCCTCGGCTCCGGCAAGGTCGAATCGATCCCGATCGGCGCCTTGATCCTGCTCGGCGTCAACGGCCTGGCCTGGCTTTTGCTCTATCGCACCTCGATCGGGCGCAGCATCTTCGCCGTCGGTGGGAATCCCGACGCGGCTCGCCTGGCCGGGTTCCCCGTGCAGACGATCCGGGTCCTCTGCTTCGCCTTGAACGGGGCGCTCGTCGGCCTCGGCGCGGCGGTCCTCGCCAGCAACGTCGGCTCCGGCGGCCCGGAATTGGGGACCGGCCTCGAGCTGCAGGTGATCGCCGCGGTGGTGATCGGCGGCGCGACCCTCGGCGGGGGTCGCGGCAGCTTGCTCGGCACCTTCTTGGGGGTGCTCCTGCTCGGTGCGATCGCCAACGTCTTGAACTTGCTGGGCGCCGAAACCTACATCGGGACCATCGTCTTCGGCGCGTTCATCATCCTCGCGGTCACCTTGCGGAGCGAGCGCCTGCGCTCGATCGCCAATCGCGGCATCCGCGCGGTCGCGCTCCGGCGCGCCGACCGAGGAACGGTGTTCGGCGGGCGCCCGTCACGGGCAGGCGAGGTGGGGACCTCGATGGGAAATGACAAACCGGCCTAGGACCGCCTCCGGTGGTCGCAGGCGCGCAAGGAGAAATAGGAGAGAAGGGAACATGACCATGCTGCAAGCGAAGGCGAGCCGATGGCTTCTGGTCTGCGGTCTGACAGGCACCATGTTGGCCGGAGTGTTGTTTGCCGGGTGCGGTAGTTCGAGCACCTCTTCGGAAAGTTCCACCGCCGCCCAAAGTGGTGGTGGCGGGGAAGGCGGGAACATCGCCGTCTTCGAACCGCTGAAGAACGCGTTCGACGCGTGCAAGAACGCCGCGATCACCGAAACCCTCGAAGGTGCCGGGTACGACGTGTCGGACTACTACTCCGAATTCGATCCGGCCACGTCGAACCAGAACATCGAAGATGCGATCACCAAAGGCACCGACGGCGCCATCCTCACCGCGCTGACGCCCGCCGCCGACACCACCGCGCTGGGCCATCTCGAAGAGGCGGAAATACCGACCGTGTTCACCCTCTCCGCGGCACCGGAAGGAACGAGTCCGGTCGTCAGCGTTCCGGTGCTCGCGAAGCAGGCCGGGGAAGCGGCGGTCGAAACGATGCTTGAAATCGATCCGAGCGTGAATCACGTCGGGGTCATCCCCGGAGGCGAAGGAAATCCGGCCAGCGACGAACCACAGGAAGGGATCGAAACCGCCCTGGCCGCGAACGGGCTCAAGGCCGAGGCGGTCCAGCATGGAGACTTCACCCCACAGGGGGGCGCGCAGGTCGCGCAGGACATGCTGCAGGCCCACCCCGACATCGAAGTCATCATCACCCTCGGAGACGACATGGCCCTTTCCGAGGCGCACGCCGCCGCCACCTCCGGCAGCTCGGCGAAGGTTATCGACGTCTATGGCTTCGGATCGGAAGCCGTCAAGGCGGTGGCCGACGGCAAGCTGATGGCGCTCATCTACGCGCCGCTCCCGGAATGGGGGACGACGATGGCGGAAGCGATGATCCGTGCGATGAAGGGCGAAAAGCAGCCCAGCTCGGTCGCCTTGGAAATGGAGCCGATCGATCGCCAGAGCGCGGCCTCGGTGAAAACGACCTGCTGACCATGGCGGGCCACTCACGATCCGGGCGAAGCACACCGGCGGCGGTCGCCGAGCGGGTATCGAAGCGGTTCGGCGCGATCCGGGCCCTGAACGATGCCTCGCTCGAGGTGGCGGCGGGTCAGGTCCACGCCTTGCTCGGCCACAACGGCGCGGGCAAGTCGACGCTGGTGAAGTTGCTGGCCGGAGCGATCAGCCCGGATCAGGGAAGCATCAGCATCGGGGGGGCACCGTTGAGTGCTTCCCCCGCTGCTGCGCTCGAGCGCGGGGTCCGGTGCATCTACCAGCGGCGCACCCTGTTCCCGAACTGCACCGTCGCCGAGAACGTGGCGATGGGCGGGCGCCGACGCCTTTGGTACTCGGAGGCCCGGTCGCGCCGGATCGCCGGCGCCCGGCTCGCCCGGCTCGGGTGCCGGATCGACACCACTCGCACCGCCGGGAGCCTGAGCGTCGGCGAGGCACAGGAGGTGGACATCGCGCGGTCGCTCGACGACGGCTGCCGTCTGCTCATCCTCGACGAGCCCACGAGCTCGCTGTCGGCGCCTGAGATCGATCGCCTTCTGGAGGTGATCAGGCAGGTGCGATCCGCCGGCGTGGGAATCCTCTTCGTGTCACACGAGTTGGAGGTCGTCTGCGCGATCGCGGATCGGATAACGGTCCTTCGAGACGGCGGGGTGGCGATGTGTGAGGACGCTTCGCGGTTCACCAAGCAGGATCTGGTGAGCTACATGCTGGGGTCCGCCGAGCACGATCCTGGTTCCCGGCAAGGAGACGCCAGGCCGGTGGTGGACGAGCCTTCGGTGGCGAGCCAGGTCAACCGGCTCAAGCTGGCCGATGTCAGCTGCGGTCCCCTGGAGGGCCTCACCATCGAGGCCAAGGGCAATGAGGTGCTCGGCGTGACCGGAAGCCTCGGATCCGGGACCGAGGAGGTCGGCGCCTTGCTTGCCGGCCGCCGATCGCCTCGCGCCGGGAAGCTCGTGCTGAACGGCAAGGAGATCCGGCTGCGCGCGCCCCGGGCGGCGCTGCGGCACGGGATCGCCTACATCCCCGAAGACAGGAACCGGCTCGGCCTCTTCGCGAACCTGGCGGCCGCCGACCAGATCGGCCTCTCGCGGCTGGCGCTCCGCGGCCAGCCGCTGATCAGTCCCACGGTCGAGCGGCGCAAGGCGGTCGACGTCGCCGCGCGGGTCGGGCTGAAGGAGCGCGACGCGCTGCGGCCCGTGCTGGATCTCTCCGGGGGGAACCAGCAGAAGGTGATGCTGGCGCGCTGTCTTGCCATCCGACCGAAGGTGCTGGTCGCGCACGAGCCGACCGTCGGGGTCGACGTCGGCAGCCGCGCCGCGATCCACGGGCTCCTCCGCTCGCTGGCGTCCGAGGGGGTCGTGGTGATCGTGATCAGCTCCGACGCCGAGGAGATCGTCGAGGTGGCCGATCGTGCCGTGGTCCTTCATGGTGGCAAGGTCGTCGCCGACGCGACCGAATTCGACGAAGGTGAGCTCGTCCGGCAGGCGCTCGGCGCGAGCTCAGAGCGCAGGGGCGGAAGCTAGGAGGATGGATATGCAGTTCGGTGTCGGGGCGGTTCTCTCGGACGAGTCGATCGATCCGGTCGAGTTGGGGCGAGCCGTCGAGCAGTATGGCTTCGAGTCGTTCTTCTGCGTCGACCACACCCATGTCCCGGTAAGCCGGAAGACGCCGTTTCCGCAGCCGCCCTGGGAGATGCCGAGGGAGTATTACCGCACGAGGGATCCGTTCGTGACGCTCGCCGGGATCGCGGCCGCGACCGAGAAGCTGAGGCTCGGCACCAGCGTCAGCCTCGTCGTCGAGCGCGACCCGATCGTGATGGCGAAGGAGGTCGCCACCCTCGACCTTGCCTCGGGCGGCCGGGTCCTGCTCGGCGTCGGCGCCGGCTGGAACCGCGAGGAGATGGAAAACCACGGGACCGACCCGCGCACGCGGATGAAGCTGATGCAGGAGCGAGTCGAGGCGATGAAGGAGATCTGGACCAAGGAGGAGGCCGAGTACCACGGCCGCTTCGTCGACTTCGACCCGATCTTCAGCTGGCCGAAGCCGGTCCAGGACCCGCATCCGCCGATCATCGTCGGCGGCAACGGCCCGACGGTGATCGACCGCATCGTCGCCTTCGGCGATGGCTGGATTCCCGGCCATCAGAACGATCTCGACGCCCTGGGGGCGCGGATCGAGGAGCTGGACGAGCGCCTGGCGGCGGCCGGCCGCGACCCGGTCCCGGTGTCCCTGGTCTTCGCGCAGCTCGACTCGCTCGACCGCTATGCGGAGATCGGCGTGCGGCGCTGCGTTTTCATGCTGCCCGCGGCACCCCCTGAGGCGACGCTCGACCGACTGCGGGAGATTGCCCGCGAGCTCTCCGCCGCGGGGCTCCTGAGCGGCGCCGCGGCGGACGGCGCGAAGCCCTGAGCGGGGCGGCGCAAACCCTGGCGGCCGACCTCGGCTTCACCGAGGGGCCGCTCTGGTGCGGCGGGGAACGGCTCTTGGTCACAAGCATGTCGAGAGGGCTCGTCTACGAGATCGCGGCGGCCGGTGCGGCCTCGGTGGTCGCCGAGCCGGGCGGCAATCCCACCGGCCTCGCAGAGGACCAGGCGGGGCGCGTCTGGATCGCCCAAGGTGGTGGTCACAGTCGGACCAGCTCGAAGCGCGCCGTCGGTCCGGGCATCCAGTGCCTGCGCGGCGGCGAGGTGATCGACGTGCTCGGAACCGGCCTCGACGCTCCGAACGACTGTGCCGTCGACCGCGACGGCGCGGTCTGGTTCACCGACCCGCGCGGCTCGGCACTCGGGCGCTCGGGTCCCCCCGGGCGGGTCCTCAGGCTCGACCCCGATGCCGGCGAGGTCAGCGTCCTGGCCGAGGGGATCCACTACCCGAACGGGCTCGCGTTCGCGCCCGGCGGCGGCGTCCTCTACGTGGCGGAGACGAGGTCGTCGCGGATCCTCCGCTTCGAGGTCGCGGGCGACTGGCTGGTCGGTCGCGAGGTCTTCGCGACGCTCGCGGGCGCCCACCCGGACGGGCTGGCGATCGACCGGGAGGGTCGCCTGTTCGTGGCGGCGCCGCCGGCCGCGGCGGTCTTCGTCCTCGGTGCCGACGGCTCCACCTTGGAGGTGTTGCGACTGGCGCCGGGCAGCTTGCCGACCAACCTCTGCTTCGGCGGTCCGGCGATGTCGACGCTGTTCGTCACCGCCGCCAAGGGGGGCCGTGTGCTGAGGCTCGAGCTGGGCGTCCGGGGGCTCGAGTTGCCGTCGCGACACACTTCATCCCGAGTCGTCAACGTATCTGTTGACAAACCTCCGCGAATTCTCTACGGTGTCAACCGACCTTTTTAACTGTCACTAGAACCAGGGGAGCGAAGATGGATTTCGGGCTGATCTACGAGCTCGGGGTGCCCAAGCCATGGGGCCCGAGCGCTGAGTACGATGCGTACTGGAACGCGATCGAGCAGGTGAAAGAAGCCGATCGGCTCGGGTACACCCACGTGTGGGCGGTGGAGCACCACTTCCTCGAGGAGTTCTCCCACAGCTCCGCCCCCGAGGTGTGGTTGTCGGCCGTTGCCCAGCACACCGAGCGGATCCGGATCGGCCACGGCGTCGTGCAGGTCCCGGCCGGCTTCAACCACCCGGTGCGGGTGGCCGAGCGCGCCGCGGCCTTGGACATCCTCTCCGGCGGGCGCCTCGAGTTCGGCACCGGTCGCTCGATCACCGAAGAGGAGCTCGGTGGCTTCAACATCCCGGTCGCCGACAGCCGCCCGATGTGGCGCGAGGCGGTCGAACTGATCCCCAAGCTCTGGACGGCCGAAGAGCCGATCACCTTCGCGGGCAAGTACACGACGCTTCCTGGCCGCAACGTCTTCCCGAAGCCGTTGCAGAAGCCGCACCCGCCGATGTGGTCGGCGTGCACCAGCCCGCCCAGCTATGGGCTCGCCGGTGAACTCGGCCTCGGCGTGGTCGGCTTCGCGATGGCGCTCACCCCGGACGTGATCGCGCGGCGGGTGGACGAGTACAAACAGGCGCTCTCCCGCGCCACCCCCGTGGGGGCGGTCAACGACAACGTCGGGCTGTTCATGATGACCTTCTGTGCGCCGACCGATGCCGAGGCTCGCCGGATCGCCGAGTCGGCGTTCACGGGCTACATGGACAAGACGATGGAGTACTTCCTGCAGTGGGGCAGGGGCGGCGAGCTGCCTCCCGGATACGAGTGGTACGCCGAGGCCTCGCAGAACTCCGCCAAACTGGCCAACCACATGAAATTCGACTACCTGCTCGAGAACGGGATGGTTCTGGTCGGAACCCCGGACACGATCAGCGAGAACATCGCGCGCTACCGTGATGCCGGGGTGAATCAGATCATCACCGGAACCCAGTTCGGCCATCTCGGCCAGGATGAGGTGCTCGGCTCGATCCGGCTCTTCGCCGAAGCCGTGATGCCGAACTTCGCCACGGTCGAGCCGCTGGCGCCTCGATGAGCTCCGCGGCGGTGTCGCTGAACGGGCATCGGCCGGACGTCGTGACGGTCGCCGACCTGATCGCTGCCCGAGCCGCGCTGGGCGAGAAGCCGCTGGCGGTGATCGAGGGGGAGACCCTGACCTACGCGGAGGCGGACCTGCGCGCGAACCGGATCGCGAACGCTCTGGTCGAGCTCGGCGTCGGCAAGGGCGATGTCGTCGCAACGCTCATGCACAACTCGGTCGAGCACGTGTGCACGTGGTTCGGCAGCGCCAAGCTCGGCGCGATCTGGGCGCCGCTCAACATCGCCCTCGTCCAGCTCGACCTGAAGGCGGCGCTCGCGGATGCCGCGCCGCGGGTGGTCGTCGTCGACGAGGCGCTGCTCGGGAACCTGGCCGTCGTCGGACCGCAGCTGGAAGGGGCGGGGACGACGGTGGTCGTCAACGGCAAGGTGCCGCCCGGCTCGGGCTCGGTGCCCTTCCAGGACCTTCTGGCCGGCTCGCCGCGCCGGCCCGACGTTGAGGTCGAGCCGTCCGACCCAGCCGGGCTGATCTTCACCGGCGGCAGCACCGGTCGGCCGAAGGGGGTCCTGGTCTCGAACCTGTGGTACTTCCCGGGCGTCCTCCGCTACGGGGAAATGCTCGATCCGCGTCCCGACGACGTCCACATCGGGGTCGGCCAGCTATGCCACACGATCGGCTCCGCGGTCGACGTTCTCGGCCCCGTCTACTGGGGGCTGACCACCGTGCTCGGTCGCCGCTTCAGCGCCTCCCGCTTCTTCGACGTCGCTCGAGCCCACGACGGCACGCTGACCGTGCTGGTCGAGCCGGTGATGATGGCGCTGCTGAAACAGGACGCCAGGGAGGATGACGCGGACAATCCGCTCCGGCTTGCGGCGACCGCGGCCGGGAAGATGGCCGACGAGAACTACGACGCCTTTCGGAGCCGCTTCGACATCGACCTGCTCGAACTGTACGGGCAGACCGAGACAGGGCCGCTCGGCTGCATCAGCCAGCGACTGGACGATCGGCCACACCGCTCGCTGGGGACCGGCAACGGCTGGGCGGAGATCGCGATCGCCGATCCGGGCGACGGCCGGATCCTCGACGCGGAGGAGCAAGGCGAGATCCTGCTGCGGCCGACTCACCCCGGCACGTTCTTGCTCGGCTACCACCGCCAGGCGGAGCGCTTCGTCGAGGCCTGCCGCGACCTGTGGTTTCACACCGGCGACCTCGGTCACCTCGACCAGCAGGGCTATCTCCACTTCGACGGCCGGCTTGCCCACGCGATCCGTCGCCGCGGCGAGAACATCGCGGCCGCCGAGGTCGAGCAGGTCCTGTTGCTGCACCCGTCGATCGCCGAGTGCGCGGTGGTCGGCGTGCCGGCGGAGCTCGGCGAGGAAGAGGTGAAGGCATACGTCGTGCCCAGGGCAGGTGAGGCGATCGAACCGGAGGAGATCGTCCACTTCTGTGAACAGCGGATCGCCTACTTCAAGGTCCCCCGCTACGTCGAGTTCGCCGCCGAGCTTCCACGCTCGGTGACGAAAGACGAAGTCGAGCGCTACAAGCTGCGCGAACGCGGGATCGGCGAGGCCTGGGATCGAGAGGCGACGGCGTGAGCTGGGCGCTCGCCGCCGGCGACCAGGATCAGCGGAGCCCTCTGCGGGGCATTCGCGTCCTCGACTTCTCGACCCTGCTCCCCGGTCCCTACGCGACGCAGATCCTCGCCGATCTCGGGGCCGACGTGGTCAAGCTCGAGTCGCCGCGAGGGGATGAGGCACGGCGCTTCGCCAACGGGATGTACGCGGTCGCCAACCGCAACAAGCGCGCCGTCGTCGCCGACCTGACGAACGACGATGAGCGCGCCGCCACCTTGGCGCTGGCGGCCGAGGCCGACGTCGTCGTCGAGGGATTTCGTCCCGGAGTGGTGGACCGTCTCGGGGTCGGATACGAGGACGTCCGCAAGGTCCGCCCGGACGTCATCTACTGCTCGATCACCGGGTTCGGCCAGAACGGGCCGAACCGCGACAAGCCCGGCCACGACATCTCCTACCTCGCCGCCTCCGGCGGGCTGGCCTATTCCGCCCACTGGCAGCAGGGCCCGCGTCGCTCCGGGGTTCCGATCGCCGATCTCGCCGGGGCGAGCTTCGCGACGATCGCGATCCTCGCCGCTCTGCGTGAGCGAGACCGCGACGGGTCCGGGTGTCATCTGGACGTCTCGATCGCCGACGCGACGATGGCGTTCGCCAGCCCGCGGGGAGGCCCGAGCTTCTCCGTCGGCGACGAGGAGCGACTCAGCGTCTACCCGACCAACGACCTCTTTGCCGCCGCGGACGGCGCGGTCCTTGCCGTCGCGGCGGTCGAGGAGAAGTTCTGGGCCGCCCTGCGTTCGATCCTGGCCGAGTACGAGCCGGAGTTGGCCGACCACCGCTTCGACGACGAAGGCGGCCGCCGCCGCCACGGCGACGAGCTGCAGGCGCTGCTCGGCCGCGCGTTTCGCCGGCGCGACGCGGCCGAATGGGAGCAGGCATTCGCGGCGAGCGACGTCTCGGTCGAGCGAGTGCTCTCGCTCGCCGAGGCGGCCCACGGTCCGCAGGCGCGCTCCCGGGGAGTGGTCGCGACGCTGGGCGGCGAGGAACAGGTCGTCTTCCCGGTGCTTCGGGATGGTTCCGTGATGGGGAGTTTCAGGTCGCCCGCACCGGCGCACGGCCAGCACAGCGAAGGGCTATTCGGCGGTCCCGGGAGGGATGCCTGATGAACGTGGACGGAGTCGCGGCGATCGTCAGCGGCGGTGCGTCCGGTCTCGGCGCGGCGACCGCGAGGCGACTGTCGGAGGAGGGCGCCCGGGTCGTCGTCCTCGACCTCGATCCCGCGGGCGAGGAGGTCGCGGCGGAGATCGGTGGCCGCTACGCCCCTGCCGACGTCACCGATGCAGCGTCGGTTGCCGCAGCGGTCGACGCCGCGATGGAGATGGGGCCGCTGCGGATACTCGTCAACTGCGCGGGCATCCTGGCGGCGCAGAGAACCGTCGCCCGGGACGGGACCTACGAGAGCGCCCACGATCTCGACCGGTTCGCCAAGGTCGTGGGTGTCAACCTCGTCGGGACCTTCAACTGCGTGCGCTTGGCGGCGAGCGCGATGAGCAGGCAGGAGCCAGATGCGGATGGCGAGCGGGGGGCGATCGTGAACACGGCTTCGATCGCCGCGTTCGAGGGCCAGGAGGGACAGGTTTCCTACGCCGCGTCGAAGGGGGGAATCGTCGCGATGACGATGCCGCTGGCGCGGGACCTGGCAGGCGTCGGCATCCGGGTGAACACGGTGGCTCCGGGGCTGATCGACACGCCGATCTACGGAAGCGGTGACGGGGCCGACGAACTCAAGCGGCGGCTTTCCGACGATGTCGTCTTCCCCCGGCGCTTCGGTCAAGGCGGGGAGTTCGCTTCGCTGGTGGTCGAGCTGCTCCGCAACGCCTACATGAACGCGGAGACCGTTCGCCTCGATGGTGGGGCGCGTCTGCGTCCGACGACGCGAAGCTGAACGGGCGCTTGGTGAGGGTCGCTTGAGCTCCCTGCGCCTGGACGGCGATAACGCGCCGATCTGGCAGCCGAGTGCCGAGGACGTCGAGCGCGCCGAGCTGACCCGCTTCGCCCGCTGGCTGGCGGCCGAGCGCGGCGTCGAGACCGATGGCTATCGCGGGCTCTGGCAGTGGTCGATCGAGGACCTCGAAAAGTTCTGGGGGGCGCTCTGGGACTTCTTCGAGGTGGCTGCCGATGGCCGGCCGGAGCCCGTTCTCGGCAGCCGCGAGATGCCCGGCGCCGAGTGGTTCCCCGCCACGCGCCTCAACTATGCCGAGCACGTCTTCCGCGGTCACGCCGACGAGGAGGTGGCGATCCTCGCCGCCTCTGAGCTGCGAGCGCTCGAACGCCTCAGCTGGGGCGAGCTGCGGGCCGAGGTGGCGCGCGTCGCCGCCGGCCTGCGGGCGCTCGGGGTGGGTGCCGGCGACCGGGTCGTCGCCTACATGCCGAATATCGCCGAGACCGTCGTCGGCTTCCTCGCCACCGCCTCCCTGGGCGCGATCTGGTCTTCGGCCTCCCCCGACTTCGGCGCCGACTCGGTCGTCGACCGCTTCGCCCTGGTCGACCCGAAGGTGCTGATCGCCACCGACGGCTACCGGTATGGCGGCAAGGACTTCCCCAGGGTCGAGACGGTCGCGCGACTGCGCGAGCAGCTGCCCACGGTCGAGCACACGGTCCTCGTCTCGTACCTCGGGGTCGAGGGCGGGCTGTCCGACTCGCTCGCCTGGGAGGAGCTTGGCGCCGGTGCGCCCGGCGCCGGGGAGCTGCGCTTCGATCGCGTCCCCTTCGGATCGCCCCTCTGGGTCCTCTACTCCTCCGGCACCACCGGGCTGCCGAAGGCGATCGTCCAGAGTCAGGGCGGGATCCTGCTCGAGCATCTGAAGACGCTCCGTCTCCATTTCGACCTCCGCCCCGACGACCGCTTCTTCTGGTTCACGACGACCGGCTGGATGATGTGGAACCTGCTCGTCTCCGGGCTGCTGACGGACGCGCCGATCGTGCTCTTCGACGGCAACCCCGGCTACCCGGGTCTGGACCGTCTCTGGGACCTGGCCGAGGAAGCGGAGATCACCGTGTTCGGGACCAGCGCGGCATTCGTCTCGGCTTCGATGAAGGCGGGGGTCCTCCCCGAGAGCGGCCGCGACCTGTCGCGTCTGCGGGCGGTCGGCTCGACCGGCTCGCCGCTGGCCGAGGAGGGTTTCGACTGGCTCTACGAGCACCTCGGCGAGCGGCTCTGGCTGTTCTCGACCAGCGGCGGCACCGACGTCTGCACCGCGTTCGTCGGCGGCGTGCCGACGCTGCCCGTCTACAGGGGAGAGCTGCAGGGGCCGGCGCTCGGCGTCGCCCTTGCCTCCTTTGACCTGGAGGGAAAGCCGCTGATCGGCGAGGTGGGGGAGCTGGTCGTCACCGAGCCGATGCCCTCGATGCCGATCTGCTTCTGGGGCGACCGCGACGGCTCGCGCTACCGGGAGGCCTACTTCGAGATGTATCCGGGGGTCTGGCGACACGGTGATTGGATCGAGATCACTTCGCGCGATACGGCGATCATCTACGGCCGCAGCGACTCGACGATCAACCGCGGTGGCATCCGGATCGGCACCGCCGAGATCTACCGCGCTCTCGACGGCGTGCCCGAGGTGCTTGACGCGCTCGTCGTCGACCTGCCGCGCGAGGGGACCGACGGCTGGATCGCCCTGTTCGTCGTCCTCCGCGACGGGACCGATCTCGACGAGCACCTCACCGGACGGCTGGCGCAGGCGGTCCGGGAGCGCTGCAGCCCCCGCCACGTCCCCGATGCCGCCTTCGAGATCGCGGCCGTGCCGCGGACACTCTCCGGCAAGCTCCTCGAGGTCCCGGTCAAACGGATCCTGATGGGCGGCGACCCGGAGAAGGTCGTCAGCCGCGGCTCCCTCGCAAATCCGGACGCGCTCGAAGCGTTCAGCGAGTTCGCGCGGCAGTTTGCCGGGGAGTAGGTGGGTAGTTCCGCGATGGGCGGGGCGGGGCGGGGGACGGCGGGGGGTTGGGGAAGGGACGGGCGGGGGTCCGGGGGCGGGCGGCCGTCCGAGATGGTCCCGGGCTCCTCATGGGGGTCCTGGCAGGCTGAGACCCCCATGAGGAGCCCGGGACGTGAGGCTCTCGTGGGAGAGGCGTCACAGGGACGGGACGGGGTCGGACTTCCGTGACGATCGTGTCCGGGAGACTCCACACCTCGGCCCTTTCGGTGACGAAGATGCCGGGAACGTCACACTCTCCGGCCCCGGAAGGGCCTTTTCGCGCCGGAATCGAGGGGTCGGGGACGCGCTGTCGACTTTTGGTCCCCCATGGGGGGCTCAAAGTCGACAGCGCGTCCGTGACTGTTGGACAACACGGGAGGAAGCGTGGAGTTCCCGACGTCTCCGTGACGGGGTCGGACTCCCGTCACGGATCCGTGTCCCTCCGGTGAGGGA
>Ga0207678_10000879_pt1 | contig 27621 bp, 32 predicted proteins | sample KBSC63metaG_FD_184319 | JGI IMG/M metagenome (GOLD analysis project Ga0207678, IMG submission 184319) | Corn rhizosphere microbial communities from Kellogg Biological Station, Michigan, USA - KBS C6-3 metaG (SPAdes) (version 2) | ecosystem: Host-associated > Plants > Roots > Rhizosphere > Soil ... | reverse complement strand
TGAAGCGCTCGGCATTGGCCGTGGCGCGATTCGAAAGCGGCTGGAACGCCTCGCCGGCGAGCTTCACCAGCGACTCGGTCAGCTTCGAGCTCTCGGCGATCGCGCGGTCGAACGACGCACGAGCGAACTCGCCCTGGAGCTGCAGATACTCGGTCGGGCTCTTGGCCTCGGCGAACGAGCGGATCGCGTCCGCGGCCTGCTCGAAGCTGTCGCGCTGCTTGGCGACGACGTCCTGGCCGATCGAGCGAGCACCCTCGCTGGCGACGCGGCCGGCTTCGACCACCGCCTCGACGTTGGCGCGAGCAAGGTCGGCGAGCTCGCCGGCAACCTTCTGGCTCTTCTTGACGAGATCCTGGCTGCGCTCGCTGGCGTCAGCGAAGATCGACTGGAACGGCGCGAACGCCGGGACGGCCTCAAAGCCGTTGAAGAAGTTGTTGGTCACGGTTTCAATCCTTTTCTGGGCCGTGCGAGCTGCCTTCGGAGCAGTCTTGCGGACGGCGGTACGGGTCTTGCGAGCAGTGCGGCGAGTTGCCTTCTTCTCGGCGACGGCTTCGCGCTTCGCGCGGCGAACGGTGGTCGCGCGGGTCCGTTTGGCGACCTTGGCGCCTTCCTTGGCGACCGTCGCGACGGTGTCGGCGACAGCCTCGGCAACCTTGGCGGGAGCCTCGGCGGCGGCCTGCGCTTCAACCTTCGTTTCGTCTGCCATGAAATCATTCCTCCGAATATGTTGCACTGCACAATATGCATTGCGCCGCACCATTTCAAGAGGAATTTTGTGCAGCGCACCATTCCACCGCTTGACGGCCACGGTTCACCCGAAGCAAGAGCGGCCATGGATACTGCCACGCGTCGCCGCCGCGGCCTGCTGATCGTGCTGTCGTCACCTTCGGGCGCCGGGAAGTCGACCATCAGCCGGATGCTGCTCGAGGCCGACGACAACATCACCATGTCGGTCAGCGCCACGACCCGTCCGATGCGGCCAGGCGAAGTGAATGACCGCGACTATCATTTCGTGGACACAGCGGAGTTCGAGCGGCTGATCGAGGCGGACGAATTCGCCGAGTGGGCCTATGTCTTCGACCATATGTACGGAAGCCCCAAGGAACCGATCAAGGAAGCGCTCAAGGACGGGCGCGACACATTGTTCGACATCGACTGGCAGGGCACCCAGCAGCTCGAATATGCCTTCCGTACCGATCTCGTCCTGATCTTCATCCTGCCACCCTCGATGGTCGAACTGGAGCGCCGCCTGCACGAGCGCGGCACCGACAGTGACGAGATCATCGCCGGCCGGATGAAACGGGCCGCGGGCGAGATCGGGCATTGGGCCGAATACGACTATGTCCTGATCAATGATGACATGGAGAAATGCCTCGAGGATGTTCGGGCGATAATCGCCGCCGAGCGGCTGCGCCGCGAACGCCAGCCGTACCTTCTGAACTTCGTGCGGGAACTGGTTGCCAGGCCTAACTGAGCAGCTTCAAGAAGCGGGCGGCCGCGAGGAAATCACGCTTCCGGTTTTGCAGGGCTTGTTCCGCGGCGTCGTCAGCGCCCCATTGTTCGAGCTGCCAGCGCTCGTCGATACTGACCGCCGCCCATGCATCCTCGGGCGGCACCGCCTCTTCCAAGACGGCAAGCGCGGCCACCAGCGAGCCGCCGATGGTCACCAGCGGCGAAAGGCCTGCGAGCCGGAACGGGTCGAGCGCAGCGACCGCATGGCTCAGGCACTGGACGGTCGCAGGCGGCTGCGGAACGTGGCTCAGCGCCGAGGTCGTCGCGAAGTCGACGTCGTACCGCCGCCGCGCCCAGGCGAGCAACGGGTCCCAACAGTCGCCTTGGCGCTCGACCAGCTCCGGCGGCCAGTCCGAGCGGTAGCAGGCGAGGTCCGCCTCCGCGTAGCGGGCGAGCCCGGCAGCGAACGCCTCGCGTTCCGGAGCGACGCAGTCGATCGCCGCATTGGCAAGGCCGGTGAGCGGCATCTTTCGGGGATCGATCTCGGCTTCCACGCTCGTCCATTCGGCCGCCACCGCCTCGGCGAGCGCGCGGTTCGGGAGCAGCAGGGCCGCGCGGGCCGGAGTGCGCACCGGGCGGCCGTCGAGCTCGATCGCCCAGCCGCCGTCGGCCTGCGCGACCGCAACGTCCTTCCAGAAGCGCTTCACCGCTGCGGGTCGCTACGATCCCGCTCGTCCCACGCCTTTTTGAGGAGGCGCGGGGCAAGCACCGTGTCCAAGGCGCCGAGGATGGCGATGATCGCCCCGAGCTGCGGCCAGCCGCCCTGCCGGACGACGTTGCCGTAGGCGATCGCGATGCCAAGAAAGAAAATGACGAGGCCGCCGAGGCGAACCGCGGAATAAGCGAGGAACCGCCGTTTCCACACATCCTCGTCAGCCATCGCGGGTCATCTCCTCGATCGCAGCGACGATGTCGCCGCGGCCGACGCCCTGCTGGCCGGCGATGGTCGCTGCGCGGTCGGCGGGTGCCTTGTGCTGGTTGAACTTGCGGGTTCCGCGCAGCGCACTCGGCGCAACCTCGAAACCGACGATCGCGCGGGTCATCGCCTCGAACGCCCCTGGCTCCATCTTGGCCCGGGTCCACGGGGCCTCGGGTGAATAGAGTTGCTCCATCCGGTCGCTGAGCCGATCGAGAAATTCAACGAGCTCGGCATCGGCGAGGCGGGTCGCAATGCCTTCGACCTCGGCCGCTTCATAATGCCAGGTTGGCACCTGGTCGTCGGTCGCATACCAGTTGGCGCTCTGATAGCCGTCGCGCGCCGTGAGGCTGATCAGCACCGGGCGCCCGTCGAGGTGGTCGGCGATGCGGTTGCGCTTCGCCACGTGGAAGCGAACGCGGCCGTCCGCGACGATGACCGGAACGTGCGCGACGAACAGCCCCGCGTCCGACGCTGTGAACAGGTGCGCGAAAGCGCGGGCCGCGACGAACGCGAGGATCTCGTCGGAATCGCTCGTCTGGAACGCCCGATTGGGGTGCATCAGCGCCGCGCCCGCGGTTTGGGGCTTCCCCGCGACCGGCGCTCGCCCCGGCGGTTTTCGCGGCGCGGCTTCGAAGTGCGTTGCGGGCCGCGTGGTGGCGCCAGACGGGGACGCTCGGCGTTCTCCTTGTCGAACCCGAGGGTACTCAGGCTCTCGGCGATGTGCGCCGGAAGATCCGCGGTGACGTCGATCTTCCCCCCTTCGGGTCCTTCGATCTTCAGCCGCCGGGCGTGGAGGTGGAGCTTGCGGCTGATCCCGCCGGTCAGGAATGCTTCCGCGCCGCCATATTTGGCGTCGCCGACGATCGGGTGGCCCAGCGCGGCCATGTGCGCGCGCAGCTGGTGGGTGCGCCCGGTCAGCGGCTGCAGCTCGACCCAGGCGGCGCGATTCCCCGCCCGGTCGAGCACCCGCCAGCGGGTCTTGGCGGGCAGGCCGTGCTCCTCGTCGATATGCATCTTCTCGCCGCCGGTCCCCGGCTGCTTGGCGAGCGGCGCGTCGATCTCGCCCTCCTCGCCCGCAGGCACGCCGATCACCAGCGCCCAATAATATTTGCGCGCCGCCCGGCCTGAGAAGGCCTTGGCGAAATGCCCCGCCGAGCGTGCGGTGCGCGCGACCAGCAAAGCGCCCGACGTGTCCTTGTCGAGGCGATGGACGAGCTTGGGCCGGCTGCGATCGTCGCCGATGCCGTCGAGCAGGCGATCGAGATGCTTGGTCGTCTTAGTCCCGCCCTGAGTCGCAAGTCCCGGCGGCTTGTTGAGGACGAAAGCGTGGGGGTCTTCGTAGATGACCATGTCACGAACGAACTGCACCTCGTCTTCGGTCAGCACCTCGCGCGTGCGCTGCGGCCGCGCCGGCCGGGCCGGAGCCGCTTCGGGCGGTGGAACGCGAATTTCCTGCCCGGCCTCGATGCGATCGCCCGGCCCGGCGCGCTTGCCGTTGACGCGCAGCTGGCCGGTCCGGGCCCAGCGCGAGACGAGGTTGAAGCTGACGTCGGGCATATGGCGCTTGAACCAGCGGTCGAGCCGGATTCCGTCATCATCCTCGCTGACGGTGAAGGTTCGGGGGTCGGGCATCGCGCGCCGATTAGCTGAAGCTAGCCGCCGCGTCCCGCCCAATAATCGAACGCCTGCTTCTGGACCTTGCGAATGAGGCGCGCGGCCTTCGGTCCTTCCCACAAGCCTTTGTAGCCATGCTTTTTCGCCCCGCCGACCCACCAGCCCTGCCCCGGCAGGCCGTCGGATTGGCGCACGACCAGCACCGCGAGCTCGGGCTCGCCGCGGGCCTCGGCGTCGTCGTCGACGTGAGCGAGGACCGTGCATAAAGCGCGCATCTTGGGACGGCTGAAATGGTGGCCGAGCAGCTCGAGCACTTCGGAATAGCTGATCGCCTGGCGCGCCTTGGCCGAGGCGATCAGGATCGCCCGGACCTCGGCCGGATCGGCCAGCAATCCGGCTTGGCTCATCGCGGCTGCTGGTCGAAGTCCACCGGGGTCAGCTCGAACACGTCGAGCTTGGAAGTGCTCTGCGGCCACGGGATCACCAGCCGCCATTTGAACGGCGCAATCCGCTCGAGGACGCCGGCCATGTCGCGCTTGGGGTCATCGCCATAAGCGACCGGCTGCTGCTCGTCGCCGAGCGCAAGGCTGCCGAGGAACACGAGCCGGGTCGGTTCGTCGTCTTCCCACAGCCGGCCCGCCGGGCGCTGGCTGCCGGTCTGCTTGACGATCGTCAGCAGCTCGCCTTCGACCTCGACGTAGCAGAAGAAGGGCTTGAAGCTCTCATAGGCCCGGCTTTTGGGGGTCGCCTTGCCGAGCTTGATCAGCCGGCAATAATAGCTGCCCGGCGTCGGGGCCGGACGGGGCAGCGCGGCGCGGGGCCGCAGCAATGCGCCTTCGCGGCGGATGTCCGCCTCATTGGTCTTGCGGGCATCGGCCAGCGCCTCCTGCCAGGCGAGACCGATCCGTGCGATCCGGTCCTGGTCCGCGGCAGTCGCGACCTGCTTCCAGATTTCCGACTTGAGCGGCGGCCCGACCTCCACGGTTGGGGCGACGCCGGGCGGGATCTTGGGCTTGGTCACGCAGCCGGCGGCCACCAGCGTGAGCGCCAGGACCGCAGCCGTTCGTACCTTGAGCCCGCCGAATCGAACCACTGCCCCCATCCCTTTCGCGATGCCGCGCAAGGTGGCAGCGGCGATGCAGAGATTCAACTAAAGACAAATTGAACATGATCTTTCACTGAACGCGCGCCGCCGCTAGGCGAGCGCGGGATGAATCCGCGCAACGGCTCGCTTCGGCCAGAGGTCGCCGAAACCGGGCGCCACTCCAGAACCGGCTTCCTGCTCGGCCTTGGCGCTTATGCGCTGTGGGGCGTCCTCCCGATCTATTTCAAGGCGATCGCCGACGTCGCTGCGGTCGACATCGTCGCCCATCGGGTGCTGTGGTCGCTGCCGTTCCTGGCCATCCTGATCGCCGTCTCCAGGGGCTGGCAGAAGGTCCGAGCCGCAGCCGCGGACCGGAAGACGCTCGGCATCCTCTGCATCACCGCGCTGCTGATCGGCGGCAACTGGCTGCTGTACGTCTACGCGGTGACGAGCGGGCGCATCCTCGCGTCGAGCTTCGGCTATTATCTCAATCCACTCGCCAACGTCCTGCTCGGCCGGTTCGTGCTCAAGGAAAAGCTCGGCCGGCTGCAGTGGATCGCGGTGGGCGTTGCGGCCGCGGGAATCTCGGTCTTCGCCGCGGGGGCCCTCGGCCAGCTGTGGATCAGCCTGTCGCTGTGCGCCAGCTTCGCGCTGTACGGGCTGCTGCGCAAAGTAGTGAAGGCCGATGCGCTGACGGGTCTGGGCATCGAGACCGGGCTGCTGTTCCCGCTTGCAATCGGCTGGCTCGGATGGCGGTTCGGCGCCGGGGCACCAGTTCTCGGCTCGTCAAGCATGGATGCCGGGCTGTTGCTCGCGGCGGGAATCGTATCGACGACGCCGCTGATCCTGTTCACCGCGGCGGCTCGGCGGCTCGCTTATTCGACGCTCGGGATGCTCCAGTTCCTCGCGCCGACGCTGCAGTTCCTGATCGGCGTCTGGTACGGCGAGCCGCTCAAGACCGCGCATTTCATCGCCTTCCCGGCAATTTGGCTCGCGCTCGCCCTCTACGTGACCGCGCTGGTCCGGACCCCGCGCCTGCCGCAGGCGCCGGAATGATGCTAGGAGCCCGCCCATGTTCAACATCGCATCGCTGATCATCGGCTTCGTCGCCCTGGTCCTCGCTGTCATCGCCTTCATCCCCCTCCTCGGCTGGGCCAATTGGCTGATCGTTCCGTTGGCGGTGATCGGCGCCGGGATCGGAATGGCGTCGCGCAGCACCGGCGGACGCAATCTCAACCTGTTCGTGATCGTCATCGGCGTCGTTCGGCTGATGCTCGGGGGCGGATTCATTTGAGCCGCGAGCCGCGCATCGACGCCTATATCGCCAAGGCGGCGCCATTTGCGCAGCCTATCCTCGCCCACGTTCGCGAGCGCGTTCATGCCGTCGTTCCCGGAGTCGAGGAGGCGATGAAGTGGAGCGCTCCGGGCTTCACGCTCGACGGCAAGATCCTGCTCATCATGGCCGCCTTCAAGGCCCATGCGGCGCTGAACTTCTGGCGCGGGCAGGAGATCAACGACGGCGCGGCCAAGGCCGGTGCAATGGGGCAGTTCGGGCGGCTGAGCTCGATCGACGATCTGCCGCCGGTCGCCGAGCTGGATGCATTGATCCGCGAGGCCGCCAAGCTTGCCAGGAGCGCTCCAGCGCCACGCAAGACGAAACATGAGCCGAAGCCCGCGCCGGAGTTGCATCCCGACTTCGCCGCCGCGCTGGCCAAGGCGCCCGCTGCCAAAGCGGTGCTCGGTGGCTTTCCACCCTCGGCGCAGCGCGACTATCTCGAATGGATCAGCGAAGCGAAGCAGGACGCGACGCGCCGCAAGCGCATCGCCGATGCGATCCAGTGGCTCGGCGAAGGCAAGCGCCGCCACTGGAAATATGAGAATTGCTGAAGCCTACCGCGCCTTCACATAGCTCCCGGGCGCATCCTCGATCGGCTTGAGCTTGCCCTTGCCTGGAATCCGCGCGCCCTCTGCCTTGACCGTCTCGGGATCGCGCTCCTTCAGCCAGCGGAGCCAGTCGGGCCACCAGCTGCCCTTGTGCTCGGTGGCGCCGTCGACGAACGCCTGCAGCGTCTCGGCGGCTTTGTCATTGACCCAATGTTGGTACTTCTCCGCCGCCGGCGGATTCACCACGCCGGCGATATGGCCGGAGCCGGCGAGGACGAAGCGCTTCGGCCCGGCGAAGTGCTCCATGATCTTCCACACACTTTGCGGCGGCGCGATATGGTCCTCACGCCCGGCCTGGACATAGGCGGGCGTCTTCACCCGGTCGATGTCGACTGACACGCCGGCGACCGAAATCCCGCCTTTCTCGGCCAGCTTGTTGGCCTTGTAGAGGCTCTCGAGATAGTCGCGGTGCCAGCCGGCGGGGAGGTTGGTCGTGTCGCTGTTCCAGTGGAGCAGGTCGAACGGCGGCGGCTCGTCGCCGAGCAGGTAATTGTTGACCACATAGCTCCAGATGAGGTCGCGCCCGCGCAGCAGGTTGAAGGTCGCGGCCATGTAGCGGCCGTCGAGATAGCCCTTCTCCTTGGTCAGCTGCTCGAGCAGGCCCATCGTCTCGGGGCCGGTGAACAGCTTGAGGTCGCCGGCCTCGGTGAAGTCAACCTGGGCCGTGAGAAAGGTCGCCGACCTGACCTTCGCCTGCTGCTTCTTGGCGTGGAGATAGGCCAGGGTCGCGGCCAGCGTCGTCCCCGCGACGCAATAGCCGATGGCGTGGACGGCCTCGACCGCGAGCGCGTCGCGAACCGCGTCGATGGCGTCGATCTGTCCCTTCAGCACATAATCTTCGAGGCTCGCGTCGGCGATGCTCTCGTCGGCCGATTTCCAGCTGACCATGAACAGCGAGATGCCGTTGTCGACGCACCATTTGACGAAGCTCTTCTCAGGCGAAAGGTCGAGGATGTAGAAGCGGTTGATCCACGGCGGGAAGATCACCACCGGGGTCTTCAGCACCTCGTCCGTCGTCGGTGTGTACTGGATCAGCTGATAAAGCGGGGTCTGCCGGATCACCTTGCCCGGGGTTGTCGCGAGGTTCCTGCCGACTTCGAACACGCCGGACTTGGTCTGCGTCAGCTGCCCGGCCGCGATATCCTTGAGCATGTTGGCGAGGCCCTTGAGCAAATTCTCGCCGCGGGTCTCGATCGTCCGCTTCAGCACCTGCGGATTGGTGAGAGCGAAGTTGGACGGGCTCATCGCGTCGACGAAGCTGCGCGTCGCGAAGCGGAGCTTCTCGCGCATTTCCGGGTCGACATTCTCGATCTCGTCGACCGTTCCGAGGAGCTGGTCCGAGACCCGCAAATAGGTCTGGCGGATGGTGTCGAAGATCGGGTTCTCGCTCCATTCGGGCGCGGCGAAGCGGCGGTCCTTGCGCTCCATTGTGGTGTCGGTGGGCGCCGCGGTCACCCCGCCGAGCACCTTGCCCCACGTCTCGAGCCCCTTGGCCCAGGCCTGCGCACCGGCGGTCATCAGCGCCATCGGATCGGTGGCTGCGGTCGGCTCGCCGCCAAAACCGAACGCGCCCGGGCTCCAGCTCGGGAACGGCTGGTCCTTCTTCAGGCTCTCGGCCCAGAACTCCATCAGCATCTGCTGGACGCGGCCCATGACCAGCGTCCAATGCTGCCAGTCCTCGAGCGTTGGGACGCCCATGCCGCTCACTGTCGAGTCTTCCGCCATCCCGCTAATGTAGGGCGCATGACGGTGCCGCCGCAAATTCCGACCGCCCTCGTGCTGCTCGACTATTTCGGAATCGCGGTGTTCGCGATCTCGGGCGCGCTCCTCGCAGCCGAGAAGCGGCAGACGCTGGTGACCTTCATCTTCTTCGCAGTCGTGACCGGCGTCGGCGGAGGGACCTTGCGTGACCTGCTGATCGGGGCGCCGGTGTTCTGGGTCCATACCAACGCCACCCTGCTCATCTGTATCGGCGCAGCGCTGCTCGTGTGGCTGACCAGCCGCCGCCGGTTCGCCGGGCAGGCGCTGCTGTGGTTCGATGCCGCAGGCCTTGCGGCTTATGCGACCTACGGCGCAGCCAAGGCCCTGGCCTTCGGAGTCGCGCCGGTCCCCGCCTTCGCCATGGGCGTGATGACCGCGTGCCTCGGTGGGATCATCCGCGACGTGCTCGCGGGCGAGCCGTCGATCCTGATGCGGCCCGAGCTTTACGTCACCGCCGCGGCGCTCGCCGCCGGCCTGTTTGTCGGGCTGACGCTCGCCGGCGTGGCAGTGTGGATCGCAGCCCTCGCCGCGATCGTCGCGGGTTTCACGCTGCGCGGCACCGCGATCGCGCGCGGCTGGTCCTTGCCCGCCTACAGCGAGTAGGAATCCGCTTCAGCGGTCGGCGAAGCGATCGGTGGCGCGAACCAGGCCGTCGGTAATCCCAGGCTCGCTGAACAGATGCCCGGCGTCGGGGATGATGTTGAGCTCGACCTCGGGCCACGCCTGCTTGAGCTTCCACGCGGCGACCGGCGGAGTGCAGCAATCGTGGCGACCCTGGACGATCACGCCGGGAATGCCGCGCAGCTTCTCGGCGGCCTGGCGCAGCAGCTGGCCTTCCTCGAACCAGCCCTGGCTCGCCATGTAATGGTTCTCGATCCGGGCCACCGCGACGGCGACTTCGGGCGAAGTGAAATGGTCGATCGTCGACGGGCTCGGCAGTAAGGTGACGATGTCGCCCTCCCACTTGCTCCACGCCTTTGCCGCGACCAGCTGCTCGTCCTGGTCGTCGCTGGTCAGGCGCTTGCGATACGCTTCGACCAGGTCCCCGCGCTCGGCTTCGGGGATCGGCGCAAGGAACTCCTCGAACTTGTCGGGGTAGAGCTGCGACGCGCCACCGTCCTTGTACATCCAGTCGATCTCATACTGGTCGAACAGGAAGATGCCGCGCAGCACCATCTCGGTGACCCGCTCGGGATAGGTCACGCCATAGGCAAGCGACAGGGTCGAGCCCCAGCTGCCGCCGAACACCTGCCACTTGTCGACCTTGGCGACCTGCGTCCGCAGCTTTTCGATATCGTCAACCAGGTCCCAGGTCGTGTTGTGGTCGAGGCTCGCATAAGGCGTCGACTTGCCGCAGCCGCGCTGGTCGAACACCAGGATCTTGTACTTGTCGGGGTTGAACTGGCGGCGATGATCGGGGCTCGACCCGCCGCCGGGCCCGCCATGGAGGAACACCACCGGCTTGCCGTCGGGGTTCCCGGACAGCTCCCAGTAGAGGCGGTGGCCGTCGCCGACGTCGAGCATGCCGCTCTCATAGGGTTCGATCTCGGGGTAAAGCCCGCGGCGGCTGGTCGGCTGCATGTCCATCAGAAGCTGAATTCCTCGTAGATGCGGGACAGGTCGCCGCCCCATTCGTTGTGATATTTGTCGAGCAATCGGTCGGCGGGCGTCATGCCGCTCAAAACCACATCGCGCAATGGATCGAGGAACCCCCCTTCATTGTCCCCAGCGCTGTTGAGCCGCGCGCGGCGGGTGAGGCCGTCGGCGGCGATGTCGAGCACCCGGCCGGCGAAGTCGCGCATCGTTTCGCCGTCGGGCGTGACCACGTCGAGCGCGAGCCGCGGGACGTCGTGGCGCAGCGCCTCGCGCTCGCAGATCGTCCAATGCTTGACCAGGTCCCACGCGGCGTCGAGCGCCTGGTCGTCGTAAAGCAGCCCGACCCACAGAGCGGGGAGCCCGCAGATCCGGCTCCAGCGGCCGCCGTCGGCGCCGCGCATCTCGAGGAAGCTCTTGAGCCGGACTTCGGGGAAGGCGGTGGAGAGGTGATCGGTCCAGTCGCTGAGCCGCGGCTTCTCGCCCCAAAGTTCGGGCAATTTGCCCTCGAGGAAATCGCGGAAACTGCGGCCGGCGACGTCAATATACTTCCCGTCCCGGTAGACGAAGTACATCGGCACATCGAGCATGTAGTCGCAGTAGCGTTCGTAACCGAACCCGTCCTCGAACACGAACGGCAGCATGCCGGTGCGGTCGGGGTCGGTGTCCTCCCAGATGTGGCTGCGGAAGCTCTTGAAGCCGTTGGGCTTGCCTTCGGTGAAGGGGGAGTTGGCGAAGAGCGCGGTCGCGACCGGCTGGAGCGCCAGGCCGACGCGGAACTTCTTCACCATATCCGCTTCGGATGCGTAATCCAGGTTCACCTGGATCGTGCAGGTGCGCAGCATCATGTCGAGCCCGAGGCTGCCGACCTTGGGCATGTAATTGAGCATGATCGCGTACCGGCCCTTGGGCATGATCGGCAGCTCGGTTCTGGTCTTGTCCGGCCACATGCCGACGCCGAGGAAGCCAAGTCCGAGCCGGTCGCCAATCTCCTTGCATTGCGCGAGGTGGCGCGCCGCTTCGGCGCAGCTCTGGTGGAGGTTCTCGAGCGGCGCTCCGGATAGCTCGAACTGGCCGGCGGGCTCGAGGCTGACCGCACCGTCCGCGCCTTTCAGCGCGATCACATTGTCGCCTTCGAACACCGGCTCCCAGCCGAACTCGGTCAGCCCCATCAGCAGGTCGCGGATCCCGCCTGGCTCGTCGTAGCTCGGCGCGCGGTGATCGGGGCAGCGGTAGACGAACTTCTCATGCTCGGTGCCGATGCGCCATCGCTCGCGCGGCTTCTCGCCGGCGGCGAATTCCGCCAGCAGGTCGGCGCGGCCCTCGATCGGCCGCGAAACGTCATCCTCAGTGCGCGTCGTCACGGCCCGCGCCCTAGCCGCGCGATTCCGCGTGCGCCAGAACTTCCGCCTTATCGCTCGACAAGCTCAGCGCCAGTCGCCGACAGCGGCCATCCACGCGGCGAGAGCGGTGAGCGCCGCGGTCTCCGCGCGGAGAATGCGCGGGCCGAGCGAGATCGGCGCGGCGTTCTCGGCTGCTCGAACCGCGATCCGCTCCTGGTCGGTGAACCCGCCTTCGGGGCCGGTCAGGATTATGGCAGGCCCTTCCGTGAAAATATCCGCGGCCCGACCGCCGCCGCGCTCGTCGGCGAAGTAAAGGGTTCGAGCAGGATCGCGCTCGGCGAGAAGGCGCGCGAGCGGCACCGGTTCGGCGATGACCGGCAGGACGGTGCGGCCGCATTGCTCGGCGGCCTCGATCGCGATCGCTTCCAGGCGCTCGAGCTTCACCCGCTCGGCAACCGTGCGCTGGGTCATCACCGGGATCAGACGCGCTGCGCCGAGCTCGGTCGTTTTCTCGACGAGCCAGTCGGTTTGCGCGCGTTTGACGGGCGCAAACGCAAGCCAGACATCGGGAATAGTCTCGGCCTCGCGCGTTTTTCGCTCGACGCTGAGCGTCATGCGCTTCTTGCCCGCGTCCTCAATACGGCCAAGCCATTCGCCGGAGCTGCCGTCGAAGACGAGCAATTCGGCCCCTTCGCCCAGACGCATCACGTTGCCGAGATAGTTTGCCTGGCCGGCGTTAAGGTCAACGCGCACGCCGTCCATCAGGGGCGATCTCACGAACAGCCGCGGCAGGCTCTTCGGCGGCCAGGCGGGGGTGGCGGGCATCGCGACCACTTACCCGCGCCGGGCACCGTTCGCTACGGGCGAGGCTTACAGCTCGGAGTCGACATTCCCGCGGCAGGCATCGCCCGGAATGCCCGGTGCGTGGATGATGCCGTAGCTATTTTCCATGTGCGGAGTCTGGACCAGGCCCGGGCCGGTATCGACGGGGACGATGATCGGTGATCCGTCGGGGTTGAAACCGAGCAACGTGAATCCGTCTTCCTGCCCCGAGAACGCGCAGACCGAGCTTGCATGCGCCGGCCCTTGCGTCGCCTTGGGATGCGGACCACCCGTGACTTCCCCTGCGATCGCCGGAGTGGCCATCATCGCAGCACCGGCCAGAAACGCGAACGCGTGAAAACGCTTGTTCATGTTCATTCCCCTCAATGTCCGTTGTCAAAGCGACTCATGCGCTCCGCGCCAGATACGCCCAAGCAAGCCCGCGCCGCCACTTAACGAAGGGTAGTGGCGCGTCTAGTGCAGCGAAGTGACCGCCTCCAGCGACATCGTCCCGGACAGCGAGCGGCGCGGGTTGATCGGCGCGCTTCCGCCGCCGGTGCGGCCGTACGCGTCGCTGATGCGGCTCGACCGGCCCATCGGCACGTGGCTGCTCTATTGGCCGTGCGCATGGAGCGTAGCGCTAGCGGGCGTCGGCGGACGCTGGGACTTGTTCCTGTGGCTTGGGCTCGGCGCGTTCGCGATGCGCAGCGCCGGCTGCGTCTACAACGACATCGTCGACCGCGATCTCGATCGCAAGGTCGAACGCACGCGCCTGCGCCCGCTCGCCAGCGGGCGGGTCTCGCCGGGCGCCGCTTGGCTGCTCGTCGCGCTGCTCTGTGCGGTCGGGCTATCCGTACTAGTGCAGCTCAATCTCACCGCGGCGGTCATCGCGCTGGCGAGCATTGCTCCGGTGGCTGCCTACCCGTTCATGAAGCGGATCACCTGGTGGCCGCAGGCGTGGCTCGGGATCGTCTTCTCGTGGGGCGCGCTGGTCGGTTGGCCCGCGGTCACCGCGACGCTCGACCCGCAACCCGTGCTGCTGTGGCTCGGAAGCATCGCCTGGGTCGTCGGCTACGACACGCTCTACGCGGTGCAGGACATCGAGGACGACGCGCTGGTCGGCGTTAAATCCTCCGCCCGGCGCCTCGGCGGAAGCCTCCAAGCAGGTGTGGGCATCTTTTACGCGCTCGCTCTGTTCCTGTGGGGCGCTGCCATCTGGATGGTTCGGCCCGACTGGATCGCGCTGCTGACTCTCGTCCCTGCGGCCCTCCACCTTGTCGATCAGGCGCTCCGCGCCGATCCGGCGAACGGCGCGTTGGCGCTGAGGCTGTTCCGTTCCAACCGGACCTGCGGCCTGCTCGTGTTCATGGCGATGCTGGTCGTCGGGCTCACCAGCCGCTAGTCGGCCCCGGATGCAATCTCCCGAAGCTGCCCGCCGAATTGCCGAATCCCTCGTCGAGCGCGGCATCAAGGCCGGCGCCACCGCCGCCGATGCCCTCTATGTCGGCGACCACTCGTCGAGCGTGCAGGTGCGTCTCGGCGAGCTCGAGGACGTCAGCCGGTCCGAAGGCGAAGGCATCGGCCTCCGGCTGTTCATCGGCCAGCGGTCGGCGACGGTCGCCTCCTCGGACTTGTCGGAAGAGATCCTCCGCGCTCTCGTCGACCGCTGCCTGGCGATGGCCCAGAACGCGCCCAAAGACCCGTTCGCCGGTCTTGCGCCGAGCGAGCTCCTGCAGCGCGGCGAGCCGCCGTCGATCGACACGGTCGACGAGCGCGAGCCCGACCCGGCCGAGCTTCGCGAACGCGCACTGCGAGCGGAGCAAGCGGCGACTGGCGTGCCCGGCGTCAGCAATTCGAACGGCGCAGGCGCCAGCGCGTCCGGCACGACGATTGCGCTGGCGACGTCGGGCGGCTTCTCGGGCGCCTACCGGACCACCGGGCACGGCTGCTCGGCGTCGGTGATTGCCGGCGAGGGGGCGAACATGCAGCGCGACTATGCGTGGCACAGCGCGCGGCACCTCGAAGACCTCGAAGACGCCGCGACGATCGGCCGCCGCGCCGGCGAGCGGGCCGTCTCCCGCCTCAATCCGCGCCGTCCCAGACCGGGCAAATGGCCGGTGATCTTCGATCCCCGCGTCGCGTCGGGCCTGCTCGGCCACCTCGCCGGCGCGATCAGCGGCGCAGCGATCGCGCGCAAGACCAGCTTCCTCGAAGACAAGCTCGGTGAGCGGGTGTTCGCGGCCGGGGTCACGATCGTCGATGACCCGCTTCGCAAACGTGGCCTGCGCTCGCGCCCGTTCGATGCCGAAGGCGTGCGGGTCGCGCGCCGCGAGCTGGTCGAGGACGGCATCCTCACCAGCTGGATTGCCGAGAGCGCGTCGGCGCGGCAGCTCGGCATCGACCCGACAGGCCACGCCGCCCGCGGCACCTCCGGCGCCCCAAGCGCGACCACCACGAACATCTACATCGAGCGCGGCGCCCGCAGCCGCGATGAATTGCTCGCCGCGTTCCCCGAAGCGATCCTCGTCACCGAACTAATCGGCCACGGCGTCAACCCGGTGACCGGCGACTACAGCCGCGGCGCCGCGGGTTTCATGGTCCGCGGGGGCGAGATCGTCGAGCCGGTGGCGGAAATCACAATCGCCTCCAACCTCCTCGACATGTTCGCGTCGCTCGAGCCGGCGAGCGACCTCGAATTCCGTTATGGCGCGGACGCGCCGACCTTGCTGATCCCGGAAATGACCGTCGGCGCAGCCTAGGCGGTCGCGGCAATCCGCGGCACGCGGAGGCGCGGAATCTCGATCTTGGGGCAGCGGTCCATCACCACCTTCAGCCCGGCAGCCTCGGCCCGCGCCGCGGCGGCCTCGTTGATCACGCCGATCTGCAGCCACACCGCCTTCGCGCCGACGAAGATCGCTTGATCCACCGCCTCGCCCGCCGCCTCCGGGCGGCGGAAAATGTCGACGATGTCGATCGGCACGCCGAGCTGCGCGAGCTCGGTCCACACGAACTCGCCGTGGACATGCTCGCCGGCGATCTGCGGGTTGACCGGAAGCACGCGATAGCCGTGATCCTGAAGAAACTTCATCACGCCGTAGGACGGCCGGTTGGGCCGGTCCGACGCGCCGATCATTGCGATCGTGCGCGCATTGGCCAGCAGATCGCGAATGTCTTCGTCGCGGGTGAGCGGCATCGCCCTCTCCTTCAGCGCCTCAATGCGTCACCGCGGCCAACAGTTTCGCGGCGATGTCAGCGAAGGCTTCGGCGTCCGCGCCTTCGCCGGCGGCTGGCGGACGTCCGGCGTCGGAATTCTCGCGGATGCCGAGCGACAGCGGCAGGCGGCCGAGGAACGGTACGCCCATCTCCTCCGCCGCGGCCTCCGCACCGCCGCTCCCGAACGGATGCGACGCCTCGCCGCAATGCGGGCAGACGTACGTCGCCATATTCTCGATGATCCCGAGCACCGGCACGCTCATCTTGTTGAACAGGTCGACCGCGCGCCGTGCGTCGATCAGCGACAGGTCCTGCGGAGTCGAGACGATCACCGCCCCCGCCGGCCGCGAGCGCTGGATGAGCGACAGCTGCACGTCGCCGGTCCCCGGCGGCATGTCGACCACCAGGATTTCGGTGTCGCCCCAGTCGGCGTCGACCAGCTTGGCCAGCGCGCCGGTCGCCATCGGTCCGCGCCACGCCAGCGCGTGCCCCGGCGAAACGAGATGGCCGAGCGAGAGGAACTTCAGCCCCTGCGCAGCGACCGGGATCAGCCGATCGCCCTCCGCAGTCGGCTTCTCGGCCGAGCCAAGCAAGGTGGGCTGCGACGGTCCATAGACGTCCGCGTCAACCAGTCCGACCTTCTTGCCCATCCGGGCGAGCGCGATCGCGACGTTGGCTGCGACCGTCGACTTGCCGACCCCGCCCTTGCCGCTGCCGATCGCGATGATGATCCGGCTCGGTTCGGCGGCGGTCACCGCGATCCGTGCCTCGCTGACGCCCGGAAGCGCCAGCGCCGCGTCGTGCAGCTCGCGCTCGAGCGCGTCGCGGTCGGTCTTGGACAGGCCGCTCGCGTCGGCGATCACCGTCGCGACGCCGCGCGCCAGCTTGCGCGAACGGATGCGCTCGCCATGCGGCAGGCTGTCGAGGAGCTCCGAGGTATCGGCCATTGCGCGAAGCGACATAGGAGCCAAGCCGACGCTTGCCACTGTTTTTCGCGAAGGCGCGCACCTATACTCGCGCCCATGAACATTCTTTCCGGGTGGGGCGCCCGCGCTCGCGGCCTGTTTGTCGACAACAAGGGACCGTGGGGACCGAGCGGCAGTGGCGGCGACGAACCGCCGCCTGGCGACGGTGGCGGGCCGTGGGGCGAGCCGCCGCGCAAGCGCGGCCGCAATTCCTCTTCCGAGCCGGGTCCGACCCTCGACGACTTCCTCCGCCGCAGCCGCGCGCGGTTCTCGGGCGGCGGTTTCCCCGGCCGCCCCGACGCCTCGATCTTCGTCTGGGCGGTGATCGCGTTGGTTCTGCTGTGGCTGGTGTTCACCTCGGTCCATTCGATCGCGCCGGCACAACGCGGCGTCGTCTCGCGGTTCGGCCGCTACAGTTACACGCTTCAGCCGGGCGTCGGGATCACCCTGCCCTCCCCGATCGACCGGGTGAAGAAGGTCGACGTCGACAATATCCGCAGCGCCGACCTCGGCGGCGGAACCGACGAGGACCTGATGCTGACCGGCGACCAGAACCTCATCGACATCGCCTATACGGTGCGGTGGAACATCCGCACTCCGGAGCTCTACCTGTTCCAGCTCGCCGAGCCCGAGCAGACCATCAACCAGGTTGCCGAAAGCGCGATGCGCGCGGTGATCAGCGGAGTCACGCTGCGCGACGCGATGGGCGACCGCCGCGCGGACATCGAGATCCAGGTCGCCGAGACGATGCAGCGCATCCTCGACGGCTATCGCTCGGGCATCCAGATCCAGGGCGTGGCGATCAAGCAGGCCGACCCGCCCGACGCGGTCAACGACGCCTTCAAGCAGGTCACCGCGGCGCAGCAGGACGCCAAGTCGTACATCAACCAGGCCAATGCCTACGCGCTTCAGATCACCGCCAAGGCGCAGGGTGAATCGACCGCGTTCGACAAGGTCTATGAGCAGTACAGGCTTGCTCCGGAGGTCACCCGCCGCCGCATGTATTACGAGACGATGGAGCAGGTGCTGGGCAAGGTCGACAAGACGATCGTCGAGGCACCCGGGGTGACGCCCTATCTGCCGCTGCCGCAGATACAGAGGACCGAGAAGAAGGGATCGGCGCAATGACCGGCTTCATCCGCAACCGGCCGATCGTCAGCGCGGTCCTCGCCGTGGTGGTGCTCGTCCTTCTCGGCATGAGCTTCCCGATCATCCCGGAGACGCAACAGGCGGTGGTCGTGCGCTTCGGCAAGCCGGTGCGCATCTACAACGAATATGAACCCGGCCGTCCGATCGGTGCCGCCGGCGCGGGCATCAATTTCCGCCTGCCGTTCGCGGAAGAGCTGGTGCGGATCGACAAGCGCGTGCTCGACGTCGACATGCAGACCCAGCAGGTGCTCTCGACCGATCAGCGCCGGCTCCAGGTCGACGCCTTCGCCCGCTACCGGATCGTCGATCCGCTGCGCATGTACATCCGCGCCCGCACCGAGGACCAACTGAAGGAGCAGCTCCGGCCGATCCTCGGCTCGGAGGTCCGCAACGAGCTCGGCAAAATCGAGTTCGCGGCGCTGCTCTCGCCCGAGCGCCAGGGGATCATGGACAATGTCCGGACCTCGCTGAACCGGATCGCGAGCCAGTATGGCGTGCAGATCGTCGACGTCCGCATCAAGCGCACCGATCTGCCCGACGGATCGCCGCTCGAGTCGGCCTATGACAGCATGCGCACGGCGCGCGAGCAGGAAGCGCGCTCGATCCGCGCGCAGGGCATGAAGCAGGCGCAGATCATCCAGGCCCAGGCCGATGCCGAGGCCGCGAAGACCTATGCCGCTAGCTTCGGCAGGGACCCCGACTTCTACGATTTCTACCGCGCGATGCAGAGCTACCGCTCGACCTTCATCGGCGAGAACGGGAAGCAACCCGCACCGACGACAGTCATTTTGTCGCCGCAGAATGACTATTTGCGGGAATTCACTGGACGGCCGCGTTAATAACGCACCTGTTCAATCGCTATTCACCACCGCCGGAGACAAGCGGCCCTTGCGTCCACTTGAGAATGATGGAGTATCGATGAGCTCGAAGGAGACCGGAAAAGTGCGCTACGCCTATGGGGTCGCAATGGCCCTGCTGCTCGGGGGAACGGCATTCTCGCTGACCACGGGACGCGCCGGCGCGCAGGTCGCCCAGAACGCGCCCTCCGTCATGGCTCCGCGCGGCGCTCCGCAGTCCTTCGCCGACCTCGTCGCCAAGCTTCAGCCGGCAGTGGTCAACATCTCGACCAAGCAACGCATTCCGGTGAAGACCCAGGCGGACCCGTTCGAGGAATTCTTCAAGCGCTTCGGCGCCCCCGGAACGCCGGACAGCGGCGGCGCCGACCAAGGACAGCCGCAGGGCCAGCAGCCGCGGACGCGCGAAGCGGGCTCGCTCGGCTCCGGCTTCATCATCTCGCCCGACGGTTACATCGTCACCAACAACCACCTGATCCAGGGCCTGACCGGCACTGGCACGGTCGACACCGTGACCGTCACCACCACCGACCGGCGCGAATATACCGCGCGGATCGTCGGCCGCGACGAAACCTCCGACCTTGCCCTCCTGAAGATCGACGGCGTCAACCTGCCGTACGTCAACTGGGGCGACAGCACCAAGGCGCGGGTCGGCGACTGGATCATCGCGATCGGCGACCCTTATGGCGTCGGCAGCACAGTCACCGCCGGAATCATCTCGGCGCTCCACCGCGGGATCACCGGATCCGGCGCGTACGACCGCTACATCCAGACCGACGCAGCCATCAACATGGGCAACAGCGGCGGCCCGATGTTCGACCTCAACGGCAATGTCATCGGCATCAATTCGGCCCTGATCTCGCCGACCGGAGCCTCGGTCGGAATCGGTCTCGCAATCCCCGCCGAGCTGGCCAAGCCGGTGATCGACTCGCTGCGCCGCGGCCAGCGGCCTTCGCGGGGCTATCTCGGCGTCGGCCTCCAGCCGCTCGACGATGAATCGATCGCCTCGGCACTCGGCCTCACCAAGGGCGGCGGCGAGCTGGTCCGTTCCGTCGTGCCGGGCGGAGCGGCGGCGCGTGCCGGAATCCAGCAGGGCGACGTCATCGTCAAGGTGAACAACCAGCCGGTGACACCCGACCAGACCGTCTCCTACCTCGTCGCCAATGCGCCGGTCGGTCAGAAAATTCCGATCGAGGTCGTGCGCAATGGCCGGCACTTCACGGTCAACTCGACAGTCGACCAGCGCCCGACCGAAGAGCAGCTCGCCAAGATCGTCGGCGGCAACGACAATGGTGCGACTGGCCCCAACGGCACGCCCGCGCCGGCCGCCCCGCAAAAGGCGCTCGGACTGTCGCTCGCGCCGCTGACCCCCGAGCTGGCGCGCGCAGCGAACCTGCCGGCGACGGCGCATGGCGTGATCATCACCGCGGTCGATCCCAACAGCGACGCCTCCGACGAAGGCCTGCAGCGCGGCGACCTCATCATCTCGGTCAACAACCAGCTGGTGACCTCTCCGGCCCAGGTGATCGTGGCGGTCGATGCGGCACGCAAGGCAGGGCGCAACAGCGTCCTCCTGCTGGTCAAGCGCGGCGCCTCGCCCGAAGCCTTCGTCGGCATCGACATCAGCGGCAAGTAAGCCCCTGCGCCACGCCCGGCGCTGCCCGTGATCACGGCGCAATGGAGAAGGCTGCGGTGCCGTTCGTTACGGTGACTCGCTTTCTTCGACTTCGGCCCTAAAGAGATGGGCCAAGAGGGAACACGTGGCCGAGACCAATTGCCAGTTGATCGACGCGGTCGAGCGCGAATGGCGCGACGCTTTGTGCCGCAAGGACATGGAAAAGCTGCGCTCGCTCGTCCATCCCGACTTCGTCCTGATCGGGACCCGTTCGACCGGTCCATTCATGATGAGCCGCGACGAGTGGCTCGACGCGATCCAGCGGCGCGAAGTCGACTCGATCGAGATCGAGGTGCGCGACGCGACCGTTCTCGACCAGGTGATGGTCGGCACGGTCCAGGCGCGCTGGCGCCTCAAATATCTCGGCCGGATCATCGAGGATTGCGTGGTCCTGACCGACGTCTGGGTGCGGGACGACGGGCAATGGCGAGCGATCCGCCGCCACTCGACTCCGGCGCCGGCCAATTTCGCATAGATTGAAGGGGAGACCAGATGGCGACCAGTGCGACGCCGCTTAGACGAGGCGACGACATCAAGGAGCTGACGATCCGGGGAATCATCCTCGGCGCGCTCATCACCGTCGTGTTCACAGCGGCCAACGTCTATCTGGGCCTCAAGATCGGAATCACCTTCGCGACGTCGATTCCCGCAGCGGTCATCTCGATGGCCGTGCTGAAGGTCTTCCGCGATTCCACAATCCAGGAAAACAACATCGTCCAGACGATCGCTTCTGCGGCGGGCACCCTGTCGGCGATCATCTTCGTCCTTCCCGGCCTGATCATGGTCGGCTGGTGGACCAATTTCCCCTACTGGCTGTCGGTCGCGGTGATCGGCATCGGCGGCATCCTGGGGGTCATGTATTCGGTCCCGCTGCGCCGCGCGCTCGTCACCGGCACCGACCTTCCCTACCCCGAAGGCGTCGCCGCAGCCGAAGTGCTGAAGGTTGGGTCGGGCGTCGGCGGCGCTGAGGAGAACCGCCGCGGGCTGGTGCTGATCAGCGGATCGACGATCGTCGCCGCGCTCTACTTCCTGATCGCCAAGACCCGCCTGCTCACGGACACGGCGGCCAAGACCTTCAAGGTCGGCACCGGCGGCTCGGCAATCTCCGCAAGCCTGTCGATGGCCTTGATCGGTGTGGGCCACCTCGTCGGGGTCGCAGTCGGGCTCGCGATGGTCGTGGGCATGCTCATCACCTGGGTGGTGATCGTCCCGCACTGGACCCAGGACGCCGGGTTCGTCGCCCAGGTTCACGCCGCCGACCTCGAAGGCCTGGTCAGCGCCGCGTTCAAGCAGAAGGCGCGCATGGTCGGTGCCGGAACCATCGGTGTCGCAGCGATCTGGACGCTGCTCAAGATCATCGGTCCGATCGTCGCCGGCATCCGCTCGGCGCTGATCGCCAACCGGGAACGCAAGGCCGGCCGCGGCGCCGATTTGCCGCTGACCGAGCGCGACATCCCGATCGGCATCGTCACCGCGACGATCCTCTTGTCGATGATCCCGATCGGCCTGCTGTTGTTCGCGTTCGGCAACACCGCGCCGATCGCTTCGGAACCCGGCCTCACGATCGTGCTCAGCATCATTTACACACTGGTCGCCGGAGTCGTGATCGCCGCCGTCTGCGGCTACATGGCCGGCCTCATCGGCGCCTCGAACAGCCCGATCTCCGGCGTCGGCATTCTGTCGGTGCTCGGCATCTCGCTGATCCTCGTCGCGCTGTTCCCCGGCGTCACCGGCGACGCGACCAAGTCGCTGGTCGCATTCGCCTTGTTCGTGACCGCGATCATCTTCGGCGTCGCCACGATCTCCAACAACAACCTCCAGGATTTGAAGACCGGCCAGCTGGTCGAGGCCACCCCTTGGCGGCAGCAGGTCGCGCTGGTCCTCGGCGTCGTGTTCGGCGCGATCGTCATCCCGCCGATCCTCGACCTGATGAACACCGCCTTCACCTTCCAGGGCGCGCCCGGCGCCAAGGAAACCGCGCTGGCGGCGCCGCAGGCTGCAATCATTTCCACGATCGCGCAGGGAGTACTCGGCGGGAATCTCGACTGGCCGATGATCCGCGAGGGCGCGATGATCGGCGTCGTCGCAGTGATCGTCGACGAGGTGCTGAAGCGCGCATCCGGCAAGCGGCTGCACCTGCCGCCGCTGGCGATCGGCATGGGCATCTATCTGCCGCTCGAGGCCGACCTTCTGATCCCGTTCGGGGCGGTGCTCGGCTGGTTCTACAACCGCTGGGCGATGCAGTCGAAAAGCCCGGCATTCGCCGAGCGCATGGGCGTGCTGATGGCGACCGGCCTGATCGTCGGCGAGAGCCTGATGGGCGTCGTCTATGCCTTTGCCGTGGCGGGGGCGGAAAAGGCCGGTTCGACCGACAGCGCCAACGTGTTCGGCCTGGTCGCGCCCTATTCGGCGGTGATGGCAGTCAGCCTGGTCGTCTTCTCGGCGGCGATCGCCGCGCTCTATTTCTGGACCAGGGGCAAGGCCTCGGACGCACCAGCGCCGGGCGACCACGCGCCGACGCCCGAGCCCGACTACCGCTAGCTAGCCGAGCACCGCGCGGCGAAGCTCGGCCGGACCGAGCGGCGGCGCGCCCGCCTCGGCTTTGCGGATCAGCTCGACGATGCGGCGGTTGACGGGCGCATCGGCGCCGACCCGCTCGGCCAGCGCGACCAGCTCGCCGTTGATATAGTCGACCTCGGTCCTGCGCGCTTGCGCGAGGTCGTCCGACATCGACGAGCGAGCCTTGGCGTCGATCTTCCAGCTCTTGATGAACAGCCGGTTGAACAGCCAGTCGGGCGAGCCGATGACGAACGGCATCAGCCGCGGCCCAACCGCGCCGACCTTCGCTGGGCGGATCCCGCCGCGATCGAGAATCGCCAGCCCCTCGCGCATCGCCGCGGCGAACACGCGCCGATAGTCGCGCTCCGAAATTTCGGCACGCAGAGGGCGGCCCGACAGCGCGTTGACGGCATTGTTGAGGTTGATGAGCAATTTGCCCCACGCGATCCCGAGCATGTCGTCGGCGAGCTGCAATGCTGCCGGCCCGGGTCCGATTCGCGCCGCAAGCGCGCGCGTCTCAGGCCGGTCCTCGGCGTAGAGCGAGGCGCCGGCGACGCCTTTGTGGAACCGCCCCTCCCCGAGGTAGGCGCAATTGTACGGCACCATCCCGCGCACGACCGCGAAGCGATCGCCGAGCTCGGCCTCGAGCACGGCGACGTTGCTGATCCCGTTCTGGAAGCTGATCACCAGCGCGCCGTCACGAGCGTGAGCGGCGATGTCGCGTGCCGCGTCCGCCGTCGCAGCGCTCTTCACGCACAGGGCGATGATGTCCGCCTCGCCCAGCCGCTCCGGTCCGGTCGCGTAATCGACCTCGGCGGGCTCGAAATGCCTGTGCCAGCCGCTGTAGTCGCTGACCGTCAGCCCGTGCGTGGCGATGTCGTCGGCGATCCGCTTGCGGCCGATGAAGCTGACCGGCAATCCAGCCGCCTGCCAGCAGCCGCCGATGAAGGAGCCGACCGAGCCGGCGCCGAGGATCGCGACCTTATCCGCGGCCACGGTAGGGAGCGACGCCCTGGTCGGGCAGCCACAGGCCCTCGGGCGGTGGGCCCGATTGCCAGAAGACGTCGATCGGCATGCCGCCGCGCGGGTACCAGTAGCCGCCGATCCGCAGCCACCTCGGCTTCATCTCGGCAAGCAGCCGCTGGCCGATCCCGACAGTCACGTCCTCGTGGAACCCGCAATGGTTGCGGAAGCTGCCGAGGAACAGCTTGAGGCTCTTCGATTCGACGATCGTCTCGCCCGGCGCATAGTCGATCACCAGATGCGCGAAATCGGGCTGACCGGTGACCGGGCACAGCGACGTGAACTCGGGGGCGGCGAAGCGGACGAGGTAGAGCGCGCCGGGCCGCGGATTCCGCACGTAATCGAGCACGGCTTCGTCGGGCGAGGTGGGAAGCGCGCTGGCCTTTCCGAGGTGGGTCGTTTCCATCGGCGCGCTGACTAGCAGCAGCGCGGGCGCAAGCCTATCCTCGGGCGATGGACCCTTTGGTCACGACCGAATGGCTCGCGCGGCACCTCGGCGACGTGACGATCGTCGACTCGAGCTGGTTCATGCCCTCGCTCGGCCGGAACGCCCGCGCCGAATATCTGCAGGCGCACATCCCCCGCGCGCGCTACCTCGATATCGACGAGGTCAGCGACCGCGCGAACCCGGCACCGCACATGCTGCCGACGGCGGAGCAGTTCGCCGCCTCGATGGAGACGCTCGGGGTCGGCAGCGGCGACCGCATCGTCGTCTACGACAACAGCCCGACCCGAACCGCGGCGCGGGGCTGGTTCATGCTGCGCCACTTCGGCGCCAGCGACGTGGCGGTCCTCGACGGCGGCTTTCAAAAATGGACCGCCGAAGGGCGCCCGACCGAATCCGGCGAGCCGCCGCCGCGGACTGCCCGCTTCGCCGCCAAGCCGAACGACTCCGAGATCGTCACCAAGCAGCAAATCCTGTCGGGCGAGGTGATGACCCCGATCCTCGACGCCCGCGGCGCCGGGCGCTTCGAAGGCGCCGACCCTGATCCGCGCCCAGGCGTCGAGCGCGGCCACATCCCCGGCGCCTGCAACCTGCCGTTCGCCGCGCTCTACAACGACGACGGGACGTTCAAGCCGCCGGACGAGATCCGCCGCCTGTTCGCAGCCGCCGACGTCGACCCGACTCGCCCCTTCGTCGCGACCTGCGGCTCGGGCGTCACCGCCAACAGCCTGATCTTCGCCGCGCACCTGCTTGGGCACGACGGCAACAAATTGTATGATGGCAGCTGGAGCGAATGGGGCGCGGACCCCGCCACCCCGAAAGCATTGGGCCCGGCCTAAGCCAGCATCACCTTCGACACTTCGGCGAGCTCGCGGCGGATCTGGTCGACCAGCGCCTTGCTCGCTTCCTCGTTGGGCTCGCGGCCCGCTTGCTTGGTCGAGAGCAGCGCCTCGACGCCAGCGGCAGTCGCTTCGACCAGCCGGCCGGAGCGAGCATCGAACCAGCGCCGGCGCGGTTCGTCGGCGCGGTCCCAGCCATGGGCGATCGCCGCATCATCGGCGACGTCCGAAGCCGGCCCGCCGCCGAACGGATCGACCAGCCGCAGCGCATGACGCACCGTGGCGAGCCGCGCGACGGCCTCGGCGTAAGGCTCGGGCCGCGGCTGCGGGGTCGATTCGGGGAGAAGCGTCAGCATATACCGCGGGGTAAGCGGACGAGGCTAAGAATGTATGAATCATCCTGCGTCATCGCGAGCGTAGCGTGGCGATCCAGCCTGGATTGCCACGTCGCCTTCGGCTCCTCGCAATGACGCCGGAGTGAGCCTTAAGCCCCCTGCTTCTCGTCGATGTCGCGGAGGATCCAGCCGCGCTGGGGGATGGTCTCGATGAACTCGGCCCCGCCGCTCGCGTTGCGCAATTTCTTGCGCAGCTTGGAGATGAACACGTCGATGATCTTGGGCTGCGGCTGGTCGTCCGACCGGCGATAGAGGTGCTTCAGCAGCATCGCCCGGGTCACGACGTTGTTGCGGGCGAAGGCGAGCAGCTCGAGCACGCGATATTCCATCTCGGTGATGCCGATCGGGTGGCCGTCAATGCGGATCAGGCGCTGCACCTGGTCGACGCTCAAACGCCCGCCGCACAGCGTCTCCGGCATCTCGCCGCCGCTGGCCTTCAGCGACGCCAGCAGCCGCGACGCGGCTTCCTCGCTGTCCTCGGGCGACATGCTTCGGGGCGACCCGATCAGCGCCTGCTGGATGTCGCCGAGGAGCTTGTGGGCTTCCTCGACCAGCTTCGAGCCTTCGTCGAAGCGGCGGCGCGAACGGTCGAGCATCGATTCGATCTCGACGAGGCGAGCAGAGAGTGTGTCTTCAGCCATTATATCCGGGTTCGTCCCCCGCCTTTATATCTTATTGGCCGGCCTGAGCCGAGGCGACATTGGTGTCGGCTGCCGGAGCATTCAAAATCTGGAGCGTCGTCGCGCCCTTGTCGACGATGCGCGTGTCGGGATCCCACACGTTCGAGCGGATGCCGAGCTGGGCACGGTCGCGGCCGGCGATGTCGAGCATGCTCATTTCCGCCGCGCTGCGCGGGGCCGGGCCGCCGAACAGAGCGTCGATCGCCTGCTGCTGGGCGTCGCCGGCGGAGATTCCGGCGGTTCCGGCGACCGGCGGTGTCAGCGAGAAGTCGGGCGGGATGATCAGCGGCGCGTTGCGGGCGACCGCGAATTCGTCGGGAGTGGTGTTCCGGCCGTTGCGGAACACGGCGCAACCGCTGGTCGCGACTGCAGCGACGATCACCACGGCGGTCAAGGCTTTACGCATGTTCGATAGTCTCCCCGGGCTCTTCACCCTCGCTTTGCTCCTTACGAGTCAGGAACGCTCGCAGCAACAGGATGACGACGCCGATGCTAATCGCTGCGTCGCCGATATTGAATATCAAAAACGGACGGAACTCGCCGAAGTGCAGGTCCATGAAGTCGGTGACATAGCCGTGCAGCGTCCGGTCGAGGATATTGCCCAGCGCGCCGCCGAGCACCATGCCGAGCGCCAGCTGGTCGAGCCGGTTCTTCTCCTTGCCGATCCACACCCCAACCCCGACCGCGATCGCGCTGGTCAGACCGACCAGCATCCACCGCCCGACCGGGTTGGTCGCGTTCAAGAGGCCGAGCGAAATGCCGTTGTTCTCGGTGTAGGTGAACTGGAAGATCGGCAGCAGGTACAGCTGCTCGCCGATCGCGTTCACCCCGAGCGGCCCGGTGACGAGCCACTTGCTCAGCTGATCGAACGCGAACACCACCAGGGCGATTGCAAAGCCGAAGGCGCGGGCTTTCATCGGCCACCCCCCTCGTCATGCTGAACTTGTTTCAGCATCCATCGTGGAGACGGCGAAGCGGATGGAGAAATGGACCCTGAAACAAGTTCAGGGTGACGACCGAAATCACCCATTCAGCACCGCCTCGCAGCGCGCGTCGAGCGCGCCGTCCGCCGGGACTTCCGGCCGATGGCGCCAGCAGCGCCCGCATTTGTGGTTGCCCGTCTTGGTCACGCGGATCTCATCGCCCCTGTGGACTGTCGAGGTGATGAACAGCTCGGCGAGCAGCTCGGGGTCCTCGTCGCTCGGGACGGTGACTTCGGCCTCGTTGCTCGA
>Ga0207678_10000876_pt1 | contig 27649 bp, 23 predicted proteins | sample KBSC63metaG_FD_184319 | JGI IMG/M metagenome (GOLD analysis project Ga0207678, IMG submission 184319) | Corn rhizosphere microbial communities from Kellogg Biological Station, Michigan, USA - KBS C6-3 metaG (SPAdes) (version 2) | ecosystem: Host-associated > Plants > Roots > Rhizosphere > Soil ... | reverse complement strand
TGAAAAAGTAGCCTCGTGGCGAAAAGACGTACCTCAGCGGCTAAAGCCGCATTGCAAACAGGGCAGTTGCGGCACGGGTAAACCCGTGCCCTTAAGCAAGACGGAGTTTTTCAGCACCCACTGAAGTCCCACTGCAAACAAAGCACTTGCGGCACGGGTGAAGCCGTGACCTTAAGCAAGACGGACTTTTTCAGCACCCTCAGAAGCCGCACTGCAAGCAGAGCACTTGCGGTAGGGCTGAAGCCGTGCCCTTAAGCAAAATGGATTTTTTCAGCATTCTCAGAAGCCCCACTGCAAGCAGAGTTCTTGCGGCATCCTTCGACTTCGCTCAGGACAGGGTCTGAAGCCGTGCGTTTAAGCAAGACAGACTTTTTCAGCATCCTCCTGAAGCCCTGTGCTCCTGCCGAAGAGCAAAAGCAACGACTTTCTCTGCAGGCTTGTGAAGGCGCGCCTCTTCAAACCGGAGAGTCTCAGTTGGTTCGGATGAGGTAGGGCTGGGCTTCGGGGTCCTTCGGGCGGATGCTGTCGGCGACCTGGGTGGCAGTGGCTTTATCGGGATGGAGGGGATTGATGCGTACCCAATGGCCGGTGGGGCCAGCGAACTCGATCACCTTGGCGGTGGTGTAGCGGCGCATCAGTTCTTCTTTCAGCTTCACGGCGTCCTTCTCGCGGGAGAAGGCTCCGACCTGGACGCACCAGCGTCCGGCGGGGTCCGTGTTCGCGCGGGCCGGTGCAAAGGCTTCCACCTTTACCCTGGCGACGCCTGCACGATAGACTCCGGTGGCCTTGGCGGCGGCGAGGGAGAGGTCGATGATGCGACCTCGGACGAAGGGGCCGCGGTCGGTGATGCGGACGATGGTGGATTCATTGTTGGCGAGGTTGGTGACGCGCACCATGGTTCCGAGAGGCAGGGTGAGATGCGCGGCGGTCATGGCGTTCTGGTCGTAGACGGTGCCGTCGGCTCCTTTGCGCCCGTGGTAGGGCGGCCCGTACCAACTGGCCAGGCCGATCTGGGTGGAGATGGGTTTGCCGTAGCCTTTCGGGGGTGGCGCGGGAGTTCTATCGGAGGTTCCCGCGGAGGCGGTTTCATCGTCGAGGGAGCCGGGCTGCCGGGAGCGTGCATCGTGCTTGTCGTGAGCGTTTGAGGCGGAGCGCACGGTGGGCGGCGGCGGCGGGCGGTAGGCTCGCGTGGTCTCCCTGTGGCAGCCGACGGCGGCCAGCGCAAGCGCCGACAGCGTGGCGACGGCGAGGGGACAGCCGCGGGTCAAGGCTTCGTCGCACCCTTCGGCGGGGGTGGTGGCGTCCGGTGGGCGCGCTCGTCCATGCGCTGGGCGAGTTTTTGCAGTTCGGCGGCGGCAGAGCGCAGGGCGTCGGAGCCATTGCGGCGCACGTCGGGCACGACCTCATCGTTGATGTACTGGATGACCTTGCGCAGATCCTCTTCGACGCGGGTGCCGGCCTCGTGCAATCGCTGCTCCCAGGGCCGCTTTGGTTCGTTGGCAGGCATAAGCACACCTCTCCACGTTCGATTATGTCGATGCGGAAAACCTGTGGTCAACGGATGGCGCCATGTATTCCGTTCACAGTGCCGATAAGGTAACGGCGTTTCCGGCTCTTGAAAGAGTGAGATGCAACCTTGGGAGGGTCGGTGCGCGTCTCTTACTATAAGAAAGCGCGCGGGCCCATGACTGGAAGCACGACGCCGGACCTCCGTCGCTGAAGATGAGTGCGGATGGGTCAGATACTTGAGGTAACTTTTTTGAACCCGACGCGCACTCTTCGATCTTTCCGTTCTCTTTTTACTTGTGGCAGATGGCTTCTCGTGTTCGCGCTTACCTGGGCGTGTGTGCCTCAGAGTTTTGCGCAGAAGAATTTTGCGTGGGAAGGATCGCCGGGTTCGGCCGGGAGCAGTGCTTCGAGTGATGCTTCTGCGAACGATGCGATGCTTATGCTGCCGGATGCTCCTCGCCCTGCTCGGGAGATCGTCAGTAGCTCCGTGAGCGATGCAGCGGTTGCGCATGTTGCGGTTGTACCAGCGGCCGGCTTCGGGTTCGACCCGGTGCGGCGGCAACGCGGTGAGGCGTCGATACGGGACATGTACATTCTGCCCGGCGAAAGCGCGCCGCAACTTACCGCGGGAGACAAGTTTGTCATGGGCATCCGAGATTCGGTGTCGCCGTTTTCCATGATCGGGTGGGTCGCTTCCGCGCTCTATGCGCAGGTAATCGATGGCTCTCCCAACTACGGCAGCAACGGGAAGGCGTTTGCGCAGAGGCTTGGAGCGTCGGCGGCACGCGCCAGCAGCGAGGACATCTTCAGCAACTCCGTGATGGCGCCGCTGTTTCACGAAGATCCTCGCTACTACAAGATGGGCCGCGGCCACAGCATCTTGAAACGTGGTGTGTATGCGGCAACGCGGACGATCATCACGCGGACGGACGAGGGCCGCGCAACAGCGAACTTCTCGCTGCTTGTGGGGAATCTTGCGGGGTCTGCCCTGACCAACGTGTACTATCCGCAGAGAAACCGTACCTTCAGCCAGACGACAGAGACCTTTGCAGGGTCCATTGGCGGGTCTGCGCTTGGCTTTGTCGTCAGTGAGTTTCTCAGCGACACGCTGCAGCTGGTGCATCTCAAAAAGAGCGAGTGATTCTTCCCCTGCCAGGGTTGAACTCAAACATGGGAGCGGGATGACGTGATTGGCCGGCTATTGATCCTGTTCGTTTTGTCGGCGCCTGTTGTACGCGCGCAGACGCTCGTTCAGCCCTCTGCGCCGCAGGAGCCGGGCGCTGTCGTGGCGGATCATGCTTCGGAGACGGCTGCTGAGGACGCTCTGCCCGATGCGCCAGGCCAGAGGCATGGGCAACAGGAAGATGCTGTGGCTGTCGCGGAGGCTTCGCTGAAGGCTTCAGGGAAGTCCACGCAGCCCTGCACCCTGATCGGATCGATGAAGGCGATCTATATCGATCCGACGCGAGTGGATGGCGTGCGCAGTCCTTGCAGCGAACTGATCTATCCCTATCAGCGATTTCTTTCGACCAACATTGCCATTCCGCTGACGTGGCAGCAGAAGGGCTATCTCGCTCTGCACAACCTGACCAATCCCGCCAACCTCGGGACGATTGCCGGAATCTCGGCGATCACGATTGGGATCGATTCGCACACGGCGTACGGGCCTGGGTGGAAGGGCTTCGGGAAGATCACCGGCGTGACTCTGCTGCAAGACGCTACGGGCGAGTTCTTCGGGACGTTTGCCATTCCGTCGATCGCGCACCAGGATCCGCGCTATTACCGGATGCCACATGCCAGCATTCCGCGGCGCATCGTGTATGCGATCTCGCGGACCGCCATCTCGCGTAATGATGATGGCAGATCTATTCCCAACTACGGCACGCTGCTGACCTACCCGATCAGTGCGGAGATTAGCAATCTGTATGTGCCGGGCGTGCACAGCGATGGGCCATCGACGGTGGCGCGTATCGCGACGGGTTTGGCGACCGACCCGGCCAACAGCCTGCTCGCAGAGTTCCTGCCTGATGTGGCCGAGCGGGTTCACGTGCGCATTATCTTCGTGCAGCGGATTATCAACAACGTTGCCAGCGGCGAGGGGATGCCCTAAACGGCATTCGGCTGAGATTTTTTTGCCTCTCTTCCACCCGCAGTTCAACGCAGGAAATTGCCATTCAATGAAAAATATCGCCGTTCAGCATTACCAGCTTCAGTCCATCGGCAGGTCTGGGTAGTGTTAACCGAAACCAAGGTCGCAACTCACTGCATCCAATCAAATCGATGCGGACGTTGCGTTGCATCAAGATGCGTACTTCCGCATCCGCCGCATCAGTCGATACGCTGTTAAAGATTTGTGTACGAATCGGAAAACGGAACTTTCAGGAGATAGGAAAAAGCCATGGCGAAGGCAACGAAGTTAGCGGAAAAAGCTCTCACCTACGCGGCACGCGGCGGTTGGGTTGTATTCAACAAGCTGAACTCGTTCAGCCCCAACGCGAGCTTCACCCCGAAGTGGAGCGACAAGCCGTTGCTGAAGAGCTATCAGAAGGAGAAGCCGCCGCTGGGGTGGCCTCGCACGACGGACTCGCTCTGTCCGAAGTGCATCCCTGAGATTCGTCAGCAGATCGTCGATGGCAAGCTGCCGCACGAGATCCTGCTCAACGAGAAGGTCGGCGAGATCAAGGCGCAGATCATCGAGCGCGATGGCCAGATCCTCATGGTGAAGGACTGCCCCATCCATGGCCACTTTGAAGATTTGATGTCGATCGACACTGCCTTCTTCCGCCACCTGGAAGAGGTCTTTCCGGGCCGCGATATCCGCGCGCACAACGATGAGAAGCTGCACAATCACGGAACTTCGACGGTGACGCACGGGCGCGGTTCGGTGCTGACGATCGACCTGACCAATCGCTGCAACATGATGTGCGACCCATGCTTTATGGACGCCAACCAGGTCGGCTTCGTGCATGAGCTGACGTGGGACGAGATCAAGACGATGCTCGACAACGCCGTGACGATCAAGCCGAAGCGGCAGATGTCGGTGCAGTTCTCGGGCGGCGAGCCGACGCTGTCGCCGTACTTCCTTGACGCTGTGGCGTATGCGCGCAAGGTCGGGTACACCAGCGTACAGGCTGCCACGAACGGTATCGAGTTTGCGAAGTCCAAGGAGTTCGCCAAGGCCGCTGCCGAGGCTGGTCTGCGTTATGCCTACCTGCAGTTCGACGGCATCGGCAACGCGGCCAACTCACACCGCAAGGTCGGCAATGCGTTCGATGTGAAACTGCAGGCCATCCACAATCTGCACGAGGCGGGCGTCGACATCGTTCCCGTTACGACGATCGTCAACGGCATCAACAACGAGCAGATTGGCCGCATCATTCAGTTTGCGCTCGACAATCCGAAGAAGATCAACTTCCTCAGCTTCCAGCCGGTCAGCTTTACGGGCCGCGATGAGGACATCTCGGACGAACGGCGCAAGGCGCAGCGCTACACGCTCAGCCACATGGCGCATGATGTGAAGAATCAGACAGGGCTCGGCGAACCGACGCGCGACTGGTTCCCCATCTCGTTCATGTCCACGTTCGCGGACTGGGCCGACCTAGTCCATGGGCCAGAGCATGACTGGGGTCAGCTCTCCTGCGGCTGCCATCCCAACTGCGGCATCGGCATGGCGCTGATGATCGACAAGGAGACCAAGGAAGCTGTGCCGGTGACGGCCTTCCTGAACGCAGACCGCCTCGCCAAGGATGTTGCTCGCATCAACGATGCGGCCCGCGGCAAGTGGCTCTCGATCCTCGGCATCACGCTGGCTCTCCTACGGAACTACGATCCCGCCAAGGCGCCGACGCACTTCAAGATCAAGGACCTGCTGGCGAAGTTCGACAAGAGCTTCGGCGCTACCGGCAAGGACTATGGCAAGATCACGGCGGACCGCACGATGGAAGACATCAACAAACGGCGTGCCGACCGCTGGAACTTCCTCTTCATCGCCGGGATGTGGTTCCAGGATCTCTTCAACTACGACTTCCGCCGCACCGAACAGTGCATCATCCCCTATGCCACACAAGAGGGTGAGATCAGCTTCTGCGCCTACAACACGGGCGTGGGCTGGCGGAACATCATCGAGAAGATGCACATGACCTCGACGCTGACCAAGTGGTACGAGGAGCATGGGCGTCACGAGATCTTCGCCGGCGGCAAGAAGGTCGGGCTGGAGAAGGAGTCGACCTACGATCTCGTCCTTAACAGCGAGCACGTCAACGCCGCTGCAAACGACACCTTCGAGAAGTCCGGTGTCGCCAAGAACGCCCGCGAAGAGAAGATCCGGGCGCGCGACGCGAAGATCAAGCAGGACGGCGAAAACGCGAGGATGGCGAAGCTCTACCGCAAGGAGATTCTCGGTGAGAAGGAGACGCCGGGCTTCATCTCGCTCGGCGATATCAAGCCAGCCGCTGCTCCCGCATCCAAGGCTGAAGTCGTCAACAGCATTGAAGAGACTGTGGCTGGGGACTAACTCAACAGCAACCACGTTCCAATAATAAGAAGGCCGCCAGCAATGGCGGCCTTTACTTATCGTGACAGTTTTTGTATGTCCAAGACGTTTGATCAGTTTTGATCGAAACTACTGGCCCACGCGAACTCGATTTTTGTGCCGGTAGACCTTGCGCGGAGCGCTCCCAAACGACCACTGTCGTACGGGGCCTACGTCCACATGGACAAACTGCGATACCGGATAGTAGCCCACGCCGCCTTCGCGCAGCGAAAGCGCCGCATTGCGCAGCTGCACCGTCGACACTCCCGGCACGCGAATATCGATGGCTTTGCCTTCCATGTGCTGGCTATGCTTCGCCACGCCTGTCCGGGGAGAATTTTGTCGCAACGCTGCGTTGGTCTCCGGCGTCCTGTATCCACATACGATATCGATCACGCCGTTCGGCCGACGCAATCGCTCAAGGACACCGTGCAGCACATCGAACTCCCTCGGATCGTAGTCGGCAACGTCCTGCGTATTGTGGTCGCGCAAAAAGTAGTTCAGCTTCTCCAGAGCTTCAGGAAGGTACGTATCTCCCACCCGGTACACCACGTTGAGACTCTCGCCGGTATGCAGATTCTTCAGCCGCAGACTGAACTCCTGCGATAGAGATACCACCGCCGCGCCCGCTGAAGCAGCGGCATCCGCCACCCTGCTCCGTCGCACATGCGCGGCATTCTTCAGCATCTTTCCATGGGAGCCAGTCGGCACGGTGCTCGCCATGGATGAGGCGGTCAGCCCAAGCAGGGCTGTCGCTACAACGGCGGTGACGACGCCTCTTCCAAACGATCTGCGCATCTGTGCTCCTACTGTCGATTTGAGGGTTGCTGGTGAATCGTAATTTGCAAATGAGGTTCAGTGTCTGCCATTCGTCTACATGCAGTTTACCCGACCTATTCGGTCCGTCCCAGCTCCTGGCTGTAACTTTCGTGTTACTGGGTACTTGCGCTTTGAAGGCTGACGGTCTCCGGTCTTGTCAGCGCGGTTGTGGCAACCTAGTAGCATGACGCTCGACCCTATTCAACTCCGAGTCCTTGGTGCGCTGATCGAAAAAGAGATTGCGACGCCGGAGAACTATCCGCTCTCGCTGAATGCGCTTGTCAATGCATGCAACCAGCGCTCCAGCCGTGACCCTGTCCTTGATCTGGCGGAGGAGGAGGTGCGTCAGGCGCTTCACTCGCTGGAGGACCTTGCCCTGATTGCGCCCGTGCATGATGGCCGCGTGCCGAAGTACGAGCACCGCATCCGGACCGTGCTCAACCTGCGCCGTGACGAGACGGCCGTTCTCTGCCTGCTGATGCTGCGCGGCCCGCAGACTCCGGGAGAGCTGCGTAGCCGGGCTGACCGTCTCTACAGCTTCGACGATCTGGCCGCGGTGCAATCGACGCTTGAGCGTATGGCAGCACGCGATGCGGGCGCGGAAGGCTCCGCCAGTGGCCCGCTGACGACGATCCTGCCACGGCAGCCTGGCTCGCGCGAAGCCCGCTACGCGCATCTGCTGGGAGGGCAACCTGACCTGGCGCACCGCGTCGCGGCCTCCGATGTGGCAGGAAGTATGGACCTTACGTCCGTTTCGGATACAACGGAGCGCCTTGCGCGAATAGAGGAGCAACTCGTCACGCTCGGTGAGGCTCTGCACGCGCTTCAAGCCCGCGTCGAACGCCTCGAATCGGAGCACCCGGCTCCTGCTGCCGACTCCAGCCCTTCTCTCTCATCCAACGACACACTTCGTCTGTAAGATGAAGGAACAATACCAACCCTATGTCGAGTACACCCATCGACGATACGTTGCCGCACCCCGAACGCCGAGCCCATTCTCGCCGAGAAGCGGATGCCGAACATGACCATCTGATGCGTCTGCTGGTACAGCTTCCAGACGCCATCGTTTGCTTCGACCGCGACTGGCGCATCACGTTTGCCAACGCGGAAGCCATACGAGTCGGCCGGATCTCTCCCGCAGACTTGAACAACAAGACTCACTGGGAGCTTTATCCCGAGACGGTCGGCACCGAACTGGAACGCACCTACCGCGAGGTGATGCGCACCGGTGTGCCCGCGCGTGTCGAGCACTACTACGCTCCGTTCGATCTGTGGGTCGACGTGAATGTTCTTCCGATCGACGAGGGCATCGCGATCCACTACCAGGACATCACCGACCGTAAGGGCGCGGAGTTGCTGCGCGACTCTGCCTCGCGGCAGCTCCGACAGGTGCTCGAAGCCACCACGGATGCCGTGGTCAGCATCAGCCGCGATGGCAACTTCACCTTTCTCAACCGCCGCGCGAAGGAGCTGCTCGCGGTCAAAGGCGACCTGTTGGGCAAGAATGTCTGGGAGGAGTTTCCTGCTGCCCTTCACCAGGGAGCGTACCTCTACCACTTCAATCGCGCCATGAACGAAGGGATTGCGAGCGAGTTCGAAGACTTTTATCCCGAGCCGCTGAATCTCTGGCTTTCCATCCAGGTCCGCCCGTCCGACGACGGCATCGTTATCTTCTTCCGCGATATCACAGAGCGCCAGCAATCCGACGCGGTTCTCGTGGAGCAGAAGGAACTGCTTGCTCTCGTTCAGCAGGCCTCGCGGGTTGCGACGTGGGACGTGGACTACGCTACCGGCAAGGCGACCTGGGGTGTCGGCTCTTACCCCGTCTTCGGACATCCCCTGACGGATCTGCCAGACTTTCGCGCCTTCAAGGCGATCCTCCTGCCTGAGTATCTTCCAGTGATCACCAACTGCGTCAAGACCGCGATCGCGACCGGCGAGATGATTGTGCAGGAGTTTCAGGTGCGCGCTGCCGACGGCAGCATCCTTTGGCTGGAGAGCCGCGGCCAGGCTGTCATGGTGAACGGTGTCCCCACTCGCCTGCGCGGCATCACCATCGACATCAGCAACCGCAAGAAGAACGAGGAGGCGTTGATCGCCAGCGAGGCGCGTTACCGTGTGCTCGCGGACCTCAACCCTCAGGCCATCTGGATGGGCGCGCCCGATGGCAGCATTACCTACGCGAACCAGAACTTCCTCGACTACATTGGCCTGTCGATTGAGACACTCGACGGCCTCGGCTGGCTGAACGCGTTTCATCCTGACGACCGCCAGCGCGTCCTGGATGCGTGGCATCGCTCCATCGCTACTGGCGCAGACTACGATGTCGAAGCACGCATGATTCGCGCCGCCGATGGGCGATCGCGTTGGTGGTGGGTGCGTGCGCAGCCTATCCGCGACGACAATGGCAAGATTCTCCACTGGCTTGGCGTTGCGCTCGACATCGATGATCGCAAGACCTTCGCCGACACGCTTCAACTTCGCCAGGAGGAGACGGAGCGCCAGCGCGCCGAACTTGAAACCATCTACAAGACCGCGCCGATCGGTCTCGCGCTCTTCGATCCGGTCGAGTTTCGCTACCTGCGCGTCAATGATCGTCAGGCCGAGACGATCGGGCTTCCCAAGGACAAGATTCTCGGTCGCACCATCACTGAGATTGCCCCACTCAAGGGCCTCAGGGAACTCTTCCGGCAGGCTGCTGAAGGCCACCCCGTCAAGAATCATCTGCTTGAAGGCGAACTGCCCGCCCGTCCCGGCGAGCACCGTTTCTGGAACGTCAGCTACTCTCCCGTCTATAACGCCGACGGCACCGTAGCAGCCATTGCCGCAGCTGTGCTGGAGATGACGAACCAGAAGAAGGCCGAGGCTGCGCTGATCCAGAGCGAGAAGCTCGCCGCGGTTGGCCGCCTCGCCAGCTCGATCTCACATGAGATTAATAACCCGCTGGAGGCCATCACCAACCTTCTCTACCTGATCAACCTGCATGACGATTTATCCGAGAGTGTCAGGGAGTACGTGCATACCGCGCAGAGCGAACTCTCCCGCGTCTGCCAGATCGCGACGCAGACGCTGCGCTTCCATCGCCAGGCGGTCCGCGCTACCCACGTTACTGCCGCAGAGCTGGTGGACGCTGTCCTCAACCTCTACCACGGCCGCCTGGCCAACTCTGGCATCTCCGTCGAGGCGAGCTACTCGACTAACGTCCGCATTTTGTGCTTTGAGAACGATATCCGTCAGGTCCTCAACAATCTCATCGCCAACGCCATCGACGCCATGCGTCAGGGCGGGCGCCTGGTCGTTCGCGCTCACGACGCCATCGACATCTCCCCAGGTTTCCCGGAACCTCGCAGCGGTATCCGCATCACGATCGCCGATACCGGTCATGGGATGTCTCCCACCGTACGCGCGCGCATCTTCGAACCCTTCTACACGACGAAGGATCTCAACGGGACGGGTCTGGGCCTCTGGATCTCGGCCGGTATCGCGAAACACCATCAAGGGCGGCTTACCTTTCGCAGCTCCCAGCACCCCATTCACCATGGAACTGTCTTCTCACTCTTCCTGCCGTGGGCAGAAGCCCCCAGCTCTGAATTACCTACGCAGCCCTCGTACCTATCGAATGAGCCGTAAATGCGCAGGAACGTGCGCCAGATTGAGAATATGTAACACACCCGTAACGTTGATCTGTGGAAACCATTGAAATGGATAGACTTGGCAAGGAACCCAAATGAGGTTGCAGCAGGGTGCTCTTGCTTACGGTATAACTTGCGCATTTCCATGCAGTTATAACAGTGCGCCCGGTGACGTTTGGCACATCTCAGGCCAAAGTCGCAGGCTTCCGGATTGCAAAACGGGGACAGAATCCACAGTTTTTTCCACAGGTGGCCAGAATGCAGACTCCTTGTAAACGAAAAAGAGAGGCCCCTGGAAAGGAACCTCTCTTCGAGAAACGGATGGGCTATTTCTTCGGCGCGGCAGCGTGTGGGGCCGTTGTCGCTGGACGCGGATGTGTTGCCGCTGGTGCGGAAGGCACTGGTGCCGCCACTCCGGACGAAGCGTTATATGCATCGACAACCGCCTTGGTGACATCCGTGGTCGGCGAGGCCCACATCACATTGCTCTGCTGATTGCTGACATCGAGCAGCAGCGTATAGCCATTGTCGGCGACGTACTTCTTCAAAGTGACCGAGACCTTCTGCGCGACCTTGCCATAGGCTTCCTGCAGGTCAGCCTGATAGGCAGTCTGCGCGTCTTCGGCTTCGCGGTTGAGCTGCTTCTCTTTGGTGTCGATGTTCTTCAGGCGGGTTGCACGCTCTTCGTCGGAGAGCGTCGCCGGCGCACTCTGCAACTGCTTCTTGAGTGAATCGACCTCCTGCGAGAGGGTGTCGATCTGCGCCTTCTTGGGCTCATACTTCTTCTGAACTTCCTGGACGGTGCGCTGGCCTTCGTTGGTGCCGAAGACTGCCTGTTCGAACGCAACCAGAGCGATCTTTGCGGGGATGGGCTGAGGGGTGACCGCAGCTGCTGCGGGTTGAGGAGCGGAAGGTGTTGTTGCCGGGGACGCAGCGGTCTGCGCCATGCCGGCGGCGGCTATCAATCCCGCGCCAAGGGCGGAGACAAGAACTAGATTGCGATTCATGCGGTGTGTGGTACTCCTTCGGGTATCTTACAAAACTATTCGGCTCTCACCATGCAAATCTGCATGGTTCGCCAAGGATATTTCGTCAGGCTTGCAGAGGGTGCTGAAAGGTGGCGCTACCAACCAAAACGTACCTTAGGGCTAAAGCGCCACTGCAAGCAAAGCACTTCTGGCACGGCTGAAGCCGCGCCCTTAAGCAAAACAGACTTTCAGCACCCATTGCGGCCTCCGGCGAGGTCTGCAATGGGTGCTGGATCTCGCGCGCATTACGGCTTCTTTGGCGCGGTCGTGGTGCGCGGCCGGTTGGTGGCCGACGGCGCCGGAGGAGGCAGCGCTGCCACGCCCGATGTGGCGTTGTAGGCATCGACGATGGCCTGCGAGATGTCCGTTCCTGGAATCGTCCACATCACATCGAGTCCACCCTGCTGGCCAGTGTTGTTCAGCAACATGGTGTAGCCATTCTCCTGCACATACTTCACGACGGTCGGGCCAAGCTTCTTTGCAACCTTGGAGAGAGCGTCCTGCATGTCGGAGTTGTAGGCGGTCGACGCATCGTCGCTATCGCGCTGGAGCTGCTTTTCCTTGGTGTCGATGGCCCTGGCGCGTGAGGCGCGGTCCTCATCCGACATCGTCGCCGGTGCACTCTGCAACTGCTTCTTCAGCGTGTCGACTTCCTGCGCCAGAGCTTCGAGCTGCGTCTTCTTCGGCTCATACTTCTTTTGCAGGTCCTGAAGGGCACGTTGTCCCTCGTTGGTCGCTGCGGCAACCTGTTCGTATTCGATGAGGGCGATCTTTGCGGGAACGGCCTGGGGTGCGACCGCGGCAGGCGCGGAAGCGGTGGTTGCGGGGGCCTGAGGGCCAGCAGTCTGAGCCATCCCTGCGGCTGTCATCATTCCCGCGGCAAGGGCGGAGACAAAAGCGTGCGTACGATTCATGGGTTCTGTGATGCTCCTTCGGCGATCATTCGAAAAAAATCATCCGGCCTCAGGCGCACAATCGCATGGCCATCTGAGCCATTTCCGGCACCCACTCGATGGATGCACTCTTTGGAGAATGACCACCTGCTACTCGATCGCGCCGTTCCTAAATTAGCGGAAGGCCACCGCGAGAGGGTTGCTGGAAACACCTCAGATTATAGGGCCGCACCACGGGCCGGTCAAACGACAAGTGAAGGTGCGATCTTCCAAAATATGGAGAACTTCGGAGGCAACCTCCGGTTTCTCAGAAGCTTCTTCGGTACCAGGACCTCTAAGTGAAGCAGCAGGGCAGTTCGCGTTTGGCAGTAGAATTGCAATTCAATAAATTGTCCTGCCCCCTGGATCGCATCTGGTGTGTGCAGTTTGAACTCCTCGGCTTGAAGGAAGCTACGCCCAATAGAAGGTGTAGCCCTCAGTCTTGAGGTCGGCTTCCCCTTACCAGGAAGCCTTTCAGGAGGCCAGTGACTGGCCATCAAATGTGAAGGCCGCCTCGCTTGAGTGCGGCCTTCCTTTATTTTCCCTGGAATGTTGACCCCTCTTCCCATCGCCGGTTCGTACTCTACAATAGAGAGGAAGGATTCCTGTCAAAAGAGAGTCCTTGCCAAGCGCTCCCTTTACGCGTACCCTAAGTCTTGCCTCGTGAACGGCTGTGGGTGCCGATCACTGTGCGGCCAACAATGGGTTACGGTTGCGTAAGATTGGCGGCGATGCACAGGATTACAGTGAACCGGATTTATCGGACTCTGTCGGAAACAGGTGAGGGTGAAGGGTTCGCCGTAAGGCGTTCCGCGCTACGTTTGGCTGGTCATGGAGTGACCTGCACGCGGCCAATAGATATAGAAGACGTCCGTTCGAGTACAACTTGAGATCGTTTCCTCCGACGCTGCAATACCGGTTTGGTTCGCGCCCCTTGTCTTCCAGGGGAACGGAGAGACCGTCTGCGTGGGTGTGAATCGCTAATTGAATGCTGAGCAATAGGAAGTGGAAGCATGACTTCAGAGCAGAACAGTTCCGAGGTGCAGTCGCACCCGGAGTCGACAATGCCTCCTGATCATCAGGATGGGGGCGCGCAATTCGACGGGCAGAACGTGCCCCACGGCATGGGACAGTCCAAGAGCAGCCGTCGCCGTCGACGCAAACGCAAGAGTAAGGGTTCCGACGGCGTGCCGGTCGCTGGCGATCAGGCGACGGGACAGCCCGTCGGCTCCATCCAGGCGTCCAGCGCTCAACCGCAGCCCTCCCAGGGGCAGGGTGGCCAGCAGCAGAACTCGGGCGGCGGCAAACGCTGGAAGAAGAAGTTCCGCGACCGCGATCGCCAGCGTCCCTCAGACAATCCCGGCAACCAGGCCAGTGCGGGCAACGGCGGCGGGTTCCGTGACGGCAACAGCCATCAGCCCGGCAACAGTGCGGGCGGCTTCAAGCGCAAGGGCGGCGGCGGCAAGCAGCAGCGTGGACCGCGCAGTTTTGTCGGCCCCATGGACCACAGCTACCGCGCCGTCAACGGCAACTTTGCGGATACTCCTCCCTCCACCATCGACTCTCACGGCGGAAATTACCAGGGACGCAGCAACGGTGGCGGACGTGGTTATCAGAGCGATTCCCAGCCTATTGACTACTCTCAGGGCCGCACCATTCCCATCCCCGAAGGCACGCCGACGAAGATCTTCTTCTTCATCGAAGACCTCTTCTTCATCGCGAAGATTCAGGAGACGGCGCGCAAACTCGGCGTCAAGGTCGAATTTATCAAGAACGATAAAGAGTCGATTGCCCAGCTGACCAGTCATGAGGAAGAAGACCGCCCCGGCCTGATCGTCTTCGATCTCAACAACGCCAATGCGAAGCCGCTGACGCTGATCCCGAAGCTCAAGACCAAGCTCAAGCGCAGCACGTCCATCGTTGGCTTCCTCTCGCATCTGCAGGGAGACCTGAAGGCAAAGGCTGTTGAAGCAGGGTGCGATACCGTGATGCCGCGCGCGGCGTTCTCGCAGAACCTTCCGAACCTTCTTCGCCGCTACGGCCTTGAAGAAGAAGAAGAGCCCAACTTCAATCAGTAATTTCATTGTGCGTCGCGTCTACTTTTCGCGCGACGAGATGCAAGATTAAAAAGGAAGCCCGCGAGTGCATGCTCGCGGGCTTCCTTTTTGTGCGGACTGGGGGTTGTGGAGCGGAGGTCTACTCTTCGCCCACCTTCAGAACGGCGAGGAATGCTTCCTGCGGGATGTCGACCTTGCCGATGCGTTTCATGCGCTTCTTGCCCTCCTTCTGTTTGTCGAGGAGCTTGCGCTTGCGGCTGATGTCGCCACCGTAGCACTTGGCGATGACGTTCTTGCGGATGGCGGTGACGGTCTCTCGCGCGATGACCTTCGAGCCGATGGCTGCCTGGATGGCGACTTCGAACATCTGGCGCGGAATGAGTTCGCGCATCTTGGAGACGAGAGCGCGGCCACGCTGCTGGGCGAAGTCCTTGTGGATGATGATGGAGAGCGCGTCTACGGGGTCTCCGCCGATGAGGATATCCATCTTCACCATGGGAGAGACCCAGGTGCCGGCGAGGTGGTAGTCGAGTGAAGCATAGCCGCGGGAGACGGTCTTCAGGCGATCGTAGAAGTCGAGGACGATCTCGTTGAGCGGCAGCTCGTAGGTAATCATGACGCGGGTGTCAGAGACGTACTCCATGTTCTGCTGACGGCCGCGCTTCTCTTCGACGAGCTTGAGGATGCCGCCAACGTACTCTTCATTCGTGAGGATCTTGGCGGTGATGACGGGCTCTTCAACCTGCTCGATGTTGGAGGGGTCAGGCCAGCGCGAGGGATTGTCGACTTCGACGACGCTGCCGTCCGTCAGGGTGATCTTGTAGCGCACGCCGGGTGCGGTGGTGATGAGGTCGAGGTTGTACTCGCGCTCCAGGCGCTCCTGAATGATCTCGAGGTGGAGCAGCCCGAGGAAGCCGCAGCGGAAGCCGAAGCCGAGGGCGACGGAGGACTCCGGCTCGAAGTTGAAGGAGCTGTCGTTGAGGCGGAGCTTTTCGAGCGCGTCGCGGAGCAGCGCGTGCTCGTGCGAGTCGACGGTGTAGAGCCCGGCAAAGACCATGCTCTTGATGTCTTCGAAGCCGGGTAGGGGTGCGGCGCAGGGACGCTCGGCATCGGTGATGGTATCGCCCACCTTGGTGTCCGCGACGTTCTTGATGGTGGCGACGAAGAAGCCGACTTCGCCGGCAGAGAGCTCGGTCAGTTCGATCGGCTTGGGAGTCATCACGCCCATGCTCTCGACGTCGAAGACCTTGCCGTTGGACATGACTTTAATCTTCATGCCCTTGCGGAGCTTGCCGTTGATGATGCGCGCAAGGACGATGACTCCTCTGTAGGGATCGAACCAGCTATCGAAGATGAGCGCCTGCAGGGGAGCAGCGGGATCGCCCTTTGGTGGTGGGAGCAGAGTGACGACGGCCTCAAGAATCTCTGCGACGTTGAGGCCGGTCTTGGCGCTGACCGCGATGGCGTCGCTGGCGGGAAGGCCTACGGATTTTTCGATCATCTCCTTGGTGCGCTCGATGTCGGCGCTGGGGAGGTCGATCTTGTTGATGATGGGAATAATTTCGAGGCCGCCGGCGATAGCGAGATAGGCGTTGGCGAGCGTTTGGGCTTCGACGCCCTGCGAGGCATCGACGACCAGCAGCGCGCCTTCGCAGGAGGCCAGCGAGCGCGAGACTTCGTAGCTGAAGTCGACGTGGCCGGGGGTGTCGATGAGGTTGAGCTGATAGGTCTCGCCGTCGTGCGCCTTGTACATCATGCGGACGGTGTGGGCCTTGATGGTGATGCCGCGCTCGCGCTCGAGGTCCATGGCGTCGAGGACCTGGGCGTGCATCTCGCGCGCGGTGACGCTGCCGGTCAGCTCCAGCAGACGGTCGGAGAGGGTGGACTTGCCGTGGTCGATATGCGCGATGATCGCGAAGTTGCGTATGTGATCTGGATCCATGCCGGGTAGAAAGTGCCTCAACGTTCGATGCTATCACCGCGTAAGCGCCGTGCGCCGGGGAGAATCACTCGCAAAATGCGAGTGCGCTCCATTGAAGATGCTCCGGTTGACGCAGCAAATCCGTCTTACAATGAGCAGGAAGATGGAGCGGATTATCTTATTGAACAAGTTGCGGCGTTTGGGAATGGTGGTGGCATGCACGCCGCTGGTGTTGTTGGCAGGGTGTCCGCAGAATCAGGCCGCAGCGCCGAGTAAAGTGCCGGTCAGTGCGACGGCTCCCGCTCTCGGCAATGCTGCGAGCGCGAGTGCTAAGCAGGCAATACGGCCTGCGACGCCACCCGCGCAGACTGCGGAGAGCGCTGCAAAAGCGCGCAAGGTGCAGCAACTGATCAATCGAGCAGAGCAGGCGTATCACAGTGGCGTGGACAGCTATCGGGCCGGGCATCTGGATGCTGCGCGGATGAACTTCGACGCTGCCGTCGACCTGATCCTTACGAGCGGGATCGACGTGAAGAGCGACCCGCAGCTCTCCGATGAGTTCGAGCATCTGGTCGATGCCGTGAACTCGCTCGAGATGGCTGCGCTCAAGCAAGGCAACGGATTTTCGCCAACGCTTGAGGCCGCTCCGCTGGACGCCGCCAACGAGGTCACGTTCCCGGCAAACGCGGCGCTGACGGCGAAGGTTGCGGCCGAGTTGAAGACGACGCAATCCGACTTTCCCCTTGTCATCAACGATTACGTTGCCGGCTTCATCAGCTATTTTTCAAACTCTCCCGGAGGCCATGCGCATCTGTTGCGTTCGCTCGAGCGCGCGGGGAAGTACAAGGACATGATCGCCAACGATCTGCGCGAGCAGGGAGTCCCGCAGGACCTCATCTACCTTGCCGTGGCGGAGTCGGGCTTTCAACCGCAGGCGCTGAATGCACGGTCGGGCGCTGGGGGGATGTGGCAGTTTATGCCGACGGGCGCATACGGGCTGGAGCGCAATGGCTGGTTCGATGAGCGCTTCGATCCGCAGAAATCGTCCAAGGCGTACGCGAAGTATATGAAGTCGCTCTACAACCAGTTTGGCGACTGGTATCTGGCGATGGCCGCTTACGACTGGGGTCCGGGCAACGTGCAGCGCGCTGTTATGCGTACCGGCTATGCGGACTTCTGGGAGCTGTACCGCCGTAATGTGCTGCCGGGCGAGACTAAGAATTATGTCCCCGGTATTATTGCGGCGATCATCATGGCAAAGAATCCGGCGCAGTACGGGTTGGACAAGCTGGTTCCCGAAGCGCCAGTCGTCTCCGATACCGTAACGGTGGATAGTGCAGTCGACCTTCGCCTGGTGGCGGATGTGACGGGAGCGTCGCTGCAGGAGATCGTCGCGCTCAACCCAAGCCTGCTGCGGATGAGCACGCCGAACAACATGCCGTTCGACCTTCACATTCCGGTGGGGACGAGTGAGATGTTCTCCTCCCGCATTAAGGAGATCCCGGAAGAGAAGCGCAGCAGCTGGCGCTTCCACGTGGTGCGCACCGGCGAGACGCTTGATGGAATCGCGTTGGCCATGCATGCGCGCGCTCACGACATCGCAGAGGCGAACGACATAGCTGCCGGTGACGGCGTCGAGGTGAACGATGAGCTTGTCATTCCGATTGCAACTGCCGCGGCCAGCGTTGGCCCGCGCCGCTATACCGTGCGTCGTGGCGACACGCTTGTGACGGTGGCCGACCGGTTTGGTGTCACGGTAGAGCAGCTGCGGCGATGGAATCGAATGCGATCGAACACCGTGACAGTGGGTAGGGCGCTGACCGTAGCCGAGCCCGTGAGGCTCGCTCCTCACACTCGTGTGCGTGGACGTTCTGCGCGGAGAAAGAGCGGCTCCCACGGCGTGTCGACCTCGACTCGCACCGCGTCGAAACACTCCCGCGCGAAGCAGTCAGGTTCGAAGGCGGCTTCGACCACGAAGAAAAATTCCGGCGCGAAGGCGAAGAGCCGGACGTCCAGCACGAAGAAGAAAGCTACACGATGAGCTACCTCACCAAAAAGAGTGCTTGCCTTCGCTGGCGCTTGGATGCATCCTGTTGCTAGAATCTCGTGCCGGGCAGTAAAGATGATTTTCGCCGCATCGTATTTGTAACGAAGTAGCAGTGAGTGGGAAACGCAAAACGCAGCGAGGGAAAACAACGATGATGTTCGACGACACGATCAAGCTCTATGCAGCAGCGGATGGGGACCACAACTTCGGCGATGAAGCGGACGATGACCGCGATGATCTGGTTCGCCGCTTCGATGAGGATGAAGAAGAAGAGGTCACAATGACCTCCGATGACGATGATCTCGAAGTTGACGAGGCGGAGCGCGGATCGTTCCGCGACACGCATGTGGAAGATGCCACCATCTACGCGCTGCCTCCTTCGCCGGTCGATAGCTATACACCCCCCACGCAGGAATCCGAGGTTCCGGTGAAGAGCGCGCCTCCGGCCAGCGTCGCCAAGCCCGCACCCAGCAAGGTGGCTCCGGCAAAGAAGCCAGCAGCGAAGAAGGCTGCTCCCGCCAAAAAGGCTCCAGCGAAGAAAGTAGCAGCGAAGAAAGTTACCGCGAAGAAGACCCCGGCGAAGAAGGTCAAGGCCGCAAGCAAGCCGGCCCCGAAGAAGGCAGCAAAGAAGGCGGCCGTAAAGAAAGTCGCCGCGAAGAAGGCTTCGCTCAAAAAACTTCCTGGGAAGAAGAAACCACCGACATTGAGATCTGCCGCGAAGAAAGCAAGTGCTCGGCGCGGCGGTAAGGGCGCTCCTAAAAAAGCGTCCGGCAACAAGGGCACTCCAAGCAGTAAAAAATTAAAGACGAGAGGTACTACCTTGGCAACTAAGAAAGCAGCGAAGAAGGCTCCTGCGAAGAAGGCAGCGGCAAAGAAGGCTCCCGCAAAGAAGGCAGCAGCGAAGAAGGCTCCTGCAAAGAAGGCGGCGGCAAAGAAGGCCCCTGCAAAGAAGGCAGCAGCAAAGAAGAAGTAACTCTACCTAAGGCAAGCAAATAGGCCCGGACTCCTCAATTGAGAGCCCGGGCCTTTTTGCGTCTGTTGGAAAGCTTACTTCTTCAGGGATTCGATCTCAGCCAGCACTTCCGTGCTGTGGACGTTCGGATCGACCTTCGGCCATACCTTGACGACCTTGCCCTGGGGCGAGATCAGGAAGGTCTGCCGGCTGGCAAACTTCATCGTGCCGTGGGTGTTTACGGGCACGCCATACAGGTCGACGACCTTGTGGTCGGGATCGGCCAGCATCTTGAAGTTGAAGGTGTCCTTTGCGCACCATGCCTTGTGGTCCGCAACGGTGTCGAGACTCACGCCGAGGACGACTGCGTTCAAGGCGTGATACTTGTCGAGATCGCGCTGAAAGTTGTGCGCTTCGATGGTGCAGCCCTGGGTCTGATCTTTCGGATAGAAGTAGAGGACGACCCACTTCCCCTTGAAGTCTTTCAGGCTGATGAGCTTGTCTTCCTGCGACGGCAGGGTAAAGTTGGGTGCCGTCGCTCCTGCTGCAATCGCGTCAGGCGCGGCTGCGGCGTGAGCCTTCACGCCAACGCCACATGCTGCAACGACGATCGCTACGATGACTGAGGTCCAGATTCCTTTGCGCATTTTCGATTCCCCTTTGGTGAAACGTGATAAGTATACGAATTTGCTCGCAGCTAAGACTCGCACCGCCGAGCGCCGGGCATGGCTTTCGGCTATTTTCTAGAATGCGCGACAAAACAATGACATCTGCGTCACTCGGCAATGATGCTGATGGCGGCCCGGTCCGCCTCGGCGACGATAGCCGCAGGGTCGAACATCAGCGTCCGCCCAGTCTCAATGCAGAGACAGGTTGCGCCTGCCCGCCGCATCGTCTGGATCGTTGCCACCCCAATCACCGGCACGTCGAAACGCATGTCCTGATTGGGCTTGGCGACCTTGACCACCGTGAGCGAACGCCGCAGCGTCGTCGCCTGCCCAGCCTCGCCCTCAAGGTCCAGCGTCCGAAACAGCCCACCGGCACGCTCAATGGTGGCGTCGGTGCCCTCCATGGCCTCCACCGCAACACACGCCTGCGCCGCAATCACCACCGTCTGGCCCAGATCGTACCCCGCAATCGCCTGCGCTACTGTGCGCCCATACGCAATATCCTTCCGCTCCTCTTCATCCGGAGAACGCTTCGTCAACACGCCCGCCCGTGCTAGCAGCGGTTCAAGATACTCCGTCGACGAGATCAGTTCGATCCCCTCATCGCCCAGCACCTTCGCTACTGCCCCCAGCAGCATGTCCGTATTACGCGTTCGCAGATTCAGCAGCAGCTTCGCCAGCCGCCAGTCCGGCCGAATGCTGGAGAAGATCTGCTTATGCTTGATCTGCCCAGCCATCACGGCGCGCGTCACGCCCTCCGCCTGAAACGTCTCGATCAGCCGCGACAGCTCCCCCAGCGACAGCCAATGCACGCGGATGTTCGAGTCCGCCGCCGCCCTCGTCTCGATCTCCGGATCGGTCTCCTCCTTGATCGCCGCAACCACCACCGTCAAGCCGTGAGCGCGCGCCGCGTCGAGGAGCAGAAAGGGGAAGCGCCCGTTGCCCGCGATCAGACCAAGCTTATCCATCACACCTCATGCCCCTCGCGCCGAAAACGCCCGCCGCCCTCAATCGACCCACTCCACCCGCACGCTCCTCTTCCCCAGCCGCAACACCGGAGCCGCCCCCAGCGCATTCCGGCTCAGTATCTTCGCGCCGCACTTCTCCCCGTTCACGCTGACGGCATTCTCCTGAATCTTTCGCGCTGCCTCGCCGTTCGATTTAGCAAGCCCGGCTAGCTGCAGCAGTTTCGCGAGCGGAACATCGCCCTCGGCAGCCAGCGCGCTCCGCGACACCGGCACCACCGGCACATCCTCGCTCACACCGCGCTGCTGAAACATCTTCGCCCAGCCCTCGCCCGCCGCATCCGCCTCTGCCGCCGAATGAAAGTCCCGCGTAATCGCCCACGCCAGGTTCTTCTTCGCCTGCATTGGATGCAGCTTCCCGCTCGCCACATCCGCCTGCATTGCATCAATCTCCGACCCGCGCAAATCGGTCAGCATCGTCCAGTACTTCCACATCAGCTCGTCCGACACCGACATCAACTTCCCATACATCTCCGCCGCCGGCTCATGAATCCCAATCGCATTCCCCAGCGACTTCGACATCTTCTGCACGCCATCCAGCCCCTCCAGGATCGACGTCATCAGCACAATCTGCTGTGGCTGCCCAAAGTGCTTCTGCAGGTCGCGCCCGCGCATCAGGTTGAACTTCTGGTCCGTCCCCCCCAGCTCCACGTCGCACTCCAGCGCCACCGAGTCATACCCCTGCGCCACCGGATAGATCATCTCGTGCAGCGCAATCGGCTGCTCCTGGTCGAAGCGCTTATGAAAGTCCTCGCGCTCCAGCATCTGCGACACGGTGAACTGCGCCATTAGCTTCACCATGTCGTAGTAGCCCAGCTTGTCCAGCCACTCCGAGTTGTACCGCACCTCGGTCTTCACCGGGTCAAGAATCTTGAACACCTGCTCCTTATACGTCTCCGCATTCACTGCAATCTGCTCCGGCGTCAGCGGCTTGCGCGTCACATTCCTTCCCGTCGGATCGCCGATCAGCGCCGTCGAATCCCCAATCAGGAAAATAACGGTATGCCCCAGGTCCTGAAAGTGCTTCAGCTTCCGAATCAGCACGGTATGCCCCAGGTGCAGGTCAGGCGCAGTCGGATCGAACCCAGCCTTAATGCGCATAGGGACGCCGGTAGCAATCGACTTCGTAATACGCTCCTTCAGAGCGTCCAGCGGAAGGATCTCCGCAGCACCTTTCGTAATCAGATCAAGCTGATCGTTAAGCGAAGCAAACGTAGGCATATCTCTCAAGTATAAAGACCAAAACCATCTCGTCGACGGGCTTCCACAGGAACAAATCCATCAGAGTGAGCGTATGCAGCTAAGCATTCTTTGATCCATATACCAAAAGGATGGTCACCGCTTTATGAGACTTTCGAATGGGCAGCGTTTCCTTTGCATCTACTCCGGATTACTAACGACGGTATTTGCCATCGTTGTTCTGTGCGGATTTACGACTAACAGACGTAAAACAAACTTTGACGAAATTACCGTGCATAGGATCAATGTAGTCGAGCCAGATGGAACTCCGCGCATGATTCTCTCAAATGAGGAGAGTCGTCCAGGCACCTTCTTCAAGGGCAAGGAATATCCTAGGCCCGACCGGAGGGGGGCAGGAGTGTATTTCTACAACAATGAAGGTACGGAGGCCGGAGGGCTCATCTACGGTTCATTCCTGGATAAAAATGGAAAGGTCGAAGAAGCCAACGTTCACTTGAGCTTCGACCAATACAATCAGGATCAAATATTTTCCGTAGATTCTGGGCAAGAACGGAATGAAAAATTCTCTATGATCCGAATGAATGATATAGAGGACGACGCACCGATAAGCGACCGCCTTGAAGCATCGGAGCGCATATCAAAACTGTCTACGTCCGAACGTAAAGCTGCGTGGGATAAGTTCAATAAAATCCACCCATCTATGCGCACACGTGTTCTTTTGGGTCGCATTGATGATAAATCGGCCGTATTGCAACTCAAGGATACCGAAGGACGTAACCGTATCGTCCTCAAAGTTGCATCGGATGGAACTCCTTCTATCCAATTGCTTGATGCTTCTGGCCATGTTTCAAAGGAAATCAGTAGTACCCCTTAATGAAGTCTCTCCTGCACCCAGCCCGCGCCGCCGCAGGCAGAATTTGAAATCACACAACACGGAGCAGTCATAAACCCCACCACAGCAAAAGGCCCCATCCACCTCAAACTCCGCTAGCAACTCTTATCAGCTTTTATCGCTCTTATCACCGTTACGCCTTACCTTATACTCACCCCATGGACGTCGAACGCATCCGCGCCTATCTCCTCACCCTCCCTCACGTCGTCGAAACCGAGCAGTTCGGCGGCCTCGTCTTCTGGGTGGGCGACAAGGCCATCGGCGGCAAGATGTTCGCCTGGGCCAGGCTCGAACGCGACAACATCCGCCCCCGCGTCCTCTCCTACCCCGCCGGCCCCGAGCGCTACCCCGAACTCCTCGAAATCGACGGCATCTTCCCCGCGCCCTACGTCGCCCGCATCCACTGGGTCGCGGTTGAGCGATGGGACGTCTTCCGCACCGCCGAGTGGGAGCAACAACTCCGGCAAGCGCACGAGATCACGTTCGCCAAGCTACCCCCGCGAACCCGCGCCGTCCTCGCCCTGCCCGCAAAGGAGCAAAAGCGCCTTATCGCCGACCGCAATAAGCTGCTCGCACTCCGCAAACGTCAGACTCAAGCCTGATAAATGCCGCGAAAGCGATCACTCAGGCAGGCTCCTTAAGGGGAGGATTTGGAAAAAATTCAGTCCCGGCGTTCGATTGCGTGAGAATGAGATGATTCAGTAGCGTCAAACATATGCAGAATATTTCTGCTCCCGGCGTCCCGGTTGTTCGCTGGCCGCAACGTGTTGAAAACGGAGTCTGAATGAAGCGCGTCCTTCTATTGCCTGCAATCGCTCTGGCCCTCTCTCTTTCCGCCCAGCCGCTGCTTTCGCAAGCCCACGACATCCCCAGCGCCGCACCCGTAAAGCCCGCCGGTCAGACGCAGGAGGAGCGCGGCCGCCAGCTCCTCGACCAGATGGTCGCTGCCCTCGGCGGCCAGGCCTGGCTCGACCGCAAGGATGTACGGGAGCAGGGCCAGTCCGCTGCATTCTTTCGCGGCCAGCCCAACGGCACTGTCATCGAGTTCAAGCTCGCACGCCAGTTTGCCGACGCCACCCATCCCGAAGCCGTGCGCATCGGCTTCCTCTCCTACCGGGGCATGATCGTCCCCGGCAAAAAGACCGACATCGTTCAAATCTGGACCGGCGACACCGGCTACGAGGTCACTTACAAAGGGAAAGCTACCCTTCCCAAAGAGCAGGTCGAAGACTATTATCGCCGTCGCGCGCACTCCATCGAGTCCGTTATCCACGACTGGCTCAAAGCTCCCGGAGTGATGGTCGTCGCCGAAGGAACCACCATGGTCGAGCGCCGCATGGCCGACAAGGTTAGCGTCCTCAGCGCGAATAACGACGCCGTCACCATCGAGCTCGATGCCACCAGCCACCTTCCCCTCCGCCGCACCTTTCAATGGCGTAACACGACCTTCAAGGACTACGACGAAGACGCTGAAGAGTACGACGACTACCACACCTTCCAGGGCCTCCCCACCGCGCTCGCTATCACCCGTTACCACAACGGCGACATGGCCAGCCAGACCTTCCTCCGTTCGGTCGAGTACAACACCGGGCTACCGCCGGACATGTTCAATCCGGACATTCTGGTGAAGAAGAAGTAACGCAGCGGTTTATACTCAGGGCTGCCATGAGCGATACCACTCTCCAGACCACGCCCGAAGCTAACCAGCAGGTAGAGGCTCCAGCCGTCCGCACCACCATGGACATCCTCGAGATCATGGCGCTGCTGCCGCACCGCTATCCCTTCCTCCTCATCGACCGCGTCCTCGAGATGGAGCGCAAGCAGCGCATCGTCGCCATCAAGAACGTCACCATCAATGAGCCGCACTTCCAGGGGCACTTTCCCGACTATCCCATCATGCCCGGCGTCCTCATGGTCGAAGCCATCGCGCAGACCGGTGGCGCGCTTCTGCTCACCGAGATCCCCGACCGCGACCAGAAGCTGATGGTCTTCACCGGCATTGAAAACGCCCGCTTCCGCCGCCCGGTCGTCCCCGGCGATCAGCTCCGTATCGAAGTCACCGTGCAGCAGTGGCGCAGCCGCGCCGTCAAGATGCTCGGCGTTATTACCGTCGATGGCAAGATCGTCTGCGACGCCACCGTCATGTGCCAGGTCGTGCCCCGCGTGGTCAAGAAGGCCCCAGCCGAGGTACCAGCAGAGTGAGCATCCATCCGACAGCGATCGTCGCAGAAGGCGCGCAGATCCCTGCCAACTGCACGGTCGGCCCCTACTGCACCATCGGCGCAAACGTAGTCCTCGGCGAGGACTGTGAACTCATCTCTCACGTGGTTCTCGACGGCCACCTCACCCTCGGCAGCAAAAACCGCATCTACCCCTTCGCCTGCCTCGGCGTAGCCCCGCAGGACCTCAAGTACGCCGGCGAACCCACCCGCTGCAAGATCGGCGACAACAACACCATCCGCGAGTACGTCACCATCTCCCGAGGCACCACCGGTGGCGGCGGCCTCACCACCGTCGGCAACGACTGCCTCATCATGGCCTACACCCACATCGGCCACGACTCGCACATCGGCAACGGCTGCATCCTCGCCAACTCCGCCACCCTCGCCGGCCACGTCATCGTGGAGGACTACGCCGTAGTCGGAGCCCTCTGCCCCGTCCACCAGTTCTGCCGCATCGGCAAGTACAGCTACATCGGCGGCGGCACCACCATCACGCAGAATGTCCTCCCCTACTCCCTCACCAGCATCGAGCGCAACAACCACGCCTACGGCCTCAACAAGGTCGGCCTCGAGCGCCGCGGCTTCACCCCCGCCCAACTCAAAGAACTACGCGCCGCCTATCGCCTCCTGCAAGCCAGCAAGCTCAACACAACGCAAGCGCTCCAAGCCATCCGCGAAACCATAGCCCAGGGCGCAGGCGAACACGTAGCCTACCTCGCCGACTTCATCGCCCACAGCGACCGCGGCATCATCAAATAAGCTCCCTCAACTCGTAGAGACATACGGTGCCCATCCAATGATCTCCTCCTTGCCCTCGAAGCTTCTCTCCTTCAGCCTCCTCCTCGCCACGCTGTTCTTCGTCTCGAACCAGGCGTCCGCCCAAGCCCCCCAGCCTATCCGAGTCGCCATCGTCGGCCTCGTCCACGGCCACGTACAAGGCTTCCTGCACAATCTCCCATCTCACCCCGAGATCCAGCTCGTAGGCATCGCCGAACCGGACGCCGCCCTCCGCGACCACTACCAGCAGCGCACTCACCTCCCTGCCAATCTCTTCTTCCCCACGGAAGCCGCCATGCTCGCGGCCACGCACCCGCAAGCCATCCTCGTCTACACCTCCATCGCCAACCATCGCGCCGCCATCGAGCAGGCCGCTCCGCTCCACATCGCCGTCATGGTCGAGAAGCCGCTCGCCACCACCGTCGAGGACGCTCTTGCCATCCAGCATCTCTCCGAGCAATACAAAATCCCCGTCCTCACCAACTACGAGACCGCCTGGTACGCCTCCAACACCGCCGCCCACACCATGCTCACCTCCGGCAGTGTCGGCGACCTCCGCAAGCTCGTCGTCCACGACGGCCACCGCGGCCCCAAGGAGATCGGTGTCGGCCCCGAATTCCTCTCCTGGCTCACCGACCCCAAACAAAACGGCGCCGGAGCACTCTTCGACTTCGGCTGCTACGGCGTCGATCTCGCCACCTGGTTCGCCAACGGAGAACTCCCCCTCACCGTCACCGCCGTCACATTACAAATCAAGCCCGACATCTATCCCAACGTCGACGACGACAGCACCATCGTCCTCACCTACCCGCACGCGCAGGCGATCATTCAAGGCTCATGGAACTGGCCCTTCGACCGCAAGGACATGGAGGTCTACGGAGCCAAGGGCTACCTCGACACCATCTACGCCGACAACCTCCACCTTCGCATCCGCCTCCCCGGAGAAAAGGCCGAGCACACCGACCCCATCGCCGCACTCGCCTCGCCTGAAGACAACTCGCTCAACTACCTCACCGCCGTACTTCGAGGCACACTGAAGCCGCAACACGATCTCACTTCACTCGATACCAACGTCGCCGTCGTTCGCATCCTCGACGCTGCTCGCCGTTCCGCGCAGACTGGCCACACCATCCATCTTGCCGACGAAGTCGCAGCGAAGAAGTAAAGATCATCGCCGTCAGAACCTTGCGCCGCGCTAACCCGTTCCACGGAAAGCGCATCTTAATGACTGTATGCGCAAGGGGCGATGCATCACCGTGGGCTGCAACCTGTTCTTGAGTTGGACACTTCTGTTTGCCGGCACGTCCGCCGTGTGCGCACAGGATGCAAAGCAGATCGTGCAGAAGGCGGTCGATGAAGAGTTGGTGGCCGGACGGAATGACCACTCTCACTGGCGCTACCGGGATGAAGAGAAAGATAAGAACGACAGCGTCTTTC
>Ga0207678_10000874_pt1 | contig 27662 bp, 23 predicted proteins | sample KBSC63metaG_FD_184319 | JGI IMG/M metagenome (GOLD analysis project Ga0207678, IMG submission 184319) | Corn rhizosphere microbial communities from Kellogg Biological Station, Michigan, USA - KBS C6-3 metaG (SPAdes) (version 2) | ecosystem: Host-associated > Plants > Roots > Rhizosphere > Soil ... | reverse complement strand
TTTTTTGCCCATAGCTTTGTCTCGACTCCGTTTCCGGTCACCTACGGGCAGCTCGTGGCGGTTGCAGCTGCCACCTTGATTTCTGTCCTCAACTACATCGGGATCAAGAGAGCGGGGGACTTTCAACTGGTGTTCACCTTCGTGAAAGTCGCCATCATCCTCAGCATCGTGGTGATCGGCCTGGGGTATAGCGGAGGGAACTGGCAGAACTTTGCCGGCAACTTTACTGGCGCCAAAGGTGGAACGAGCGGATTCATGCTGGCTTTGGTGGCTGCATTGTGGGCCTACGATGGGTGGAATGATCTGAATATGGTCTCGGGAGAAATCCGCAACCCCGAGCGCGACATTCCCCGCGCTTTGATTTTCGGGGTGGCTCTGGTGGGGGTCCTGTACATGCTGCTGAATGCGGCGGTGCAGTATGTGCTGCCCGCGGGGGCCATCGCGGCCTCGCCGAGGCCGGCGTCAGATGCCATGGCGGTAGTGCTCGGAAGCGTGGGAGCGGGACTGGTTTCAGCCGGCATGGCGCTTTCCATGCTGGTAGCCATGAATGGAACGGTCATGAGCGGCGCCCGCGTGCCTTACGCCGTGGCCCGCGACCGCTATTTCTTTTCCGCGCTGGCCGAGGTGCATCCCCGCTTCCGGACGCCCTCGGTCGCCATTATTGTGCAGGCCGCGCTGGCTGTCATCCTTCTGCTGTTGGGGGGGAGCTTCCGCCAGTTCTTTTCGCTGGCGATATTCTCCGAATGGCTGTTTTACATGATCGCCGGGAGCACCGTGTTTGTGTTTCGCTGGCGCGACCCCAAGGCGGTCCGGCCGTACCGGGTCTGGGGATATCCTGTTGTACCCATCCTGTTTGTTCTGGCTGCGGCGCTACTGCTTTACTTCACTTTCCGGGACAATTTCCCGAATTCGGGCATCGGCCTGCTGGTGATTCTGGCGGGGATACCTATTTTCTACGGTTTTTCACGAAAACGACGGACGGATGCCTGAAGTTCTGCCATTGAATACGCGAGTTTAGAGCGAATCCTATTGTGGGCATTACGAGGGTTACTGAAGGACACCCCCGCAGGGCACGTTTACCCTTCTCCCTTTCTCTCGTAAGTTAAAAACTCCACCCGGCGCCGTTCTCCCCAAGCTGGGGTCCCAATTCTGGAGTCAAGGCATGGCTACGCCTGCAGGTTTTCAATTAGGGCTTTTGCCGGAGCGCAAGCTGAACAAGCGTGCGCTGGCGGCCAGTTACGGCTTCCTGATATTTCTGTTGATTTTGATGGTCAATATTGGATGGATCTGGCCCGACAGCCTGGATATTCGGCGGCAGTACCATGTGACGGAACTGATCCCGATGCCGAGCCTGCAACCCCAGGCGCTGAAGGTGAAGCCTCCAGCCCATATGTTGAAGGTGAAGCTGCTGCCCAAAGCGCCGGTTTTTGAGACTCCCAGGCTGACGGTACCGCGGGAGGTCCGTGCCCCGCGGCCCCAGCAACCGGAGGTGACGGCGCCCAAGATCGAGGTCAACCACTTCACGCCTGCGGTGGCGAAGCTAGTCACCGGAGGAGCCCGGCCGACGTTGATCGTGCACACCGGCGAGTTTGGCAGTTCGGCGACTCCGACGGTGAACGCTCCGATCCAGAAGGTTCAGACGGGGGGCTTTGGGGACCCCAATGGCATTCCAGGACAAGGCAAGCCCAACGCGCATCTGGTGGCGGCCAGCACCGGTTCGTTCGATCTGCCGCCGGGAGGGGGAAGCGGCAACGGAGCGGGCGGGAGCAAAGGTATCAAGGGCACGATTGCCAGCGCCGGTTTCGGCAACGGGATTGCACAAGCCGGCCAGGGGGATGGCCGCAGCAACGGGCGCGGCGCCGCGGTGCAGACCGCCGGCTTCGCAGCCCAGCAGGTCAGCCAGGGACCAATTCGGACACAGCAGGCTCAGGCAGGACCCGCTACGACACCTGTGGAAATCATCTCGAAGCCCAATCCGGTCTACACTGAGGAAGCTAGACAGCTCAAGTTGCAAGGTGAAGTATTATTGGAAGTACTTTTCGGAGCAAACGGGCAGTTGCACGTGAATCGCGTTGTGCGGGGAATGGGTCACGGCCTGGACGAGGCCGCGGTCTCGGCTGCCAACAAGATCCGGTTCAAGCCTGCCCAGCATTACGACCAGCCGATCGATTCGACGGCGATTGTGCATGTGGTTTTCCAGTTGGCGTATTAGGCGCGACAGAGAGGATTTAGTCATGCGTACTTGGAAATGGACGCTCACCGCTTCCCTGCTGCTCGGGTTCAGCACGATGGCGCAGCAGACGACAGCACCCGCATCGCCCTCCCCGGCCAATACGGCGCCGGCGCAGCCATCCTCAAACCCAGCTGCATTGCAGAACACGCCGCAGCCCACGACCAGCACGCCCGCGCCGCCGGCCCCGATGCCTGCCGCGGCCGCGCCCACTACCATGGACCAGGTTGTGGACCGCGCCATTGAACGCGAACATGCACTCATCACTTTCCTGGAAGCGCGTACCCCGCTGGTAGAAACGTATCTGCAAAACCTGCAGCTCGATCCGCAGATGGGGCCTTCGCCCAAACAGGACCACTACTTCTTCGGCCGCCTGGACCTGAGCGATTCAGTCGATCGGCAGGATTATCTTTCTGGCGATTCGAGTTTTCAGAACCGTATGCTGGGCGGGGTCACGAAACTGTTCAAGTTCGAATACAAGCCCATTGGGTTTTCCTGGATGATTTTTGCCGACCGCGACGATTTTGACCGTGCCCACTACGATTTCAAGTACGTGCACCGCGAGTTTCAAGGCGATGTGCGCTGCATCGTGTTCGACGTCACCCCCAAGAAGAGCGCCGGCAAGGGACGATTTCTGGGGCGCATCTGGGTGGAAGACCAGGATTACAACATCGTCCGGCTGAACGGCACGTACGCGCCCCGTCCCCGCAATGCGCAGTTCTTCCACATGGACAGCTGGCGGCTGAATCTGATTCCTGGCTACTGGGTGCCGGCCTACATCTACAGCGAAGAAGGAGACTTCAGCTCGGGTTCGAAGGACAAGATGGCCTTCAAGGCCCAGACCCGAATCTGGGGCTATGACCTCAAAAAGAACAGCCGTGAAGACGAACTGACGCAGGTGCTGGTGGACTCGAGTGTAAAAGACGAGAGTCCCACGGCGCAGGATGCTTCGCCGCTGCAGGCGCAGCGCGAATGGCAGCAGCAGGCGGAAGACAATGTAGTCGAGCGTCTGCAGAATGCCGGCTTGCTGGCCCCGCAGGGCGAAGTGGACAAGATCCTGATGACTGTGGTCACCAACATGGAAGTCACGAACAATATTGATCTGCCCCGCCCAGTTCGGACCCGGGTGATGCTGACTTCGCCGCTGGAGACTTTCAGCGTGGGCAACACTATCATCGTCAGCCGCGGCCTGATTGACGTGCTCCCCGACGAGGCCAGCCTGGCGATGGTGCTTTCACACGAACTGGCACACATTGTCCTAGGACATAACCTGGGAAGCCGCTACGCCTTCAACGACCGGATGCTCTTTTCCGATGAATCCACTTACCAGAACCTGGGATTCAGGCACGTTCCGGAGGAAGAGGCCGCCGCCGACAAGAAAGCGATCGACCTGCTGAAGAACTCGCCGTATGCACAGAAGCTGGATACCGCCGGGTTATTCCTGCGTGAGCTGGCTCAGAGAGGCCCAGCGCTTTCCGCCTTGCTGACGCCCCACTTGGGCAACAGTCTTACCGACCCCAGAGGCGGGGTGGAACGAATGGCGGAACTGATGGCCTCGGCGCCGGCCCTGGAGCCCAACAAACTCGACCAGATTCCTGCGTTGCCGCTGGGCGGACGGGTAAAGCTCAATCCCTGGAATGACCAGGTTGAGCTGATCAAGACTGCGCCGGTGGCAATTACCTCGGCCCGGGACAAGATGCCGTTTGAAGTGACCCCATTTTTCCCGCGGCTTACGCGCTACGGGAGCGGCCCGGGAACGCCCACCACCGCAAACGCGGCACCCACCAACTAGTTCAGGACGTTGAAGCAAGCGCAGGCTGGGCCGGAAGAAATTCCGGATCCCGGCCTTCGTATTTTTGATGTAGGCGCGAGCGTCCCCGCTCGTGCGTCCACAACGGGCACTGATTAGGGAGGGTGGCACCTATGCACGAGCACCTATGCTCGTGCTGCCGCATGCCCACTGATGACGGGTTGCGGCACCAGCGCACGAGCGTGGACGCTCGCGCCTACATTTATTCTTGCGGCTTTCTTTTTCCTGGCAATCCTACCGGGCTTTCGTGGGTGCGTTCGCGGAACCCGCCGCGCAGGCCGCTGGCCAGCGACACGCTGGATTCGCCGAACTTGTCGCGCAGGCGATCGGCGGCTGACAGAGCCTGTTGCCAGCGCCGGCGGCGTCCGTCTTCCAGCAAGTCAGCTTGTTCGGCCTGGGCTTCGAATGCTGAAGCCTGCACGCCCAGCAATCGCACCTGGGCGCCGGCGCGCCAGTTCTTGCGGAACAGCAAGCGGATTTGCTCGAAGATTTCGGTATCAAGCTGGGTGGGCACGGGCAAGGTACGTGCGCGCGTAATGGTGGTGAAATCCTTGTACCGCAGTTTCAGCTGGAGGGTGCGGGCGTGCAGCCCGCCTTCGCGCAGGCGGCGGCCCACCATCTCCGAGAGACGCATCAACGTGGATTCCAGCTGTTCGATGCGGGCGGTATCTTCGTTGTAGGTGTGTTCATGGCTGATCGACTTGGGATCAGTATCAGCGCCGACTTCGCTGTCGAACCAGCCGCCGGCGTCCTCACCGCGGGCCTTCCCTGCCAGGGAAGGTCCCCATTTTCCGAAGCGCTTTTCGAGGAAGGCCTCGTCGAAACGAGTGAGGTCTCCGACCTTGCGAATGCCCAGTCCGTGCAGGTTCTGTTCGGTGACTTTGCCGACACCGGGAATTTCGCGCACGTCCAGCGGAGCCAGGAAGTTCGCTTCTTGCCCGGGCACAATCCAAAGCACGCCGTTGGGCTTGGCGCGGGCCGACGAAACTTTCGCGATGAGGCGCGAGATGCCGATCCCGATGGAGCAGTTGAGCCGGGTCTCGGCTTTCATCTTCTGATGGAGCAGGTGAGCGGCGCGCAGCGGCGGACCGTGCAGCCGCTCGGTTCCGGTCATGTCGAGGTAGGCTTCATCGATCGAGGCCATTTCGACCTGGGGCGAGAACGAGGTCAGCACCCGGTGCACTTTTTCGGAACACTCGCGATAGCGGTCGGGATGGCCGTTCACGAAGATAGCCTGGGGACAAAGCTTGGCCGCGGTGCGCAGCGGCATGGCCGAGTGAACGCCAAACTTGCGGGCTTCGTACGAAGCGGCTGAAACTACGCCGCGCTCGTCGCGTTGCCCTCCCACGACGACTGCCTTGCCTTTCAGTTCGGGATTGAACAGCTCTTCCACAGAGACGAAGAAGGCGTCCATATCGACGTGAAAGATCGTCCTGGTGAAAGCGCTCATGGGGAACTGTGTGCGTCGGACACTCTTGTCCGACGCTTTTGATTTTGACTCTTTGACTTTGACTCTCTGACTTCAGCCTTCCTGGATTAAAACATCGGAAAATCAACATCAACACCGACCCCAACAGCGTTGGACAGGAGTGTCCGACCTGCAGCTTTCTCAGACCAGGGCCAGGCTGGGATTTCCGCTGATGGCCCGGGGGTCGCTTGAAACTCCGCGGACCTGCCGGGCGCGTTCATAAGCCCGAATGTATTCCTTCGCAGAAGCATCCCAGGAGAAATCTTTGCTCATGCCATTGCGCATGAGTTGCTGCCAGGAATTCTGATCGCGGAAGGCGCGCAGGGCTTCTTTAATGGTAAGCAGCAAAGCTTCGCCGCTGTAATCGGTGAACTTGAAACCGTTGCCCTTCCCGGTGCGCGGGTCCCAGTGCTCGATGGTGTCGTCGAGGCCGCCGGTAGCACGGACAATTGGAACAGTGCCGTACTTCAGGCTGTAAATCTGGTTGAGGCCACACGGCTCGTACTTGGAGGGCATGAGGAACATATCGCTTCCGGCCTCGATCTTGTGGGCAACGGCATTGTCGTAGGCCACCTTGACCGCAATTTTCTGAGGGAATTGTCTGCTCAGACGGAGGAACATGTCTTCGTAGGTCTTGTCGCCATTGCCCAGGGCGACGATGATCATTTCCTCGCGCGCCAGGCGTTCCATGATCTGGGCGATGAGGTCAAACCCCTTCTGGGCCGCAAACCGGGACACGATGCCGAGCACCGGCAGGCGCAAATCGGAATCGGTCATGCCAAAGGTGGCGAGCAGGTCCAGCTTGCATTTGGCCTTGCCGGACAGGTCCTCGGGCGAGTATCGAGCCACCACGAATCTGTCGGTGCCGGGACTCCACTCGTCGTAATCCACGCCGTTCAGAATGCCGGTCACGGTTGAAGACCGGGAGCGCAGCACTCCCTCCAGGCCAAAACCAAATTCCATGGTCTGGATTTCCTGACTGTATTTTTTGCTCACGGTAGTAATGAAGTCGGAAAATACCAGCGCGCCTTTCAAAAAATTTACGTTACCGAAAAACTCCATTCTGGAAATGGTGAACAGGTCCCAGGGCAGGGTGAGCAAAGGCAGAGTGTCGGGCGGAAAGAGGCCCTGATATCCCATGTTGTGAATCGTGAAGACGCTGGCCACGTCGCGAAAGGCTGGGTCTTCGGCGTATTGTGTGCGCAGCAGCACGGGAATGAGCGCGGCCTGCCAGTCGTGGCAGTGAAAGATCTGGGGCACGCCAAGAATTTTCACAGCCTCCAGCACGGCGCGGGAGAATAGGGCAAAGCGTTCGGCGTTGTCGGGATAGTCGCCCGCCGAAGTCCCGTAAAGCGCGTCGCGATCAAAAAAAGGAGGGTACTCGACGAAATAGAAGCTGACTCCGGCGCGCTCGCCGCCGCTGACCACGGAGCAGAAGCGGTAGCGGTCGTCGAAAGGTACGGTGATGCTTTTGACCACGGTGCGCGGGTCCTGGAGCAGGGTCTGGCGGTAGCGGGGAAGATAGACGCTTACCTGATGTCCGGCCGCAGCCAAGGCCCGGGGCAGAGCACCCATTACGTCGGCCAGTCCGCCCGTTTTGGAGAACGGCACACACTCCGACGCGGCAAAAACGATGTGCATAGGCGACTCCTTGTAAGTGCCGGTGCCGGTCGCCGCCGGCACACGCTATCATAGGGGCTGCTCACAGCATACTCTGCTGACTGGGCAACCGGCAGAACGAACTCGCCAGTCTAAGCGCCGGAAAGCCGGCAGGAAAGTGGGTCAAGGGTGACAAAAATCGCGGCCTTGGAAAAGCATCCCCGCCGGCCCAAACTGGGCCAGCACTTTCTGGTTGATTCCTCGGCCACCATGCGCATTGTGGAAGCCTTGGGCGATATTTCCGAGAGCACAGTGCTCGAAATCGGCCCGGGGCGCGGCGCTCTCACTTCTGCCCTGGCGAAACGGGCGCGGCGGCTGATCGCAATCGAAATCGATCGCGTGCTGGCGGCGCAGCTGCGCATGAATTTCTCCCAGGAGCCCAACGTGGAGATTATCGAAGGCGACGTGCTGGCCATCGACTTCCACACCCTGTTCGGACCCAGGCCGGGAAGCACCCGTCCCGGTCTGAATCATCAGCCTGAAGCAGTGCGGGTAGTGGGCAATCTTCCCTACTTCATTACCTCGGACATCCTGTTGCGGCTGTTTGAGTACCGACAATATTTCGAAACCATCGTGCTGATGGTGCAACGCGAGGTGGCGGACCGCCTGGCGGCCGCGCCGGGGCGGAGCGACTACGGCCTGCTTTCGGCCACTGCCCAGCTTTACTCCGAGGTAGAGAAATTGTTCACGCTTCCTCCGGGCGCATTTTCACCGCCGCCCAAAGTCGAATCCAGCGTGGTGCGGCTACGGATGGTGTCGAAGCTGGAGAGTCTGGAGGTACCGGAAGCGGAGTTCATTGCTTTTCTTAAACTGGCTTTCGGGCAGAAGAGGAAGACGCTTGCCAATAATCTCAAAGCGCAATATGCGCCGAAGGTCTTGCGGGCCGCTTTCGAAGAGGCGGGAGTGAAGTCGGCAGTGCGCGCCGAAGCGCTGAGCCTGGAAAAGACCGCGGCGCTGTTTCGCGCGCTGGGTGAGTTGTCTTCCTGAGCGGAGTCTTTCATTCGCTTGCGAATGAAAAGCGGAGTCGAAGGACCCCTATGGCCGTAACGGAGTTTGGGTAGCGCTCCTTCGTTAAGTTTCGCGCCCATAGAATGTCCAAGAATTTCGAGACGCACGCGGTGGAGTGGGAATAGGGGTCCTTCGACTGCGCGCCTGCTTCGCGGATGCGAAGCAGGTGCTCCAGGATGACACAGGCTGAAAGGTGAGAGTGCATGGCCTCGCCGGTCCGACATCCCGCCGTGGCTGGACGGTTTTATCCGCGTGATCGCGACGATCTGCGGGCCGAGGTTGAGTTTTATTTATCGCCGCCCCAGAAAACCGCCCCAGCCCTGGGGTGCGTGGTGCCGCACGCCGGCTACATGTACTCGGGACATGTGGCGGGCGCTGTGTACGCTCGGCTGGATGTGCCGCAGCGCTCGATTCTGATGTGCCCCAACCATACCGGCATGGGGCATCCTCTTTCCATTATGAGTGTGGGCGCGTGGGACACGCCGCTGGGACGGGTATCCATTGATGCCGAACTGGCAGCTGAATTGAAACGACGATTTACGCCGCTCGGTGAAGATTCTGAGGCACATCGGGCCGAACACGGTGCTGAGGTGCAGCTGCCTTTTCTGCAGGTGAGAAATCCCCAGTGCAGTTTCGTGCCGATCGCACTGGGGACCAGCCAATTTGAATTGCTTCAGGGGCTGGGCGAGGCCATCGCGGACGCGGTGTGGGCGCTGGGAGAACGCGTGCTGCTGATCGCCTCCAGTGACATGAACCACTACGAGAATGACACTATCACGCGGGTGAAAGATCAGAAGGCCATTGAACGCATCCTGGTCATGGACGCGCGCGGGCTATTCGATGTAGTGATGCATGAGGACATCAGCATGTGCGGCTTTGGACCGACCGTCGCGATGCTTACGGCGGCGCGGCGGCTGGGCGCCGTCAGCACGGACCTGGTAAGGTATGCCACTTCAGGGGATGTTTCGGGCGATCGTGAGCGGGTGGTGGGATATGCCGGTATCCTGGTGCAGTAGTTTTCTGGTCCCCTCGAGATAACCCGAAACCCTTTAACCGCAAAGGACGCAAAGAAATCCCGCAAAGGGCGCTAAGATTACTCGATTTCGAGTTCCGTGTCCTGCTTGGGCTTGGCTGCCGGCGCGGCTTTTTCCACCGGGAGCGGGGGCAGGTCTAATCCCAGGTCGCCGAGTTGCAGACGCAGATTGCCCGGGTTGGTGGAATAGGCCATGGCGGTGTCGTAGTCGATTAAATCGGCGCGAATCAGTTTTTCGATCTCGCCATCGAAGTGCTGCATACCTTCCGTGTCTCCGTCGCGCATGGCATCAAGCAGGCTCTTGCCTTCCACCTCGCCCTTGTCCAGATACTCGCGGGTGCGAAGGGTTGATTTGAGGATTTCGATTGCGGCCACGCGTCCTGTTCCGCCTTTTCGCGGGAGGAGCCGCTGCGAAACGATGTAGCGGAAGCTCTTGGCGAAACGATTTCGAATGGTGTGCTGTTCGGTCAGCGGAAATACGCCGATGATCCGTTCGACGGTCTTCGAGGCATCGGTGGTGTGCAGGGTGGAGAGGACGAGGTGACCGGTCTCCGCCGCTTCCAGTGCGATTTCGATGGTTTCTTTGTCGCGCATTTCACCCACCAGGATCACCTTGGGCGCCTGCCGCAGGGCCGCTCGCAAGGCCAGCGCAAAGCTGGGCGTGTCACTGTGCAGCTCTCTCTGGTGCACGATGGAACGCTTGTGGCGGTGCATGAATTCCACCGGATCTTCAATAGTCAGGATGTGGTACGCCTTGGTTTCGTTGATGCGGTCGAGAATCGCCGCCAGGGTGGAGGACTTGCCCGAGCCCGTGGGGCCGGTCACCAGTACGATGCCGTTTTTTATGTCGGCAATGTGGGCCAGTTCCTTTGGCAGTTTTAGTTCGTCAAAAGTGGGAATGCTCTTGGGAATCACCCGCATCACGATGGCGTGGCTGCCCCGTTGCACGAAGACATTGACGCGGAAACGCGCCGTCCCCGGCAGGCTGTAGGAAATATCGCACGAGCCCAGGCTCTGCAGGGCGGCCCTGGCCTGCTTGTTGTCGCCAATCAACTCTTGCGCGATGCGTTCTGTGTCTGTCGGGCCCAGTACCGGCAGGCCGGGGATTCTTACCGGGACCAATTGACCACTGACTTCAACGTGGGGATGGCTTCCCGGAGAAAAGATCAGATCGCTGACGTGGCTCGAAACTTGAAGCATGGCCAGAAGCAGCGCTGGCGTGGGTGGAACGGTAGCAGAAGCGGCGTTGGCAAGGGGCGCCTGGCCCGGGGTAGCCATAAAGACTCCAAGTGTTCTGGGGTATCCATAGCCTACGTGCTAGTGGTTGAGTCCTCAAGTGACTGTGGTAATTGAGGGGATAGTGAGTGATGAGCTTTCGGCGCGAGCAGATTAGAACGGAATTAGAATTCCATCTTGACGCTCAGGCTCCGAGTTCGCGCGAGGCGACAGTTCTGCGGGATTGAAAATTCCCACCCTTTTCGCGAAGAACGCGAAAGAGGGTGGGGCACCACGGGTTTCAGGCTAGCGGATGACCTGGAAATCGGCGCGGCAGCCGTGATCCACCCATATACCGCGTCGATCGTAGCCCCAACTGTAGCCCTGGCGGCAGGAAGAGTCGCTGCGTTGCTTCAACAATCGCACTCCGCCTCGAGTGTCTGCGGAGCAGTAGTGACGGTGCATATCGTCGGAAGCGCACGAGACTACCTGGTCTTGACCTCCCTGATAACCGTTCCGATCGCGGTCGTAGTCGCGGTCGCGGTCCCGATCGCGATCGTAGTCGCGACCCCAGCCGCCCCGGCCGCCTTCGACTGCGAAATCGGCCCGGCAACCGTGGTCCACCCAGACGCCCCTGCCGTCAGAGCCCCAACTATAGCCTTCCCGGCAGGGAGACTCGCTACGCTGCTGCACCAGGCGAATTCGTCCTCCTGAGCCAGCGTCGCAGTAATGACGGCGGCCGTCGTCGGACGAGCATGAAATTGTGCCGGTGCTGCCCGGGGCGGGCCCCCGGTACTGGTAGTAATCGACGGCAAAATCGGCGCGGCAGCCACGGTCCACCCAGACGCCTCCGCGGTCAAATCCCCAGCTGTAGCCCTGGTTACAGGGCGAGTCGCTGCGCTGCTTCAGCAGGCGTACTCCCCCGCGCGTGTCCGCTGGACAATAGTGCCGGCGCCCGTCGTCCGAAGAACACGAAATAGTCTGGGCCGAGCTTCGTGGGCTGAAAACAACAAAGGCAGCGACCACGAGGCCAAGCAGGACCCAATTCCTTGTACTAAACATTTCCCCACCTCCTCAACGGTAATGGGCAAGCAAAGTTGCAGCCTATCAAGTTCTGCAGATTTTGAAACTACCGCGCTTCGCTAGCGGGGACTGCCGCGCGGGCTGGGAGCCGACGCCCCTCCGCCACCGCTCATGCGGGGACTGGACATCGGGGCCGAGCTGTGCGCCGGAGCACCGCTGTGCATTGGAGTATTGCCTCGAGGCGAGGACGACACGGCTCTGCCTGCGGGCGGCATGCGCACTGCGGATGCCGCCGGAGGGGCATGCATGGCGGTACCGCGCGGTAAGCTGGCTCGCTCCATCTGTTGAGAAACTTTTCCCAGATTGCGCACACTGCCGCGGGCCACTCCGAGTCCAGCGGAGCCGCCGCGAACTTCCGCCCGGTTCTGGATCTGACGCACTGGGCCCGCCGGCGCAATGCGGTTGACCAGCAAGGTCCGTCCCGGCGTGGCGGGCGGCCTGGGAGCGCTGAAGGTTTGGGGAGCGTTCACGATTCGGGGGCCCGTGTTCCATCCCGCCCAGCTGCTGCCCGGCTGCCAGAACCAACCGTAGGAGTTGAGGTAAGTCCAGGAACCGTAACGATAGGGCGTCCATCCCCAGGGATAGGCGGAGACCCAGGCATACCCAGACCCCGGATACCACATCCAGGCGCCGTTCATAAAGGGATCCCAACCCGCCCCGACCAGATAGGGCTGCCACATCATTCCGTAGCCGGGGATGTTGTAAAAGCTGCCATAGTAGCTCAGATCACTGGCGCCGTAGCCATAAGGCGAAAAGCTATTCGACACGCTGTATTGCTGATGATACTTGTCCAGCTGCTTGTCCCACTCGTCGTAGGGATCGGGCTCCAGATTATTCGCCAGGGTATAGTTCCCGGTTCCCGCCAGGGCGAAGGTCGCACTATGCTTCTTCTCGACCTTCACTCTGCCCGACGCACCGGCGACTTCGACATCGCCTTTGAAGACGGCCACGGTGGCGTTGGCGTCCTTCAATTCGATGCGGAGGTGTGCGGGCTTGGTGAGCGCCAGCCTGTCCTGTCCAAAAGCAAGAGTGAACTCTTCCTGTTTGTCGCCTTTGAAATTCAGGTAAGCGGTCCCCTGCTGAAGTTCCAGACTCGAGGCCCGGGCGCCGGAGTCGCGCCGCGCCAGTTCGGGGAATTCCACGGATGTGCCGGGAGTAATGCGCAGCGTGCTGCCGTCTTCAAACTCGATCTCAGCCCGGGCATCCTGCCCGGCGCGCAACTTGGTGCCCTGGGTGATGGGCAAATTGATGAAAGCCTTTTCGTAACCCTGGCCGGTGTTGCGGTCGATCTGAACGTCGCCATCCACCTGGCTCAGGCGCACGATGCGCGCCTGGGAGTCGGCAAAAGATGGGACTGCGAGCCAGCACGACAAAACCGCTAAAGTGAATAGAACGGCTATTCGGCGCGTGCACATATGCCACCTCCCAAGACTACCCGTTATCTTATTAGAACATCTTTTAGGGCCGTTGGTTGTCAACAAATCGATGTCCGGGGAGGAAGTTGGCCTCGGACACCCCTGTCTTCCTGAGCGGAGTCAGGCGTTTCGCGTGCGAAACGTCTGGCGGAGTCGAAGGACCCCTATCAGAACGCATACGTTTGCGGTCAGGTGGGGGTCCCTCGACCTGCTCTCACCGCGCTCTTCGCGCGGCTTCAGCCGCGCTCGGGATGACCCTTGGAGTATTTGGCAATTACTCTCGGGAATCATCGCTTTACGGTGTTGGCCTGCTCAATCATTCGCAGTGCCCTGGCCCGGACGGGGTTGATCACGGTGATGTCGCTCGCGACGGCCTGCAGGATGGGCACCACCGCCGACACCTCTTCCAGACCATGGCCGTTGGCTGCTTCTTCCATGCGCTTCAACTCCTCATCGAGCGCCAGCTTCTGGTAGCGATGGAAATACTGGAGTCTCCGCCCGAACTCCAGCGTGAGGGAGAGGCTCTGGAAGAGCTGGGTTATCTGCTGCACCGCGGCCACGGGAGAGTAGTTGTAGGTGGCTGACGCACTCCGCCTGGAGTCTTTGTAGGTCAGGGTCTTACGTCCGGTGGACGCCAGATTCTTCTTCCTGGAATCTATTTCTCCCTCGAAGTAGTGCGCGCGTTCGGCCAGTTCGAAGACCCGTCGGCGAGTCTCAGAGGACATGGAAAAGTCCAGGTGGAAGGGATCGCCTTCGGAATCGGGGCTGAGTTTGCCATCGGAATCGTACGTGGCGTGACCGTCGGAGGAGACGGAAATCGCATAATGCGAAGGCTCAGAGCCGGGGAAATCGAGAGTGAAAGTGACGACCGCCGTCTCCTGCGCGCGGGCGGGGAGGGTTAGGCCAACGATCAAGAGCAGCAGGAGGAGGGTCTGATGTGGGCGCGAGCGTCCCGCTCGTGCCGGCCTCTGCACGAGCGGGACGCTCGCGCCCACATTTTTGCTGCGAGTCATGGCAGAGAGATTATGCCAAAAAAGTGGCAGGTTATTCATCCGCTCACGGCGCGTCGGCGCAGCAGGGTGGCCGAGGTGTGCAGATGGCAGATGGCAATGGCGAGAGCATCAGCGGCGTCGGCGGGTTCAGGGACCTGGTCGAGATTGAGCAGGCGCGTCACCATGTGCTGGACCTGCGGCTTCTCCGCCCGGCCGTAGCCCACGACGGCGGACTTGATGGAGAGAGGCGAATACTCGGCCACATCCAGCCCGGCGGAAGATGCGGCCAGCATGGCCACTCCGCGCACCTGTCCCAGCTTGAGCGCGGATTTTACGTTGACCGCGTAGAACACATCTTCGATGGCGACGTTGTCGGGCCGGTGTTCGTCGATGATGACGCCGAGGCGGTCAAAAATAATCGCCAGCCGCCGCGCCATGGGGTCACGCGGCGAAAGTTTGATGGCGCCGCAAGTCAGGCAGACCAGGCTGTCATTGGGACCGAGTTCGACCACGCCGAAGCCGGTGTACTCGGTGCCGCAATCGACGCCCAGGACGCGCATGAGAGAAAGTTTATCCCAGTTTAAGAGGTTCACTGTTGCCAATCTTGATGGAGGACGGGCGTCCTCGCCCGTCTTGAGCAAATGACGGTCAGGGGATCGAAGTCCGTGTGGGGACGGGTCTCTGACCCGTCCCCACACAGAGCCCACGACCTTTGGGGGACGCCCGTCCTCCATTCAACTTCTAGCAGCACCTCGGGCGGCGTGCTTTTGTGACTTCATGCTCCCGGCGGAAGGCGGCGTAGGCATCGCGGGAAGATACCAGATGCTTCTGGTTCAGAAAGCGCGCATACGCGGATTCGTCGAAAATCTCGCGCAGCGTGGCGGCAACAATGGTAGAGAAAGACCTCAGGCGTTTGGCACATCGCAGGAATAAACCGGTCGAGCTGCACTCGGCTGGACAGCCGGGGGCGGCTGTCCCCACGTGGGTCAATTCTCTCATCCCTGCTCCTCTGCAAAGCGTGTGACCACGAAGGGCGCTTCTTTTACCCTGGCCTGTTTGCGGCCGGAAAGAACGCGCAGCCATTCCACCGCGGACTCGATCAGGATCAGTGCGACCATTACGATCAGAGTGCAGGTCACTACCGCGTCGAGACGATCGTTAAAGATCAGACGTGAGTTCGCGGCGGAGACGCTCGCCAACTGCGCCGCGTGCGAGAGAAATCCGATGCGCGGATTGGGATCAAAAACCTTGTGCCATGAAGCGGTAAAAGTCACGGCAACCAGCCATACCAGCGGACCCAGCGTCACCGCGGCATAGCGTGCTTTGCCCATCTTGATGATGATGGTGGTGGCCACGCACAGCGCGACGGTGGCCAGTAGTTGGTTGGCGATGCCAAACAGCGGCCATAGCGAATTGATTCCGCCGAGCGGGTCCTTGACGCCCTGCCACAGAAAGGAACCCCAACCCGCCACGATCAGGGCGCTGGTAACGAGAATGGACGGGTACCAACTGGTGCGGCCCAGCGGCTTCCACACGTGCCCCAGGGCCTCCTGAATCATGAAGCGCCCTACGCGCGTGCCGGCATCGAGAACGGTGAGAATAAACAGCGCCTCAAACATGATGGCGAAGTGATACCAGATCGCCATGAGCGCCTGTCCGCCCAGGCTGTTGGAAAAGATATGCGCCATTCCCACGGCGAAGGCGGGCGCACCGCCGGTGCGGTTGTAGAGCGACTGCTCGCCCACGGACTGGGCCAGGGCATGCATTTCAGCAGCGCTGATGGGGAATCCCCAGTTGCTGATGGTCGCGACGGCGGCTTCCGGCGCCTGGCCTACGATTCCGGCGGGACTGTTAATGGCGAAGTAGATTCCCGGCTGCAGCACGCAGGCGGCGATCATCGCCATGATGGCGACCAGGGACTCGGCCAGCATGGCGCCGTATCCCACCATGCGCGCCTGGGTCTCGCGACGGATCAGCTTGGGCGTGGTGCCGCTCGAGATCAGCGCATGAAAGCCGCTGATGGCGCCACACGCGATGGTGATGAAGGCGAACGGAAAGACATTGCCCGCGAACACCGGGCCCGATCCGTCAATGAAGCGGGTGAGCGGCGGCATGTGCAGAGTGGGACGGAGCGCAATGATTCCGAGCGCGAGCAGCGAAATGGTTCCCAGTTTTACGAACGTGCTGAGGTAGTCGCGCGGAGCCAGCAGCAGCCAGACCGGAAGGGCCGAAGCAGCGAATCCGTAGATGATGATCAGAATCGCCAGCGCCGGGCCGGAGAAGGTGAACCAGGTGGCAACCGAAGGGGTCTGCGAAACCCACTGTCCGCCCCAGATGGCGAGCATCACCAGCACGAAACCCAGGGCCGAAGTCTCCAGCACTTTGCCCGGCCGCAGGGTGCGCAGATATACGCCCATCAGAAGCGCAATGGGAATGGTCATCGCGATGGTGAAGGTCCCCCAAGGACTGGCCTTGAGCGCGTTGACTACGACCAGCGCGCAAACCGCGAGCAGAATCACGATGATGCTGATCACCGCGAGGTAGGCTATCAGTCCCCCGAGGCGGCCAATTTCATCGCGCGCCATTTCGGTGAGCGACTTGCCGTCGCGCCGCACCGAGAAGAGCAAGATCACGAAGTCCTGCACGCAGCCCCCGAAGACGGCCCCGGCCAGTATCCAGAGCGTTCCGGGAAGATATCCAAATTGCGCTGCCAGCACCGGGCCGACCAGAGGTCCGGGGCCGGCGATGGCGGCGAAGTGATGTCCGAAGACCACCCATTTGTTGGTGGGAACAAAGTCGCGGCCGTTCTCCAGGCGTTCGGCCGGGGTGGCGCGCAGGGCATCGAGGGTGAGAACTTTGGCCGCGATGAATTTGCTGTAGAAGCGGTAGCCCACGGCATAGGTGCAGACCGCCGCGACCACCAGCCACATGGCATTGATTTGTTCGCCGCGATGTAACGCAATCGTGGCGAGAGCCAGCGCGCCCAGAACAGCGATCGCCAGCCAGATCAGGATGCTCAAAGTTTTCGACATGAGGTTTGCCGAGATATTGTGGCGAATCCTGCGGCGGGGCGCAATCGGCAAGAGAGATTCTGCTAAGGCTCAGACTGCGTGGGGATAGCCGCCCTCGGCGGTCCGCTGGAGCAAAGCTCGACAACGCTTGCCGGTGAGATTGCAAGCGGAGCCTTGCTCCGCCGGACAGCCGAGGGCGGCTGTCCCCACGTGGTCTGTGGCACAAAAATGCACCATTTAATGTTAATCTTTATGTTCCGTTGCAAGCGATTACAGCAGAAGTGTATCCCGTGTTTCGCGTCGGCTCGGCCGCGCGGGAACGCCGGAGCACCATATTGCAAACGATGAGGAGCAGGCAATGAAAGTTGGCATACTCACCGGCGGCGGCGACTGCCCAGGGTTGAACGCCGTGATCCGCGCCGTGGTGCGTAAAGGCTGTTTTCACTACGAAGACGAATTTGTGGGCTTTCTCGAGGGCTGGCGCGGGCTGGTCGAAGACAAGAGCATGCCGCTCGATCTCTCCAGTGTGGGCGGAATACTTCCCCGCGGCGGCACTATCCTGCGCACTTCCCGCACCAATCCGGCGAAGAAGGCAGATGGCCTGGAAAAATGCATGGCCACGCTGAAGAAACACAAGATCGAGGCTTTGATCGCTATCGGCGGCGACGACACGCTTTCTGTCGCCCAGCAACTGCACGAAAAAGGCATTGACGTGGTAGGCGTCCCCAAGACCATCGATAACGACCTCGCCGGCACCGACTTCACCTTCGGGTTCGATACCGCGGTGAACATCGCCACCGAAGCCATTGACCGGGTGCACACCACGGCCGAAGCGCATAACCGCGTAATGGTGGTGGAAGTGATGGGGCGGGATGCGGGCTGGATCGCCATGTACAGCGGGATTGCCGGCGGCGCCGACGTCATTCTAATTCCTGAAATACCATTCGACGTGGACAAGGTCGCGGAAACCATCCGTTTGCGGCACGCGCGCGGCCGCTACTTCAGCATTGTGGTGGTGGCGGAGGGGGCGAAGTTTTCCACCGACGTTGACCCCACCCACGGAGCGCCCATCGTGGTTGATATGGGCAAGGATGAATTCGGGCATGCCCGGCTGGGCGGAATCGCCGCCATACTGGCGCGCGAAATTGAGCGGCGCACCAATTTCGAAACCCGCACCGTCGTTTTGGGACATGTGCAGCGCGGCGGCTCACCCAGCGCCTTTGACCGCATGCTGGCCACGCGCTACGGCTTGGGGGCGATCGACATGGTGCATCGCAATGAATTCGGTTGCATGGCGGCGCTGCGCGGCAACAAGATCGTCTCCGTGCCCCTGGCCGACGCCATCGCCAAGAACCGCACGGTTGACCAGGAGACGATCGATGTGGCATCCGGCATTCTCGACAAGCTGACCGCGGACAAAGTGGCGGTGGAGAAGTAGAACGGCGTCGGACGTCCGGCATCGGACATCTGGTCTCGCACCTCGGTTGTCGGCGAGTGGCCACCCCGTAGGCGGGCGGGACGCCCGCCTGACAGCCGGCGAGACGCCGGCGCTACAAGACCTGACGTCCGAGGTCCGACGCCCGAATGAACATGGCCGGATTCTATGCCCGCCTCGCTCCTTCCCTGATTCAGATCATCGAGTTGATCCTGGTTATCGCCGCTTTGGCGATAATTTTTTTTGGTTCACGCAGCGCCGGCGGCGCCAGGAGACGGCTGGCCGGCTTTGAGCATGTGGAAGGCCGTTTTCGACGGCTGGCACGGCGCAAAATTCTCTCCCTCGTTGTGGTCGGGCTGCTGGTGGTTGCCCTTCGCGTGTCTTTGATCCCCGTCCTCGGAATTCCAGCGCCCCGCTGGAATGATGAATTCAGTTATCTGCTTGCCGCCGATACCTTCGCGCATGGGCGCGTGACCAATCCTACCCATCCTATGTGGATACACTTCGAGAGCTTCCACATCATTCAACAGCCGACCTATATGTCGATGTACCCGCCGGCGCAGGGATTGGTGCTGGCGGCCGGCGAGCGGCTCGGGCATCCGTGGATAGGGCAGTTGATCATCACCGCGCTGATGTGCTCGGCCATCACCTGGATGCTGCAGGGATGGATGCCTCCCGGCTGGGCTCTCCTCGGCGGAATGCTGGCTGTGCTGCGCCTGGGTATTCTCACCTACTGGATGAATGGTTACTGGAGCGGGTCGGTGGTTGCTCTGGGCGGGGCGCTGGTGCTGGGAGCGTTCCCTCGCATGAAGAAGAGAGCGCGCGTGACCGATGCCGTCATCATGGCCATCGGCCTTGCCCTGCTGGCCAACAGCCGGCCATATGAAGGATTGATATTCAGCCTGCCGATTGCGGCCGCCCTGGCGATCTGGATGTTTGGCAAATCACATCCGGCATTTTCGGTTTCGTTCAGCCGCGTCGGGCTGCCCATGGTTCTCGTTCTTGCCGCCAGCGGAGCGGGCATGGGTTATTACTACTGGCGCGTCACGGGCAGTCCCTTCCGCATGACTTACCAGGTCAATCGTGAAACCTACGCGACGGCCCCGTATTTCCTCTGGGAGTCACCGCGGCCCGAACCGGCTTACCGGCACGAGGTGATGCGTGACTTCTATCGCTGGGAACTGGCCCGCTTCGAGGAATACCGCACCCTGGGCGGCGCCGCCAGCCTCACATGGGACAAGGTAGTGGGTTCGTGGAAGTTCTATTGCGGACCGCTGTTCACAATCCCGCTGCTGGCTTTCCCTTGGCTCTGGCGCGACAGGAAAATGCGCTTTCCTCTTATTGCCGGAGCGTTTTTCCTGCTCGGCCTGGCTGTCGAAACATGGACCATGCCGCACTACGTAGCTCCGGCGACGGGCCTTATCTATCTTCTGGTGCTGCAATCGATGCGTCATCTACGTCTGTGGCGCCGGCGCGGACAACAGACCGGGGTCGCCCTGGTGCGAGCCATTCCGGCGATCGCGTGTGCCATGGTTCTATTGCGAGTTGGCGCGGCCGCGGCCCACACTCAGATCGAACCGGCATGGCCGCGCGGCAATTTGGATCGCGTGGCGATCGTGCGGCAACTGGAGGCCACTCCGGGGCGTCATCTGGTGCTCGTAAGCTACGGTCCGCACCATGATGTGGATTGGGAATGGGTTTACAACGCAGCGGACATCGACGGCGCAAAAGTAGTTTGGGCCCGCGATATGGGCACCCGCGATAATCAGGAATTGCTGACCTACTTTCACGACCGGCAGGTGTGGCGCTTGAATGGAGACCAGTCGCCGCCAAGGTTGGAGCCATGAATATTGATTCGTGGCTCACGGCCGGGCGAGTGCGTATTCACGGCCTCCTGCTGGCTGTCTGTCTCTGGACCGTCTATGCGGTGGATATGTCCGCGCCAGGATTGCTCGACCGCAACGGCCTAGTTAAAGGAACGGATTTCCTGCATTTCTACACCCTGGGGACCCTCGCCTTGCGGGGCCGCGGAGATCTGCTCTACAACCTGCGGGCGCAGGCCGAACTGGCGCGCAAGCTGGTGGTGCAAGCGCCCAATAGTTTGTACGTTCCGCTTTACGGGCCACAGGTGTCTCTGTTTTTTGCGCCGTTCGCACGGCTGCCTTACGGCTGGGCGCTCACGGCGTGGCTGGCGGTAAACGTTCTGATTTATGCCTTCTGCTGCCACGCGGTGTGGAAGAGTTGTCCGAGTCTTCAGGCATATCGCTCGACAATTCTCATCCTGGCGATTGCCTTTCCGGGATTTTTTCATTTGCTGGCCTGGGGACAGACTTCCGGTCTCGCGCTCTTGTGTTTCACGCTGGCTTATCTCGCCCTGCGGAGCAATCAGCCACTGCTCGCAGGATTGGCCATTGGATCGCTCATTTTCAAACCCCAACTGGGGCTGGCCGCCGCGGTCGTCTTCGTGTTCGCGCACGAGTGGAAGGTGCTGGCGGGCGCGGTGGCGGCTGGGTCAATCCAGTTGGCTGCGGCCTGGATGCTCTACGGCAGCGAGGTCATGCGTACTTACTTCCACGCGCTGACGCATCTGGGTGAAGTCTTGCCGCTGCTTGAGCCTCGCCTCTACCAGACGCACTCGCTGCGTTCATTCTGGTCTCTGCTCTTGCCGTGGCCGCGTGTCGGGTTTGGGTTGTATGCGATCTGTGCTCTGGGCATCCTCGTCCTGGCAGTTGGATCCTGGCGGCGGAAAGCGCCGTTATCCATTCGCTTTTCGGCTTTGCTGCTTGCCACGGTCCTTGTCTCTCCACATTTGACCGTTTATGACCTCGTGATTCTGGCCCCGGGGTTTCTGCTGCTCGGCGATTGGGCGCTAGCGCATCGCGAACAGCCGGTCGCGCTGCGGATTCAGCAGCTCGTGTATCTCTGCTATCTGTTATTTCTGGCGGGACCGTTAGCGCGGATGACCCACGTGCAGCTTTCGGTGGCAGCCATGACAGCGCTGTTGTGGATCAGCTGGCGGATTTCTGATCCACAATCTCTCAAGTTGTCATCCTGATCGGGATCTTCCCATTCGCTGGCGAATGGAGTCGAAGGACCCCTATGAGCTGCAGATCAGCGTGGGTAGCCGCGCATCGTGACTCGAAATCCCAGGAACTTCGGTTTGTGAAGCAGATAGGGGTCCTTCGACTGCGCGACTGCTTCGCGTTGCGAAGCAGTCGCTTCGCTCAGGATGACACTTGGACTCAGAATAACTCGCCGAATAGAAATACCAGCGCATCGGGAAATCGTCTGGCCCACTCTTTTTCACTGTGGATGGCGCCCTCGTCGATTCTCACCAGCAAGTGGTCTGCTCCCAGCCCGGCGCGCCGTAGAACGCGTTCCAACTCGCGAACATCTTCCACGACCTCCCGGTCCCGTTCTTCGTTTCCAACTTCCCTGGTTCCCATTGCCATGAAGATCCTGGCGGGCCATTGCCGGAAGGCGCGGCTGGCTCTCAAGAGCCGGCGGTTGGAGATATACAGGGAGGGGCTCTCCAGCAGTAAACGGCCGAAGATTCCAGGGCGATCGAGCACAGTATAAAGCGAGATGATTGCACCCAGAGACGATCCTCCGAGCCCCGTGTTCTCCGGGCCGCGGGCAATGCGATACCGCTGATAGACGAAGGGCATCACTTCCTTCAAAAGAAAATCCGGATAGCGCTTGCCCTGGGGCCGCATGATGGGCGGATGAAACGAGCGGTAGGGCAGATACTCTCTGGGACGCTCCTTCTGTGCGTTATCGATGCCCACGATGATCAGCGGAGGAATCCGGCCTTCGCGAATCAGGCGGTCAGCTGCTTCGTCGGCCTGCCAGTCAACTCCTATGTACGCCGTCGCGGGATCGAACAGGTTCTGTCCGTCGTTGAGATAGAGGACAGGATAGTGCCGGTCCTGATTTTCGGGGGCGCTATATCCCGGCGGCAACCAGACCCGCAGAAGGCGGGTGTTGCGGAAAATCCGGCTCTGCAATTCATGCAGACGCAACTCTCCCGCTAGATCGGGAGAGTCTTCGCTGCCGGAGGTTGAAGGTAAGGTGGTTTCTTCCATGAGGAATCAGTTGACCCGCCGGGTGTTGCGCATCCACAGGGTTGATGAAAGAACAGCGATGCTGAAAATCAAGGCCAGCGATGACAAGCACAAGACGCACCACGCCGCCAGCACAAAACCCTCAATGTACGTAAGGTAAAGTGCGAAGCCCAATCCCGCCAGAGAGGCGACCGCCAATACTGCCGGAACCTCTGCCTTGCTGCGATAGATGGTCGCCAGCGTAAGCGTGGCGAGATATCCGATGATGCCAATCGCGGCCACAGGAATGCCGGCCATGGTCGAGTAGGTGCTGCGGTTCACGATATCGCAGTTGAAATTCTCCCCTATGTCACAGTAGGAGGTCGCCGAGGTGCCGTAGTGATGATAGAGCGACACCGAAGAAACCAGCACGCCGCCGGCAGCCAGGAGGGCGATTGAAAGCAAAATGCGCCGGTTGAGAGGCGGCGTGGCGAGTGACATCATGGCAGGCTGCATCCGGTCTTCGTAGCCAGCGTCTGCAGCGGCAGGGTGCCTTCCTGACGTTCGCCATCGGCAAACTGCCAGGTAGGAAAGTGTTTTATTCCGGCATCTTTGCACAGCGGAGCTTCCTCGCGGGACCCGGGCACGCCACACTCGACATAGGGCACGTACTGGAACGATGACTCGAACATCGCTTTCTGGTCGGCGCAATGCGGGCACCAGTAGGCTCCGTACATCTTCGCCGGCTTCGCGGCCAGGCACTTCGCGAAAGCATCGAGGCGCGTGCCGCGCTTGCGCAAACCCAGGAAGATGACCAGGGCAAAAGCGGCGACGATCAGCACTGCGACCACAAGCTTGCGCGCGAGCGACGATTGCGATTGCACCGGTTGTAGGGCACTCTGGTTATCGTTCGCCATGGAATCTTTTTATACCACGACGTTTAAGGCTGCAGGCAAAACGTCGAGGCTTTGGCAGTACAAGGTGAGTACTTCCCCATCCACCATCACATCTACTGGAGTGTCGAGCTCAAAATCAATGCGCTTTGCCGGCCGCCGTTCCGCCAAGGGATGGTTGATGTGGGTGCCGTCGTAAAGCGTGGGCAAATTTCGAATCAGCCCCAGACGCCCGATGGGGCCCCAGCGCACGTACTCAATCAACCCGTCGCTCACTTCGGCTTTAGGAGCAATCATCATGGTGCCGCCGGTAAATTTACTGTTGCTGAAGGTGAGGAACAGACACGGCCGACGGTCAAGTTCAGGCTCGCCATCCACCCGCAGGGGAAATGGACGCCGCCGAAAACGCGCCAGGCAGATAAAAATTGATGACTGGTAGCCGATCTCTCCCCAGCCGCTGAAACGGCGGGCGCGCAACGTCGCCACGTCGGCGGAAAATCCCATGCTCAGCAGATTGATGTAGTGCAGCACTCCAGTTCGGTGCGTCAAGCGGAGGACATCGCACGGAGAGGAGCGCCGGGCCAGCAGCGCTTCGATGGCAAATTCCACACCACGGTCGCTGAAATCACGCAGGAAGGAGTTCCCCGTTCCCAGGGGAAGAAATCCGAGCGTCGCCGGCTCGCCTGTCTCCGAGGGAAACAGACCGTTGACGACTTCGTATGAGGTCCCGTCTCCGCCGACGGCAATAAACCTGCGATAGCCCTGCGCGTAAGCGTCGCGAACCAACGAAGTGGCCTGGCCCGGAGCGCTGGTCTCGACCATCTTCAGACTGATCCCGCCCGCGCGCAGGCGATCGAGCGCAGGACCGACTAGTTTGCGGCAGCGCCCTCCGCCCGCAGCGGGGTTCACCACCGCCAGAAAAGTGCTGGAATCAATCACCGTTTGTCGCTCATAGGTTTTAGAGTTCGACTACGGCGGCGCGGCTTAGGGTCTTACGAATTTCTTCGGCGAGAACCACGCGCTTGATCTTCATGGCGGCAGTGCGCGGAAAGTCTTTTTCCCAGACCACACATCCGCCCACTCGTTTGAAATCCGGCAGGCGGCGGTTGCGGGCAACGATCTCCTGCTTCAGCGATTCGATGAGTTCCTGCGCTTGCCCTTCTGGGCCTGACTCCAATCGCAGGACAAGTACCAGCATTTCGCGGACCAGAGTCTTTATTGGCCAGATGTAGTTGGCCGCGAAGATGCAGTACTCCTTCACCGCAATTCCGTCGAAAACCGTTTCAATGTCCTCGGGATAAATGTTCTTTCCGCCTTCGGTGACGATCATGTTCTTCTTGCGACCGAACAACTGCAGGTGGCCGCTGGCGTCAAAGCGACCCAAATCGCCGGTGAGCAGCCAGCCATCGACGATGGTTTCGGCGGTCAGTTCGGGGTCGTCCAGATAGTGCGACATCACGGTCTTGCCGGTCGCCGCTACTTCGCCGATTCCCTCCGGGTCCGGATTGAGCACTCGCAGTTCCACGCCCGGCAGCGGCTTGCCCACGGTGTCGGCGCGGAAAGGTTTCAGATCGTTAAGCGTGAGCACGGTTCCGGCTTCGGTCAGGCCATATCCATTGGCCACGGGAAGGCCCAGATCGTAGAAGAACTGCAGAGTGGATGGTTCCATGAATGCGCCGCCGGTAAACATAGCCCGCAACTCGCCGCCGAAGGCTTTATGCACCTGGCGCAAAAGCACGCGGCTCAGCCGTACATCGGGACGCCATCCGGTGAAAAATTTGTTGATGGCAATCGAGCGCTCGAGGAGGAAGCGCTTGGGTTTCGACACTGCTTCCAGCTTGGCCTTGAGCCCGCGTTCCAGGTTCTTGAGCACCATGGGGACCAGGCTGACATAGGTAATTTTGTAGCGCACGAAGGCATCGCGCACGAACTCCGGCCGCAGCGTCCGCAAATGCACCACGCACGCCCCGCACACGAAGGGTCCGATAAAACCGACCATGAAATCGATGGCGTGATTGGTGGGAAGAATACTCAGATAGCGTACGCCCGGCCAAAAGGGAAACAGCGCGATCAGCGCCTTGCACTGCTCCAGATAATTCTCATGGGTGAGCACGCAACCCTTGGGACGTCCGCCAGTCCCCGACGAATAGACAATGCAGGCCACGTCCTGACGCTGACGCGGCACGAACACCGGCTCACCTTTGCGACGAAAGTCCTCCCAGCGAAAGGCGGCTGCAAGGTCCGCTCCGGGTGGCGCTTCGGTAACCAGGACGGTTTGCACGTTGTATTCCTTGAACTCCGGCGACTGGATGATCGCGCGCCACAAGTAGTACTCGATCACCAGGACTTTCGCTTTGCTATGCGCCAGCAACTGCAAGTGCTCGGCCGCAGTCAGCTTGTAGTCAAGCGGCACCAGCACACCACCGCCATGAAAGATGGCGTAGGCGGAAATCAGCCACTTCGACTGATTACTCATGATAATCGCGGCCCGGTCGCCGGGAGCGAACTCGGCATCCTCGAGGGCACGCGCCAGCGGCATCGCCATTTCCTTGAAGTCCGAATAGGTAAGGCGGGTCTTTTCTTTATCGCGGTCGGATTCGATCAGGCAGGTTTCATTCGGCCAACGGTCGAGGGCCTCGCGCAGCGCTGCGCCCAGGCTGTTGTATTTGTCGAGGTTGAGCATTAATGCTTTATTTCACCACAGCGACACTGGGCCACGGAGAAAAGTCTATTGATAACCTCACCACCCGTGCCGGCGAATGTCGAACTGAAAACAGGGAACCCCAAACTGACAACCGGTTTTTTTTGCCCTGGGCTCATTATGCAGTGTCGATTGCCTTATCGCCGAAACCCTACGGGCTGATCTTCACAATCTTGCCTGGATCCTGCTGGCGAGCGTTCTGAAATCCGATACTCCCTGCAATTCATAGTCGGGGATTTCGACGTTGAAGTGATGTTCGAGCCGGGTGAGCAGGTCCAGCGCCTGCAGGCTATCAATCCCGAGCGTCTTGAAGAAGTCGTCGTCAGGAGTGAGCTTCTCGCGCGGGACCTTGAATTGCGACGCCGCCAGGTTGAGGATCTCTTCCAAAGTTTTCTTGTCGTCTGTCATCGGTCTATCTCATTCTAGTCGATAGGCTCATGGCAAATACGGCTGGGCGTCCTTGCTCTCGACGAACTTCTTCAGTCCGGCCTCGACCGCGGGCTGGGTAAAGAGCTCGCAGAATATGTCAATCTCCCGTTTCAGTTCCTCGTAGGGAATGGGCTTGATGAACTTTTTGGCCGCGATTGCAGTGCGGCGGTCGAACTTGCCCAGTTGAGCTGCGGTACCGCGGGCCGCTTTCAGCGACTCGCCCTCTCCCACCACCTGGCTTACGAGTCCAACCTGCTGGGCTTTGGTGGCGTTGAAGCTGCGGCCGGTGAGTAACAGATCGCGCACCACGGCATTGCCCAGATCACGCTTCAATCGCGGGATACCACCGAACCCGGGAATCAGGCCCAAACGCAATTCGGGAAAGCAGAAGCGTGCCATTTTGTCGGCGATGATGAGGTCGCAGACCAGGGCCAGTTCGAGTCCACCGCCGAAGGTGACGCCATTCAGTGCGGCGATAGTCGTGAGAGGCGAGCTGTCGATGGCATTCAACACTTTGTGAATGCGCTCCAGAAACTCCCGCACGACTCGCGCCGCCGCCTGCTTCTCCATCCCTTGAACGCCGTGATAGAGCTCGCGCAAATCGGCGCCGGCGCAGAATCCCGATTTCAAGGTGCTATGGAGAATCAGGGCGTGGGCAGCGTTTTGCATCTGCTCCATCGCGGAGACAAACTTCTCCAACTCCTCGAGTGTGCGCGAACCGATCTCGTTGCAGGGATCGCGGTGCAGGGCCAGTTCGATGACGCCGTCTTTGAGCTCCCAGGAGAGCGTTTGGCCTTTGAATGAGTTCATTTTCTATCGGCATCGACCAGACTTGTTGACAGCACAATTGTCGAATTTACGCATTGGCGGATTTTCGAATTGAAATTCGACAATCCGTAAATTCGGCAATACTTCAATCCGCCGGCCGGCGCTACTTTCATGAGGCCTGCTTTACAGCGTACATTTCTTCGATTTCAGGCTGCAGGCGTGCTGCGATCAGGTCGCGCTTGAGCTTGCCGTTTGCGGTCAGCAATCCGTTTTCGATGGAGAACGGGTCGGCGTGAACGTAGAGCGCTCGAATCTGTTTGTAGTGCGGCAAGCCTGGGTTTATCGCGTCCACCGCTGCCTGAACCTGTTCGCGGGCAACGTCTCCGGTCACAATAACCGATAAAAACCCGCGGCCATTGCCTACCAGCACCGCCTGCTGGGCGCCGGGCAGGTTCTTAAGCAGCTCATC
>Ga0207678_10000873_pt1 | contig 27675 bp, 20 predicted proteins | sample KBSC63metaG_FD_184319 | JGI IMG/M metagenome (GOLD analysis project Ga0207678, IMG submission 184319) | Corn rhizosphere microbial communities from Kellogg Biological Station, Michigan, USA - KBS C6-3 metaG (SPAdes) (version 2) | ecosystem: Host-associated > Plants > Roots > Rhizosphere > Soil ... | reverse complement strand
CAACGCCATGAGCCCCTCGCCGACGGAGGCCGCGTGAATCCACAACAGCGGCCGCGACCTGTCACGTCCCTTGGCGCCCCAGTTCCGGTAACGTCGCCTGATTCCCCGTCGCGCGACGAACGCTCTGGCAAGCTTGCTCTCCGTCCTGCGCGGCGTCACGAGGCTGATCATCTCCGCCGTTCTCGCAGCTGCGCCGTACGCTACGCGAAGCCAGGGAGTCACGAGTCTGGTCCGCCGTCATCCCCGCGGACGCGGGGGTCCATCCGTCTGTCGTCATTCCCGCGAAAGCGGGAATCCATGTTATCGGTCTCTAGGTGTGATGACAGTAGAGGGCTGACCGGCAACAGATGGATTCCCGCTTTCGCGGGAATGACGGTCCTCAGCAAGCGTACCGTTTCTCCCATACTGTCAATGCCGATATTGATGCACCTTACAATCCAGCAAACTCACTTCGTAGCTTCGAGGGCCTGATCGATTGCAGCCTTCATTTCGCTCGTCGGAATCGCACCCTCGATCAGCTTGCCGCCAACCCAGAAACTCGGCGTCGCAGTTACGCCGCCGCCCTTCGCGCGTTGTTGATCGCCGGCAACCAGTGCGGCGATCGATGGCGAGCTGAGACACGCATGGTACCTGGCCTCATCAACGCCGACAGACTTGGCCAGCGAATCAAACGTCGCCGCAGGATCTGGAAGCACTTCCCAACTCGACTGCGATGCGAACAGTGCGTCGTGCATCTGCCAGAACTTGTCCTGCGCGCCCGCGCACATCGCCGCGATCGCAGCCTGATGCGCGTGCGCGTGGATCGACAGCGGGAAATTGACGTACGCCATGCGTACCTTGCCGGTCTTCACATAATCGTCGCGCACCATCTTGTATGTGGCGTCGTGCCATTCCTTGCAGTACGGACACTGGAAGTCGCTCACCTCGATCACCCAGATCTTCGCCGACGGCGATCCCTGGATGCGACTCGAGTCGGCGGTTCTGGAAAGCGAGTCGGTAAGCGCGCCCGCCACCGCCACCGGCGATCCAGCCGCTGTTGGCGTGTCACTCGCCGTATGACCGTTCGGTTTGGCGCAGCCAAGAGACACAAATGTGATCGAGGCCGCGAGCGAGAGTCCAGCGAGTCCGTTGACTAGTGTAGTACGCATGCCGTAAATACTATGGTGCTCCAGACCCTACTTCAATCGGCGCTTCTGGCGCTCCTCGTCCAGAGTGGTCCGACGATCCCGCAGCCGGTGGGGCTGGTCAACGACTTTGCCCATGTAATTCCGGCCGACGCGGCAGCCCACATAGAACAGATCGCCAGCGATGTGCGCAACAAATCGCGCGGCGAATTCACCGTTGTCACGCTTCCCGACATCGGTGACTACGCGCCGTCCGACGTTGCGCTCAAGATCGGACGTCAGTGGAAGGTCGGAAAGATAGGTAATCCGGGCGACCCGACCCGCAACGCTGGCGCAGTGATCCTGATCGTCCCCAAGGAGACCAACTCCGACGGCAGGGGCGAGTGCTTCATACTCGTCGGCAACGGCGCCGAAGGTTTCGTTACCGACGCCGACGCCGGCACCATGTGCAGACAGGCGATCCCGTTCTTCAAGCAGAAGGATTACGGCCGCGGCATCCAGCTGCTGACGCTCCTCACGGCTCAGCGCTTCGCGAACGAGTTCCATTTCACGCTCGACACGGCGCTGCACGCGCCGGAGCCACAAGCGGCGCCCGAGCCCAGCGGCGGAGGTTTCCCTCCGCAGATGATCTTCCTGGCGATCGTCTTCGTGGTCATCATGCTGAGTAATCTTCGTCGCGGTCGCCGCGGCGGGGGTTGTGGCGGCTGCCTCCCGCTGTTCATCCCGTGGGGCGGGGGAGGCGGATTCGGTGGCTTCTCCGGCGGCGGAGGTGGATTTGGTGGTGGAGGCGGTGGTGGATTTGGCGGTTTCGGCGGAGGCGGCGGGTTCAGCGGGGGCGGTGGTGGCGGCAGCTGGTAGACCCTGGAGATCACGATGACACTTGATGAGCTGGTAACCCAACTCCGCGCCGCTTACGGCACTTCGCTGCGCTCGGTAGTGCTGTACGGATCTGCCGCGGCTGGCGGCGCCGAACACGTCGCGAAGCGATCCGACTTCAACGTGCTGATTATCGTGGACGACGTACCGCTCGGCCGGCTGCGAGAGCTCTCCGCCGTGACGCGGGCCTGGCGCGACGCAGGGAATCATCCACCGATGACCTTTACCCAGCGGGAGTGGCGCTCCTGCAGCGACATATTCGCTATGGAGTACGCGGACATACTCGAGCGCAACAAGGTTCTGTATGGCGATCCCCCGTTCGAGGGAATCACCGTCGAGCACGACGACCTTCGCCTGCAGTTGGAGCGCGAGGCGATGGGAGTGCTGCTCAGGTTGCGCGGCGCGGTGCTGCTCGCAGGCAATGATTCGAGCGAGCAGATAAAGCTCATGACTGCGAGTCTCAGCACGCTCATGGTTGTCTTCCGCGGAATCCTGCGCCTCGCCGGCCGCAGGCCGCCCCATGGATACGCCGAGATCGCCCGCGAGGTGGCGGCACTGAGTGGGATCGATGCAGCTCCGTTCGAGTCCGTGGCACAGCAGCTTCGTGACTCGAAGGCGATCCCCAAAGAGCGCGCGCAGGTGGTGCTCGTCGCATATTTAACAGCAATGGAAGCGGTGACGGCCTACGTGTCCGCCCTTCCGAACACGAGACCTTGAGAGGACTACCGATGATCAGGCAGCGCAGATTTCTCGCATGGATGCTACCGGCCGCCCTCCTGCTGACCGGTTGTGGCTATAACAAGATCCAGAGCCTCGACGAGCAGGCTCAGTCGGCCAAGCAGCAGATCCAGGTTCAGCTACAGCGTCGCGCGGATCTCATTCCGAATCTGGTGAACACCGTGAAGGGTGTCACCAAGCAGGAAGACACCGTTTACATCAGCATCGCCAACGCGCGCGCGCAGCTTGCGGGCGCAGTGAAGACCGGAGACCCCGCCCAGATGGCCGCGGCCGATCAGGCGGCGACTGGCGCGATCGGACGGCTCCTGGCGATCGCCGAGAACTATCCGCAGCTCAAGAGCAACGAGAACTTTCTCGCGCTGCAGGATGAGCTGACTGGAACGGAGAACCGCGTGGCAGTCGCGCGCGGAGATTACAACAGCGCGGTGCAGGCGTACAACACGTACATCAGAACCTTCCCGCAGGCGATCACCGCAAAGGTGACAGGTGCGAAGGCGCGCACGTATTACGAGGCCGCACCCGGAAGCGCGACGACACCTACGGTGAAGTTCTAGCTTCTTTCGTTATGCGCGAAAGGATGTCACCCCCGCGAAGGCGAAGGCGGGGGTGAGCGCCTAAGAGGGAACACACATTATGCGTCCCGAGGTCCAGTGTCAACCGCGAGTTGATCGACGACCGATGGGTTCCCGCTTTACAGGACACAGCGTCGGCATGCGTGATTGCTCCGCATTGCTTGTTCGATCCTCACTACTACGCAAATAGTATGTAACGCACGCATGCGGCCGTATCACTGCCGCATGCGTGCGTTGGCGTACAATGTTGGTGCGTGTTTACTCTCGCGCTCACGATCGTCGCAGAAAGTTTACCGTGAGTAAACGTTCCCTGTACTTGGGGCTTTCATTGACACAAAAGACATAAGGTCGTACCCTTTGTGCCAACGATCACCGGCCAGACACTTTCCTTACAACGAAAGCAAGTCAGTCCGGCTGCAATTCTTTTACAAATCTCTCAAGAGGAGTGAGTCGGGGAATGTCCAGTTCCCAAAGTCGTAATTCGTCCGTGTGGTCATGTCACACCTATCAGGGGCAACCCTGGAGGAACCATGCTTAGGTTGTTCAAGCGTATCAGTTCGGTCACCGCTGCGTTGGCAACAGTTGCCTCCGTAGCAGCAGCACAGCAAGGCGGTACAATATCGGGACGCGTGTTGACGGAAAGCGGTGCGCCGCTGACTGCAGCAAGCGTCTCAATTTCTTCGCTCGGTCTCGGCGCATACACCAACGACCAGGGCGTGTACACCATCAACGTGTCAGCGGCACGGATGACCGGTCAGGCGGTCGAACTCACTGCACGTCGGGTCGGCTACGCGCCCAAGACGGTCAGAGTGACGCTTACATCGGGGCGCAACATACAGCAGGACTTCTCGCTCACCGCGAACGCTACGAGCCTTACGGGCGTCGTCGTTTCTGCACTTGGCGTCGAGAAGCAGAAGAGCCAACTGGGTACCGCGATTCAGCAGGTTTCCAGCGAGGCGCTGAATGCGACACACGATCAGAACATCGTCAATCAGCTGGAAGGCAAGGTTTCCGGCGTTGCGATCACTGGCTCGGGCACGCAGGGTGGCTCGACCAAGATCACGATCCGCGGTGCCAACTCGATCACCGGCAACAACGATCCGTTGTTCATCGTCGACGGCACGCCGGTTTCCAACCGCGGTCGCGGCGGCAGCCCGAACGGCGGTGGACTGGGCGGTGGCAACGTCGATTTCGGAAGTGTCATCAACGACATCGATCCGAACGACATTGCGACGGTGACGGTGCTCAAGGGACCGAACGCCGCTGCAATTTACGGATCGCGCGGCGCCAACGGTGTAGTTCTCATCACCACCAAGCGCGGAAGTGCAAGCGCGAACGGCTTCCAGACCGCGGTCACGTCGAGCGTAACATTCGACACGCCTTCCATTGAACCCAAGTTCCAGAATCTCTATGGACAGGGATCCGGCGGGCAGTTCCAGTTCGTGGACGGCGCTGGCGGTGGCACGCAGGACTTCAACGATCAGAGCTTCGGTCCGCGGCTCGACGGGCGCACCATGGGCTGCATTTTCACGACAGCCCCGAACTCGACGACTTACGATCAGACTCAGCCGTGCACCCAGTTCAACAGCCCGGTCGTCAACGGCGTGCTGCAGCCCAGCCCGTGGATTGCGCACCCCAACAACGTAAGCAGCTTCTTCCAGACCGGTCAGACATGGAACAACAACATCGCGTTCAGCGGTGGGACTGACCGTGCAACCGGCCGTCTCTCGATCGGCAATGAGAACACGAAGGGCGTGATTCCGAACAACACCTTCCGTAAGGTCTCGAGCAGCTTCGCTGGCAACTTCAACGTCAGCAGCCGCCTGAGCACGTCGGCTACCGTCCAGTACATCAGCGACAAGGCTTATAACCGCCCAGGTGTCGGATACAACTCCGGCATCATGGAAGGCCTCTACGTTTGGTTCGGTCGTCAGGTCGACATGAACGCGCTCAAGAATTACGAGCCGCATGCCAACCAGACGTTCTCGTGCAACGACCAGTACAACTGGAACTGCAACTTCCACAACAACCCGTACTGGATCCAGTACCAGAATCCCGAAGCCGACAATCGCGATCACGTGATCGGAAGCGCTGCGGCCACGTGGAAGATCACCGACTGGCTCAATGCCCAGGCCCAGACGGGCACCGACTACTACCGGTCCAACATCGCGCAGAATTACGCGGCCGGTAACCTCGGGTATAGCGATCTTGCCTACAACGGTGCGTTCTATCACTTCAACAACACCGGCAACGAGAACAACTCATCGTTGCTTCTGACCGCCAACAAGACTGCGAAGAGCTGGTTGCAGCTGAGCGGTACCCTGGGCGCCAACCGGCGTTACGCAACGTACGGATCCAGCAGCCTCCAGTCCGACGCCATACTTGCGGCGGATATTTACAACGTCTCCAACTCGGCCAAGTCTCCGACGGTGAACGAGTACGGCGAGCGCCGCCAGACCAATAGCGTGTACGGCTCTGGCTCTTTCACACTCGGTCAGGTGTGGACAGTCGAAGTCACTGGTCGTAACGACTGGTCGTCGACGTTGCCCAAGGGTAGCAACTCTTACTTCTATCCATCGATCAACAGCTCGCTCGTCCTGACGGATCTGATGCCGGCACTCAAGAATCGCGTTCTGAGCTATGCCAAGATCCGCGGCGCGATCGCGAACGTTGGTAACGATGCCGACCCGTATCAGTTGGCCACGACGTACGTCGGTCAGGCCAACAAGTTTGGAAGCTTGCCGCAGTACACGTTGAGTGACACGCGCGCCAATCCTACGCTCAAGCCCGAGAACACCAACTCGGCCGAGGTTGGTTTGGAGCTTGGGTTCCTCAACAACCGGGCAACGCTGGACGCCAGCTACTATGGCAAGGCAACTACCAACGAGATCGTGAGCCTCAGCCTGGCCAACGAAACCGGGTTCTCCGCCGCGGCGCTGAATGCCGGCAAGTTGACGAACAAGGGTGTCGAGGCACAGCTCACGTTGATCCCGATTCAGCTTGCGAACGGGTTCCAGTGGACGTCGACGTTCAACTATTCCGCCAACCGAAGCAAGCTGGTTTCACTCTATCCGGGCGTTCAGAACTATCGCATCGGAAGCACGTGGACCATCGACGAGGAAGCCCGCGTCGGCCAGCCGTATGGCGACATCTTCGCGACTCCGTACAAGCGCGACAAGACGACCGGCGAGCTGCTTCTGAGCGATGGACTGCCACAGAACGACGCCGGACATCGGCGTGTGCTTGGCAACGTCAACCCCAAGTGGATCGGCGGGTGGAACAATGAAGTCCGCTGGGGTCGGTTCACGGCCAGCGCGCTGCTCGACATTCACAGAGGCGGCGACATCTACTCCGTGACGAACATGTTCGGCCAGTACACCGGCGTGCTCGCGAGCACGATCAACGGACGCCAGGTGGATTGGAACAATCCCGGTCTTGTTATCCATGGTATCGATCAGGCGACAGGCAAGGAGAACACCGTCAATGTCACGTCGGAGAACTACTACCAGTCGCTGTTCGAGAACGGCGAGGCATTCCTGTACGACGACAGCTTCGTGAAACTGCGCGAGGTCCGTGTAGGGGTCGACCTGCCGAGCGGATTCACCAATCGCCTGAAAGTATCGAGCGCAAATCTCGCGTTCGTTGGGCGTAACCTGTGGACTCACACGAAGGTCCCGAACATTGATCCCGAGTTCACATACACTACGGGGAACTACCAGGGGGCAGAGTTTGCGGCGCTTCCTACGACGCGGAGCCTCGGCTTGAATCTCCGCATCACGCCATAACCGCCACCGGAGACTCTTAAATCATGCATATCAAGAAGCTCACATGTGCGGCGGGATTGACACTCGCCGCCGTCGTGGTCGGTTGCAGCAACGACAACCTGACCAATCTCAACACGAACCCGAACAACCCGACGAGTGCACCGCCGGGCCCGGTTTTCACATACGCCACGCGTCTGTCTGCCGCGACCTTTGTCGGTAACGGATTCGATCTGCGTCAGACCGAGTTCGTCGCTCAACACTGGGCCGAGGTGCAGTATCCTGACGAGGATCGCTATGCTCGTCTCGATCCAGCATCGACGCAGGGCACATGGACAGGAGCGTACAGCAGTCAGCTCCAGGACCTGAACAAGGTGGCCGCCGCTGGCCTCGCCGCGAAGGATCCTGGAACGTACGGCCCCGCGCAGGTTCTGCAGACGTGGAACTTCGAGTATCTCACCGACACCTGGGGTGATATTCCGTATTCCGCGGCGCTGAAGGGCGACAGCACGGGCGGCAGCCTGACTCCGGCCTTCGACTCGCAGAAGGACGTGTACGCCGGAATGCTGGCGAAGCTCGCGTCGGCTGCTACGGCACTCAAGGGAGCTCCCAACTCTCTCGGATCCGCCGATCCCATCTATGGCGGGAGTACCGCTGCGTGGGCGAAGTTTGCCAACTCGCTGCGCGCTCGTCTTGCGATGCGTTTGGTGAATGTGGATCCCGCGACCGCCGATGCACAGCTCAAGGCGGCCTTTACCGATCCAGCTGGCGTATTCGCGTCCAATGCCGACATGGCGAAACTTGTCTATCCGGGCGATGGTGTTTACAACAACCCGATGACAGACAACTTTTCCGGCCGCGACGATCACCGCGTTTCGCAGACACTTGCGAACATTCTGATCGCCAACTCCGATCCACGCATGCCGATCCTCATGCAGCCGGTCGTGGATTCCTCCGCTTCCGGTCCGCTTGGATACGCGGGCATGCCTAACGGACTCTCCACGTCCACTGCCGGTACCTACTTCCGTATTGCATCGCGACCGGGCTCGTATCTGTATCCCGGCGCGACCACGTTCGGAACGTTCGGATCAGCGGCGAACAAGAAGAATCCGACGTATCTGATGACCTACGCTGAACTCCTGTTCATCAAGGCTGAGGCAGCAGAACGTGGAATCGGTGGTCTGAACCCCGGACAGGCCGCGGGCTTTTACAATGCGGCCATCGAGGCATCGATGGCGCAGTGGGGCGTGACGAGCGCCAGCGCGATTGCCGCGTACGAGGCGGGTCCAAACGTCGCGTACAAGGGTGGCACGGCAGGGCTCATTCAGATTGCCGTTCAGAAGTGGGTCGCGATGGTGGGCGATGGTGCGCAGTCGTGGGCGGAATGGCGCCGCACGTGCCAGCCGTCAACGATCAAGCCGGGACCGGCCGCAGTCGTCAATTTCGTACCGCGGCGGTTCTACTATCCGAACCAGGAGTACACGCTCAACGCGGCGAGTGTCGCCGCCGCGAATGCGGCTCAGGGTGCCGACAACTTCGGAACCCGGCCCTACTGGGATACGAAGCCGAGTGCAGCGCCGACCTACGTTTCGGCAGCCGTCTGCGGACCGTGATGTAGTGCTGGTTGAGTAGTGTTGGAGAGAAAGGGACTTCCGCCGGTGGCGGAAGTCCCTTTCTTCATTAGGTGGGGCTCGCGTGCACTGCTCGTGACGAACTCGGTGAGCCTGTGTGACGCGCGCCATCCCGGATTGGCGGCGCCATGCAGGATCCGAACATTGTCAGCACAGCGTTGCTGCGAACGGTCGGCGCGCGCCTCCGCCGTCCGAGACCATACACTATCGTGCGCATAATTTTACACGTTCGCCGGAGCGTGAACCGCGGATCGTGCACGAAGACTGCATCACTTTTATTGGTGTATCCGCGCGTTGCATGATTGCATGATCATGCACTCCCGCTGCACAAATACACGCAAGTGGATTAAGAGATCTTGGTGAATTCGCATTAAGAAATCTTAATGGCCTAGCGCCACGAACCCTGTAGCGCGTGATTAGCCAGATTGTTGCAAACACGCCGTCGTTCTCCAGCGGCGCGTGTGGCGTGCTCATTTCAGATCGCAATGCCGGTTCCGACGGCTGCGAAGGAGGTGGTGAGCAGAGAGGGCGGCCTTTCGCACTCGATCAGGTGGTACTTCGCGTACGTACCAATCGCGCCGCATGGCGGCGCATCATGGAGGAGACTCATTACAATGTTCAAACGTATCTTGTCAGTCATCGGCGCAAGCGCGATGGTTGCCTCGGTTGCGTTGGCACAGGGGACTACCATCTCCGGACGTGTGACCAACGAAGCCGGTGCCCCGTTAGCGGGCGCAAGCGTGTTCATACCTTCGCTCAACCTTGGATCGCAGACGAACGATGCCGGTCGTTACACCTTTGTCGTCGCCGGAGCTCGCGCGGCGGGACAGACTGTAGCGCTCACCGCACGCGTTATCGGCTTCACGTCCAAGTCGGTCCAGATAACTCTGACCAACGGTCAGAACATCACCGAGAACTTCGTCCTTGTAGCGAACCCGCTCAGACTGGGCGAAGTCGTCGTGACCGGTGCCGGTACTTCCACGACACGCGAGCGCCTCACGTCGACTATCAACTCAGTCGATAGCGCATCGCTGCATCGTGTCGCTCAACCGCAGAACGTCGTCTCGGCGCTCGCGGCGCAGGCGCCGAACGTGGAAGTTCGTACACAATCCGGCGAGCCGGGCTCTTCCGCGTCCATCAAGATCCGCGGCGCCTCTTCGCTCTCCGGCACGAATCAGCCTCTGTTCGTCGTCGACGGCCAACCGATCGACAACTCGACCGAGTCGACCAATGGCGGCGATGCGAGCACAGTCACCACCAACCGCGCATCTGACATCAATCCCGCGGATATCGAGTCCATCGAAATCCTCAAGGGCGGCGCTGCGGCTGCGATCTATGGTGCACGCGCATCCAACGGCGTTGTGCTGATCACGACCAAGCGCGGTCACTCCGGGCCAACACGCTACTCGTTCACGTCCACGGAGACGTTCGACAACGTGTACACGCCGCAGTTGGTGCAGACCATGTACGGTCAGGGAATCAACCAGACGCCAGCCACGTGCGGCGGTCCGGATTGCGTAGTCAATCGCTATTCCTGGGGCCCGCAGATCGCGGCCGGAACGCCGATCTACAACCACCAGACCGAACTGTTCGATACGGGCTTGACCGCTGACAACAATCTGCAGATCTCGGGCGGCAGCGACCGTACGACATTCTTCGCATCTGGCGGTCTCACCAATCAGGACGGCTACTTCAAGGGACCGAACAACAAGTACAATCGCGCGACGGTCCGCCTCAAAGGCACGCAGGAAGTGAGTTCCAAGCTCACCGTCGGCGGCAACATCAGCTACATCGATACGCGCGGCAAGTACGTGCAGAAGGGGTCCAACGTTTCCGGCCTCATGCTCGGTGCGTTGCGCACGCCGCCCACGTACAACAACGAAGACGCGTTCACCGCGACGGGACTCCAGAAGCCGGCGCGCTTCCCGAATCCGACCAGCGTCGCCGCAATGCAGAACGCGATCTACTACGACAATCCGTTCTTCGTTCTGGCAAGCCCCGGAAATCGCAGTGAGCTGGGTCGCTCCATCGGAAATGTGAATGCCGACTGGATCCCGCTCGGATGGTTGACAGTGAAGGAGACGCTCGGCGCGGATTACTACAATGATTCCCGCCTCGAGGCACTCCCGCTTACCTCGGCCGGCAACCCTCTCGGTCAGGTCGATCGGCTCGACATCAACAACCTGACGATCGATAACAACCTCATCGCGACGGCGCAGCACACCTTCAGCGACCGGCTCGATGCAACACTGACCGTTGGCCAGAACCTCAACTCACGCCGCTTCCGCCAGATCTTTGTTGACGGACAGCAGTTGGTAGCACCACAGCCGCTCGCACTGCAGAACACCATCAGTCAGACGGCCAACGAGAACAAGAACCTCCGTCACGTGCAGGGTTACTTCACGCAGGCGGAAATCAATCTCTTCCAGCAGCTGGTGCTGAACGTCGGCGTGCGTAACGACGGCTTCTCCACCTTCGGCGCATCCAATCGCCGCGCGAACTATCCCAAGGCATCAGCGGCATGGACGTTCACCAAGCTCCTGGGCACCGAGGAGAACTCCGGCTGGTTCAACTACGGCAAGATCCACTTTGCCTACGGTGAAACCGGTAAGGAGCCGCCCGTGTATGGCGCAGTTACCGCGCTCTCGACCGGTGGCTTTGGACTTGGCGGCTACGGAGATGCCTTGAAGGCCGGTATCAACGGACAGGGAGCGCTCTCGACCAGCGGAACGATCGGCAACCCGGCACTGCGCCCGGAGCGCGATCGCGAGACGGAATTCGGTGGCGACTTCGCCTTTTTCCGGTCCAGGGCCGACCTGACCGCGACGTACTATGACAAGCGGTCGAGCGACGTTATTCTCTCCACGCCTGTCAACGCCGCCCAGTTCGGCGCGACGAGCCAGATTCTCAACGGCGCTGCGCTCAAGAATCAGGGCGTGGAGCTCACCCTCAATCTGCACCCGATCCAGACGCGCAACGCGACATGGGACGTTGGTGTCATGTACGGCCGCAACAAGGGCGACGTGACGAGTCTCAACGGTGCGCAGTTCATTGACTACAACAATGAAGGCTTCACCGGTGCGATCGGATCGTCGACCATCGGCTTTGCGCCAGGCGTGATTCGCGGCGATGACTTCGCGCGCTGCGGTCGTGGGCTTACGCTCGCTGTTCCAGGTATCACGGGTGGTCCGCAGAACATCGATGCTCTGTGCGGCTCCGCGCCGAAGGGTGCGCTGTTCCTCGCGCCGAACGGCAGGCCGATCGTCGACCCGACGGATCGTGTCATCGCCGATCCGAACCCGAAGTACACGATGTCGTACAACACCAGCCTCCACCTCTGGAACAAGCTCACGCTGTCCGGTCTGCTCGACGTACGCAAGGGCGGCACGGTGTGGGACGGAACACGCGGCATTCTCGACAACTTCGGAACGGGCGTCGACACGTACATCCGCAACCAGCAGGGCGTGTTCGGCAAGAATTATCAGACTGATGTATTCCCGGTCGTTGCCGGTCCTGGCGTCGGTGTCGTCGCATTCGCGACGCCAAACGACTGGCAGCACTGGTTCCAGAGCAACGGCGGCGGCTTCGGTCCCGTCGGATCACAGTTCATGGAGAACGGAGGCTTCGTCAAGCTGCGTGAGCTTGGCGTCACCTACACTCTGGATCAGCGCTGGGTACGGTCGTTGAGCGGGTTCAGCAGTGCCGATATCCGCTTCGCCGGCAGGAATCTCAAGACATGGACCAAGTACAAGGGCTTTGATCCCGAGGCGAACCTCGGTGGTGCAGAGTTCCTCACACAAGGTCTCGACTATTTCAGCAATCCGCAGACGCGGTCGTTCGTAGTCTCGATCAGCCTCAACCGCTAACGCGACCAAGGAGATATCAGTGTCAATAACAAACAAACTGGCCGCGATCGCGATGCTGGGCGCTGCGCTTGGCGCGACTGCATGCCAGGGCGACTTTCTGACGGGCGGGGAGCTGAGCAATGATCCCAATCGCCCCACGGTCGCATCGAATGATCAGCTGTTCGTTGGTAATCAGGAAACTCTGTGGGCCTACTGGGGCAGCGATCCGGCGCGCGTGACAGGTGTCTATGCGCAACAGTTCACCGGGCTTGCCAACCAGTACGGTGCGCTCGGCGCCACATACAGCCAGGACGCCACGACCACCAACGGTACGAACGCCGCACTGTATACTGGTGGCGGACTCGTTGACATCGTGAAGCTGCAGAAAGCCGTTGCGGCCGCCCACGATTCTGTGTATCTGGGAATCGCACGTATCGTGGAAGGAGCATTGATGGGCACGGGCGCCGACCTCTTTGGCGACCTGGTTTACAAGCAAGCGCTATCTGGAACTCCGAACCCGAAGCTGGATGATCAGATGTCGGTGTACGATTCGGTCCAGACGGTTCTTTCCGCCGGCATATCCAATCTCGCAGCGACGGGCCCGACGAACATCGGTCCAGGCGCGGCTGATCTGGTGTACGGGGGCGATGCCACGCAATGGGCGACGATGGCGCACACGCTCAAGGCGCGCTTCTTCATGCACACGGCCGAGGTTCGCGGCACGGCGGCGTACCAGTCCGCGCTCAACGAAGCGAAGCTGGGCATCACGAGCGACGCCGGGAATTACTTTGGCGCGTTCACGCAGGGCAACCTGCCGACCGAGGCCAACTTCTACTACCAGTTTCACGGCCCGGCAGGGCGCGGTGGAGATCTCGGCGGTGGCGTCTTTCTCGATTCACTCCTCAAGGCGCGAAACGATCCGCGTGATACGCAGTATTTCAGCCACACCTCGACCGGTGCGGTCAATTGGCTGAGCGCCACGCGGAATGCGCCGGATTTCCAGCAGCCGTTCGTTACATATGACGAGAACACCCTCATATGGGCTGAAGCTGCATATCGCACTGGAGACCCGGGAACCGCGCTCGCCAAGCTCAACGAGGAGCGCGCGAACCACGGGCTGTCTGCCGAAGTTGTCGCGGGGCAGGCGCTTCTCAACGAAATACTCACCGAGAAATACATAGTCGACTTCCAGCTCGGCGAGGAAGCATGGAACGACTACAAGCGGACCTGCACGCCCAACATTGCGCCGCCGGCACCAGGGCTCGTGATCCCAGGCCGCATGTACTATGATTCCGGGGAAGAAAACACCAACACGAACGTCCCCGCACCGGGTGTTGGTATCAACAATCTCCGGCCGCCGAATGATCCGGTCAACGCGACGTCCGATGGAACGGGCGCCGCATGCAAGGCCGGCGCCTGACGGCGCGTTTCGCCAGTTGAAGGGTAGCACTGATTCAGCCCGGTCCCGTTTGGATCGGGCTGAATCAGTTCGGCCCCATACCATTCACCCATTCCGGTCGACTCATGCATTCTTTTCGTTTACGGCGCGTCGTTGCCCCCGCAGTCGCTCTGCTGTCGGTTGGTTGTCAGGTTTACACACCGATATCACTCTCGTCTCAGTTGTCGAAGGACGATGTCCGGCTCACTCTGACAAATGATGGAACGGTGAATCTCGCTAGGGCACTCGGTGTTGGCGCATCGGAACTGGAGGGTCACATCGACTCCGTTACCGATTCGACAATCGTCATGCGCATCACTGAGCTCACGCGTCTCAGCGGTTCCGACGAAACATGGAGCGGTGAGCCGGTGACGATTCCACGTACGAGCGTAGCGACCGCCGAACGCCGCACGACATCGGTCGCGCGCAGTGTTCTCCTGGGCGGTGCCCTGGTTGCCGGCGCAGTGCTGGCTGGTACGGTCGCGGGATCCGCGCAAGGCGGGTCGAGCAGCGGGCCGATCAAACCGCCCAAGTAGCAGCGAGCAGCCCGCGATGTCTGCTGCGCGTTGCTACCAGATGCCGACGGTCGAGCGCTGCAGGTTGTCTTCCAGTGTCAACGCGACGGTGTAACCCGTTCGGACGGAGACAACAGGACTCAGATAATCGTCGCGCTCGGTGGCGTAAGCCGGTCCTCCAATTGGTGCCATCGAATCATCATGGCCGCCAATGCGGTGCACCAGAAGCTGAATCGTTCCGCCCGCGCTGACCAGGCGGACCGGGATGGCAAATGTCGCCGACTTGGCCGCCGTCACCTGGGCAAACCGCGTTCGTGATCCGTCGTGCAACACGTAGATGACCACGTCGGACCAGTTGCGGTTCTCGACCTCCAGCGCCAGCACGTTCCCCGGTATGTCGTCGTCGACTGGTTTGCTGTGCGCAGTGGTGCAGCCGGCCGCAACCACCGATACAACTCCAAAAAGGGCAAGACGTACGACGTCCATGACCCCTCCACGAAGGCTTCCCGAATAATCTACTGCGAATTCGGCGCCGGCATCACGGATGCCAGCGAATTACCCCTCAGCAACGCCAGCAGTCTGGTCTTTCTGCTCCGGCTCACCCGCAGCCGGGTGTCGTCCGCAAGAACCAGGACGAGACGACGCAGCGGCGTACGGTGCCATTCCTTCACCCGCGAAACGTTCACGAGCGCCGATCTGTGCACCCTGATGAACATGGACGGGTCGAGCCTGGTCTCCAGCGACGCAAGCGACGCACGTAACAGATGCCGCCGCCCCTTCACGACAACGTTCACGCAATAGTCATCGGCCGCTATCCAGTCGATGTCGCAAACGGGAATCGCAATGGAGCGTCGTCCGGTGCGCACGGTGAGGCGCGACAGATACGATTCGCCAAGCGGGCGAACGGCGACCTTCCCCGTCGCGTCGACCGCCGGGGGGCTTGCCGCAACAGAATTGTATGCGTTCTGTAAATCAGCGTGTTGTCCTTCGTGATCCATCGCGCGAGCGCCCGCCAGCTGCTGGCGAATCCGGAGCAACGCACGGTCAAGCCTGTCGTCGGAAACAGGTTTCAGAAGATAGGCCGCGGCGTTGGCGTCGAATGCCTTGAGCGCGTGCTCGTCGTGGGCAGTCACGAACGCGATGATCGGGGCCCCGTGTTCCATGTCGAGCGCTCTGACCAGGCCGAAGCCATCCATACCCGGCATCTGAACATCGAGAAAGACCACGTCGGGTGAAAGCCGCCTGATTTCTGCCGCCGCATCGGCGGCATCTCGACACTCGCCGACCACTTGCACGTCGGAGTATCGCCGCAGTAATGCGCGAAGTCCGTCGTTCGCTATCGGCTCGTCATCCACCAGCAGCACGCGGACATCACGCATGAGCGGAAGCCGCAACCAGTCGATCGCTGCTCGCGCTTGCCACCCCATCATCGGCAAGCTGAAGCGGAATGGTGATCGTCACGTCCGCGCCACCGCCCGCGGAGTTCCCCAGCACAAACTCATGCAACGGGCCGTACATCTGCTGCAAGCGCTCCTGTGTGTTCGTCAAACCAACGCCGCCAGACCCGCTTGCATGCCATTCGTCGGGAAGACCGGGACCGTTGTCGCGTACCCGCAGCACGAGCTGGCTGGCGCGACGCTGCGCAGACACGGCGACATGTCCGCTCGCCGTGCCGTGCCCGATGCCGTACCGGATTGCGTTCTCGACGATGGGCTGAAGCAGCAGGTTGGGCACCAGCGCATTCATGACGTCATCCGGCACGTCCATTCGCACCGTGAGTCTGTCGGCAAACCTGATCTTCTCGATCGCAACGTAGGCGCTCAAGAACGCGAGCTCCTCGCGCAGAGTGATTTCCTGATCCGGCGCGTGGTGCAGCAGCCGTCGGAGAATGTCACCGAGGTCATTCAGCACCGTAACTGCGGTGTCTGCACGGTCCACTCGGACCAGCGAGACGGCGGTATTGAGTGTGTTGAACAGAAAGTGCGGATGCAGTTGATTGCGCAGGACGGAAAGCTGCGCCCGAGCGAGTTGGGCCGCGAGTTCCGACGAGCGCAGTTGTTGTCTCCGGAACTTGCGATCGAACTCGAGTGCGTATCCCGCGCCAAGCACAGCCCAGTACGTAAGCACGCCCGTCACGAGCCACGACATCGCGTTCATGAGGTAGTGCTTGAACGCATGCTGGCCGAGTGGTGCAATGCCGAGCAGGGACGCGATGGTCATGCCGCAAACGACGTCTGTCAGCGCGGCAATCACGCTGGCAGGAAGATGAATCAGGATCGCACGCGGCGACACCGGCCATCCAACGCGCGCGACTCGCCCGAGCCAGAAAATGACCGGCGTCGCGCCTGCCCAGAAATACCAGATCGGAATGTTGATGAGGAGGACGTTCCAGAACGCGACCGGGCTTCCGTTCATTCGCGTGAACGCGTACGAAACTGTCGCACTGAACAGCGCCGGTACGAACCACACGATGGCCGCTGCGCGCCAGCTCACACGCAGGTCGCCGGAGATGTCATCGTGCGATGGACCGTCAGCGCCGGAAGCGTCGTGCAGGATTGATCTCCCAATCGTGACCGCCGCTCGGTGGCGGCATTGTGCCTGTTAATACTATCCGATCCTGCGCCTGTTGCTGCGCAGCTCACAGCAGTGGCGAGGCCATTCGCTGCGTTTTGTGTCGCCAGGCCTCGCCGTTCGGTCACCGCGCGTTAAATACGCGTTGGAACGCCACCGCCCCAATCACCGCCCACGACGTACCGTGGTTGTGAACTGACCCATCGCGCCCGAGGATCCGTGACCGACCGAAGCCTGTTCAGCGCGCTTGCCTCGATGACCGTCGTCTTCGCTGCATCGGCCGCAACTGCGCAGCAACCGGGAAACGCGGCCGACTCGGTGATCGCCGCGAACATCGCGAGCCGCGGTGGCAGGGCGCGCCTCGAGAGCGTACGCACCGAGCAGTTGCGTGGCCATATCTCGTTCTCAGGCGGACCCGCTCATCCCATGGCCGTCGACATGGCGCGACCGGATCGGATACGCACCGAGATCACGCTCGACGGCGGCCGGATCATTCAGGCGTACGACGGCAAGGTTGCGTGGATGATCAACCCAGCCGGTTCGCCAGGCGTCACGGCGCCCCACGTGCTACCCGCTGGTGAAGCGGCGAACGTCGCGGCAGGCGGCGACATGGACGGTCCGCTGGTGGACTACGCAGCCAAAGGCAATCGCGTGACCTTCGCCGGAATCGACACCGCGGACGGGCGGCCCGCGTATCGGCTCGACGTCGTGACCGCGGGCGGACTGGACGACAGCTACTACATCGATACGGTCTCGCACCTTCAAACAAAATGGCGCGGCCACCGCGTGATGAATGGCAAGCCAGTGGTGTTCGTTTCGTTCTTTCGCGACTACCGCTCAATCGACGGCGTGATGATCGCATTCAGAATCGATTCCAGCACTGAAGGGCAGGCTGGCGGTCAGAGCATCACCCTCGACACGGTACGAATGAATGCGCAGATCCACCCTGCAGAATTTTCGATGCCAGCGAGCGGGGTGGTATCCCGGGCGAGAGGTACCGTAACAGAGGACTCGTTGTATTCCCCGGCGCTTGGCGTCTCCAAGCGATTCATCGTGTATCTGCCACCATCCTACACGCACGACAGTGCTCGGCGGTATCCCGTTGCGTATTACCTGCACGGTACGGGTGGAAGCGAGCGCAGCTGGGTGATCGGCCTCGCGATCGATTCGGTGCTCGATTCGCTCGTTAGCGCCGGTATGCCGGAGATGATCGTCGTCATGCCGGACGGCGACAACGGATACTACCATACCTGGCGGCGATCGCCCGACTACGAGACGTGTCTCCGCGCACGCGCCGCTCTTCTCGGCGGTGAGCTGCCGACCGACTACTGCGTGCGGCACATGCGGTACGACGATTACATCGTGCACGATCTCGTCGCTCATGTCGATTCGGCATACCATACGCTCGGGAACGGAGGGCATCGTGCCGTGGCTGGTTTGAGCATGGGCGGCTATGGCGCCGTTTATCTCTCCCTGAAATATCCCGAGGTGTTCGCCGCCGGTGCGAGTTTATCCGGGGCCGGACTCGCGCTGATGCGGATCGGCGGTTATCCGGACAAGGGTTCGGCTCGTGAGGCTGTCTCCATCGATGATTTGCACCGCGCGTGGGCGAGCACCTGGCCGGAGATGGTGCAGGAGATTGGCGACGATGTCGCGCAGTGGCGAGACCTCGATCCCGTGTGGATGGCGCGCCGGGCCGTCGCAGATCACCGGCCGATTCCCGCACTCTGGCTCATCGTCGGGAGCGAGGACGAGAGCACGCTTACGGTGAACCGCATGTTTCACGGGGAACTCGTCAAGCTTGGCGTTCCGCACAGCTACACCGAAGCCGCAGGGGGTCATACCGCCGCGTTTTGGCGGGCGCACGAAGCCCGGAGTCTGGTGTGGCTGGCGGGCGTAATCGCTCGCTGACCGGAATCCATTGCGATTCTATTACATGTTTGCGGTTGACGGCCTCGGTGTACGGTTCCATGTTGTACGGGGCCAAAATGACGTATTCCTGGCCCCGGAACATATGTAGTCACAGCACGGGTACCCCGGGCGGCGTTTGCGATTTTGCGAAATCTTAATGACGCCCTGAGGATGCGGTACCGTGACCCGGCTGTACGTTAGTCCGATTCAAATCGGCCGGAGACATCCACCCAATCCTGAGACGAGTAGGAGGCACACGAGCGGTTTGGTTTGTTCTTGATGGGGTCGCAGCATCGGCCCCACACGACAGCACGCAGTACAAGCTTTCCATCCACAGATGTCAATCACGCCGGCGAACGAGTTCGTCGGACGGAGGAATGTTCGGATGAAGTCAGTAACACGTCTCTGGATTGCGGCGGTATTACTCGCCGTGATCCCATCGCTCGGCCATGCGCAGCAGACGCGACGCGTGACCGGTCACGTAACCGTCCAGGGGGGCACCGAGCCTATCCCCGGAGCAACGGTTCAGGTAGTGGGCACCACCCTCGGCGGTATCGCCGATGACAACGGTAACTTCAACATCAGCGTGCCGGCCGGTGCACACCAGTTGCGCATTCGCCGAATCGGCTTTGCGGCCAAGATCGTCCCCGTTGGCGCCAACGACAACTCGGTCAACGTCTCGCTCGCACGTGACGTCCTCCAGCTCGAGACACAGGTCATCACCGGTCAGGCGACGACGGTGTCGCGCGCTAACGCTGCAAACGCTGTAACGGTGGTAAACACCGAACAGATCAACAAGGTTCCGCAGCAGAACATCGAGAGCGCGCTGCAGGGCAAGGTTCCCGGCGCCGTGATCACGTCCAACTCGGGCGCACCGGGCGGCGGTATCCAGTTGCAGCTTCGCGGTACCAATACCGTGAACGGTAACTATCAGCCACTCTACGTCGTTGATGGCGTCGCCGTGGACAACTCCGCGTTCGGAAACGGCCTCAACAGCATCTCGGGTGCCGGCGGCGCGATCTCTTCCACACAGGACCAGCAGGTCAATCGTATCGCCGACCTCAACCCTGAAGACATCGAATCGATCGAAGTCCTCAAGGGGCCGTCGGCCGGTGCCATCTACGGTTCGCGCGGTGCAAACGGTGTCGTGGTCATCACCACCAAGCGCGGTCGCGCTGGTACTCCGACGCTTGACATTGTACAGCGTTTCGGAACGACGGCCGTATCCAACACGCTCGCTCTTCGCTGCTTTACCCAGGCGCAGGCGACGGATTACGTCAACGCCAACCCGCCAGCGGGCTTCAAGGGTGCCACGGATTACTTCGCGGCAAACCCGTACGCGGGCTGCACCGATGCACAGAATCAGCTCTACGGTAACCACGGCCTGTCGTACGAGACGGCGGCCTCGCTGCGTGGCGGTACAGGTGACGGCAACACGACGTACTTCACCTCTGCGGGCGTGAAGCACGACGCTGGAATCACCTCGACGGACGGCTACGACAAGCAGAACCTCCGGATCAACCTGACGCAGCAGTTCGGCCCCAAGATCAATCTGCGCGCCAATACCGAAGTGCTGCACACGCTCACCAAGCGCGGTATCTCCGGCAACGACAACAACGCGATCAACCCGCTGGACGTCATCTCCGGCACGCCGTCGTTCTATGATTTCTCCCGGAAGGTCAACGGCGTTTACACGTCGGACCCGTGGGCGGTCAGCGGTGCCAACATCCTGCAGGACCAGGAAGTGATCAAGACCCCTGAGAACGTCTACCGCCTGATCGGTAGTGCGCAGGCAGGGTGGTCTGCAATCGCCTCCACGCGCCAGACCCTCGACTTCTCGCTACTCGGCGGCGTCGACAGCTACTCCGATCAGGCGCTGATCTATTCGCCACCGTTCACGTATCTGGAGCAGTCGGGTGTAATCAGCCCGTACCCCGGTACGGTCGCCAATGGTAACACGAACGTCGTGAGTGCCAACCTGAACCTGAACGGCACACACAAGCTGATTCTTTCGCCGTTCACGGCAACTACATCGTTTGGTTTGCGCCAGGATCGGGCGCAGGTCGACAACGTTTTCAATCAGGGCAAGGGACTGTTCCCGGGCATCACGAACATTGCGACCGCAACTCAGACGGCCGTCAACCAGGCGCAGAACGATACCAAGTCGTTCTCGTACTACGCTCAGGAAGAAATCCTGACCGCCAATGAACGGCTCCTGTTGACTGGCGCCATCAATGCAGAGCGTTCCAGCACCAACGGCGACGCGAACAAGTTCTACTCGTATCCCAAGGCGTCGATCTCGTACAAGCTGCCCTGGCTACCACCCAAGACCGACAACCTGAAGTTGCGTCTGGCGTACGGTAAGGCTGGTAACCGCGTCCCTACGAACTTCAAATACACGTTCCTTACTCCATTGCTTGAAGATGGCGTCAACGGACTGCGTCAGGGTGCACAGATCGGGCTTAACACGATCAAGCCGGAGCTCACGACCGAAGTCGAAGGTGGATTTGACGCGACCATGTTCGGTGGACGTGCCGGCCTCGAAGTCACGCAGTATCAGAAGAAGACGACAGGCATGGTATTGACCGCGGGACTTGCCCCGTCGACCGGTTTCACCACCAAGGTCATCAACGGCGGAACGATGCGTAACGTCGGTACCGAGGTCGGACTGAATCTGGTGCCGATCCAGACGAGCATCTTTACGTGGACGTCGAACACCACGTTCTCCCGTAACAAGAACAAGGTGACCAGCCTCCCCGTCCCAGCGTTTGCGACAGGCTCAGGCTTCAGCGAGCGCTTCGGCAGCTACAAGATCCAGCAAGGCTACTCCGCGACGCAGGTCGTGGTGTTCAGCGGCTTCGATTCCACGTTCGATGCGAACGGCAAGTACGTCAGCCGCGCGCGTCACGAGCTGCACATCGGAGATCAGAACCCCGACTTCCAGATGGGCTTTTCGAACGACTTCACGCTTGGCAGGCTCACCCTTTCCAGCTTGCTGGACTGGCGCAAGGGCGGCTACGTGATCAACCTCACGAACAACTACTTCGACTTCAACGTCGCTGGCAGCAACTTCGCCGATACGCTCGCTGCACAGAAGCGCGGAAACGCGTTCCTTGCCGGCCAGCCGGTATATGCGGAGCACGGCAGCTTTGCCAAGCTTCGTGAGTTGACACTTTCCTATGACCTCGGCGAATCATTCGCGCACCGGATGTTGGGAAACCGCGCGAAGGATCTCCGGATCGAGGCAAGCGGGCACAATCTGATCACCTGGACCAACTACACGGGTTATGACCCCGAGGTGTCGAACTTCGGCAACGCACCAATCGGCCGCACGCAGGACGTGACGCCGTATCCGCCGAGCCGCCAGTTCTTCCTCTCGCTCAACGCCACATTCTAATCTCGGGGAACGCACTTAAATGAAGAAATACATCGCGGCGGCACTCACCAGCACTCTTGTGCTGGCGGGTGCGTGCCAGGATAATCCGGCAGCACCGAGCCGGGACAACGTCGTGGCAGGATCGCAGCAGACGCTGCAGTCGCTGGCCACAGGTATCATAGCGCAGGATCGCGTGAACTACGGCGGCTATCTTCTGTGGGGAGGGATCATGGCGCGCGATGCCATCGTTCCTACAGCCAATGAAAGCCGTTTCGTTACGGAGTTCTACGTGACACCACCCGATCCCAGCGATTTCATCGGTGGCTCGCAGTGGACTGGTTACTACCAGCTGCTTCGCGCGTCGCAGCTGCTCCTGAAGGACAAAGCGTTCACGTCTCTCAGTGCAGCTGATCAGGGCGCTGCGCGCGGCTTCATTCGGACGCTCGACGCACTCTCGTACATCCGGCTCATCGATTACCGCGACCAGAATGGCGTTGTAATCCAGGGGCCCGATGCGACCGTTCAGGATCCTATCCGCACGAAGGCGTCAGTACTCGCCTACACGTCCGCTCTGCTCGACTCGGGGCTGGTGGATCTGAAGGCGGGATCGAGCACATTGCCGTTCACCTTGCCGTCCGGCTATTCGCTCCACGGAGATTACAGCCAGACCGCCAACCTCATCCTGCTCAATCGTGGTCTGAAAGGACGGGTCGAGGTCATGCGCGCGCTGGATCCGGTTGCACCGAACGCGGCGAGTGCGGCGGCTGCGCTCACTGCGCTGAACATTGCGCTCGCGGGCGCGCCGTCACCAATGACGGAGGCGTACCTCAACACCGGGCCGTGGTACCAGTACAATCCATCGTCGCCTGAGAGTGCGGCGAATCCGCAGCAGGGCTCGTCCTCGCTGGTCACGGATAACTTTGTGAATTCCTTCATGCCCGGCGACATACGCGCAGCCAACGTCATCCCGGCGTCTGCTCCGACCGTCGCAGGATTCACCGCGTCGCATCGCCTGAAGCTGACCGATCCGAACAACGCGGCCCTCCAGTCGTCGCCAATTCCGATCGTACGCAACGCTGAGTTGATACTGCTTCGTGCGCAGGCGGAAATCGCAACCGGTGACCTTGCCGGAGCGACGAACGACATCAATGCAGTACACACGGTAGAAGGCGGCCTGCCAGCATACTCGACGTTCACCACTGCGTCGGCTGCCATCAATGCGCTGCTGTACGAGTTGCGTTACACGTTCACCTACTTCGGACCACAGCACATCGTAGCGCTCCGCGAGTACAACATGTTCAACCTCGCGTACGTTACGCAGGCCGGCATGCCGAACAAGGGCGCAGCTGATCCGCTCGTCTCGAGCCTGCCAATCACGCGAAACGAGACAAACGCACGGAATGGCAACATCACTCCGGTGCCGTAATCTCGACACTGTTTCGGACATTGTAAAAGCAAAGGGGGCCCGGACGGGCCCCCTTTGTGCTGTAACAGGTAACGCCGGATCATGTCGGGCGAGCCGGCATCAACTTCGGAGTCTCCAATGGCTTCCACACCTCTGACCGCCGGGCCAGTGCGGCGCTTCAACGCCGCCTGCATGGTCCTCGTCCTCGTAGTTGCTGTTGCAGGATGCACTCACGCCAACACGGCTGTCGCACCCGGAGGTGACCCGATGGTGGTCACCGAAGACCAGATTGGGCAGCTGCGGGTGACGGACGCTTACGACATTGTGGCTCAGACGCATGCGAACTTCCTGCACAGTCGCGGCCGCGAGTCCCAGAACCCCAACGTCCCGGCCATCCCCGTTCACGTATTCGTCGACGACACTTATTACTCGAGCGACGTCAATTCGCTGCGTGACATTACCGCTCAGGACGTAATGGCGATCCGCTTCTACCAGTCATACGAAGCCCAGTACAAATTCGGCAGTGGGCACATGGGCGGCGTGATCCAGGTGATCACCAAGAATTGATTCCAATCGCTCGCGCCGCCGATATGGGATGAACCGCACGCCGGGTCTTTAGCAGACTGTCGTGGCGATGTGTATTTTTACGCCAACATCTGAAAACAGGACCCGGTTGCAAAATGTGGAACTACAGACCTGCGCGTGGAAAGTGCCGCACGCTGCCCGGCATTGCCGGCGATGCCGCCACGCTCCGACTTACGGCTGCGTCCCTCCTCTTCGCGGCGCTCGCGTGCAGCCACGTATCACCGCCTGCTTCACCAGCGACTGACCTCAGAGCGCAGATCGAAGCCCGCGTCGCCCGCGCCCCGGGCGCCCTCGTCGGCGTTGCGTACATCGACCTCGCTACCGGCGATACGCTCTTCATCAACGCCGATAGCCTCATGCATGCCGCAAGCACGATGAAGGTGCCGGTCATGATGCGACTCTTTCGCGAATCCGACGCAGGTCGTCTCTCGCTCAGCCAACGCATCCCGGTTGTGAATCGGTTCACGTCGATAGTCGACGGATCACCATACGTGCAGGATCCAGGCGTCGATAGCGACAGCGCGATGTACAAGCTGGTTGGCGATTCCGTGACGATCCGGGATCTCATCCAGCACATGATCACGCGATCCAGCAATCTTGCGACGAACACGCTCATAGCTCTCGCCAACCCCGATAGCGTCAACGCGATGATGCGCTCGCTCGGCGCTCGACGCATGCTGGTGCTTCGCGGTGTGGAGGATGAAAAAGCGTTCGAGAAGGGACTCAACAACATGGCGACTGCTCGCGATCTCGCCATTCTTCTGAGAGACATCGAGACGGGAAAGGCCGCTTCAGCAGCGTCGACTGACTCGATGCGCGCAATTCTCCTGGCGCAGCAATTCAACGAGAAAATCCCCGCCGGACTCCCGGCCGGCACGCGCGTCGCGCACAAGACGGGGGACATCACCGCGATCGCGCATGACGCGGCAATCGTGTATCCTGCAAACCGCAAGCCCTACATCCTCGTGGTTCTTACCAAGGGCATCGAGAAGGAACCCGTTGCCGATTCGCTGATAGCAGACGTGTCGCGCATTGTCTACCGGCACGCGATGGCAACTCACTGACATGCGCAATCGGTCACTTGTCTTCCTGGCGTTCGCATCTCTCGCAGCGTCCGTTCTCGATGCCCAGACAACCACGCCGTCGTTCACCATCCCGCAGATACTGAGCGCGCCGTTTCCGACAGATCTGGTTGCATCACCGCATGGGGACGCCGTCGCCTGGGTCTTCGATCAGGCAGGCCCCGAAAATCTCTGGATCGCCCGCGCACCGGACTGGCGTGCGCGTGCAATCACGCCATACACGGCCGACGACGGCTGGGAAATGAGCTCGCCACGCTGGCTCGCTGACGGGAGCGGCGTGGTGTTCGTACGCGGTTCGGGCAGGAACGATCGTGGTGAATATCCAAACCCGGCGCTCGATGCGCATGGTCGGAGCCAGCTCGTGATGCTCGCTCGCACCGATGGCGGCGCACCGCGTTCGCTCGCCGAGGGAGCGTCACCGGAGCCGTCGCCGGATGGGAAGATCGTGGCCTTTACGCGGGGCGGGGTGATTTACACGGTCGCGCTCGACAGCGGCGCCCACGAAAGACGCCTGTTCGTCGGGCGCGGCCACGACGGAAACGTCAGATGGTCGCCCGACGGTTCGGCGATCGCATTCACGAGCACTCGTGTCGATCACTCGTTCATCGGCGTATTCAACGTGCGGGATTCGACGCTCCGGTACATGGATCCGTCGGTGGACGATGACGGCTATCCCGTCTGGTCGCCGGACGGTCGCTCTGTCGCATTCGTAAGGCAACCGACACTCACGCGGCAGCCCCAGCACGCGCTCAGGCGTGCCGGGCAGCCGTGGTCAATTCTCGTTGCTGATCCAGCGACGGGCACAGCGCGCGTGCTCTGGCGTGCCGCGTCCGGGGCAGGGAGCATGTTCCGTCCCACCGACTCACGCGATCAGATCGTCTGGACCGGAGACAATCGCATCGCGTTCCCATGGGAGTCCGGCGGCTGGAACAGACTCTACTCGGTATCCGCCAGCGCAACATCTGCGGCACCGCTAGCGCTCACGACTGGCGAGCGCGAGATAGTGTCGGCGACGGCCGGAATCGATGGCCGCAGCATTCTCTACGCGGCGAATGAAGGCAACAGGATCGACCTGTTGCACATCTGGTCGGTGCGTGCGAGTGGTGGAGCGCCGACACCCCTGACGTCGGGCGACGGCATCGAGTGGGGGCCGGCGGCTGTGCAGGGCGGTGTTGCGCTGCTTCACTCGGGTGCGACGACGCCCGCGCGGCCGGCGATGTTGCGGGAACACGGCGCCATCGCTGATCTCGCTCCAACCACGATCCCAGCCGATTTTCCCTCGGCGCAGCTCGTGACTCCACAGCAGGTCACATTCCGATCCACCGATGGTCTGCTGTTGCACGGACAGCTCTTTCTCCCGTCTGCCGCACGCGACGGAAAGCGACATCCGGCCGTGGTCTTCTACCACGGCGGTTCGCAGCGCCAGATGCTGCTTGGCTTCAATCCGATGGGCTACTACCACAACGCGTACGGACTCAATCAGTATCTCGCGAGTCGGGGCTACGTCGTACTGTCGGTGAACTACCGGAGCGGGATCGGCTACGGACTCGACTTCCGCGAAGCGCTCGACTACGGCCCGGGTGGTGGCGCCGAGGCGCGCGACGCGATCGCCGCAGCGCATTACTTGCGTGCGCGCCGTGAAGTCGATCCCGCGCGCATCGGCGTTTGGGGAGGCTCGTACGGCGGTTACATGACAGCGCTGTCGCTCGCGCGGGATCCGGCCGACTACAAGGTCGGCGTGGATTTCGCCGGCGTGCACGACTGGAATCTCGAGTGGAGCAGGATGGAGGACACGTGGGACGAGGACGCCGAGATGAAGGCACGTCGGCTCGCGTACGCGTCGTCGCCGATGAGCGATCTGTCGCACTGGCGCGCACCGGTGCTGCTGATTCAGGGCGACGATGACCGCAACGTGGACTTCAGGCAGACCGTGCAGCTGACGGAGGACCTGCGTAATCGCGGTGTACACGTCGAAACGCTGATCTACCCCGACGAAACGCACGAATGGTTGTTGCATTCGCACTGGATTCAATCGTACGAAGCGACGGCGGCGTTTCTGGAACGGTATTTACGATGACGACGCCCAACCATGCGTCGAATTGGTACGCGTTTCCGACGACGCCCAACCACGCGCCGGATTGGTACGCATTCCGACGACGCCAAACCACGCACCGGATTGGTGGTCGTGTGCGACGACGCCCAACCACGCGCCGAATTGGTGGTCGTGTGCGACGACGCCCAACCA
>Ga0207678_10000872_pt1 | contig 27690 bp, 24 predicted proteins | sample KBSC63metaG_FD_184319 | JGI IMG/M metagenome (GOLD analysis project Ga0207678, IMG submission 184319) | Corn rhizosphere microbial communities from Kellogg Biological Station, Michigan, USA - KBS C6-3 metaG (SPAdes) (version 2) | ecosystem: Host-associated > Plants > Roots > Rhizosphere > Soil ... | reverse complement strand
TCCGGCCCTCTGAGGCCCTTTTCGGGCCGGAGATCAAGGGCCTGAAACGCGCTGCGTGTTTTAGGGCCCCTATAGGGGGGTCAATACACGCAGCGCGTCCGCCACTGTTGGACAACATGGGAGGAAGCGTGGAGTTCCCGACGTCTTCGTGACGAGGGCCGACCTCCGTCACGGATCCGGCGCGCTCCCGTGGCACCCCGATGACGGATCCGTGCGAGAGGGACGGGACCCGAGCGGTCAGGAGACTCCGTGGTTCGAGATGGCCGTATGGCGACCATTTCGAACCACGCTGGACGGGTCGGGATATGCGGTGTTCGATATCCGCCGTATACGCGGATAAGGAACGCGGCAGATCCCTGACCGTTCGGGAGCCGCCCCTCGGCGCCCGTCGGGGCGTCCCCGAGGCACTCCCTGGGACGCTCCCGTGACGGTTCCTCCGCTCCCCGCATCCCCGGCCGTCTCGGCCACGGCCACAACCTGCCAGGGCCGTGGACGAGACGGCCCGTCCCTTTTTCCCAGGGCGCCGGCCTGCGTGGAATCGAAGGCCGGCCGCGTCGGCGTCAGCCTCCACGCCGGAGGACGATGCCGTGGAGCTTCGTCAGGCGTGGATCGTCACGGCCGGCGAGGCGTGTCAGCCAGGTCCTGACCTCCTCGAGGTCGAGCGGCTCGCCCGCCGCGAGGATCGTTTCGATGTCGAGCCAGTCCTTCGGCCGGTCGAGCATCGCCTTGCGGATGATCAGGTGCTCCGGGGAGACGATCGGGATCGTCGACCTCGTAAACGGGACGCGCCGGACCGCCGCCGGCATCGCCTCGTGCAGCGCGTCCTCGGAGAAGAAAAGGTGGACCGGATTGCGGTCCCACGGCAGCCGGGCCTCCTTGTGTCGGGCAAGCTCTCGCTCGTCCAGGTCGACGTCGATTCCGAGCGCTGCCAACGCTTGCGCGATCTCGGGCCACCGATCGGCCGGAACGAAGACGTTGGCATCGATGTCGACCGTCACTCGCGGCTCGCCGTAGTAGGCGAGGGCGATCGCGCCGCCGATCGCGTGCGGGACCTCGGCGCCTGCCAGCGCCTGGTCGACGGCCAGGACCTTTTCCACCAACGAAGGTGCGCCGTGCGATCGCAGTCCCTGTGGAAGGGCGTCGCCGAGGTCCAGGAGATCGGCCAGGGCGGCGCCTCGCTCGGCCGCCGACGTGCGGATCCACGAAGTGGTCGCGGTCTTCGAGGTCGGCAGGGCCATCGAGGTCGAAAGTAATACGAGGTCCTTCTGAACCGGTTTGTCCAAACCGAAGTCGGCTGAGTCGTAATCTGTGAGGTGCAGATGAGCACCTGGGGGACGACTACGGCTGCACCGGCACCCCGTGCGGGGACGGTGGAGGTGTTGGTCGGGCTCCTGGCGGAACTCGATCAGGCGACCGAATCGGGGGTCTTCTACGACCGGGTGTGCCAGGCGGTGGTGACGCTGACGTCGATGAGGCGGGCGGTGCTGCTGTTGCACGACGAGACTTATCGGTCGGTGATCCCGGTCGGGAGCTGTGGGGTCGATACGGAGCGCTTCAAACGCGTCGGCGGGACGTTGGACGAGACGCCGATCGCGCAGCTTGCGCTGGAGGAGGACCGGGTCGTCGAGGTCGGCGTGCACGGCGGCGACGGGGACCTGGCCGAGCACCTGCCCGCCCGTTACGCCTCGCTGCCGGAGAGCTCCTACCTGACCTGCACGCCGATCAGCGCCGCGCGGCGCTGGCTCGGGGTGATCTTCGCCGACCGCGAAGGCGACGACTACCCCCTCGACGACGGCGAGAGCGAGACGATGATGACGCTCGGGCGGCTGGCCGCCCTGACGGCAAGCGTCGAGCACTCGACCGAGCAGCGCGAAAGCGAGCGCCGCCTCGCCGAACGGATGGAGCTGACCCGGGACCTGCACGAGAACGCGATCCAGCGGCTGTTCGGCGTCGCGATGGCGCTCGGCTCCGACGAGGAGCTCACCACGACGGAGCGGCGGCGCTGCCAGGAGGAGCTGCGCTCGGTCGTCGCCGACCTGCGCCGCGCGTTGACCCGGCCGCTGGAGGGCCCCGAGCGGCCGGCCAAGGCCTGTCTCGGCGAGCTGCTCGACCGCCTCACCGAGCGCCGTCCCGAGCTGCGCGTCGACTGGGCCGACGGAGTGGAGGTGCCGGCCGACCTCGAGCCGGTCGCCCAGCTGGTGCTGAACGAGGCGCTGCGCAACGCCGACCGCCACGCGCACCCGAGCGAGATCGTGGTGAAGATCGCGTCAGACGGCGAGACCTTCAGCCTCTCGGTCGAGAACGACGGCTCCGGCGACGGCCGCGCCACCCGCGGCGGCGGCATCGGGCTGCGGCTCGCGGCGCTGGAAGCGCTCCGCTATGAGGGCCTGGTCGAGTTCGGGGCCACCGGCGAGGACCGCTGGCGCGTGCGCCTGGTCGTCCCGATGGGGTTTCGATGAGCGCCGAGCAGCGGGGCCTGCGGGTCCTCGTCGTCGACGACCACGACGTGGTGCAGTGGGGCTTCCGCCTGCTGCTGGAGCGCCAGAGCTGGGTCGAGCGCTGCCTCGCGGCGTCGTCCGGCGCCGAGGCGGTCCAGGTCTGCCGCAAAGTGCAGCCGGAAGTCGCCCTCGTCGACATGCTGCTGGGCACCGAATCGGGCGCCGAGGTCTGCGAGGAGATCCACCAGGTCAGCCCCGGCACGCGGGTGCTGCTGATCTCCGGGGCGGGGATCATCTCGCCGAACGTCGCGCGCGCCGCGGGCGCCGCCGGCTTCATCTCCAAGGACTGGTCGGCGGTCGACGTCGTGCGGGCGGTGCGGCGCGTCTCCCAAGGTCATGAAGTCTTCGCCGAAGCGCCGCTTGACTCGCCGCTCTCAGAGCGCGAGCAGGAGGTGCTGTCGCTGATCGCGACCGGCTCGACCAACAAAGAGATCGCCGGCCACCTCCACCTCTCGCCGCACACCGTGAAGGAGCACACCAGTGCCATCTACCGTAAGCTCGGCGTGCGGAACCGGGCGGAGGCGACCCGCCAGGCGCAGCGGCTGAAGATCCTCGTCTGAGAACTCCGACGCCCAGGGGCGCCCCCCGAATGGCGGGACTCGGCGCGTACCCGCGTCACCGCCGCCGCCGGCCGGACCAATACTCCTTACAAGTGCCGAACCCCAGCGCAGAAACCGCCTTGCTCTTCCCCGGCCAGGGGAGCCAGACCCAGACGATGGCGGCGGTCGCCGCGGCCCAGCTCCCGGAGCTGGTCGAGCAGGCCGCAGGCGAACTCGGCGGCGACCCCTTCGAGGGGATCGCCGAGGGCACCCACTTCGCCCAGCCCGCCCTCTTCATCGCCGGCCTCGCACACTGGAAGGCTGCCGGTGAGCCCGATGCGGCGTTCTGGGCCGGGCACTCGCTCGGCGAGCTCCCGGCGCTGGTCGCGGCTGGCGCGCTCGAGGCGGGCGCCGGCCTGCGCCTCGCGGTCGTCCGCGGCCGCCTGATGGAGGAGGCCTCGGCGGTCCGTCCTGGCGGCATGGTCGCGGCGCTCGGCGGCTCCGACGAGGTCGTCCGCAAGGTCGCGGGCGAATTCGAGCTGACCCTCGCCAACGACAACGCGCCCGGCCAGATGGTCCTCTCCGGCGACTCCGAGAAGGTCGGCGAAGCCCGCAAGGCCCTGCGCGCCGAAGGGGCCAAGGCGATCCGCCTTCCGGTCGCGGGCGCCTTCCACTCGCCGCTGATGGAGCCCGCCGTCCCCGGCTACCGCGAGATCCTCGACGCGACCGAGTTCGCCTCGGTCGCGGGCGCCTTCTCCTGCATCGCCGCCGCCCCCTTCGACGACGTCCGCGCCGACCTCCTGAGCGCGCTGACCGAGCCGGTCCGCTGGCGCGACACGCTCGCCGCGATGCGGGCCGCAGGCGCCACCGCCTTCCTCGAGACGGGCCCCGGGAACATCCTCACCGGCCTCTCCCGCCGCACCCTCGGCGAGGACGTGGAGAGCCGCTCGCTCGCCGACGAGATCGAGGCCGCGCAGCCCGACGCCGCGCAGGAGGCCGCCGGTGCCTGAGCCAGTCGCCGAGACCCTCGCCGCACCCGTCTTCGCCGCGCCGCCGCTGTTGCGGTCCGGGGCCTCGATGATCGGCGTCGGCACCGCGCTGCCCGCGACCGTCGTCCCCAACGCGGTGATCGCCGAGCGGCTCGGCATCGACGCCGAATGGATCGTCAAGCGCACGGGGATCGAAGAGCGCCGCTCCGCCCAGCCGGGCGAGCGCCTCTTCGAGTTCGCCGCCGCGGCCGGCGCCGAGGCGCTCGCCGAAGCTTGTGTCGACGCCACCGAGGTCGACCTGATCGTCCTCGCCACCACCTCCAACGAGGAGCTGATGCCGGCCGCCGCGCCCAGGGTCGCCGCCGTCCTCGGCGCCACCAACGCCGCCTGCTACGACCTCAGCGCCGCCTGCACCGGCTTCCTCAGCGCGGTCTCCGTCGCCTGCGGTCAGATCGAATCTGGGCGCGCGGTTAACGTTCTCGTGATCGGCGCCGATCTGATGATGCCCCTGACCGATCCCGACGACCGCGCCACCGCCGCCGTCTTCGCCGACGGGGCCGGCGCCGTGGTCATGCGCGGCACCCTGGAGAGCCGCGTCGGCCCGATCGTCCTGCGCGCCGACGGCACCCGCGCCGACCTGATCAAGATCGCCCGCGAGGACCTCGTCATCCGCATGCAGGGCCACGAGACCTTCAAGTACGCGGTCGACATGATGGCGGCCTCGACCTCCGAGGCGGTCGAGAAAGCGGGCCTCGACCTCGACGACGTCGACCTCTTCGTCTACCACCAGGCCAACGCGCGGATCCTGCGCGCGGTCGGCGAACGGCTCGGCATCGCCGGCGAGCGGGTGGTCGACTGCATCGCCAAGCTCGGCAACACCTCGGCGGCGACGATCCCGCTGGCGCTCGCCCAGGCGAAGCGCGCGGGACGCCTGCGCGAGGGCTCGCGCGTGCTGCTCGGCGCCTTCGGCGCCGGCCTCAGCTGGGGCGCCACCGTGATCGAGTGGGGAGGGGCGGTGAGCGTCGGTGTCTGATGCTCCGGCCAGGCCCGAGGGCTGCGCGCTGGTGACCGGCTCCTCGCGCGGGATCGGCGCGGCGACCGCGCTGGCGCTCGCCGGCGACGGCTGGCACGTGCGGGTCAACTACCGCTCCGACGAGGCGGGGGCGAAGGACGTCGTCGCGCGGATCGAGGACGCGGGCGGCACCGCCACCCTCTGGCAGGGCGACGTCGCCGACGCCGCGGACGTCGCGCGCCTGGTCGAGCCCGGCGACGACGGCCCGGTCCTCGTCCTCGTCAACAACGCCGGCGTGCGCATGGACGGCCTCTCGCCGCAGCTCGACGACGAGCAGTGGCAGACCGTGATCGACACCAACCTCACCTCGACCTTCCGCGCGACCCGGGCGGCGCTGCCGAAGATGATGCGCGCCCGCTTCGGCCGCGTCGTCAACGTCGCCTCGGTCGCCGGCATCCGCGCCAACCCCGGCCAGGCCAACTACTCGGCCTCCAAGGCCGGCGTGATCGGCTTCACCAGGACCGTCGCCGCCGAGGTGGCACGGCGCGGCGTCACCGTGAACGCCGTCGCCCCCGGCCTGATCGGGACCGCCTTCACCGCGGACGTGCTCGAGGGCGACATGGCGAAGGCGATCCCGGCCCGCCGGGTCGGCACCCCGGAGGAGGTCGCGGCCTGCATCCGCTTCCTCGCCTCCGCAGAAGCTTCTTACGTGACCGGAACGACGCTGACCGTGGACGGCGGCCTCAGCGCGTAGCTCCCTCAACAGGACAAAAGGAGAACCAATTGGCAACGCAAGTGAGCACCGAGAACGTCGAGAAGACGATCTACGACGGTCTCGTCGAGCTCGGCACGGAGCGGGACGACCTCTCGCGTGAGGCGACCCTGGAGAGCCTCGACGTCGACTCGCTCGACCTCGTGGAGCTCGCCCAGATCGTCGAGGACGAGTACGGGGTCGAGCTGAAAGGCGACGACGTCAAGGACGTGAAGACCGTCGGCGAGGTCATCGACCTGGTCGTCGCGAAAGCAGGATGACCCGGCGCGTCGTCATCACGGGGGTCGGTGCCGTCACCCCGCTGGGGATCGGCAGTGACCCCCTGATCGACCGCTGGACCGCGGGCGAATCAGGGATCGCGGATGGCTACGGCCGCTGTCTCGACTTCGAGCCGACCGACTTCCTCTCGAAGAAGGAAGTGCGGCGGGCCGACCGCTTCACCCAGATGGCGATGGTCGCCGGCGACGAAGCGGTCAAGCAGGCCTTCGGTGAGGAGGTCAAGCTGCCCTACGACCGTTACCGGGTCGGCTGCGTGATCGCGACCGGGATCGGCGGCCTCGTCTCACTCGAGCGCGAGCAGGAGAAGCTGATCACGAAAGGCCCGAAAGCCGTCTCGCCGCTGGCGGTGCCGCTGATGATGGGCAACGCCGCGGCCGCCGCGGTCTCGATGCGCCACGGCCTCCAGGGCCACACCTACGCGGTCTCCTCGGCCTGCGCGGCCGGCAACAACGGGATCGGCGACGCCGTGCGGATCATCCAGGTCGGCGATGCCGACGCGATGGTCACCGGTGGCGCCGAGGCCTGCATCACCGGCGTCGCCACCTCGGCCTTCGCGGCGATGGAAGCGACCTCGGCGTCGGGCATCTCGCGTCCCTTCGACGCCCGCCGTGACGGCTTCGTGATGGGCGAGGGCGCCGGCGTCCTGGTGCTGGAGGAGAAGGAGGCGGCGGAAAAGCGCGGCGCGACCATCCTCGGCGAGGTCACCGGCTACGGCGTCACCGCCGACGCCCACCACCTGACCGCGCCGCAGCCGGAGGGCGAGGCGGCGGCGAAGGCGATCACCTTCGCGCTCGCCGACGCGGGGATCGCCGCGGTCGACGTCGACTACGTCAACGCCCACGGCACCTCGACGCCGCTGAACGACGCGGCGGAGACGAAAGCGATCAAGGCGGCCCTCGGCGAGCGCGCCGCCGACATCCCGGTCAGCTCGACCAAGTCGGCGATCGGACACCTGCTCGGCGCCGCCGGCGCGGTCGAGGCGATCGCCACGATCGAAGCGCTCAGGCGTCGCGAAGCCCCCCCGACTGTCGGCTATGAAGAGGCGGAAGAGGGACTTGACCTTGACTACGTGGAAGGGTCAGCTAAACCGATTGTCAACGGAGACGGCCCGGTCGTCGCCATCTCCAACTCGTTCGGCTTCGGCGGCCACAACGCCGTCCTCGTCCTCTCCGCCAACTGACCCCCAGCCCCGACTGACAGATACCCATGGCCACCGCCGTCAAAGCCCCGCCTCCCGCTCCCGCCGACACGCCGCTCGGGCAGCTGCAGATGCTCTGTGATCCGGGTACGTTCCGGCCGCTGCGCTCGGGCGTCTCCAGCCTGCGGCTGGGCGAGCGGGCGACCCCTGGCGACGGCGTCGCCGCGGGCGCCGGTGAAGTCGACGGTCGGCCGGTCTTCTGTTACGCGCAAGACCCGGCCTTCCTCGGCGGCAGCCTCGGCGAGGTCCACGCCGACACGATCGTCCGCACGATGCGGATGGGGGGCGACGCGGGCGCGCCGGTGGTCGGCTTCGTCCGCTCCGGTGGGGCGCGCCTGCAGGAGGGCCACGCCGCCCTCGCGGGCTACGGCCGCATCTTCCGCGCCAGCGTCGAGCTCTCGCGCAAGGTGCCGCAGATCTCGATCCTGTCCGGCATCTCCGCGGGCGGCGGCGCCTACTCGCCCGCCCTCACCGACTACGTGGTGATGACCGAGGACTCGCGCATGTTCCTGACCGGGCCGAAGGTCGTCGCCGAGGCGATGGGCGAAGAGATCTCGATGGAGGCGCTCGGCGGCCCCAAGGTCCACGGCCGCAACGGCGTCGCCCACCTGGTCGCGGCCGACGCGGCCGACGCGGTGTTGAAGACCCGCCACCTGTTGAGCCTGCTGCCCCAGCGGATCGGCTCGCCGGCCCATCCGCACCTGGTGATCGACCCCGACGGCGAGGATCCCGGCGCGATCGTGCCGCAGGAGCAGCGCAAGGTCTACGACGTTCGCGACGTCGCCGATGCGGTGCTCGACGGCGGGTCGCTGCTGGAGATCTGCCCGCGCTGGGCGCCGAACATGGTCACCGCGTTCGCCCGGCTCGAGGGCCGGCCGGTCGGCCTCGTCGCCAACCAGCCGCGCCAGCTCGGCGGCGTGATCGACGCCGCCGCCTCGGAGAAGGCGGCACTCTTCATCGAGGACTGCAACCGCTTCGGCCTGCCGCTGGTCGTCCTCGTCGACACCCCGGGGTTCATGCCGGGCAAACGCCAGGAGGAAGCCGGGGTGATCCGCCACGGCGCGTCCCTGCTGCGGGCCTTCGCCGGCGCCCGGGTGCCCAAAGTGACGCTGGTGCTGCGCAAGGCCTTCGGCGGCGCCGCGATCACGATGAACTCCAAAGACCTCGGGGCGGACGTCGTCTTCTCCTGGCCGGGCGCCCAGATCGGCATCATGGCCGCGCGCCAGGCGGTCGGCATCGTCCACGGCCGGCGGCTGCGGGAAGACGAGTCGCTCTCGCGCGACGACCTCGCCGACGCCTACGCGGCGGAGCACCTGACCGCCCCGGCGGCGGCCGCCAGCGGCTGGGTCGACGAGGTGATCGAACCTGAGGCGAGCCGTGAGAGCCTCGCCTGGGCGCTGCGCTCCTTGAGGGGCCGTTGAGCGGTCGCGTCGTCCGCGCCTACGCGGCGCTTGGCGACAGCTTCACCGCGGGGCGTGACTCGGTCGACGCCGAGCGCTGGGCCGACCTGCTCGCCGCCGGGATGCGGCGGGTGAACCCGGAGCTCCGCTACGAGAACCTGGCGGTCGACGGCGCCACGAGCGCCGAAGTGCTCGCCGAGCAGGTCGAGCCGGGCCTGGCGCTGGAGCCCGACTTCGTCACCGTGATCTGCGGCGCCAACGACGTGCTGCTGGCGACGCGGCCCGACGTCGAGGGGTACGCCGAGCGGTTCGACGCGATCCTGCGGCGCCTGCGCGAAGGCGCGCCGGAGGCGATGGTGGTGACCGCGACGGCACCCGAGGGCTGGCAGTTCATGGAGCTGCGACCGCGCACCGAAAAGCGGCTGATCGAGGCGACGACGGAGCTGAACGACGTCACCCGGGCGGCGGCCGAGCGCTACGGCGTCATCTGCCTGCCGGTCGCCGGCCACCCGGCGCTGCGCGATCCGGCGACGTTCTCGGCCGACGGCCTGCACCCGTCGAGCGCCGGGCACCAGACGGTCGCGCGCGAATCGGCCCGATACTTGAACGCGCACCTGGGCATCGACTTCGACATGGGAGGGGACCAAGAGTGATCCTGGAGGGCAAGAAGATCCTCGTCACCGGCATCGTCAACCGCCACAGCATCGCCTTCTCGATCGCCGAGCGGGCGCAGGCGCAGGGGGCGGAGGTGCTGCTGACCAGCTTCGGCCGGGTGAAGCGGATGACCGAGCGCTCGGCCGCGCGGCTCGACCCGGCGCCCGACGTGCTCGAGCTCGACGTCAACTCCGACGCGGACGTGGCGGCGGTGCGCGACGAGCTGCAGCAGCGCTGGGGGAAGGTCGACGGCGCCGTCCACGCGATCGCCTTCGCCCCCGGCGACGCGATCGGCGGCGAGTTCATGGCGACGCCGCGGGAGAGCGCCAAAGTGGCCTTCGAGACCAGCGCCTACTCCTACAAGGCCCTCGCCGAGGCGGTGACCCCTTTGATGACCGACGGCGGCGCGCTGGTCGGCCTCGACTTCGACGCCTCCGTCGCCTGGCCGACCTACAACTGGATGGGCGTGGCGAAGGCGGCGCTCGAGTCGGTCAACCGTTACCTGGCCCGCGACCTCGGCCCCCAGGGGATCCGCGTCAACCTGATTTCGGCCGGCCCGGTCCACACCGCGGCAGCCTCCGGCATCTCCGGCTTCAGCGACCTCGAGGGCCTCTGGGGCGACGCCGCCCCGCTCGGCTGGGACCCCCACGACGCGACCCAGGTCGCCGACGCCGCCCTCTTCCTCCTCTCGGACCTGAGCCGCGCGACGACCGGCGAAATCCTCCACGTAGACGGCGGCGCCCATGCAGTAGGAGCGCCTCCGCAGCAGGAGTAGCTTCGTTGCCGGCGGGCGCCCCGATGTTGATGGGCCGAAAAGTACCCCTATAAGAGGACTTTTCGGCCCATCAACATCGGGGGACGGAAGGGACGGGGCCCCGCAAGCTGTCGCTCGGGTAAGGACGCGCCCCTCTCGCCACGGCCCGGGCAGGCTGTGGCCGCGGCGAGAGGGGCGGGTATGAAAGGCGTGGAGGAACCGTGACGGGAGTCCTCTGGACGCCCCCGACGGGCGCCGGCCGCCGGTTCTCGAACGTCAGGAATCTCCCGGGTTGGGAACTTCGACATAGCCGAAGTTCCCAACCGCGCAAAGACCTCACCGGCCTTCCGTGGTTCGAAATCCACGCCATCGGTGGATTTCGAACCACGCAGATCCATGGCCGGTCCCCGCGTGGTTCGAAATGGTCGCTATACGCCCATTTCGAACCACGCAGATTCCTGACCGGTCGAATCCTCGTCTCTCCCGAACTGGATCGTCACGGAAGTCCGACTTCGCATCGTCCCGAACGCCTCCCTCACAAAAGCCTCACGTCCTGGGCTCCTCATGGGGGTCACAGCCTGCCAGGACCCCCATGAGGCGCCCAGGGCCATCTCGGACGGCCGCAAGGGCCTAGGCCACCGCCCGTCCCTTCCCCGGGCCCCGCCGCGGAGCCGACCAGTCCTACCCGCTCACCACCGGATGGTTCGCGTGGAACAGGCCCTCCGGGTCGTACTTCGCCTTCGCCGCCCGCAGGCGCGCGCACGTCTCCGGCGGGAAGGCGACGCCGATGTCCTCGGTCTGGTCGGAGAAGTTGAGGTAGGTGCCCGCGTCCCAGGGCTTCATCGCCGCGGTCATCGCGCCGAGCCACTCCTTGGTCGGTGCCATCGCGGCCGGCTCCGGGACGATGCCGACACCGAACATCAGGAACTCGCCGGGCAGGCGGTCCATCGCGCCGTGCTCGGGCGCCCCGCGTCCCATCGCGCCGCCGTCGTGGCGCAGCTCCACCGAGAGCAGCCTCGAGGGCGAGTCCGGCCCGACGGCGGCGAGCAGCGCGTCGATCGCCTCGCCCGGCAGCTCGCCGAGCAGCATCCCGTTGCCGGCGTACGGCGCGGGCTCGGGCGGGTCCATGTGGAGGCCGGAGATGCCGGCGGGCGGCTGGGTCGCGAAGGTGTCCATCGCCGGGCCGAGGTCGCGGAGCGGCGCCAGCAGCTCGCTCGCCTCCGCCTCGGGCAGCAGCGCCACCGCCTCGAGCACCGCGAAGTCCTGGCCGCGCATCGGCTCCGGGATCTCCGGCAGCGGCGGGAACGACATCAGCCGACCGATCGAGGTCACCTCCTCCGGCGCGCCGGCGGTCCACTGGTGCCAGGCGTGCAGCACCTCGCCCGCCCGCTCGACCGGGAAGAAGAGCGCCCCGGCGAAGACCTCCGCGATCGGCAGCAGCTCGAACTCGAGCGCGGCGACGATGCCGAAGTCGCCGCCCCCGCCGCGCAGCGCCCAGAAGAGCTCGGCGTCGGTGGCGGCGTCGACGCGGCGTTCGGTCCCGGTCGCGTCGACCAGCTCGACCGCGGTGACGCGGTTCGCCTGCAGGCCGTGCTTGCGCCCGTACCAGCCGACTCCGCCGCCGAGGCTGTAGCCGACGATGCCGACCGTCGGCGAGGACCCGTGGCAGGCGGCCAGGCCGAGGTCGGAGGCCCGCGGCACGAGGTCGCCCCAGAGCGCCCCGGCGCCGACCCGCGCGACCCGCCGTTCGGCGTCGATCGAGACCCTGCTCATCGCCGCCGTGCGGACCAGCAGGGTGTCGGCGAGGTCGCCGAGCGGTTCGGCCGCGTGTCCGGTCCGCTGGGCGCCGATCCGCAGCCCCTCGGCCTTCGCGTACTCCACGGCGTCGACCACGTCGGCGGCGCCGGCCGGCGTCACGATCCCGGCCGGGTTCTGGCTCAGCAGCACGTTGAACGCGCCGCGGTTCGCTTCATAGCCGTCGCTGCCGCGCGACAAGACGTCGATTGCCATCCGGCTTTCTCCTCGACCGTGGGTTGAACGGGACCTCGCTGCGAGGCGGAGCGTAGAGGGATTCGGCGCCCGTGTCACCGAGAACCGGTCCGTTTTTCAGCAGCCGATGGTCGTCCGCCGCACGTCGTCGCCGCGGGCGATGAATGTCTCGCTGACCAGACTCGGTGGGAAGAGGCCCTGGGCGGCGACGCCTGGATCGGCCTCGAGGCGCGCCGCCAGCGCCGCTGGGTCGTCCAGGCCCGGGCCGCGGTAATCGGCGATCAGGCCGCCGTCGGGGCTGGGCGGCGTATCGGGGCGCAGGGCGACGTCGTCGCCGAGCCGGGCGAGCGTGGAGGTGAGCCCGAAGGCGAAGAGCTCCAGCGGGACCGGCCAGGTGAACCGCTCGACCGGCTTGGTGGAGTCGCCGATGACGACGAAGCGATCGGCCGCCGCGGCGACGATCTTCTCGCGCAGGTGGGCGCCGCCGCCGCCCTTGATCAGCCAGCCGTCGGGGGTCACCTCGTCGGTGCCGTCGATCGCGAGGTCGAGTCGCTGCAGGGAGTCGAACTCCTCGACCGGGATGCCGAGCGAGCGCGCCTGCGCCTCGGTCGCTGGCGAGGTCGCCACGCAGCGCAGGTCGGTCAGGCCGCGCCGGGCGAGGGCCGGGAGGAGGTGGGCGACGGTCGATCCCGTCCCCAGGCCCACCGTCATGCCGCTCTCGACCAGCTCCGCGGCCGCTTCGGCGGCGAGTCGCTTCTCGTCGTCAAGGCTCACTTATTCGCGACTCTATTCGGCTACCCTCAACGGTTGCATCTACCGCCACTGATCAGGAGCGAACCAACCAAAATGACCGTCACGCCCACCCAGGACTACAAGGTCGCCGATATCGGCCTCGCCGACTTCGGCCGCAAGGAGATCTCCCTCGCCGAGGTCGAGATGCCGGGCCTGATGCAGACGCGGGAGGAGTTCGGGGCGCGGAAACCGCTGGCGGGCGCGCGGATCACGGGCTCGCTCCACATGACGATCCAGACCGCGGTGCTGATCGAGACGCTGGTCGCGCTCGGCGCCGAGGTGCGCTGGGCGAGCTGCAACATCTTCTCGACCCAGGACCACGCGGCGGCGGCGATCGCGGCGGCCGGGATCCCGGTCTACGCCTGGAAGGGCGAGACGCTGGAGGAGTACTGGTGGTGCACCGAGCAGGCGCTGACCTGGCCGGGCGATGACGGGCCGAACATGATCCTCGACGACGGCGGCGACGCGACGCTGCTGGTCCACAAAGGCGTCGAGTACGAGGCGGCGGGCGCGGTGCCATCGCCCGACACGGCTGACTCGGAGGAGTTCCGGATCGTGCTGGAGACGCTGACGCGCTCGCTGGAAAGCGACGCGACCAAGTGGACCCGCGCGGCGGCCCAGATCAAGGGCGTGACCGAGGAGACGACGACCGGCGTCCACCGGCTCTACCAGCTGGCGGAGGCGGGCGGGCTGCTCTTCCCGGCGATCAACGTCAACGACTCGGTCACCAAGTCGAAGTTCGACAACCTCTACGGCTGCCGGCACTCGCTGATCGACGGGATCAACCGCGGCACCGACGTGATGATCGGCGGCAAGGTCGCGGTCGTCTGCGGCTACGGCGACGTCGGCAAGGGCTGCGCGTCCTCGCTGCGCGGCCAGGGCGCGCGGGTCATCGTCACCGAGATCGATCCGATCTGCGCGCTGCAGGCCTCGATGGAGGGCTACGAGGTGCGGCGGCTCGACGACGTCGTCGACGCGGCCGACATCTTCGTCACCGCGACGGGGAACAAGGACATCATCACCGTCGACCACATGGCGAAGATGAAGCACAACGCGATCGTCGGCAACATCGGCCACTTCGACAACGAGATCGAAATGGCGGCCCTGGAAGCCTCCGGCGCGGAGCGCACCAACATCAAGCCGCAGGTCGACGAGTGGAAGTTCCCCGACGGCCACGCGATCATCGTCCTCTCCGAAGGCCGCCTCCTGAACCTCGGCAACGCGACGGGCCACCCGTCCTTCGTGATGTCGAACTCCTTCACCAACCAGGTGATCGCCCAGATGGAGCTCTTCACCCGGCCCGAGGAGTTCGCCGCCAAGGAGGTCTACATCCTCCCCAAGCACCTCGACGAGAAGGTCGCCCGCCTCCACCTGGCCTCCCTCGGCGTCGACCTGACCGAGCTGACCCCGGACCAGTCGAGCTACCTCGGCGTCCCGGTCGACGGCCCCTACAAGCCCGACCACTACCGCTACTAGCTTCGATGTTGATGGGCCGAAAACCGCTCTATATCAGCGGTTTTCGGCCCATCGACCTATAGTCGGCGCGGTGGATGCGCGGATCTGGGTCTCTGCGGGTGGCGCGGCGCCGCGGTCGGTGCCGCTGGCGGGGGAGCGGACCGTGGTCGGGCGCTCGCCGGAGGCGGATCTGACGCTGGAGGACGACGCAGTCTCCTGGAACCACCTGGAGATCGAGCGGCGGGGGCAGGTGCTGATGGCGACCGACCTCGACAGCCGCAACGGGACGGCGCTGAACGGTGAGCCGCTGAACCGGCCGCGGCGGCTGCGCGACGGCGACACGCTGATCGTCGGCGGCCATCGGCTGGAAATCTCCACGGCGGGGAGCCCGACGCCGGTCGCCGCCACGGTCGCGGCGGCGGAGCCGGGGGTGGCGCTGAGCGAGGAGGAGCGGGCGACCGCCGTTGCGCTCGTCGCGCCGTACCGCAGCGAGGGCGCCTTCGCGGGCCGCCCCGCGACGCGCGCCGAGATCGCCGCCGAGCTCCACGTCTCCGAGCGCACCGCCCAGCGTCGCCTCGACGCCTTGGCGGCCAAACTCGAAGTCGGCGGCGACGCGGGCCGCGATCGTCCCCGCCAGATCGCCGCCCGCGTGATCGAACTGGGCCTCGACCGCCGCTGACCCCGCGCCGGCTCCCGGTTGATGGGCCGAAAACCGGACTATCTGACGGGTTTCCGGCCCACCAACACCCGGGCCCGCGGTTGATGGGCCGAAAACTAGACATATAGGCGACTTTTCGGCCCATCAACATCGTGGCTCGGGGCGGGCCAAAGGTGGCTCGGTGGGGGGCGGGAGTGTCGTTGGCGGGTACGGCTCCGCGTCGGAGCATCGGTGCATCGCATTCACCGACGCTCGAAGGGAGCACGTCATGTCACCTCACATCTCGTTCCGCTCGATCCTCCCCGCCGCCCTCGCGCTGCTGGCGTTCGCGGTCCCGGCCGCCGCGTCGGCCGCCCAGCGCGGCACCGCGGTCGTCTTCTCGCAGGCGCACACCGTCGAAGGGGTCGAAGAAGGCGGGCTCTTCGCGGACAAACAAGGCCACCAGAACCAGCTGACCGAAAACCCGGCCGACACCGAACCCTCGTTCTCGCCGGACGGCCGGACCATAGCCTTTGCCCGCGAAGGCCACATCTACACGGTGCGGCCCGACGGCTCCGGCGAGCGCCGCCTCACCAACGGCAGCGCGCTGGACTCCCGCCCGCAGATCTCGCCGAACGGCCGCATCGTCATGTTCGAGCGGCGCACCGCCGAAGGCCGGGCGGCAAACCTCTACACGGTGCGGATCGGTGGCGGCCCGGCCACGGACCTGACGCCCGGCCCCGAAGAAGCGACGGAAGCGCGCTTCGCCCCGGACGGCAAGACCATCGTCTTCGTCCGCACCACGCTCGCGGGCGGCAGCCGCGTCAACGCCGACCTCTACTCGATCCGCCCGAGCGGCGCCGGCCTCACCCGCCTCACCACCACCGGCCGGGTCGACGAGTTCGACCCGCGCTACTTCGCCGGCGGCATCGTCTTCAGCCGCGGCAACCAGTCGGAAGGCCCGGCGGGCTACGCCGACATCTACAGGATGCGACGAGATGGAACGCGGGTGAAGCCGCTGGTCGAAGGCGTCGGCTCGGCCTACGTTGAAGACGTCGCGCCGCAGGGCCACACGCTGATCTTCCGGCGCGACCGCGGCCTCTGGGTGAAGAGAATCGGCCCCGGCAAGGCGAAGAAGGTCGCCGAACTGCCGGACGGCTCGCAGACCAACTCGGTCTTCGCCTCCGACGGGGCATTCGTCGCGACCCTGATCGAAACCCGCGACGGCCAGCAGCTGATGGCGATCAACCTTGCCAACGGCCGCAAGTCCGACCTGGCCGAAGCCTACGGCGGCGAAGGCGAAAACACCTTCGGCCCCGTGATCGACTGGCAGCCGGTGCGCTGAGGTGACGCCCGGTCGCCAGGTGAGGTGACGCCACCGGGCGGTATAACCGCTCGGTGGCAGACCTCGCCCTCGGTGACGAAGTCGCCGGATACCGGATCGACGCCCGCCTCGCCCGTGGCGGGATGGGCGTCCTGTACCGCGCCACCCACCTCGGCCTCGACCGGCCGGTGGCGCTGAAGGTGATCGCCCGCGAGCTCGCGGGCGACGCCTCGTTCCGTGAGCGCTTCCTGCGCGAGTCGCGACTGGCGGCGCGGCTCGACCATCCGGCGGTGGTCCCGGTCTACGACTCGCGCGAGGTCGACGGCGAGCTGATCGTGGCGATGCGCCTGGTCGAGGGCGGCGACCTGCGCGGCCTGATCGGCCGCCACGGGCCGCTGCCGCCGGGGCGCGCGATCGCGCTGCTCGGCCAGGTCGCCGAAGCCCTCGACGCCGCCCACGCCGCCGGGATCGTCCACCGCGACGTGAAGCCGCACAACGTCCTGGTCGAAGACGACCGCGCCTACCTCTCCGACTTCGGCCTCGCCAAGTCGCTCGAGGACAGCGGCGGGAGCGCCGCCTCGGTGGTCGGCACCGTCGCCTACATGTCGCCGGAGCAGTGGCGCGGCGAGGCGGTCGGCCCGGCGGCCGACGTCTACTCGCTCGGCTGCGTCCTCTACGAGGCGGTGACCGGCATCGTCCCCTACGCCCGCGCCGACGCCGACCCGGCCACGACTCCGCGCCTCCCGGCCGACCTCGAGGGGGCGATCGAGCGCGCCACCGCCCCCCGTCCCGAGGACCGCTTCGCGACCGCCGGCGCCCTGATCGAGGCGGCGCGCGCCGGCGAGGGCTCCAGCGAGCGCCCAACCCAGGTCCTGAGCGCCGACTCCGACCCGCGCCGAACCCTCCCGGCGCGGTCGTCCTTTCGTCCCCCTCCGACCGCGCGGTCGTCCTTGAGTCCGGTAGACGGACGCAGGGTCGACCGCGATTCGGCAGGCGGACCGAAGGACGACCGCGCCCGGGGGAGCGGACCAAAGGACGACCGCGCCGCGGGGGGCGGACCAAAGGACGACCGCGCCGGGAGGGGCGGACCGAAGGACGACCGCGCCCGGGGGAGCGGACCAAAGGACGACCGCGCCGGGAGGGGCGGACCAAAGGACGACCGCGGGGTGGGCAGGCGGCGCGCGCTCCTCGCCGGTGGGGTGCTCGCGGTCGTCGCGGGGATCGTGGCGGCGGTCCTGCTGCTTACCGGCGGGGGCTCGGGGCCGAAGGTCTCGGCTCCGGTTGCCGTGGGACAGCCGCCGCTGCGGATCGCGGCGGGGTCGGAAAAGATCTGGGTGCTCTCCGAACCGGACGCGACGCTGACGCGGATCGACGCCGAGACGGACCAGATCCTCGGCGCCCCGATCGACCTCCCGCAGGGCGTCGCCGCGGTCGCGGTCGGCGGCGGCTCGGTCTGGGTCACGGACGCGAAGAGCGGCGAGCTGCTCCGGGTCGACGACGAAAGCGGCAAGGTCACGCAGCGGATCGACGTCGGCGGCCATCCGGGTCCACCGGCCTACGGTGGCGGACGGATCTGGGTCGCCGACACCAAAGGCGCCGGGATCGCCGCCGTCAACGCCAAGGGCGGCCGGGTCGTCCGCCGCCACCTCGGCCCGCACACCGCGCCGCTCCGCCTCGCCACCGGCGCGGGCTCGCTCTGGATCTCGAGCGCCGCCGCCGGCCAGATCCACCACATCGGCCTCGCCGCTTTCGCCATCGGCCAGTCGATCCCGGCGGGCCGCCACCCGGCCGGGATCACGGTCGCCGACGGCCTCGTCTGGGTCGCCGACGCCCGCTCCGGCTCGGTCATCCGCCTCGACCCCTCGGTGCAGGCCGTCAGCGGCGCGCCGGTCGACGTCGGCGAACGCCCCGGCGGCATCGACGCGGGCCCGAGCTCCCTCTGGGTGACGCTCGCCGGCGAAGACGCGGTCCGCCGCCTCGAACTTCCGTCCGGCGAACCCGACGGCGGCCCGATCGCCGTCGGCCCCGAACCGACCGCCGTCGCGGTCGGCACGACCGCGGTCTGGGTCGTCAACGACGGCGACGGGACCGTGACGCGCGTCGAACCCTGACCGGACAGGGCGCCGCCCATCTTGCCGACCGGGGTGCGCGCGGCACCAAGGATCACTGACCCACCGCCGTTCCGCGCCGGCCGGCCGGCCAAGGACGGACACAGCTGGATAACCGATTCTGGGCCGGGCAGCGAATAGGATCGTCTACCGTGACGCAGGATCTCGACCAGCTCTGCATCAACACGATCCGCACGCTGTCGATCGACGCGATCCAGAAGGCCAACTCCGGCCACCCCGGGACCCCGATGGCGATGGCGCCCGTCGCCTACGCGCTCTGGCAGCGCCACCTGCGCTTCGACCCCGAGGACCCGATCTGGCCCGGCCGCGACCGCTTCGTCCTCTCCGCCGGGCACGCCTCGATGCTGCTCTACTCGCTGCTCCACCTGGCGGGCGTGAAGGCCGTCGACCCCGACTACGAGGTCGTCGGCAGCGAAGCGGTCGCGATGAAGGACATCGAAAGCTTCCGCCAGCTCGACTCCAAGGCCCCCGGCCACCCCGAGTACCGCTGGACCTCGGGGGTCGAGACGACCACCGGCCCGCTCGGCCAGGGCGTCGCCACCTCGGTCGGCATGGCGATCGCCTCCAAGTGGCTGCACGCCACCTACGACGCCGGCGACGCCGACCTCTTCGACTTCGACACCTACGCGCTGGCCGGCGACGGCTGCCTGATGGAGGGCGTGTCCCACGAAGCGGCCTCGATCGCGGGCCACCTGCGCCTCGACAACCTCTGCTGGATCTACGACAACAACCACATCACCATCGACGGTAAAACGCACCTCACCTACGACGACGACGTTGCCGCCCGCTTCATGGGATATGGCTGGAACGTCACCCGGGTCGGCGACGCCAACGACCTCGCCCTGCTCGACCGCGCCTTCGAGGAGTTCAAGCGTGAGGAGGACCGCCCGACCCTGATCATCGTCGACAGCCACATCGGCTGGGGCTCCCCGCACAAGCAGGACACCGCCGCCGCCCACGGCGAGCCGCTCGGCGAAGAGGAGGTCAAGGAGACCAAGCGCGTCTACGGCTGGCCCGAAGACACCCAGTTCCTCGTCCCCGACGGCGTCCGCGAGCATTTCGCCGGCGGCGTCGGCAGGCGCGGCGCCGAGGCGCACGCCGCCTGGATGCTGCGCTTCGAGGACTTCAAAGCCACCTCGCCGGAGCTTGCCGCCCAGGTCGACGCGATGCAGCGCCGCGAGCTCCCCGACGGCTGGGACGCCGCGATCCCCTCCTTCGAGGCCGACGAAGCGAAGGGCATGGCGACCCGCAAGGCCTGCAACAAGGTCGAGAACGCGATCGCCGAGCACCTGCCCTGGCTGATCGCCGGCTCCGCCGACCTCACCGACTCGACCTCGGTCCGCCTCGCCGAAGACGTCGGCGAGGACCTCGAGCCCGGCAGCTACGCGGGCCGCCAGCTCCACTTCGGCATCCGCGAGCACGAGTCGGCGGCGATCGCCAACGGCCTCTCGCTGACCAAGCTGCGCCCGCTCTGGTCGACCTACCTCACCTTCTCCGATTATGCCCGCCCGGCGATCCGCCTCTCGAGCCTGATGGAGCTGCCGATCGTCCACGTCTTCACCCACGACTCGATCGGCCTAGGCGAGGACGGCCCGACCCACCAGCCGGTCGAGCAGATCGCCTCGCTGCGCGCGATCCCCGGCCTCGACGTGTTCCGCCCCGCCGACGCCAACGAGGTCGCCGAGGCCTGGCGCCTGGCGATCGACCGCCGCCACCAGCCGGTGGCGCTGATCCTCACCCGCCAGGACGTGCCGATCCTCGACCGCACCAAGTACGCGAGCGCCGCGGGCACGCGCCGCGGCGGTTATGTGCTCGCCGACCCGCCCGAGGGCGACCCCGAGGTCATCCTCATCGCCACCGGCTCCGAGGTCGCGCTGGCGATCGCCGCGCACGAGGAGCTGAGCGCCGCCGGGACCCGCTCGCGCGTCGTCAGCCTGCCCTGCTGGGAGCTCTTCGACCGCCAGGACCAGGCCTACCGCGACGAGGTCCTGCCGCCCCGGATCCGCGCCCGGGTGTCGATCGAGGAGGCCTCGACCCTCGGCTGGGACCGGTGGATCGGTCCGGAGGGTGCAATGGTGGGTATGCACACCTTTGGAAGCTCGGCGCCCCTGAAGGATGTGATGAACGAGTTCGGGTTCACCCCCGACAAGGTCGCCGACGCCGCCCGCGGCGCGATCGAGCGCGCCGCCCGCAACGAAACTTCGAATTAGGAGAGAAGGAGCCACCATGAAACCCACGCAGAAGCTGCACGAGCTCGGACAGAGCCTCTGGCTCGACAACATCACCCGCGACATGCTCCGCGAGGGCACCCTGAAGCGGTACGTCGAGGAGCTCTCGGTCACCGGGCTCACCTCCAACCCGACCATCTTCGACAAGGCGATCAGTGGGGGCGAGTCCTACGACGAGCAGATCGCCGAGGTCTCCGGCGTGGCCGAGGACCCCGACGGCCCCGGCGCGAACTCGAACGAGAACGTCTTCTTCGAGCTCGCCCTCGCTGACCTGCGCGATGCCGCCGACCTCTTCGCCGACGCCCACGCCCGCACCGCGGGGGTCGACGGCTACGTCAGCCTCGAGGTCTCACCGCTCCTCGCCGACGACGCCAAGGCGACGATCGAGCAGGTGGCGAGGCTTCACGCCAAGGGCGAGCGCTCGAACCTCTACATCAAGATCCCCGGCACGCCGGCCGGCAACGTGGCGATCGAGGAGTCGATCTTCGCGGGCATCCCGATCAACGTCACGCTGCTGTTCGACGGCCAGCAGTACCTCGCCGCCGCCGGCGCCTACATGAAGGGGATCGAACGGCGGATCCAGGCCGGACTCGACCCGGTGGTCCACTCGGTCGCCTCGATCTTCATGAGCCGCTGGGACGTGGCCGTCGCCGAAGAGGTCCCGGCGGAGCTGAAGAACGGGCTCGGCATCGCGATCGGCGGCCGCGCCTACCACGCCTACCGCGAGCTGCTCGACTCCGACCGCTGGATGCGCCTCGCCAACGAGGGCGCCCGGCCGCAGCGCCTGCTCTGGGCGAGCACCGGGACCAAGGACCCCGACGCCTCCGACACGCTCTACATCGAGGCCTTCGCCTCGCCGTTCACGGTCAACACGATGCCCGACAAGACGCTAGAGGCCTTCGCCGACCACGGCCAGGTCGGCGACCTGATGGATCCGGGCGGCGGCGCCGCCGAGGGGGCACTGAAAGAGTTCGAAGGCGCCGGGATCGACCTCGCGGCGCTCGCCCAGCGCCTCCAGGACGAGGGCAAAGAGTCCTTCAACAAGTCCTGGGAAGAGCTGCTGAAGACGATCGGCTCCAAGCGCGGAGTGACGGCTTGAGCGGGGCGGCCGCCGGGGGCTCGCTGCGCGACGCCCCCGCCTGGGGCCGCCTCCAGGCTCACTTCGCCGAGGTCCGCAAGCACCACCTGCGCGACCTCTTCGACGCCGACAAAGAGCGTGGCGAGCGCCTGGTCGCCGACGGCGCCGGGCTCTTCCTCGACTTCTCCAAGAACCGGATCACCGACGAGACGCTGTTGCTGCTCGGCGAGCTGGCCCGCGAGCGCGGCGTCGAGGAGCGTCGCGAAGCGATGTTCCGCGGCGAGCACATCAACGTCTCCGAGGACCGGGCCGTCCTCCACGTGGCGCTGCGCATGCCGCGCGAGCGCTCGCTGATCGTCGACGGCGTCGACGTCGTCAAGGAGGTCCACGGGACGCTCGACCGGATGTCGGCCTTCGCCGAGCGGGTCCGCGATGGCGAGTGGCGCGGCCACACCGGCAAGGCGATCCGCAACGTCGTCAACATCGGCATCGGCGGCTCCGACCTCGGCCCGGTCATGGCCTACGAGGCCCTCCGCCACTACTCGCGCCGCGAGATGACCTTCCGCTTCGTCTCCAACGTCGACGGCACCGACTTCGTCGAGTGCACGCGCGACCTCGACCCGCAGGAGACGCTCTTCATCGTCTCCTCGAAGACCTTCACCACGCTGGAGACGATGACGAACGCGCACTCCGCCCGCGACTGGGCGCTGGCCGGGCTCGGCGGGGAGGAGGAGGCGGTCGCCAAGCACTTCGTCGCCGTCTCCACCAACGCCGACGAGGTCTCGAAGTTCGGCATCGACACCGACAACATGTTCGGCTTCTGGGAGTGGGTCGGCGGGCGCTACTCGATGGACTCCGCGATCGGGCTCTCGACGATGCTGGCGATCGGCCCGGCGCACTTCGGCGAGCTGCTGGCCGGCTTCCACGCCATGGACGAGCACTTCCAGGAGGCCGACTCGGGCGCCAACCTGCCGATGATCATGGGCCTCCTCTCGGTCTGGTACGGCGACTTCTTCGGCGCCGAAACCTGCGGCGTCTTCCCCTACGATCAGTACCTGCACCGCTTCCCGGCCTACCTGCAGCAGCTGACGATGGAGTCCAACGGCAAGCACGTGACGCTGGCCGGCGAGCACGTCGACTACGACACCGGCGCGATCTTCTGGGGCGAGCCGGGGACCAACGGCCAGCACAGCTTCTACCAGCTGATCCACCAGGGGACGCGCCTGATCCCGGCCGACTTCATCGGCTTCGCCCACTCGCTGAACGAGCTCGGCGACCACCACGACAAGCTGATGTCGAACGTCTTCGCCCAGGGCGAGGCGCTGGCCTTCGGCAAGACCGCGGAGCAGGTGCGCGAAGAGGGGACCCCGGACGCGGTCGTGCCGCACCGGGTGATGGAGGGCAACCGTCCGTCCAACACGATCCTCGCCGAGCGCCTCGACCCGCGGACCCTCGGCGCCCTGGTCGCCCTGTATGAGCACAGCGTCTTCACCCAGGGCGCCGTCTGGGGCATCGACAGCTTCGACCAGTGGGGGGTCGAGCTGGGCAAGGAACTGGCGAAGGCGATCATCCCCGAGCTGGAGTCGAATGAGGAGCCGAGGCTCCGCCACGACAGCTCGACCAACGCGCTGATCCGGCGCTACCGGAACATGCGCCGCGGCGTCTGACCGAGTAATCGGCCCCCACCGAGTGCCGAGCGGCACAGACGGGAGCCGCCGCGCGGGGTACCGTTGCTGTCCATGGCCCTGCTCGGCGCCCTTCCGACGGCCGCGTCGGCCACCACGAACCTCTTCGCCGCGCGTGAGCAGATGGCGTTCACGCTGGCCTTCCACATCGTCCTGGCGTGCCTCGGCGTGGCCCTCCCGGCGACGATCCTGGTCGCCAACTGGATCGGGCTGAAAAAGGACGACCACGACGCGATCGAGCTCGCGCAGCGCTGGTCGAAGGCGATGGCCGTCACCTTCGCCGTCGGCGCCGTCACCGGCACCGTCCTCTCCTTCGAGTTCGGCCTGCTCTGGCCGCACTTCATGGAACGTTACGGCGCCGCCTTCGGGATCGCCTTCGGCATCGAGGGGCTCTTCTTCTTCCTCGAGGCGATCTTCCTCGGGATCTTCATCTACGGCTGGAAGCGGCTGCCCGGCTGGGTCCACTGGTGGACCGGCGTGCCGATGTTCATCACCGGGATCGGTGGCGCCGCGTCGGTCGTCTCGGCCAACTCGTGGATGAACCAGCCGCAGGGCTTCGCCCTCGACGCCGCGGGCAAGGTCACCGAAGTCGAACCGTTCAAGGTCATCTTCAACCCGGCGGTGCCGTACGAGGTCCCGCACATGATCCTCGCCGCCTACATGGTGGTCGGCTTCTTGGTCGCCTCGATCTACGCGGTCGGGATGCTGAAAGGGCGCCGCGACCGACTGCACCGGCTCGGCCTGTTGATCCCGCTGACGATCGCCCTCATCGCCACCCCGATCCAGCTGCTGGTCGGTGATACCGCGGCGCGCGAAGTGGCCCACCACCAGCCGGCCAAGTTCGCGGCGATGGAGTGCGTCCAGGACACCGGCGGCCATCAGACCGAGTACATCGGCGGCATCTGCACCGCCGACGGCGTGAAGCTGGCGATCCCGATCCCGGAGCTCGACTCGATCCTGGTCGGCTTCAGCCCCGACACCAAGGTCACCGGCCTGAACTCGATCCCCGACGACGAACGGCCGCCGGTCAACACCTTCATCCACCTCGCCTTCGACCTGATGGTCGGGATCGGCTCGGCGTTCCTGCTGCTCGGCCTCTGGCTGCTCTGGTCCTGGTACAAGCGGCGCGACATCCCACAGACGCCGTGGTTCCTCAAAGCGGTCTCGGTCTCCGGCGTCGCCGCGATCCTGGCGCTGTGGTCGGGCTGGATCGTCACCGAGGTGGGGCGCCAGCCGTGGATCGTCTACCACTACATGAAAGTCTCGGAAGCGGTGACCGACGCGAACGGCATCTGGGGGGTCTTCGTCTTCACCCTGCTCCTCTACGCGGCGCTGGGGACGATCGCGGTGGCGGTCCTGCGGCGGATGTCGCGGCGCTGGCGCGAAGGCGGCGAGGGCACGGCCGAGGACGAGCCCGCGCCGTACTCGCCGCTCGGCCCGGAAGGCGAGCGCGCATGAGCACCGCGGCGGCGGTGATCCTCTGGGTCGGCGCGACCTTCTACGCGCTCTTCGGCGGCGCCGACTTCGGCGGCGGCTTCTGGGACCTGATCGCGGGCAACGCGGAGAAGGGCGAGCGTCCACGGGGGACGATCCAGCGCTCGCTCACCCCGGTCTGGGAGGCCAACCACGTCTGGCTGATCTTCATCCTGGTCGTCCTCTGGACCGCTTTCCCATCGACCTTCAGCGCGATCTTCTCGACGCTCTACGTGCCGCTGACGCTGGCGGTGCTGGGGATCGTCCTGCGCGGCTCGGGCTTCGCCTTCCGCAGCTCGGTCGAGGGGCTGCAGGAGCGCCGCGCCGCGGGCGCCGTCTTCGCCCTCTCCTCGGTGATCACCCCGTTCTTCATGGGCGCCGTGGTCGGTGCGATCGCGGTGGGCAACGTCCCCGCCCACGGCAACGGCGACGCCTTCTCGACCTGGCTCGCGCCCGCGCCGCTCTTCATCGGCGTGATGTTCGTCGCCACCAGCGCCTACCTCGCCGCCGTCTTCCTCGTCGGCGACGCCCGCCGCGCCGAAGACCACGAGATGGAGCTCTACTTCGAGAAGCGCGCCCTCGCCGCGGGCGTAGTCGCCGGGATCTTCGCCGTCGTCGGCCTGATCGCCCTGCACTCCGAAGGCCCCTACGTCTACGACCGCCTCGTCCACGAGGGCCTGCCCCTGGTCATCATCTCCGCGCTCTGTGGCATCGGCATGCTGATCGTGCTGCGGTTCGGCGGCCGCCTCCTGCTCCGCCCCCTCGCGGCGGGCGCCGTCATCGCCGTCATCTGGGGCTGGTTCATCGCCCAGTTCCCCTACCTCCTGCCGACCAGCCTGACGATCAGCCGCGGCGCCGCCCCCGACCCTACCCTGGGCGCCGTCTTCATCATCTTCGCGGTCGCCTGCATCGTCGTCCTCCCCGCCCTCGCCATCCTCCTGGTCCTGGCCCAGTCCGACATGCTCGAACACGAGCACTGAGGGCCATAGCCGTCGGTCCCCCGGCGGGTCGCTTCCGCGGTGCGAAATGCGCGGTATGCGGGCATAAGGAACCACGGAGGCTTGGCTCCCTGCGGCGGTCCGGGGGTTCGCGGCCGTCCGAGATGCGCCCGGGACGGGAGGCTTTCGTGGGAGAGGCGTCACAGGGACGGTGCGAAGTCGGACTTCCGTGACGGTCTCTCCTGGGCCTACCGGTTGCCCGACGGGGCTGGTCCGAGACGTTCTGGACGGTTCCTCCATGCCTCTCATACCCGCCCCTCTCGCCACGGCCACAGCCTGCCCGGGCCGTGGCGAGAGGGGCGGGTCCCTTACCCGGGCGACAGCTTGCGGGTCCTCGTCCCCTCCCCGGCCGTCGGCTCCCGCGTCGACGGCCCCGCCCGACCCTCAAACCACTCATCTAGTCTCCCCGGCGTGGAAATCCGCGCCGTGCTCTGGGACATCGACGGGACGCTGCTCTACACCGGGGGCGCCGGGGCGGTTGCCTGGCAGCGGGCCTTCGAGGAGCTCTACGGGGTTGAAGCCAACATCGAGGAACACACCCGCTCGGGGATGACCGACCCGGAAATCACCGAGATCATCTTCAAGGAGGTGATCGGGCGGAAGGGCAGCGAGGAGGAACGGGCGGCCGTCGTCGCCAAGTACCTCGAGTGCATGCCCGCGGCGGTCGCCGAGTCGAAGGGCTATGAAGTGAAGCCGGGGATCGCGGAGACCCTCCCACGCCTGGCCGAGGCGGGCGTCGTCCAAGGGCTCGTCACCGGCAACGTGGAGCCCGCGGCGCGGATCAAGCTCGCCCGCGGCGACCTCGACAAGTACTTCACCTTCGGCGGCTACGGCTCCGACGCACGTGACCGCGTCAAGGTCACCGAGAAGGCGATCGAGCGTGGGGGAGAGGCCGCCGGCGCGCCCCTCGACCGCGCCGCGACGATCGCCGTCGGCGACACCCCGCGCGACGTCGTCGCCGGCCACGGCGCCGGGATCCGCGTGGTCGGCGTCGCCACCGGCGCCTACTCGCTCGCCGAACAGGAAGCCGCCGGCGCCGACTGGGCAATCCCCGACGTCACCCAAGGCTTCCCGCTCTGATGAGTTCGCAGAAATCCGCGCATATCGCGGAGAAGTGCGAACGCGACCGGGGGCAGCGGCTCGAGGACCTTGCGCGGCTGCGGCGGGTGCGGGACCGGATCGACCGGGAGTACGCGCGGCCGCTGAACGTCGAGGCGCTCGCGGCGGGGGTCCACATGTCCTCCGGGCACCTCAGCCGGCAGTTCCGCGAGGCCTTCGGCGAGTCGCCCTACAGCTACCTGATGACGCGCCGGATCGAGCGGGCCATGGCCCTCTTGCGCCGCGGCGACCTCAACGTCACCGAGGTCTGCTTCGAGGTCGGCTGCTCCTCGCTCGGCACCTTCAGCACCCGCTTCTCCGAACTGGTCGGGATGTCGCCGAGCGAGTACCGCCGCGAGGAGGCTGGCGCGGTCGCCGGGATGGACTCCTGTGTCGCCAAAGTCGTGACCCGACCGATCAGAAATCGAGAAGCGCGCGCCCCTGGCCCCGCCTAAGGTCGGAGCCATGGACATCAACATTCATCACGCGTTTCTTCCACACACCGATCCCGAGAAATCCCTGGCGTTCTACCGCGACCTGCTCGGCTTCGAGCTGCGGGGCGACGTCGGCTACAACGGCATGCGCTGGCTCACCGTCGGCCCGCCCGACCAGGCGATGTCGATCGTGCTCTACCCGCCCGAGGCCGAGCCCGGCATCACCGACGACGAGCGTCGCACGGTCGCCGAGATGATGGCCAAGGGCAGCTACG